>BFBZ01000008.1_pt608 | contig 48006 bp, 48 predicted proteins | sample 1888401 | NCBI WGS metagenome assembly BFBZ01 (sample SAMD00112614, study PRJDB3348) | symbiont metagenome | host: Chara braunii | reverse complement strand
GGCGCCCGGTCAGTATCCCTATGTGCCGAACATGACCGTCGAAAGTGCGGTCGCGATCGCCGGCGGCTTCTCGCCGCGCGCCCGCCGCGACAGCGTGACATTGACGCATACCGATGCATCGGGCTCCGGCCGCTTCGTGGTGCCGATGGGCACGCCGATGAGCCCTGGCGATACGGTGTTTGTCGGCGAGCGCTGGTTCTAAGGCACTATTCCATCCGGCCGTCATTCCGGGATGCGCCGCGAGGCGCAGGCCCGCAATCCATTTCGCAGCCAGCTGCGCGGCCCGATGGATTCCGGGCTCGCGCTTCGCGCGCCCCGGAATGACGAGATGAAAAAGCCGAGTCCTACTTCCGCAGATGCTTCCCGAAAAATTCCATGCTGCGCGGCCAGGCGATGTCGGCGCTCGCCTTGTCGTAGCTGGCGCGCTCGTCGCAATGGAAGCCGTGCTGCGCTCCGGGATAGATGAAGACCTCGACCTCGGGCCGCTTCGACTTGATGGTCTCGACATCGCTCAAGGGAATGCCCGCGTCCTTCTCGCCGAAATGCAGTTGCGTCGGCACGGCCGGCTTGTCATCGGCGAAGCGCACGACGGCGCCGCCATAATAGCCGATCGCGGCTGAGAGCCCGCTCAGCTTGGTGGCAGCTGCATAGGCGATGCTGCCGCCGAGGCAGAAGCCGATGATGCCGACCGGCCCGGCCGATTTCACCGCGTCGATCGCAGCCTGGGTGTCGCGCAGCATCGCGGCCCAGTCCGGATTGGCGACGAACTTGCGCGCTTCGGCGATCTCATCGGGAGAGTAGCCGCTCTGGAAGTTTGGCGCGGTGCGATCGAAGATCGAGGGCGCCACCGCGACATAGCCTTCCTTCGCAAGCCGGTCGCAGACCGAACGGATGTGGTGATTGACGCCGAAGATCTCCTGGATCACGACGATTGCGCCCTTTGGCGCACTGGTGGGATCGGCGCGGTAGGCGCCGAATTCGAATCCGTCCGAGGCCTTGAGTTTGATGTCCTGTCCCATGGTCCGTCCTTGTCGTGTTGGGGGTTGCATGAAGGTCTTGCTGGCTCGTTCGAAAAGTTAGCGCCACATCCAGTTCTCGCCCCAGTCGCCCTTCCAGCCGGCGAGCCGGCCCTTGCGGAATTGCAGGAAGAGACGGTCATGGTGCGGTGATAGCCCGCTGCCGCCGATATCGCGGAAGGTCACGAAGATCTCATTGCCGGGCCGCCCGCTGACATGGGTGAAAGGCGTGCCGAGTGCGCGTTGCGCGTCCTCGACGCCCATGCCGAACGCCAGCGGCGTGTTGTTCGACAGCGTCGCGGTGAAAGCGGATGCGGGTCCGCCGAATGGCGGCAACTTTTCGGCGCTCGCTGCCGTCGCGGCCACAGTCAGCAACACGGCGGCGGCGATCGTCTTCATGGCTCGATCCCTCACTTGATGTATCACCTGGTCTTTCCCGGCGCATCCGCTTCAAGACCATCCAGGAACGGTACCACGGCATCGATGAAGGCCTGTGGCTGATCGATGTTGACGGCATGGCCGGCGTTCGGGATCACCGCCTTCTGCGCGCCGGGGATTTTCGCCGCCATGTAGTCGGACGCCGCCAGGAACGGGGTGTCGTCGGCGCCGACCACGACCAGCGACGGGACCTTGATGTCAGGCAGGGACTCGATCACCCGCGCGTCGCGCTGCGCCAGCATGCCGCGCGCGGCGAGCGCGAGACCCTTGGCATTGCGATGCGTCACCGACGCGCGCTCGGCGCTGAGCGACTTCAGCATGTCGAGCCCTTCGCGGTCGAATCGATCGCCGGTGTCGCGGGCGCGCTTGTTCCAGACCTCGCGGGCGTCGTCCTTCTTGAAGCCCGGCCCGGTGTCGATGATCAGCAGCGCGCGGACCCGGTCGGGATGGGCGCGATGAAAGGCCAGCGACATGTAGCCGCCGAGCGACAGGCCTCCGACAACAGCCTTGTCGGCGCCAGCAGCATCGAGCAGGGCGGCGATGTCGCCGACCGTGTGTGCCTCGCTGTAGGCATCGGGATTATCGGGATAGTCGGACTGGCCGTGCCCGCGCATGTCCCACAGGATCAGCCTGTGCCGCTTCGACAGCGCCTCGATCTGCCCCTGCCACATCGCCGACGTCGACGAGTAGCCGTGGGTGAGGATCAGAGGCGGGCCGTCGCCGTGAATCTCATAATAGATGTCGACGCCGCTGCGGTTGAGCTTGGCCATTCACGGGCTCCTCGTTGTTTCCTGCCGGCGTCCGGTCCGGCGGCACTACCGACCTTGGTAGGACCTACCGATAAGGCATCAATACTGGCATTTCAAAAGCTTCATGCATTTGCCGCAGCGCACAACCGGCGCCTTCGAAAAACTTATTCCTTTCGAACGGTTCCAAATTGGATTGCCTCCGAGCGGTAACCGGATCATTGTCTTGGCAACTGTCGCTTACCCGGTGGGCGCCAGCCATGACCCAACAGTGAGTTGCCGCCGTAAGCGGCTTCCTACACCGGAAGGGGAGAGAGATGCCAAATCTCAATATCAACGGACGGAATATGTCCGTCGAGGCGGCCAACGACACGCCGCTGCTTTGGGTCATCCGCGAGCAATTGCAGATGACGGGCACCAAATTCGGTTGCGGCGCTGGTCTCTGTGGCGCCTGCACGGTTCACCTCAACGGCGAAGCGGTGCGGTCTTGCCAGACCTCGCTCGCCGACGCCGTCGGCAAGAAGATCACCACCATCGAAGGCCTCTCCGCCAAGGGCGATCATCCGCTGCAGAAGGCCTGGGTCGCCGAGCAAGTGCCGCAATGCGGCTACTGCCAGTCCGGCCAGATCATGCAGGCGGCCGCGCTGCTGTCGAAGAACACCAACCCGACCAAGGAAGAAGTGGTCGCGCATATGGACGGTAATCTCTGCCGTTGCATGACCTATTCCCGAATCCAGAAGGCGATCATGCGCGCTGCGTCCGACATGCGCACCGCATCGGCCACCGGATCCGAGCGGAGGGCCACATGAACAAGCACGTGAAGAACCCCGCCCCCGAGGCGACCGATCTCAGCCGCCGTTCCTTCCTGGTCGGCACTGCTGCGACCGGCCTCGTGCTCGGCTATACCGCATCCGGCATCGATCAGGCGCTCGCAGCACCCGCGCCCGCCAACTTCGAGCCGAGCGTCTGGTATGCGATCGCACCCGACGGGCTCGTCACCGTGACCTGCGGCAAGGCCGACATGGGCCAGCACATTGCGTCCACCATGGCGCAGATCGTCTGCGAGGAGCTCGGCGCGGCCTGGAAGGACATGCGGGTCCAGCTCGCCTCCAACGATCCGAAGTTCAACGATCCCGTGCTCGGCGCCCAGATCACGGGCGGCAGCTGGAGCACGATGATGAACTTCGATGCCATGAGCCGCGCCGGCGCAGCCGGCCGGATCGCATTGACCGAGGCGGCGGCGGCCTCGATGGGCGTGCCGGCCGGTGAGCTGGTGGTCCGCGACTCCAGGATCAGCCACGCGAAGTCGAAGAAGTCGATGTCGTTCGCCGAGGTGGTGAAGAGCGGCAAGGCGACCAAGACGTTCACGGCGGACGATCTGAAGGCGATCAAGCTGAAGACCGCCGACCAGTACACCATGATCGGCGTCTCGGTGCCGCAGCTCGACATTCCGCTGAAGGTCAACGGCACGGCCAAGTATGGCATCGACACGATGTTGCCCGGCATGGTCTACGGCGCGCTGGTCACCCCGCCGGTGCGCTACGGCGCCACCGTGAAGTCGGTCGACGACAGCGCGGCCAAGAAGCTGCCGGGCTTCATCAAGGCCGTCACTCTGGATGACAAGACCACCACCACGACCGGTTGGGTCGTCGCGGTCGCCAACACCTATGCGCAGGCGAAGAAGGCCGCCGAGGCGCTGAAGATCAGCTATGACGGCGGCCCTAACGCGAAGCTGTCGAGCGAATCGCTGTTCACTGAAGCCAAGCGGCTGCAGGGACAGAGCGATTCCGGACAGTTCTTCGTCAAGGACGGCGATCCGAATGCAGCCTTCGGCACGGCGGCCAAGGTGCTGGAGGCGGAATACACCACCAACATCAACATCCACGCGCCGATGGAGCCGATGAACGCCACCGCGGAGTTCAAGGGCGACATCCTGCACATCTATTCCGGCAACCAGTTCGCGACGCGCTCGGGCGCGATTGCAGCCGGCGCCGCCGGGATCGATCCCAAGTTCGTGGTGATGCACCAGATGTGGCTGGGCGGCGGCTTCGGCCGGCGTCTCGACGCCGACATGATGGTGCCCGCGGTGCAGGCGGCGAAAGCCGTCGGCAAGCCGGTCAAGGTCATCTACACGCGCGAAAACGACATGACGATGGATTTCTCGCGTCCGCTGACCTACCAAAAAGTAAAGGCCGGCGTGGATGGCGACGGCAAGCTCGTCGCATTGAGCCACGACGTGGTTTCGGCCTGGCCGACCCAGCGCTGGGGCATTCCGGACTTCCTGTCGCCCTCGGTCGACAAGAAAGGACCGCTCGACGCGTTCACGGTCAACGGAGCGGACTTCTTCTACACCGTACCCAACCACTATGTGCGAGCGGTCAAGAACGAGATGGCGCACAACGCCACCCCGTCGGGTCAGCTCCGCTCGGTGGCGCCGGGCTGGACGTTCTGGGCGGTCGAAAGCATGGTCGACGAGATCGCCCATGCGACCGGCAAGGACCCGGCCCAGCTTCGGGTCGAGCTGCTCGACGGCAAGGGCAAGAATGACGGCGGCGCGCAGCGTCTCCGCAACACCTTGCTCGCAGCAATGGGCCTCGCCGGCTACGGCACCAAGAAGCTGCCCAAGGGCGAAGGCATGGGGGTTGCCTGCGTGTCGTCGCAGGAGCGCGCCACGGCGAGCTGGACCGCCTGCGTCGCTCACGTCGCTGTCGCCCCGTCGGGCGAGGTGACGGTGAAGAAGCTGACGGTCGCGACCGACGTCGGGACGCAAGTGAATCCCGATGGCATCCGGGCCCAGGTCGAGGGCGCGGCGCTGTGGGGCATGTCGCTTGCGCTGTTCGAGAAGGCGACGTTGAAGGACGGCGGCATCGAGCAGACCAACTTCGACAGCTACACGCCGCTTCGGATGAGCCAGCTGCCGGAAGTCGCGGTCAACGTCATCGCCAACGGCGAGAAGGCGACCGGTGTCGGCGAGCCCGCGGTGACGGTGGTGGCGCCGGCGATCGGCAACGCCGTCTTCAATGCGGTCGGCGCCCGCGTCCGCGGCCTGCCGATCACCGCCGAGGCCGTCAAGGCCGCGATGAAGGCGTAACGGCCTGAACGACTGAACCAATGAAGACGCCGGAGAGCATGAATGCTCTCCGGCTTTTTTCATTCGTGATCACCGGGGCGAACTGTCGGCGAACTTCGCGAAGAACGAATTATAGAGCTGCGGATCAGTGACCACGCGGGTTTTCGAGTCGCCCTTGCTGTCCCATATCGTCGTGACGAATTCGGCGTGCACTGCGGTGACGCCCGACAGCGCATGCACCGTCACCAGCGCGCGTGTCGTCTCGTGGTCGGGCTTGCCCCTCAGCATCGGCAGTTTGGCGTTGACCACCGCCTGCAGCATCTGATGGCCACGGTCGGCGATCTTGTGATTCTTCTCGCCCTGCACCAGTGCGCCGGAGCTGTCGATCGACACCTGCTCGAACTCGTTGGCCTTCAGCGAGGCTTCCGCGGCCTTCAGCGCATCATTGATGGTGATGCCGACCTTGCGATTCTGCAGCGAGACCAGCGCCGCCTTGTCGCTCGCCGACAGGTCGTTGGTGACCTGCTTCGACGAGCACTTGCCGATCAGCGCCACCGAACATTCTCCGGTAACGCGATCGGACGGGTCATGCGCGCAGGAAGCTAGGCAGATTGCGGTCAGGAAGGTCGCAAGGTTGCGCGCCAGGCCGGCGCGCTTGGGGGTATGCATCAGAAACGTCCATGAGGGCGCGCGCCCGCGATGACGCGGCCAATCCGCAGCGCCGCACCTTCGTCGTGGCTGGTCTTCGGATCGATCGCGCCCCGGCAAAGGTCGGCGGTGAGGGGCAAGTCGGTTGCGAAAATCCTAGCGCAGTGCAGCACATCGATCTAATGGATACTTTGTATATCCGGGTATTGATCAGATGAATTTGCGTTCGATCGACCTCAATTTGCTGGTGGTGCTGCAGGCTCTGCTCGCGGAACGCCACGTCAGCAAGGCAGCCAAACGGATCAACCTGTCACAGCCGGCGCTGAGCAATGCGCTCGAGCGATTGCGGGTGCTGTTCGACGATCCGATCCTGATCCGGCACGGCAACCGCTTCGCGTTGTCGCAGAAGGCGGAACGGCTGGTCGGCCCGCTCAACGAGGTGCTCGCCGGGGTCGAGGCCGTGGTCGGATTGACGCCGCAGCCATTGTCGGAGATCCGCCAGACCGTGACGCTGACGTCGGGTGACTATGCGTTGGCGGGCCTGCTGCCGGATTTGTGGCAATGGCTGAAGGTCAATGCACCAAATCTGTCGGTGCACGCCAAGCCGTGGCCCGGACCGGACATTGCGCTGCGCATGGTCGTCGAAGGCACCTGCGACCTGCTGGTGGCGCCGCTCGAGCCGCTGCCTGCGAAGCTGCATTCGCTGCGATTGAGCCGTTCGGATTTTGTCGGCATCGCGCGCCCGGACCATCCGATCCTCGAGCGCTCGTCTCTCGCGGCTTTCCGTGCGTCACGCCACGTCATCGTATCGTCGGACGGCCTGTTTCCAAGCCGCATCGACCTTGCGCTGCGCCGCCAGGGAATTGCGCGCGACATCGGCATGCTGGTGCCGAGCCATATGCTTGTTGCCGGCATCGTCGCCAACAGCGATCTGCTCGGTGTCGTTCCGGATGGGCTTGCCGAGCGCCGCACCGATATCGTCAAGTTCCAGCTTCCGTTCGAACTTCCCGGCTTCGATGCGGGCATCGTCTGGCACGAGCGCAGCGCGCGCGACGTCGCCATCACCGGTCTCCGCGATGGCATCAAGGAACTGGTGGATATGGCGATCGCCGCTGGCTATCTCAGACCCTGCGATTGAGCGGGCCGGCACAGGTATCAATGCCATCTTGGGCGACCCAAAAATTGATGATTGGCTGCGGAAGCCGTCTCGCCGCGATGGTCCAAGCCGGCCTGATTTTGCTGGCGAAATTCGCAGTGCCTCAAATTGTATCGAATGCGCTCAACCGCCGTTCAGCATCCCCATTAAGCCGGAGGGAACGCATCGTCAGGTAGCGTCCGCCGTCGGTCGTCACCGCGACGGGGATTTCATGACTGCCTTGGCCAATAACCAGACTTCGAAGCGCCGCCTGTTGCTGGCGTCAGATCGAAGCGATCAAAGTACCGAACTCGCCAGCATCCTGCGCTCGGTGGGCGAGGTCGATACCGTTCCGACATCGGATATTCCCGAGCGGCCGGACCGCGATCTTTCCGGCATCGTGGTCGACATCAATTTGCGCTCACCCGAAGCGGTGCAACTGGTCCGCGCCAAGCTGCAGGCCGATGCCTATCGCGAGATGCCGCGGCTGTTCGTGCTGGCGGATGCGCTGCATCACGCCTCGATGCAGGCCTGGGCGCTTGGCGCCACCGACACCATCTCGCGGCCGTTCGATGCGCGCGGCATCCTGCAGCGCATCCGCGCCGCGTTTCCAGATAACAGCGGCTACGACGAAACCGATCGTGGCAAGGCGCTCAACCGCGGCGTCGAAGCCGCGCATGGCGTGATGGTCAAGATGTTTGAGCGGATGCGCGCCGGCGAGCCGCTCAAGTTCGACGACATCGTCGCCGCCGAGAACAAGATCCTCAAGGCGATCAAGCACAATTCGCTGCGTGAATGGCTGACCACCGTCGGCTGCCATCACCAGGAGACCTATCGCCATTGCCTGTTCGTGACCGGCTTCGCGGTGGCGTTCTCACAGCACCTCGGCATGCGTGACGACGATCAGCGCCGGCTCGCCCGCGCCGCGCTGCTGCACGACGTCGGCAAGGCGTTCGTTCCGGTGGCGCTGCTCGACAAGCCCGGTACGCTGACGGTCGAGGAATTGGCCGAGATCCGCGAGCATCCCCGCCGCGGTTACGAGGCGCTGTCCGCCCAGGGTGGCTTCCCGCCGGAAATGCTCGACGTGATCCTGCACCACCACGAGTTTCTCGACGGCACCGGCTATCCGAACGGCCTCAGCGGCAAGGAGATCAGCGACATCGTACGCGTCACCACCATCGTCGACGTCTATGCCGCCCTGGTCGAGAAGCGCGCCTATCGGCTGCAGTTCACCCACGCCAAGGCGTTCTCCATGATGGAGGAGATGGGTGGCAAGCTCGACCAGCAATTGTTGCAGGCGTTCCGCCCCGTGGCATTCGGGCATTATTGACCCCGCACGGCTTCCACCGTTCCGCCTGAGGCCAGGCCTTTAGCCAATCAACGCAAGTCGTCCTCCTTAACCCCGCCTAGATTCCGGCGATCATCGGCACGACCGATGGCTCTCGCGGGTGAGGACGATCATGGACACGGCAACGACCGGGGATATCGATATCCCCGCCGACATCGCGGCAACTCTCGTCGATCCCGTCGCCTATGCCGACGACAGTATCCACAACAGCTATCGCTGGCTGCGCGCCAACAATCCGCTCGGCATCGCGCGACCCGAGAAGTTCGACCCGTTCTGGGTGGTGACCAAGCACGCCCACATCCAGGCGATCAGCCGCCAGAACGAGCTGTTCCACAATGCCGACCGCCCGACCACGCTGACCAATCAGGCGCTCGAGGAGCGTGTTCGCAAGATCACCGGCGGGCCCAACCTGGTACGCTCGCTGGTGCAGATGGACGCGCCCGACCATCCGAAATACCGCGCGCTGACGCAGGGCTGGTTCATGCCGGCCAATCTCGGCAAATTCGAGGGCCGGGTTCGCGAGATCGCGCGCGCCACCGTGCAGCGCATGCTCGACCGCGGCGGTGCCTGCGATTTCGTCGAGGACGTCGCGCTCGGCTATCCCCTGCACGTCATCATGGAGATCCTCGGCGTGCCCGAAGCCGACGAGCCGCGCATGCTCAAGCTGACGCAGGAGCTGTTCGGCCCGCAGGATCCCGACACCGCGCGGGTCCGCGACGCACTGAGCGCCGAACAGGTCTCGGTGATGTTGCAGGCGATCATCGCAGATTTCTCCGCCTATTTCCGCAAGATCACCGAGGAGCGCCGGCAGAACCCGCGCGACGATCTCGCCACCGTCATCGCCAATGCGAAGATCGGCGGCGACTACATGCCCGAGCACGATCAGACCAGCTATTACATGATCGTCGCGACCGCGGGCCACGACACCACCTCGTCCTCGACCGCCGGCGCGATTTGGGCGCTGGCGAGGGACCCCGCGGAATTCGCCAAGGTGAAGGCCAACCCGGAATTGATCCCGGGCCTGGTCGACGAGTCGATCCGCTGGATGACGCCGGTCAAGCATTTCATGCGCTCGGCCACGGCGGATACCGAGCTTGGCGGTCGCAAGATCGCGAAGGGCGACTGGTTGATGCTGTGCTACGCCTCGGGCAATCGCGACGAGGAGGTGTTCGAGGAGCCCGATCGCTTCCGCAGCGACCGCAAGCCCAATCGCCATGTCGCGTTCGGCTACGGCGCGCATCTCTGTCTCGGCCAGTATCTCGCCAAGCTCGAGATGCGCATCCTGTTCGAGGAACTGCTGCCGCACCTGAAATCGCTGTCGCTCGACGGCGATGTGAAGATGACGCAGGCCTATTTTGTAAGCGGCCCGAAGAAGCTGCCGATCAGGTTCGAGGTGAACTAAGGTTTATCCGTCATTGCGAGGAGCGCAACGACGAAGCAATCCATCTCTCGACAAGCGTTGAAATGGATTGCTTCGCGGAGTCTGTCATCCGGCGGCGCTTCGCGCCGACCGGGTGGCTCGCAATGACGAGCGCGTCCTCACTCCAGCATCTTCCGCAGCTCCGCCTTCGCGACCTTCTCCAGCGTCGAGCGTGGCATCTCGTCGACGAAGCGGATCTCGCGCGGCACCTTGAAGTCGGCGAGCGCGGAGCGGCACGCGGTCATGACCTTGTCGTGCAGATCGGCCGGCAGTGCCGCAACGCCGGTTTGCGGGATGATGAAGACGACCGGCACNGTTCTGGGTGGTGACCAAGCACGCCCACATCCAGGCGATCAGCCGCCAGAACGAGCTGTTCCACAATGCCGACCGCCCGACCACGCTGACCAATCAGGCGCTCGAGGAGCGTGTTCGCAAGATCACCGGCGGGCCCAACCTGGTACGCTCGCTGGTGCAGATGGACGCGCCCGACCATCCGAAATACCGCGCGCTGACGCAGGGCTGGTTCATGCCGGCCAATCTCGGCAAATTCGAGGGCCGGGTTCGCGAGATCGCGCGCGCCACCGTGCAGCGCATGCTCGACCGCGGCGGTGCCTGCGATTTCGTCGAGGACGTCGCGCTCGGCTATCCCCTGCACGTCATCATGGAGATCCTCGGCGTGCCCGAAGCCGACGAGCCGCGCATGCTCAAGCTGACGCAGGAGCTGTTCGGCCCGCAGGATCCCGACACCGCGCGGGTCCGCGACGCACTGAGCGCCGAACAGGTCTCGGTGATGTTGCAGGCGATCATCGCAGATTTCTCCGCCTATTTCCGCAAGATCACCGAGGAGCGCCGGCAGAACCCGCGCGACGATCTCGCCACCGTCATCGCCAATGCGAAGATCGGCGGCGACTACATGCCCGAGCACGATCAGACCAGCTATTACATGATCGTCGCGACCGCGGGCCACGACACCACCTCGTCCTCGACCGCCGGCGCGATTTGGGCGCTGGCGAGGGACCCCGCGGAATTCGCCAAGGTGAAGGCCAACCCGGAATTGATCCCGGGCCTGGTCGACGAGTCGATCCGCTGGATGACGCCGGTCAAGCATTTCATGCGCTCGGCCACGGCGGATACCGAGCTTGGCGGTCGCAAGATCGCGAAGGGCGACTGGTTGATGCTGTGCTACGCCTCGGGCAATCGCGACGAGGAGGTGTTCGAGGAGCCCGATCGCTTCCGCAGCGACCGCAAGCCCAATCGCCATGTCGCGTTCGGCTACGGCGCGCATCTCTGTCTCGGCCAGTATCTCGCCAAGCTCGAGATGCGCATCCTGTTCGAGGAACTGCTGCCGCACCTGAAATCGCTGTCGCTCGACGGCGATGTGAAGATGACGCAGGCCTATTTTGTAAGCGGCCCGAAGAAGCTGCCGATCAGGTTCGAGGTGAACTAAGGTTTATCCGTCATTGCGAGGAGCGCAACGACGAAGCAATCCATCTCTCGACAAGCGTTGAAATGGATTGCTTCGCGGAGTCTGTCATCCGGCGGCGCTTCGCGCCGACCGGGTGGCTCGCAATGACGAGCGCGTCCTCACTCCAGCATCTTCCGCAGCTCCGCCTTCGCGACCTTCTCCAGCGTCGAGCGTGGCATCTCGTCGACGAAGCGGATCTCGCGCGGCACCTTGAAGTCGGCGAGCGCGGAGCGGCACGCGGTCATGACCTTGTCGTGCAGATCGGCCGGCAGTGCCGCAACGCCGGTTTGCGGGATGATGAAGACGACCGGCACTTCGTCCAGCATCGGATGCTTCTTCGCGACGACGGCGGCCTCGCGGACGCCCGGCACCACGGCAATCACCTGCTCGATCTCGGAGGCCGCGACGTTTTCGCCGCCGACCTTCAGCATGTCCTTGGAGCGGTCCCCGAACTTGATGTAGCCGCGCTCCAGGATCGTGACGCGGTCGCCGGTGATGAAATAGCCGTGCTCGTCGAAGCTCTCGCGCGTGGCCTTCTCGTTGTGCAGATACTCGGCAAACAACGACAGGCCGGGAATGCCCTTGATCAGCAGATTGCCGGTTTCGCCGACGCCGGTCGCGGTGCCGTCGTCGTTGGTGATGCGGATTTCGTATTCCGGCGCGGCGCGGCCGATCGACATCGGCGGGTTCGGCTGGTCGACCTCGCCGATGATGCCATGGGTGATGGTCTCGGTCATGCCCCACCAGCCGATGATCTTGATGCCGAACACGGCGAATGGCGGCGGCTCGTTCACGGCGGTGCCCCAGAGCCTGAATTTGTGGTCCTTCGGCACCTCGTGCTCAAGCAGCGCCTTCATGCAGAACGGGATCGTCGAGGTCCAGGTCGAGCCATGCTGGAGCGCCACCGGCCAGAACCGGCTCGCGGAGAAGCGCGGCTGGATCACGCAGGTCGCCCCGACCCACAGGCTCGCCAGCATCGAATAGGCCAGCGCGTTGGTGTGGAACAGCGGCAGGTAGGTCTGGTGCACGTCGAAAGCATGCAGGTCTTGATGCGCGGCGTTGATCTTGGCACCCCACAGCGCGTTGGCGTGGGTCCACAGCACCGCCTTCGGCCGCGACGTGGTGCCGGAGGTGTATTGCACACTGCAGGGTGCGAGCGGATCGATCGGGCGCTTCGGCCGGTCGGCGCTGTCGGCAAACAGCGCGTCGAAGCTCTCGCCGCGCGCAGGCGGCTGTGCCGGCGCCTGCCCGGCATCATGCGAGGTCACCGCGATCCAGCGCAGTCCCTTGCAGTTGGCCGCGATCAGTTCGGCATAGGCCGGCTGGGTGATCGCGGCGACTGCGCCGCAGTGACCGGCAAAGTATTCGATCTCGGCTGCAGCCGAGCGGGTGTTGGTGGTGACGGCGATGGCGCCGAGCTCGACGCAGGCGAACCACGCCATGATCGCCTCGATGCAATTGTCGAGATGGATCAGGACATAATCGCCTTGCCGGATGCCGCGCCTGGCAAGCCCTGCGGCTAGCGCGCCGACACGCTCATGAAATTCGCCGTAGCTCCAACGCCGCGCCGGGGCATCGAACGGAGCCCAGATCAGGAATGGATGATCGCGGCGCACCTCGGCGCGCATCCGCAGCAGCCATGGCACGTCGAGCCCCGCGAACGGTCCGACGATGCCGGGCGCTGCTTTTGAACTGGTCATGTGTCCTCCCGCGCGGCCTTGCCGGCTGCCATTGGTCTTGGTTGGGAGCAGTTCTGCCATCGGTGTGCGCCGAGAGCAAATCGGAAGCGCAGCGAGGACGCAACCTGTTCCGCGGCGCGGAAGACGTGGCGCGGAGGCTACTTCGCGCCGTCCTCGTACGACGAAATCTCGATCAGGCTGCCGTCGGGATCGCGGCAATAGACCGAGCGCAGCGTGCCGCGCGCTCCCTGCTTGGCCACCGGGCCTTCCTCGATCTTCACGCCGTTGGCTTTCAGATGCGCGACCACCTGCTCGGGCGTGCTCGAGGTGAGGAAGCAGAGATCGTCGCTGCCGGCCGCTTCGTGATCGGCGGTGAACCATTCCACCTTGTCGGCATCGCGCGGCCGCACATTGATCTTCTGGTTGCCGAACACCAGCGAGGTGCGCGGCGTCTTGCCCTTGCCGGGATCGAACACCTTCACCTCCATGCCGAGGATCCTGCTGTACCAGGCAACCGAGCGCACGACATCGGTGACGTTGATCACGAGATGGTCGAGCCCATTCACCTTGACGGACATGATCGATCCTCTTCGGTCCAGAGCGTTTTCGAGCGAAGCGGACACCGGTTCGCGTGAAGAAAACGCGTCATGACGAGATTGCAGCTTAGTCTTTTGTCGCGGTCGGTGGCGCACGTGTCGCACTGGCCGCTCCTGACATTGTTTGTTAAAACCGCGCCGCACGCAACGCAACAGAAACGGGCAGGGCACCAAACCCTGCTGGACCGGGAGAAACTTTCATGATTTCACGCCGCACTGCGCTGGGCCTGATCGGGTCGGGGATTTCGACACTTGCGATCGGCCGCGCGTCCGCAGCCGACTATCCGGCGCGGCCGGTGCGCTGGATCGTGGGCTATCCGCCGGGTGGCGCCACCGACATCATCGCGCGCCTGATCGGGCAGCGATTGTCGGAGAAGCTCGGGCAGCAATTCGTGATCTGTCTCTTATACACATCTAGATGTGTATAAGAGACAGGTTCTGGGTGGTGACCAAGCACGCCCACATCCAGGCGATCAGCCGCCAGAACGAGCTGTTCCACAATGCCGACCGCCCGACCACGCTGACCAATCNGGGCAGCAATTCGTGATCGAGAACAAGCCGGGCGCCGGCAACAATATCGGCACCGAGGCCGCGATCAACGCCGAGTCCGACGGCTACACCGTGCTGCTGGTCAATCCGGCGAACTACATCAACGCCTCGCTCTACGCCAATTTGAAGTTCAACTTCGTGCGTGACGTGGCGCCGGTTGCTTCCTTCAACCGCGTGCCCAACGTGATGACCGTCAACAAGGACGTGCCGGCCAAGAACGTCGCCGAGTTCATCGAATACGTGAAGGCCAATCCTGGCAAGGTGAACATGGCCTCGTCCGGCAACGGCACCTCGGTTCATCTCTCCGGCGAGATGTTCATGTCGATGACCGGCTGCAAGATGCAGCATGTGCCGTATCGCGGCGCGGCGCCCGCGATCACCGACATGCTCGGCGGCCAGGTGCAGGTGATCTTCGACAACATGCCCTCGATCATCCAGCACATCCGTTCCGGCTCGCTGCGTGCGCTCGGCGTGACGACGACGGAGCGCTCCTCGCAGCTGCCCGACGTGCCGGCGATCGCCGAAACCGTGAAGGGCTATGAGGCGAGTGCGCTGTTCGGCATGGGCGCGCCGAAGAACACGCCGAAGGAACTGGTCGCCAAGCTCAACAGCGAGATCAACGCCGTTCTCGCCGAGCCCGACATGCGCAAGCGGCTGGTCGAGCTCGGCGGCGATTCGCTGATCCAGACGCCGGAAGCATTCGGCAACGACATCAAGGCCGAGACCGACAAGTGGAAGAAGGTGGTCGAGTTCGCCGGCCTCAAGGTCGAGTAGGCCTCAGGTTGAACGCGCGGGACAAGTCCGGCTGCACGCGCCGACTTGTCTTGCGACCGGCTGCAAAAATTGACCGGCTTGAAGCCGAATAAAGTAGCAATCGGGAACTCAACCCGGTATGCCGCGCTTGATTGACGGCGACATCCTGAGAGTCGGAGCGGGTTGGATCATGCGCACATCGCGATTGGCAGTGCTTGTCCTGGGAACGATGACGCTTGCCGGCGCGGCGAGCATCACGCCGGCATCAGCCGATTATGACTATCCGTGGTGCGCGCAGGGGCCGGACCTTGGCTATCCCGGCGAATGCGCCTATCAAACCTTCGAGCAATGCCAGGCCAGCGTGTCGGGGCGTTATCTCGCGTGCGGCGAAAACCCGCGCTTCCTGTTTCGCCAGCCGGCGCCGCCATCGCCGCGCCGTGATCATCGCCGGCACCGGACGGTCTATCCCGACTAGGCTCCAGCGCAGACTGCGGTTGCCGGCATTCCCGGAGTGATCCCTCGTCCTGCGTTCATGCTAACGCGATCGTGAAGGCGCGCGCTTGACGCGGCGCGGTTTGCGCCTATACTAAACCTTATGGTTAAGTATCAAGACGAGACGCTGGACCGCACCTTTGCGGCGCTTTCCGATCCCACCCGCCGCGCGCTGCTGGCGCGGCTCGGCGAGCAGGATGGCCTGTCGGTGAGCGAGCTGGCGCAGCCATTCGCGATGTCGTTGCCCGCGATCATGAAGCATCTCGACGTACTCACGGATGCGGGCCTGGTCGCACGCGAAAAGACCGGACGCACGGTGGCCTGCCGGCTCACCGCAAGGCCGATGGAGCAGGCGATGAACTGGCTCAATCGCTATGCGCAATTCTGGTCCGACAATCTCGACCGCCTTGCCGCTTTTGTGGAGGATGACCCATGGTCAATAAATCGGCCGAAAAATCCGCAGCCGCAACCGCAACCGATCTTGCCGCTCGCCCAGAGTCCGCGCGGCCAAGCCTCACCCTCACGCGGCGTCTCCGCGCGCGGCCGGAAAAAGTCTACGCCGCGTGGACCGAACCGGAAAACCTAGTGCACTGGTTCGGTCCCGGTGAACTCGAGCCCGGCACGACGCAGGCCGAGCTCGATGTCCGCGTCGGCGGACGCTACCGGATCAGGTTCATCGGGACGAGCGGCGAACATCACGAGGTCGGCGGCGTCTATCGCGAGGTGGTGCCGAACGAACGGCTAGTGTTCAGCTGGGCCTGGCACTCGACCCCCGAACGCGAGTCCGAGGTGACGGTGTCGATCAAGCCGGATGCCGGCGGCACGCTGCTCACCTTCCATCACGCTGAGTTCGTCGATGAGACCGCGCGCGACAACCACCGGCGCGGCTGGCACGAATCCCTCGGCAATCTGCAACAATATGTCGACGCCTGATCTGCAAAGGAGCATCTCATGCAACAGCACAAGATCGTTTCGCGCGAACAGTGGATCGAGGCCCGCAAGGCGTTGATGACCAGCGAGAAGGAGCTCACCCAGGCCCGCGAAGCGGTGAGCCGGCAGCGTCGCGAGCTGCCCTGGGTCAAGGTCGACAAGGACTATGTGTTCGACGGACCTGACGGCAAGGTGATGCTCGGCGACCTCTTCAAGGGCAGGCCGCAGCTCGTCGTGCAGCACGTGATGTTCGCGCCGGAATGGGACGCGGCATGCAAGAGCTGCTCGTTCTGGGTCGACGGTTTCGAGCGCATGGTGCCGCATCTCGCCGCGCGCGACACCACGATGGTCGCGATCTCACGGGCGCCGCTGGCCAAGCTCGAGGCGTTCAAGAAGCGGATGGGCTGGACCTTCGACTGGGTGTCATCGGGCGCCAATGACTTCAACTACGATTATGCGGTGACCTTCTCGCCCGAGCAGCTCAAGTCCGGCGCAACGCTCTACAACTACGGTACCACACCATTCGGCAGCGAAGAGGCGCCGGGCGTCAGCGTGTTCTATCGCGACGAGGGCGGCGCGATCTTCCACACCTATTCCACCTATTCGCGCGGCCTCGACATGATGAATGCGGCCTATCATTATCTCGACCTGACGCCGCTCGGCCGTCACGAGGAGGGTTTGCCCTATCCGATGGATTGGGTGCGGCTACGTGACCAGTACCAACCGACGCCGGTTCAGGCATCTTGCTGCCACTCCTGATCGTCATTGCGAGGGACTCGCGACAAAGCCGTCCATTTCTCGTGTTTGGATAGATGGATTGCTTCGCTGACGCTCGCAATAACGAGGAAACCGAACAACAGGAATCTCACGAATGCCTTACGTCGATGGTTTCGTCGTCGCGGTGCCGAAGAAGAAACTCAAGGCCTATGCCCAGCTCTCCAAGAAGGCCGGCAAGGTCTGGCGCGAATATGGCGCGCTGGATTATCGTGAATGGGTCGCGGACGACGTCAAGCCGGGCAAGCTGACGTCATTTCCGCAAAGCGTGAAGCTGAAGCCGGGCGAAACCGTCGTGTTCGCSTGGATCACCTACAAGTCGCGGGCCCAGCGCGACCGGATCAACGCCAAGGTGATGGCCGATCCTCGTCTGTCACCGTCGATGAACCCGAACACCGTGCCGTTCGACGTCAAGCGGATGATCTATGGCGGCTTTGCCAGCCTGGTGAAGGTGTGACGCGGCACGCTTCCGCAGCAATTCGCCCAATAACCGTCCATTAAGCATCCCGCAGCGCAGGCGGCGCAATCCCGCTTGCATTTACTTGGCGATCCCGTATACTTTGCAATACAAAGTTCGGGCGAATCATGCGTGACCTCGACAAGGCTTTGGCCGACATCCTCGCGATCCGTAATCAGATTGCGGCAGGCACCGCGTTCCGCGGCTACGGTCCGGCGACCGTCGCCGCCACCAGCGGCATCGCATTCGTCACCGCGCTCGCCCAATATCTCTGGCTCGACGATCCCACCGGTCATCCGATCGCGTTCCTCGCGGGCTGGGCGGCGGCCGCCCTGCTGTCGGCGGTGCTGATCTGGATCGAGATGCAGGCGCGCTCGCGGCGGCATCATTCCGGCCTTGCCGACGCCATGGTGCAGCAGGCGATCGAGCAATTCGTGCCGGCTGCGATCGCCGGCGTGCTGCTGGCGATCCTGCAATGGAAATTCGCGCCGGAGACGCTGTGGATGCTGCCCGGCCTGTGGCAGGTGCTGGTCAGCCTCGGCGTGTTCGCTTCGGTCCGCCTGTTGCCGCGCACGATCGCGCTCGGCGGCGCCTGGTATTTCCTGTCCGGCTTCACGGTGCTCCTGATCGCAAGCCAGAGCCACGCGCTGTCGCCCTGGACCATGGGACTGCCTTTCGCGATCGGCCAGTTGCTGCTCGCGGCACTGTTGTATTTCGCTTCCGGAGACAATGATGCCGAAGACTGACGTGACCACCGCGCCATTCGCCTATGATGGCCTCGACCGCGTCATCCACGAGAAGGCGCGGCTCGGACTGCTGACCTCGCTGATGGCGCATCCGAAGGGGCTCGCCTTCGCCGATCTCAAGCAGCTCTGCGGGTTGACCGATGGCAATCTCAGCCGGCATCTGCAGGTGTTGCAGGAGGCCGGCCTCGTCGACGTCATCAAGGGCTATGAAGGCAACCGCCCGCATACCAGCTGCCGCCTGACCAAGAGCGGCCGCCGCCGTTTCCTCGACTATCTCGCTGTGCTCGAGCAGCTGGTCCGCGACGCGGCCAAAGCTGCGGGCGCCGCCGAAAAGATCGCCGGCAAGGACGACGGCGCGTCCGGCCGGCTCGGTATCCAGCCCATTTGATCATCCCGTTTTTTGACCGGAGACTTTGTAATGCAAAGTAACGTCGCACTCGAGCCGATAGCCGCCGCACGGCTGCATGTCGGCATCATCATGGACGGCAACGGCCGCTGGGCGACGCGGCGTGGCCTGTCGCGGCTGCGTGGCCATGAGGCCGGCGTCGAGGCGATCCGCCGCATCGTCGAGGCCGCGCCGGACCAGGGCGTCGGCACGCTGACGCTCTACGCGTTCTCGAGCGACAATTGGCGTCGTCCGAAGGCCGAAGTCACGGCGTTGATGGGGCTGCTGCGGTTCTATCTCGCCAACGAGATCGCCGCCCTGGTGCGCAACGGCGTCCGCCTCACCGTGATCGGCCGCCGCGACCGCTTGCCCGACGGCATCGCCAACGCGATCGGGCGCGCCGAGGCCGCGACCGCCGACGGCACCACGCTGCATTTGCGCATCGCGATCGACTATTCGGCGCGCGACGCGATCCTGAATGCCGCGGCCCGCGCCGCGGGCGTCGGTCAGTTGAGCCGAGAGAGCTTCGCCGACCTGATCACCGGCGAGGCCGGCCTGCGCGATGTCGACCTGATCATCCGCACCTCGGGCGAGAAGCGGCTGTCGGACTTCCTGCTCTGGGAAGGCGCTTATGCCGAGCTGCATTTCACCGAGCGGATGTGGCCCGAATTCGATGCCGACGATCTCGCCGACGCACTCGCCTCCTTTCATCGCCGCGAGCGCCGCTTCGGCGGGCTGACCGCAATCGCGCCGGCGGAGGTGGCGAGCGTCTAGCCTCTTATTCTCTTCCAAAGCCCGGCCGGGGGGTTGGGCGCTTCATCACAAGATGCGGGGACGAACGATCACGCCAACCAAAGCGGGAGCGATCATCCATGCGCATACTTCTCATCAACGTGCCGCATCCGGCAATCGGCAGCCGGATTCCCGACGACCATCTGCCGCCGCTCGGCCTGCTGTCGATCGGCGGCCCCCTGATCGACGACGGCCACCACGTTGCTCTCGTCGATGCCGAGTTCGGACCGATGCCGCTCTCCGCCATCGTGGCGGAGGCATCGCGATTTTCGCCCGACGCCGTGTTGTTCGGCCACTCCGGCTCGACATCGGGTCATCCTGTCATCACCGAAGTGGCGCAAGCTATCGTCAAGGCGGTGCCTAATGTGCGGATCGTCTATGGCGGCGTGTTCCCGACCTATCACTGGCGCGACATCTTGCGCGAGGAGCGCTACGTCACCGCGATCGTGCGCGGCGAAGGCGAGGAGACCGTGCGCCAGTTGATGCGGGCGCTGGAGATCGGGGGCGATCTCCGCATCATCAACGGCATCGCATTCCGCGACGATTATGGACCGCGCGTCACGCCGCCCGCGCCCGTCATCCGCGATCTCGATGCCTATCGGATCGGCTGGGAACTGATCGATCACGCGCGCTACAGCTATTGGGGAGGCTTGCGCGCCGTCGTGGTGCAGTTCTCGCGCGGCTGCCCGCATCTCTGCAATTACTGCGGCCAGCGTGGTTTCTGGACGCGTTGGCGGCACCGCGATCCCGTGCGCTTCGCCAGCGAGCTGGCGCGGCTGCACCGCGAGCACGGCGTCAAGGTGATCAACTTCGCCGACGAGAATCCGACCGTCTCGAAGAAGGCCTGGCGGACTTTCCTCGAGGCCCTGATCGCGGAGAATGTCGATCTGATCCTGGTCGGGTCGACCCGCGCCGACGATATCGTCCGCGATGCCGACATCCTGCATCTCTACAAGAAGGCCGGCTGGCAACGTTTCCTGCTCGGCATGGAGAACACCGACGAGAAGACGCTGGAGCTGATCCGCAAGGGTGCCACCACCACGATCGACCGTGAGGCTATCAGGCTGATGCGCCAGCACGACATCCTGTCGATGGCAACCTGGGTGGTCGGCTTCGAGGAGGAGACCGATCGCGATCACTGGCGCGGCCTGCGGCAGCTACTGTCCTACGATCCGGATCAGATCCAGATGCTCTACGTCACGCCGCATCGCTGGACGCCGTATTTCCGTCTCGCGGCAGAGCGGCGCGTGATCCAGGCCGATCGCCGCCGCTGGGACTACAAGCATCAGGTGCTCGCGACCCGGCACATGCCGCCGTGGCGCGTGCTGCTCTGGTTCAAGTTCACCGAGATGGTGCTGCAATGCCGGCCGAAGGCCCTGCTCCGCGTGCTGCTACATCGCGACGCCGGGCTTCGGCATGCGATGCGTTGGTACACGCAGATGGGGCGCCGGGTCTGGCCGCACGAAATTCTCGGCTTCCTGCGCGACCGCAGGCTGAAGGATGGCCCGACGGTGCGGGAGTTCTGGGGCGCGCCGCAGGATGGCGAAGAGGAATCGATGTCGTCGCAGCGGCCCGAGCGCCAGGTCGGATCGTCGCGCGCAGCGTAAGTTCATACCGTCAAGCGGGGCTCTGGATAACTGGCGCTGATGACTGGACGTCGGAGTCATCAGCGCGATAATTTCCAGATCGGCTGCGCAGAACAAAAAGAACCGTGGCGGTCGAGGCTTCGAGTTGAGCATACAGATTGCGATTCTAAAAATATTGGCGAGTCACGTCAGCGGCAGAGCCACACTCGATTCACTGAAGCACGACCTCGCTATTCTCTCATCGAGCGGCGACGACTGGCATGCGCGGATCAAGCGCCTGGCGTTGCGCGTTCCCGAACTCGACATCTTTGGCAATGGCTATTTGCTGCGTGATGCAGACGGCTGGGAGATCACATCGGCTGGACGTGCGTTCCTCGCCGCGCTTGAGGCCGTCACCCAGGATAATTTGCCGCCCGAGCCGTCGGCTGAGACCCCCAACCGCGCCGAGGGTACGCTGATCGTGGTTGGTCACCGCTTCAGGAACCGGACGCGGCCACAGCTTGATCCCGAGCAGAGCGCCTCCGCGCGCCGCCGGCCGTTCCGCGAACCGCGTTGAACCTCACGGCGCCGTGTGCGACCTAACTTCGGGACGTGGTTCTGGAGGTCGCGAATGACTGCCTTGGCTCAATCGATTGCGCGTGCGTTTCCGGCCAATTCGCTTCGGAGCAATATCGCCCGGCATCTCCTGCTGCTGGCCTCGGCAGCGTTGTTCGTCGCGGTTCTCAGGGCAAGCTATGGTCTCGACCTCAGCGCGGGCTTCTTCTGAAGCATGACCAGAAGCGCGTGAAGCACTTCCGGCGCGCGGCAAATTTTCCGATTGCAAGTCATATTAGGTTAACCGGACCGGGATAGCTAAGCGCACGCTTCCCTTGACGCTTTCCTTGCATCTCGAACCGGGCCGATCTTCCATGGATAAGCCGATGCGCTGCCAGTGCGGCAGGACGCGAACCATTGTGCTCGACAAGCATTTCCGCACCGCGCTGGTATGCCTGAAATGCGATGACGTCGAGCAGGCCGCGCCGGCCAAGCCGGCGGAACAGGTGTTGACCGCGCGATAGCGCGGTCGTCTTCGGCATCGACTCTTATACACATCTAGATGTGTATAAGAGACAGCTGCAATTCACCGCGACCTTCAAGGAGCGCGGGGCGTTGAATCGCCTGCAGGCGCTCTCGCCGGACGAGCGCAAGCGCGGCGTGATCGCGATGTCGGCCGGCAATCATGCCCAGGGCGTGGCCTACCACGCCAAGCGGCTCGGTATCCCGGCCACCATCGTGATGCCGGTCGGCACCCCGATGGTGAAGATCGAGAACACCAGGCGACACGGCGCCGAGGTCATCATCACCGGGCAGACGCTGGAGGAGTGTTTCGCGTTTGTCAGCGCGCACGCCGCGCAGCGCGGCCTGATCCTGATCCATCCCTATGACGATCCGTTGATCATCGCCGGTCAGGGCACGATCGGGCTCGAGATGCTCGAAGCGGTGCCGGAGCTCGATATCCTGGTGGTGCCGATCGGCGGCGGCGGGCTGATCTCGGGCATCGCCACGGCCGCGAAGGCGCTGAAGCCGACGGTGCAGATCGTCGGCGTGCAGGCCCAGCTCTATCCGTCGATGTACAATGCCGTCCGTGGCGAGCAGTTGCCGATGCGCGGCGACACCCTTGCCGAGGGCATTGCGGTCAAGGCGCCCGGGCAGATCACCACGACGATCGTCCGCGAACTCGTCGACGATATTCTGCTCGTCAGCGAGGACCAGATCGAGCGTGCAGTCGCAACCCTGATCTCGATCGAGAAGACCGTGGTCGAGGGGGCCGGCGCCGCCGGCTTGGCGGCAGTGCTCGCCGCACCCGAGCAGTTTGCTGGGCGCAATGTCGGCCTGGTGCTGACCGGCGGCAATATCGACACCAGGTTGATCGCCTCGGTCCTGACCCGCGAGCTCGCCCGCGAGGGACGGCTGACTCAATTGGCGCTCGACATCGTCGACCGGCCCGGACAGCTCGCTGCGGTGTCGATCCTGCTTGCCGATGCCGGTGCCAACATCATCGAGGTCTCGCATCAGCGCACCTTCTCCGATCTGCCGGCCAAGGCGACGCTGCTCGAGCTCGTGATCGAAACCCGCGACCGCGCCCATCTGGAAGCGGTGCTGGCGAGGCTCGGTGCCGAGGGATTCATCGTGCACGAGCGCTAGGCGACGGTCTTCCTCATTCGCCAGCCGCCAACTCGGCGAGCTTCGCGATGGTGTTGATATTGCGCGCGGTGCCGTTGGCGGCAGCAGCGATCTTCAGCTTGGAGCGGCCCATGCCGCTGCCATAGGAAACGAAGATCTCGCGCTTGCCGAGCCGCACCTGCTCGTCCTGCTGGCCCTTGATATCCTTCAAGGCGTCCTTGGGCGGCGGTGCGTCGAGAAAGATCGCGACCGTGGTGTTCGGCGGTTCCTTCGGAAACGGATTGGCCTTCAGGACCGCGGCGATCTCATCGGCGCTCCGGACGATGACGCCGACCGGTTTGCCGGCATAGGCGTGCAGCCGCTGCTCCAGCGCGGCCTTGACCTTGGGCGCGCCAAGCTTCGAGGAGAACACGACGTTCCCGCTCGCGATGTAGGTCTGCACGTCAACGAACCCTTCGGCGACGCACATCGCCTTCAGCTCGGTCATCGGCAGCTTGCCGGTGCCGCCGACATTGACGGCGCGCAGCAGGGCGACGTAGCGCGGCATCACGGCCTCACGTCAGCAGCAGCGCCATGCCGGGATCGCCCTTCTGCATCGCGCGCTGATAGGCCGGGCGTGCCGCGATGCGGCCGAGATAATTCCTGATGTTGGGGCAGCGACCGAGATCGTAGGGCAGGAAATAGCGCATGGTGGTGAGCGAGAAGCCGATCATGATGTCGGCGGTGGTGAAGTCGTCGCCCGCAAGATAGCGTGCGTCGCGCACCCGGGCCTCGATCAGATCGAACGAGCGATCGACCCGCGCGCGGGTCGCCACCAGCATCGGATTGTCGGTCGGCAGGTTGAGGCGGTTGAGGATCATGCTGCGGCCCATCTGCGCCTGCAACGTGCCGTTGGCGAAGTGGAACCAATACAGGAACGGCGCGAAGTCAGGATGGTCGGGCTTCAGCGTCAGCCGTCCATCGCCGTATCTGGCGACGATGTACTCGACGACAGCACCGGATTCGGCCAGCACCAGATCGCCGTCGGTGATGACGGGCGCGGTGCCGATCGGGTGCAGCGCCTTGTAGTCGGCCGGCGCGAGGATCGTGACCGGATCGCGCGTGTAGCATTTCAGCTCGTACGGGATCTCCAGCTCCTCGCACAGCCAGACGATCCGCTCCGATTGTGACTTGCCGAGATGGTGTACCGTGAGCATGCGTGCTCCTTCAGGCATCTGCCTTCTTCTTTGATGGCTTGGCCGGTGGTGACTCTTCCATCGCCTTCTTCATGGCGCGAGCATAGGCGTCGGCGGCGTTCTCGGCCGAATTCTGCAATCGCTTGGCGGTCGCGGTCGCGTTCAGCATGGTGCTCTTGGCGAGGTGGCGGAAGCGCGCCTTGGTCTCCTTGTCCTTGGCCTTGGCCGCGCGCGCGACCCAGACGGCCTGGCGCTTCTTGGCTGCCGCCATCACGGCCTTGGTCTGCGCTCTTGCGGTTTGCCGGATGACGGTGTCGAGGTCGGCTTCGGCCATTCAGATACACTCATTGACTGGACATGCGCCGGACCGGCGCACGGAAGGAAGGGAGCTATCACTAGCGCAACCGCTGCCGTTTGAACATGCGATCCTTTTGCGATGCCCCTACCGGACGCGTCGTTCGGCGTGATATAGCGGCACAGCCCGGCCGAAGGCCGCAGTCCAATCGAGGTTTGATGCCAGCGATCAGCCGACGGAGCCTGTTTGGCGGCCTTGCCCTGCTGGCGGCAGCGCCTTCGTTTGCAGCCGCAACGTCCGAGACGCTGAGCGTCGACGCCGATGAAGGCCGCGTGACCCTCAATCGTTTCGCCACCGGGGGCGCCGGCAAGCGGCCGGCCGTGCTCGTCCTGCACGGTTCGCGCGGCTTCGATCTCAGGCCAAAGGCCTATCAGCGTTATGCCGATGCACTGACGGCTGACGGCATCGATGCCTATTTCATTCGCTACTACACGTCGGCCGATGAACAGGCCTTCGCGACGCTGCAGACCAGCGCGCGCCGCGAGGTCTACGAGGCGGGGCGTTTCGATGCTTGGGCCGCGCGGGTCTCGTCGGCACTATCAGCGGTGTGGGCAGGCGCGGACAGTTCCGGCCGGATCGGATTGCTCGGCTTCTCGCTCGGCGGCTATGTCGCCGCGGCTGCGGCGGCCCGTGACGCGCGGGTGTCCGCGTTGGCTGTGCTGTATGGCGGCATGCCCGACAAGATCGCGCCGCAGGTCAAGCGCCTGCCGCCGCTGATCGAGTTGCACGGCGATGCCGACCGCAACGTGCCGATTGCCAAGGGCGAGGCGCTTGTCGGGCTGGGCAAGTCCGTCGGCGCGGCGGCGGAGATCGTGAGATACAAAGGCAAGGCCCACGGTTTCGACTTCGCCGATAACGATCCAATGACCGCCGATGCGGTCGGCCGCGTCGCAGGTTTCTTCCAGGCGCGCCTGAGCGCGGCCTGAGACCATCGCCTCCGTGCTGCGAGGCCGCGCAGGCTAGCTGTGAGCTTTCAATAGGTTGTCCATCCGGTCCGGACCGAGGAAGCTGAGGTTGCGAAGCTTCAGTGTTCCACGGAGGGACCGGATGAACATGCACAAGAATGCCCGTTTGACGCCGATTGGTCGAGAGCGGCTGGTGCAGGCGGTGCTGAGCGGGCAGACGCCGAAGGCCGCCGCACAAGCCGCAGGCGTCTGCCCGCGGACGGTTCGCAAATGGGTTTGCCGCTTCCAGACCGAAGGACGTGAGGGCCTGACCGATCGCTCGTCCAGGCCGCAGCGCTTGTATCGGCCGACGCCTGCTGCGGCCGTCGAACAGGTCGAGCGCCTGCGCCGCCAGCGTCTGACCGGCCAGCAAATTGCCGCCGACCTCGGCCTGTCGCCAGCGACCGTCAGCCGCATCCTGAAGCGGCTCGGACTGAACCGCATTCGCGATCTGGAGCCGGCCGAGCCGGTGCGTCGCTACGAGCGAGAACATCCCGGCGACATGATCCACATCGACATCAAGAAGCTTGGCCGCTTCGACAAAGTCGGCCATCGCATCACCGGAGATCGGACTGGCCAAAGCAAAAGCCGCGGCGTCGGCTGGGAGTTCGTTCATGTCTGTATCGACGACGCCTCCCGCGTCGCCTTCTCGCAGATCCTGCCTGACGAGAAGGCGGTCAGCGCCACCGCCTTCCTCAAGGCTTCCGTGGCCTATTATGCCAGCCTCGGCGTCACCGTCAGCCGCGTCATGACCGACAATGGCAGCTGTTACAGATCATTCGACTTCCGCAATGCCTGCCGGGCGCTCGGCCTCAAACACATCCGCACCAAACCCTATACGCCGAAAACCAACGGCAAGGCCGAGCGCTTCATTCAGACCGCGCTGAGGGAATGGGCTTACGCGCAAGCCTATCCGACCTCGGAACGACGCGCCCAGGAACTGCCCTTCTGGATGCACCGCTACAATTGGCATCGGCCGCATCGCGGCATAAAGTTACAAATACCGATCAGCAGACTCGGCCTCTCCGAGGACAACCTGTTGAGGCTCCACAGCTAGCCAGCAGGCGAACCCGGCGGCACTTTTGTCCCGGCGAGCAGTCCGGCCAGCTCCACCTGGCGGCCGAGCCCGGTCTTTGCCAGCACGGCCTTGAGCTGGTTGCGCACCGTCTCGCGGGAGATGCCGAATGCACCGGCGATCGCCTCGACGGTTCGCCCCTCGCCGATGCCGCGCGCGACGCGCGCTTCCGCCGGCGTCAGGTCGAACAGGCCCTGCAACACTTCCGCTGTGGGCACCTCGGCCGGCACCACCGGCGTCACGATCACGATCGCCAACGCGCGGTCGAATAGGTCGCGAGCTGCGCCGTGGATCGGGATCAGATGCACAATCAGCGGCGGACGATCATCGTGTGCTGCGATCGGCACCGAACGAACCTCCACACCCACGAGACCCTGATCGAGCGCCGCCAGCGCCTGCGCGAACAATGCATCGGCCGCGGTCGCCGCCAGTGCGAGGCGATCGGCGCGATCCTGCATCACGTCGGGCACCAGCCGATCGAACAGCGCATTGGCCGTCATCAGACGGCCGCCGCGGCGCAGTACCGCCGCGGGCAGTCCGAGCATCGCCAGCGACCGGGTGGCGGCCTTCGCACGCTCCATCCCGAGCCGCGCCGACAGCAGCGCCGCACGCGCCAGATGCGGGCGCAGCGCATCGAGCTGCGCGATCGCCTCCCGCTCGATCGGTCCGTGCTGGTACTCGCGCTCGATGCTGTAGATCAGCACATCGCCGCTCGGCACCGGGATCGCCGTGCCGGCGCCCCATCCGAGCCCGCGCGGACGGAAGAACTCGCGGATCTGAAAATCCTGCTGGACCTCCTCGAGCGTATCGAACACGTCGATGTCGCGCAGGAAGCCGGCATGATTGGCCGCGAGCAGGCGTGGCAACCGCCCGTTGCGCTCGTGCCAGCCGCCTTCGACATAGGCAACCGTATCCTCGTGCATGTCGGGGGATGCGACCCAGCGGACGTCGTGCGGGGCGGCTGTCATCAATACGATACCGCGCGCCTTGGCGATCCCGCCGACCCGATGCAGAACGTTCGGCCACAGCTCGGGGAGGACCGCGGCCTCGTAGGCTAGTTCAATCAGATGCTCGTGCAGGTCGTTCGCCATCGGCCATCCAGGACATTGTGTTACCCAGTAGACAAACCCATCGACCCCGGAAATATTGCGTAGAGCAATTCAGGCCGGCTCACGAGTCCGGGCCATTCCGGGGCGCTCAACGGCATCATGATGCTGTCTGGCGTTTCGCCGGCTTTGCGCGCGATTTTCGCACAGGCGCGCTGGCCCGTCCTCGCCTGGCAGCGACCCGGTGCGCGGCGGCCAGCCCGGCCTGTGCCCATGCGACGAGTTCGTCGGGTTCATCCAGCAGCCGCTCCGGCACGCGCCAGAATGCCAGGTCGATGGTCACGCCGTTCTTGGCATAGTTGAGCGGAGGGCTTGCCGCGGCTTCCTTGAACGTCGCGCGATTCTGATCGTCGACCCGCACGTAGAGCGAATTGTCGGCGACCATCCCGAGCATCACGCCATCGCAGAATACGCCGGTCTTGCCGAACATCCGGCGCATCGTGAGTTGGCCGAGCGGAGCAAGTTGCTCGCGCAGGAATTCGGCAAAGGCAGTGCTGGCAACCATTCCCGGTCTCGCAGAGCAATCAGGATCTGCCGAATGATGACCGGAACCTCAGCCCCGGACAACCGCTGTGACGCGATCCAGAGCGCGAGGAAACCTGGGATGTTTGTGTTTGGGAAAGGATGGATTGGCGCGAACCGCTACGGGCGCGGAGTGCCGGAAGCTGTTGGGAGAGCACCTTGGTGCTCTCCCGACAAGCGCACTTAGTTGCAGCCGCAGCCGTGCGAACGACCGCCGCCGAGGATGCCGGACAGGATGTTGGTGTTCTTGAGGCTGATCGGCAGGATGGCCGACACGTTGGTCTTGTTGCCGTTCAGGACGTTGACGCCGCCACCGAGCACGTTGACGTTATTGAGGGCGTTGATGTTGAGCGCGGAGACCGCGGTCGTGATCGGAGCCAGGACGGAGCCGATCAGGCCACCGCCACCGCCGCGGGGGCCACCAGCGAAGGCCGGCGAGGCCATGAGCGAGGCGAGAGCGACGGCGACGATATACTTCTTCATGACTTCCTCCGTTGTTATCGAGCCAAGCCGTTTGCTTGGTGGCCGCCACTATCCACACCCCGGATTCGACTACAACTTGAAGTGGTTTTTTACTCTAATACTTAGCGTTAACCATGTTATCAAAATCGGTAATGGCCTCATTAATGCTGATGGTCTCATCAAAATCGTACTGACGCCCGCCAAGCTCGATCGAGCGAAATCAACCAGAAATTGCCGATTTAACGGCCGATTAACCACGATTGCCGACCCTGCGGGTGGAGGGTCGCGTGCATGATTCGGCGTGCGTTGTTGGCGGCAGTTGTTGTTGCTTCGCAGCTCGGCGTCTCCGCAGCTCTTGCGCAGACCGCTCCGGCGGAGACCGTGACCGTGAACGCGGGCTCGATCGGCCTGCGCACGGGCTATGATTCCAATCCGACCGATATTCTCGGCGCCCATGGCAGCCCGTTCGCGACGCAGACGATCAACTACGATTACCTGCGCGGTTCGCTTCAGGACGGCATCATCGGGCTCAGCGTCAAGGTCGCTGACACGCAGTACGATCCGAACGTCGCTGCGCCCAGCACGACCGCCATCATTGCCGCCAGCGGAGCGATCGAGCTCGCACCGAAGCTGGCGTTGCGCACCACGCTGACGACGTCGATCGACGACAGCTGGGCGCGCCGCTCGCATGGCCTGCAGCTGCGCAACCGGGTCGAGTACGACACCACCGAATTCAGATTCTTCGCCAATATCGACGCCGGCATCAACTCGCTCAACGAGCGGAACATCTTCACGCTCGGCGATTTCCTGCCGCAGGACGAAAACTTCGTGACGCGGACGTTCATGCCGGGCTTTGCCTACAAGTTCGCAACCGGTGAGATCGGCTCATCCGTCGCTCTGTCGCGCGTCGGCTACCTCGCCACCGACATGTTCGGCCTCGATCGCAGCCATGACATCGTGCAGCCGAATGCGTTCCTGACGGTGAAGGCCAATGGCGTCGAGGTCGAAGGGTCGCTGTCGCCATACTTCGCCAGATACGACACGACCGATTTCGACGACGTCAAGCAACTGCTCTACACTGCCAAGGTGAAGTATCAGACGGGGTCGTGGACGTTCGGCGTCGGTTCGTCGCGGACCATTCAGGACACCACGCTGTCGTTTGCATCGCTTGACGTCGGGCTGTCGCACGAGGCTTCCGTCAGTTACAAGTTCGACGACAAGAACGCCGTCAGCCTGCTGGCGCGCTATCGCCGTGACGATTATCTCAACACCGACCTGTGGAGCACGACGTTTCTCACGGGGTTCGATTTCGCCCACGATTTCGGCGACGGATATATCGGTACCGCTGGAGCCTCCGTCCGGCAGGTCCGGCGACCCGACGAGGTGCAGCCCTGGGCACTGAACGTGCAGATCGGTTTCCAGAAGAAGCTCGATTTCGGCGACCCGCCGAAGGCGGCCGATGCCAAGGTTGCCGAGGCCAAGCCCAAGACGTGACGATCAAGACGCGATGATCAAGACGTGACGAGTGAACTCGAACGGTCGAGACCTCGCGATCTCCACCCCGCGATCGCGACAATCGGAAACGTTTGGAAGCGTCGCGAAACGTATTCGGCGTCAAATTGCCGATGCGCCGGGCCAGCGTGACACGTCTGCAACGCTGCCCGCGATCATGCGCCCATGAACATCCTTTAATTTGTATTCGCGCAATCCATCGCGCCAGTTAGCTGTCGTGCGACGACGACTCAACCCGATCTCGTCGCGCTGGCGCGGGTCTCGTTCATGGGAACCGCGATCGAACCCCGGGGGGAAGGGCCGATGATCAGCCGCAGGGCACTTTCCGGACTCTTGGTGACGCTGGTTGGACCCTCCTCGGTTGCCGGCAACGCACTGGTGCTCGGCCACTGCCAGGGATCGTGCGCGAACATCGATCTGCCGGCGCTTGGCTACGATACGTTTTGCCAGTCGTTCTTCGACATCGCGGCGAGCGGAAAGCTGAGGGCGGTGGCTACCGGCCCCGAGATTCGAAGGGAGATGCGGTCGCTGTTCCGGGAGCGGCGGCTCTATCGCCCGTCCCACGACGACATGCGGGTCTTGTGGCGCGACGCGGCCGACGGGTTTTCGGTCGTCAAGGTCGAGTTCGATCTGGAATGCGGCGTGCCGGTGCGCGGATGTCTCGGAGTTCCCGATGGCGAGCTGAAGGGGTTGATCCTGCTCGGCCACGGCATGGCGAGCACGCCGGAGCGCTGCTTCGATGATGCCGACAAGGACTACATGAACGCGCTCGGCAAGCAGCTGTGCCAGGACGGCTATGCCGTCTGGTGTCCTTACATCGTCCAGATCGGAAATCTCGAGAGCCAGAACAACATCGCCGCGATGCTGGCGTCTCACGGCGTCTCCGCGCACAACGTGTCGTGCGCGTCGATCGACGCAGGCGAAATCGTCTGCAGGAAGCTGACCGGCGTATCCGGCCTGAACGTCGGCGTCTATGGGGTGTCCTGGGGTGCGTTCCTCGCGCTCCATCTGGAAGCTGCAACCGGCCGGATGCGGCCGACCGTCGTCTCCGGATACATGCGCGACGAGAAGAAGTTTCTGATGTCGCCGGTCATCAGCAAGAACCTCGGCATCGAGCTTGCGGCTTACATCCACTTCAGCAATGGCCGCGCTAAATATACCGGCGCGGAGCTGGCGTACCTGACCTGTCCGTGTCCGCTGTTTGTTGAGATCGGCAACCGCGACGCCGCAAACACGACGGAACTTGGACGCGACGCGAAGTTCGCCGAAATGCAATCCGTCTATGCCTCGTCAGGTCATCCGCATTCGATCGAGATGGCGGTGTTCGACGGCGTTCACGAGGTCGGCGGCACGCGTGCCCGGCCGTGGCTGTACGAACAACTGACATCGCCTGCCTATAGGGTCACCTCGCACCTGAAGAACGCCGTTGTGCTGTGAGCATCGCGATGCGCCGTCATTGCCTCATCTGTCGATGGTGACGCGGCGCCTGGTCAGGCTGGACTCGACCAGCGCGATCAGTTCCCGTCTGAACGGCGGCGAGGCGAGCAATTCGAGCCGCGCCGCATCGTGTACGGCGCCGGCCACGGCGGCGGCGAGCACCTGAGCGGCGATCTCGGTATCCTCGGCGGCGTTGCCTCGCCTATTGGCCGTGAAGAACGCGTCGCATCCCTTGCGATACTCCGTCTCGAACCGTCGATGCGTGGCCTCGCTGGCTGCGTCGCGCGGGGCTTCCTCGAGCAGCACGCGGTGCGCCGCCGGAAAACGACGATGCACCGTGATCATGCCGTCGACAAACGCGGCGATGCGGCGCGGGCGAGGCGTCGCGGCGTCGGTCGACGCCCGCAGCACCGCAAGCACCTCGTCGAAGTGGCGGCGCCGGACCGCCTCGACCAGCGCGAGCTTGTTGGGGAAGTACTGATACAGTGATCCGATGCTGACGCCTGCCGTCTCGGCAACCGCGTTGGTGGTCGTCGCGGCCCAGCCGCGCTCGCCGAGAATGCGAGCCGCGCCCTCGAGGATGACCTCGATGGTGGCGCGCGAGCGGGCCTGTCGCGGTGCTTTCCGCATCGTGCTCGTCGATTTCGGAATGCGAGTAGTCAGGCGCGGCTCTCCGTGAATAATGTGAGCGATGTACTCACATTTCATCCGATCGACCAACCAAGTCAAAGGATATCGATGATGCGGGAGATCGCGCGCGAGGTCAGGCTGAAGGTCAGGCCGGAGGGACTGCCGGGACCGCAGCATTTCGAGCTGGTTGAGGTGCCGCCGCCGGTTGCGGGGACGGGCGAGGTGCTGGTGCGCAATCGCATGTTCCTGGTCTCGGCCTCGCTCCGCCAGATGGTGAGCCAGGGTGCGGAGGATGTGCCGGGGGTCCCGTTTCCGGCGCTGCGCGCCGGCGACGGGCTGCGCGGCGAGGCGATCGGCGAGGTCGTGACGGCGCCGCCGACCAGCGGCCTGTCGCCGGGTGACATGGTGCAGCACATGTTCGGCTGGCGCGATTTCGCTGCCGTTCCAGCCGCGCAGTGCTTCAGGTTGCGGGGGCCGCTGCCCGATCCCCTCGGTTACCTCGGCTATCTCGGGCATGGCTGGACCGCCTATGCGGCGCTGACGCGCGGCACGCAAGTCCGCGCCGGCGACACCGTGTTGATATCGAGCGCCGCCGGAGCGATCGGCTCGATGGCGGGGCAGATCGCTCGCCTGCTGGGGGCGGGGCGCGTGATTGGCAGCACCAGTGCATCGGCGAAAGCGGATCGGCTGGTCGCCGAGCTCGGCTATGACGCCGCCGTGATCCGCGGCTCCGACAAGCCCTTTGTCGTGCAATTGCGCGAGGCTGCGCCCAAAGGCATCGATGTCTTTCTCGACAATGTGGGAGGCGAGCAATTGCAGGCCGCGGCGGCCGTCGCGCGCGACAACGCCCGCTTCGTCATCACGGGGACGTTGTCGGGGCAGCTTGCCACGACTGGAACCGGGCGTGTGGCGCCCGTCGTGCTGGACTCCACCCAGATCCTGCTGCGCAAGATCACCATCCGCGGCTATAGCGCCGACGATAATCCGGAAGCACGCGACGAGTGGTTCGGTCGTCTGGCCGATTGGTGCCGCGCCGGCGACATCGCGCTGCCGCATGTCGTGATCGATGGGCTGGAGCAGGCCACCCTTGCACTGGCTGATACCACCCAGGGCCGCTACTTCGGTATGGTCGTCATCAGGCTTTGATCGCCTGTCGAGCTGACGGCGCTCAATTCATGTCAATCGATGCGCCGTTGTCGCCGCTGAAATTCGCGATGACTGTATCAATCCGCGGTCGACGCGCATTCTCACGCGGTCCGCCGTCCCTCCAATCCGCTGTCGTCGGCCCGAACCCGGAACCAGGGTTACAGGATTGTCGGATTGGACTCGTTATGATTTGCTGCAACGCATCTTGCCGATCCCCGACCTTCCCGGGTCTGAGGGATATCGACGTCATATCCGTCTCGTAGAGCTTGTTAGCCGAAGGGTTGAGCAGCATGAGTGGTACGGAACGAAGCTCCGGCGGATTGGCGAGGTTTCTGATATCGGCGGGATTGGTGGTCACGGGAATTTCGGCGGCTCATGCTCAGGCGGGGCCGCCCGGGCCTCCGGCCGTGGGCGTGTTCGAGGCGGTGAAGCGGCCGGTTACCGAATCCAATGAATTTCTCGGACGCATCGAGGCCCCCAATCGGGTCAATGTGGTGGCCCGTGTCACCGCCTTCCTGGAAAAGCGGAACTTTGTCGAGGGCGCCGAGGTCAAGGCCGGCGACCTCCTGTATCAACTCGAGCGTGGGCCGTTCGAGGCGGATCTTGCATCGAAGAAGGCACAGGTCGCCCAATTGCAGGCGACGCTGGTCAACGCCAAGCTGACCACCGACCGTGCCAAGGCCCTGCTCGGCGGCCCGGCCGGCCAGCAATCGAGCGTTGACGCAGCCGTCGCCAATCAACAGAGCCTCGAGGCGCAAGTGCAGGCCGCCCAGGCGCAGGTTGACCTGTCCCAGATCAATCTCGACTACACCATGATCCGCTCGCCGATCGACGGCAGGATCGGGCGTACCGCGGTCACCGAAGGCAACGTCGTGACGCCGAGTTCGGGAACCCTGACCACCATCGTCAGCCAGGACCCGATGTATGTCACCTTTCCTGTGCCGGTGCGCGAGTCACTCGAGCTGCGCGAACGCTACGTGACACGTGGCGGGTTCAAGGCCGTCGTCATCCGGCTGCGCCTGCCGGACGGCCGGCTCTATGAGAAGACCGGTGAGCTGAATTTCGTCAACAACACAATCGCGCAGAACACCGACACCATCTCGCTCCGCGGCACCATTCCGAACCCGTCATTGTACAATTCTGCCGAAACCGGCGGTGCGGTGCGCGAGCTCACCGACAACGAGTTCGTGACCGTGCTGCTGGAAGGCGTGCAACCGGTCGAGGTGCTCGCGATCCCGCGTTCGGCGGTGCTGTCGGATCAAGAGGGTGAATACGTCTACGTCGTCGGCGCGGACAACAAGGCCGAGCAACGGCGGATCAAGCTCGGACAATCGACCTCGACGATCGCAGCGGTGACGAGCGGTATCTCGCTTGGCGACAAGGTCGTGGTCGAGGGATTGCAGAAGGTCAAGCCGGGTGAGGTGGTTGCGCCGGGGCCGGCCAGCGCGCTGATCCAGTCCAGCATGAAGGTCTCGGCCGACGGTGGCGCCAGCAGCACACCGAAATCGACGGGCAACAACCCATGATTTCTGCCATCTTCGTCGATCGTCCGCGGCTTGCGATCGTCATTGCGTTCGTGATCACGATCGCCGGCGCGCTGGCGCTGATGCAGATTCCGGTCGCCCAGTTCCCGGACATCGTGCCGCCGCAGGTCACGGTCTCGGCGGTGTTCCCCGGCGCGTCGGCCGAAGTGGTCGAATCGAGCGTCGCCCAGCCGCTGGAAGCGCAGGTCGTCGGCGTCGACAAGATGCTCTACATGAAGTCGACCAGCGGAAATGACGGCAGCTACACGCTGACGGTCTCGTTCGCGCTCGGCACCGACCCCGACATCAATACCGTCAATGTCAACAACCGCGTGCAGAGCGCGCTCGCGCAATTGCCGACCGAGGTGCAGGCGCAAGGCCTGACCGTGCAGAAAAAATCTTCGGCCGTACTCCAGTTTATCGTGCTGTACAGCAAAAGCGCCGAGCAGGATCCGCTGTTCATCACCAACTACGCCATCATCAACGTGCTGGACGCGATCTCGCGCACGCCGGGTGTCGGGCAGGCGTCGCTGTTCGCCAAGCTGAACTATTCGATGCGGATCTGGTTCGACACCCAGCGCCTGACCAGCCTCAACCTGGCGCCGTCGGACGTGATCGCGGCGATCCGCGCCCAGAGCGTGCAGGCGCCGGTCGGCCGSATCGGCGCGCGTCCGATCAGCAACGACCAGCAGTTCCAGTTCAACGTGCAGACCCAGGGGCGTCTGACGACGTCCAAACAGTTCGGCGACATCGTGCTGCGCGCCAATCCGGACGGGTCGGTGCTGCGGATCAGGGACGTTGCAACGGTCGAAATCGGTGCGCAGAACTCGGACTCGGAGTCGCGGATCGACGGCAATCCCGGCGTGCCGATGGGAATCTATCTCGCGCCCGGCGCCAACGCCGTGACCACGGCCAAGGCCGTGCAGGCCACGCTCGCGAAATTGTCGGAGCGTTTCCCGCCGGGCCTGACCTACCTCGTGCAGTACGATTCCACGACCTTCGTCTCCGACACGATCAAGGAGGTGATCAAGACGCTCGGCGAGGCCTTCGTGCTCGTCGTGATCGTGGTGTTCCTGTTCCTCGGCAATTTGCGCGCCACGGTGATCCCCGCGGTCGCGGTTCCGGTCAGCCTGATCGGCGCCTTCGCGGTGCTGCTGGCGCTTGGCTATTCCGCCAACACGGTCTCGCTGCTGGCGATGGTGCTGGCGATCGGCATCGTGGTCGACGACGCCATCGTCGTGGTCGAGAATGTCGAACGCGTCATGGAGGAGGAGCCGGAGCTGTCGCCGGCCGACGCCACCAAGAAGGCGATGACGCAGATCACCGCGCCGATCATCGCGATCTCGCTGGTGCTGCTCTCGGTGTTCGTGCCGATCGCGTTCATCCCCGGCATTTCCGGCACCCTGTTCCGCCAGTTCGCGGTGACGATCAGCGCCGCGATGGTGATCTCGGCGCTCAATGCGCTGACGCTGTCGCCGGCACTGTGCGCCGTGTTCCTGCGTCATGGCGGGCCGCGGCGCGGCATCATGGGACGGGTGCTCGACGGCATCGACTGGGTCCGCGACGGCTACGCCAGTGTGGTGCAGCGGCTGGTCCGCGTCGCCGTGCTGTCGCTGGTCGCGGTGCTGGTGTTCGCCGGTGCGGTGTTCGGGGTATCGAAGATCACGCCGACCGGCTTCCTGCCGGAGGACGACCAGGGCGCCTTCTTCGTCGTCGCCCAATTGCCCGACGGCGCCTCGGTGGCGCGCACCAGCGAGGCGACCAAGCAGGTCGAAGCGTTGTTGAAGAAGAACCCGGCGGTCGACCACGTGCTGTCGATCATCGGCTTCTCGCTGCTCGACGGTGCGAGCGAGCCGAACTCCGCCTTCATGGTGGCGCGCATGAAGGCATTTGCCGACCGCAAGGCCACCACCGAATCGGTGCAGGCCGCGATCGGGCAGACCTTCGTCGGAGGTTCGCAGATCCGTCAGGCCTCGGTGCTGCCGTTCAACCTGCCGCCGATCATCGGGCTTTCGACGTCAGGCGGCTTCGAATATCAGCTCGAGGCGCTGGAAGGCCAGGACCCGGCTTCGCTCAGCAGCGTGATGGGTGGATTGATCGGCGCCGCCAACCGCAACCCGAATCTGACCCGCGTGTTCTCGACCTTCACCGCGACCAATCCGTCGGTTTATCTCGACATCGATCGCGCCAAGGCGCAGGCGCTCGGCCTCAACATGGCCGACGTCTTCACCGCGCTGCAGGCCACGCTCGGCGGCATCTACGTCAACAATTTCAACCTGTTTGGCCGTACCTGGCAGGTCAATGTGCAGGGCGATGCGGCCGACCGCCGCGACATTCCAGACATCTGGCAGATCTACGTGCGCAACACCGGCGGCGAGATGGTGCCGATCCGCTCAATCGCAAGCCTGCGGATCGTCACCGGACCGCAGGTGATCACACGCTACAACAATTATCGTTCGGTCACGGTGAACGGCAGCCCGGCCGCGGGCGTGTCGTCGGGGACTGCGATCGCGACGATGGCGGACCTCTCGAAGTCGACGCTGCCGGCCGGCTACTCGTATGAATGGACCGGCACCGCCTATCAGGAGCAGGCGGCCTCCGGCCAGACCGGCATCATCCTCGCGCTCGCGGTGCTGTTTGCCTATCTGTTCCTGGTGGCGCTCTATGAGAGCTGGACGATTCCGATTCCAGTGCTGCTGTCGGTCACGGTCGGCGTCTTCGGCTCCTATCTTGCGATCAAGCTCGCGGGGCTGAATCTCGATCTCTACGGCCAGATCGGCCTCGTGGTGCTGATCGCGTTGGCCGCCAAGAACGGCATCCTGATCGTCGAGTTCGCCAAGGAGCAGCGCGAGGCCGGCAAGCCGATCGTGGAAGCCGCGACCACGGGCGCGCAGATGCGCTTCCGCGCCGTGATGATGACTTCGATCGCCTTCATCCTCGGCCTGGTGCCGCTGGTGGTCGCGAGCGGCGCCGCGGAGATCAGCCGCCGCGCGGTCGGCACCGCGGTGTTCGGCGGCATGCTGGCCGCGAGCTCGATCGGCATCTTCCTGGTGCCGATGCTCTTTGTCACCTTCCAGGGCTGGCGTGAGGGGGTCAAGAACCGGTTCGGCCGCCGCGGCAAGTCGGAACAGCCCGCGTCGCATTGATCCGGAAGGCGCGACGCGGTTGTCCGAAGCATCACGCTCAAACGAGGGGCTGAAGCGCGGGTGAGGCCGCGCTATACTGCTCGGCCCATCGATGGAGTTCCAGATTGAGCGTTGCCTTCACCAAGGAAGAAAGTGCCGAGACGGCGTCCGAAACGCTGTTGCCTGACCGACCGATTTCGTCGCATCCCAATCTGGTGACCGAGGCCGGGCGCAAGGCGCTGGAGCGTCAACTCGAGGAGGCTCGCAGGGCATACGAGACCGCGCAGCAGCTGGACGACGTCAACGAGCGGCGGCGGCAATCGGCGGTTCCGCTGCGTGATGCGCGCTATCTCGCGGAGAGGCTGCGCACCGCGCAACTGGTCCCTGATCCTGCGTCGACCGAAACCGTTGCCTTCGGCAACACCGTGACCTTCAGTCGCGCCGATGGACGCGTGCAGACCTATCGCATCGTCGGCGAGGACGAGGCCGATCCCAAGGCGGGCTCGATCTCGTTCGTGTCACCGGTGGCGAGATCGTTGATGGGCAAGGCCCTGGGCGATGTCGTCGGGTCAGGCGATCAGGAGCTGGAGATCGTGGCGATCGCCTAGCGCGTCCTCCGATCACGCCGCCGGCAGCGCAAGGCGCTCGATGGTTTGAATATGCCGCGCCAGAAGGCTGCACGCTTGTTCGATGTTGCGGGCGCGCAGCGCTTGCAGGATCACGCGATGATCCTGGCTCGGCCGCGGCCGCCAGCCGGCGTTGCGCGCCATCGCGAACACCAGGCGCGAATTGGCCAGCTGCAACCCGTCGAGGCTGGCGAGCAGGCGCGGCATCGCGCAAGGCGCCACCAGCGCGTGATGAAAGGCGCGGTTGGCCATCTCGAATTCCTCGACCGTCTCGGCATTGTCGCCTTCGACCAGCGCGACCTCGATCCGCGCCAAATGGGCCGATGTGAATTTCGGCGCTGCATTGCGCAACGCGACCACCTCCAGTGCGGCGCGCATCTCGGCGATCTCCTTCACCGATTTGGTGTCGAGCGGAGCAACCCGGACGCCGCGGCGGGGCACCGCAACGACGAGGTGCTGCGCCTCCAATTGCCTGAACGCCTCGCGCACCGGGACGTGGCTGGAATGGAATTCCCGCGCGACATGGTCCTGCCGGAGCGGGGCGTCCGGCGCCAGTCCACCGCTGATGATGCGCTCGCCAATCGCCTCGGCGATGCGTCCGGCAGTCGTGATATTCTCGCCTTCGCCCATCATAGATTATCTATCACAAAAACGAGTGCGCTCACGTATAGCCTCGGCTAGCATCGTTCTAAGGTCCAATATCATAGATAATGTACCAGATTATCTATGATTTACAACAAGTGAGAAGGCAAGCCCGATGGTTGATGTCGTTGAGATCGAACGCACCGAAAACCGCGCCGGCGCGGCGCCACGCAAGACCTGGCAGCGTGCCGCGGCCGAGGCGCTCTACAATTTGCCGTTCGCGGACCTGATGTTCCAGGCGCAGGGCGTCCATCGCGCCAACTTCAATCCGAACCACGTCGAAACCGCGAGCCTGCTCAGCATCAAGACCGGCGGCTGCCCGGAAGACTGCGGCTATTGCTCCCAGAGCGCGCATTACGACACCGGCCTGAAAGCCACCCGCCTGATGCCCCGGGATGAGGTGGTCGCGGTCGCGCAGCGCGCCAAGGATGCCGGCGCCACCCGCTTCTGCATGGCCGCGGCTTGGCGCAGTCCCAAGGACCGCGATCTCGATCAGGTCTGCGACATGGTCAGCGCGGTGAAGGGGCTCGGCATGGAAACCTGCGTCACGCTGGGCATGCTGACGCCAAAGCAGGCCGAGCGGCTCTCTGACGCCGGGCTCGATTTCTACAACCACAACGTCGATACCTCACCGGAATTCTACGACAAGATCATCACTACCCGCACCTTGCAGGATCGCATCGATACGCTCGCGCATGTGCGCGATGCCGGCATCAAGGTCTGCTGCGGCGGCATCATCGGCATGGGTGAACAGGTCGAGGACCGGCTCGGCATGCTGATGCTGCTCGCCAATCTTCCCAGCCATCCGGAGAGCGTGCCGATCAATCTGTGGAACGAGGTCAAGGGCGTGCCGGTCAACGACACCGCCGAGCGTCCCGATCCGATTGCGCTGGTGCGGCTGGTTGCCACCGCGCGGATCATGATGCCGCAGAGCGTGGTGCGGTTGTCGGCGGGACGGCAGTACATGACCGACGAGTTGCAGGCGATGTGCTTCCTGGCCGGCGCGAATTCGATCTTCATCGGCGATGTGCTGCTGACGACGAAGAACCCGCAGCGCGATCGGGACGCGGATCTGCTGGACCGGCTCGGCATCACCTCCCGCCTCGCCTGATCGCAATCTTCCGCGAGCGCGCGGCGTTATTCGCCGCGCGATCAACTAAAAATCTGAGAGTGAAGCATGAGCGCAATCCATGCGGCCAACGCCGCTGATTACGCCGCGGCCTTGCACGCCCTGAGCAAGGACGATCGGCTGCGCGGCCTGAAGCCGCGCGCGGGCATCGATTTCGTATCGAACGATTATCTGGCGCTGGCGACCGCGCCGCGCATCAAGCGCGCGGTCTCGGCCGCGCTCGAGGCCGGCACGCCGATCGGCGCCGGCGGGTCGCGGCTGTTGCGCGGCAATTGCGCGGAGCATGAGAGGCTGGAGGCCGAAGCCGCCGCGTTCTTCCGCGCCGAGACCGCGCTGTTCTTCGGCGGCGGCTACGTCGCCAATTTCGCCGTGCTGACGACGTTGCCGCAGCGTGGCGACCTGCTGGTGCTCGATGCCCTGGTGCATGCGAGCATCCACGAAGGCGCGCGGGCGGGCCGCGCCGAATTCCGCATCAGCGCACACAATGATGCCCAGTCGGTCGAAGACACCATTCGCAGCTGGCGCGACGAGGGTGGCACGGGCCGGGTCTGGATCGTGGTCGAGAGTGTCTACAGCATGGATGGCGATATCGCGCCGCTCGAAGACCTCGTCGCCATTGCCGACCGGCACGACGCGTTCCTGATGGTCGACGAGGCGCACGGCACCGGCGTCTATGGCGAGCAGGGGCGTGGGCTCACGGCGCCCTATGAAGGGCGCGAGAACCTCGTGATCGTTCATACCTGCGGCAAGGCGCTGGGCGCGGCGGGCGCGCTGGTCACGGCGACGACTGTGCTGCGGGATTTCATGGTCAATCGCTGCCGCCCGTTCATCTTCGCCACCGCGCCGTCGCCGCTGACGGCGGTTGCCGTGCGCGATGCGCTGCTGATCCTGCAACAGGAGCCCGAGCATCAACAGCGCCTGGCCAGCCTTGTCGCGTTCACCCATCGCGAACTCGAAGCGCGCGGCTGGCGCAGTCCGTCGCGCTCCCAGATCGTGCCCTACATCGTCGGCGACAATGCCCGCGCGATGCAGCTCGCCTCTGCGCTGCAGGCGCGGGGCTTCGACATCAGGGGCATCCGGCCGCCGACCGTGCCGGCGGGCACCGCGCGCTTGCGCATTGCGCTGACCCTCAATGTCGACGAGGACGACGTGCGAGCCCTGCTCGACGCGCTCGTCGCGGAGACCAACGGATGGCCGCAATGAGCAACGCGATCGTGGTGACCGGGACCGATACCGGAATTGGAAAGACCATCTTCTCGGCAGGTCTCGTCGGCTTTCTCGGCGCGCGCTACTGGAAGCCGGTCCAGTCGGGCCTCGACGAGGAAACCGATACGCAACTGGTGGCGCGGCTTGGCGACGTCGCGGCCGATCGCATCGTGCCGGAACGCTACCGGCTTCGAACGCCGGCGTCGCCACATCAGTCCGCCGCGATTGACGGGGTGCGCATCGATCTCGCGGCGCTCGACGTGCCCGACGTCGGGGAGCGACCACTGGTGATCGAGGGCGCCGGCGGCTTGATGGTGCCGCTGAATGACAATACGCTCTTTATCGACATCTTCGAGCGATGGCGGCTTCCGGTCGTGCTCTGCGCCCGCACCGCACTCGGCACCATCAATCACGCGTTGTTGTCGGTCGAGGCGTTGCGCAAGCGCCGGATCGATATCCTCGGCATCGCGTTCATCGGAGATAGCAATCCCGAAAGTGAGCGCGCGATCTGCGCGTTCGGGCAAGTGCGCCGGCTCGGCCGGTTGCCGCTGCTGTCGCCGCTTACGGCGGACACGCTGCAAGCGGCGTTCAGGGATTCATTCCGGCGCGAAGATTTCAACCCATGATGCGCTCGTCGACGTCACCGATCTGGCACCCGTTCACCCAGCACGCGCTGCACGGCGCGATGACGAAGATCGTGCGCGGCGAGGGCGCCTATCTCTACACCGCGGATGATCGCCGCATCATCGATGCGATCGCATCCTGGTGGGTGGTGACCCATGGCCATTGCCATCCGCATATCGTGCGCGCGATCCAGCAACAGGCCGAGCAGCTCAACCAGATCATCTTCGCCGGTTATACCCACGATCCCGCCGAGCAGGTCGCCGCGCAACTGCTGAAGCTGACGCCGGAAGGACTCGACCACGTGTTCTTCTCCGACTCCGGCTCGACTAGCGTGGAAGTGGCGCTGAAGATGGCGCTCGGCTACTGGCACAATATCGGCGTGCCGCGCACGCGGATCATCGTGATGCAGCACTCCTACCATGGCGACACGATCGGGACGATGTCGGTCGGCGCGCGCGGCGTGTTCAACAAGGCCTATGAGCCGCTGCTGTTCGATGTCACGTCGGTGCCGTTTCCGGTTGCAGGTCGCGAGCAGGCGACACTCGACGCGCTCGAAGTCGCGTGCAAGGACGAAACCGCGGCAGCCTTCATCGTCGAACCGCTGATCCTGGGCGCCGGCGGCATGCTGATGTATCCCGCCTGGGTGCTCGGGGAAATGAAGCGCATCTGCGAGGCCGCCGGCGTGCTGTTCATCGCCGACGARGTGATGACCGGCTGGGGCCGCACTGGCACCTTGTTCGCGTGCGAACAGGCCGACGTCAGGCCCGATATCGCCTGCTACTCAAAGGGCCTCACCGGCGGATCGCTGCCGCTCGCGGTGACGCTGTGCCGTGCCGAGATCTTCGATGCGCACTATTCCAGCGACCGTTCGCGGATGTTCTTCCATTCCAGTTCCTACACGGCCAACCCGGTCGCCTGCGCCGCCGCCAGAGCCAACCTCGAGCTCTGGCAACACGGCGCGGGCGAGCGTGTCACCTCGGTCGCCGCGATGCAGGAGCGCCTGACCGCTCCGTTCCGCGCCGATGCGCGTTTTGAAAACGTCCGCCGCACCGGGACCATCACCGCGCTCGAACTGAAGGCCAGCGATGCCGGCTATCTCGCCGGCATCGGCCCTAGACTCCAGGCGTTCTTCGCGCACAGAGGGCTGCTGCTGCGCCCGCTCGGCAATACGATCTACGTGATGCCGCCTTACTGCGTGACCGAGGCGGATCTGGAGGAAATCTACGCCGCGATCAAGGATGCGCCCGACGAGCTGGCCTGACGTCGCCGTCGACGCGCGCGACGTCACCGGTTGAGATCATAGCCCAGCAATTCCTCTTGCCGTCCCATCTTGTCGCAAGCTTCATCGTTGGAAGCGAAGTGAGAATGTTCTGACTCTGAGTAGCAGCGGTAGAGCGGCTTCGTGTTGGGCTGAGCGGCCGTGTAGACGAAGCCTGCGGCGCGAAGCGGCTTGTAGTCGCCTTGCTCACAGACGCCCTTCCTTTCCAGGATGTGATCCGGAGCGCCGGCGGCCTTGCTGATGCATTCTTCGAGCTCAACGCTGGGCTTGGTCGGATCGGCGGCGGTCATCATGTAACCAAGCTGGGCAACGAGGCGGTAGGACGTGTAATTGCCTGGCACGGGTCGATGGTCGCCCAGTGGTCGTGATGGATTGCATCGTACCAGTGGGTGAGCATTTCACCCAGGACAGGTTCCTCAGGCGCGCGGGACCAGGAGATGTCGACGGGCCGGAAAACCAGATAGCGCCTGGCGAAGCCCTCGCCCGGGCTGAGATACATGTAGGCGAGCAGCCAATGGTCGCCGAGTTGGTTCAGGCCGGTCTTCGCGTCGATGAGATCGGGATAGGACACAAGTTCCAGGCCGTCATGGCGTCCCCAATCGCCGCCCGTCACCAACATCAGCGGCTGAGGAAACACCGGTGTGAAGTGCAGGTGGTCGCCCGACACTTGCAGTCCGATGCCTCCGCTGGCCCAGTTCAGACTGATCGTCTGATGCGTCGTTGTCCAATAGGCGACACCGAGGCCGTCAACCGGGCTGGACTTGCCGCCGACGCCAGGCTCGGACCAGGCGCCGTTGAAGAACTTCTTCCACTGGCCAGGCGCCGGGTTGGCGGAAGGCGCGCGCGCGACGAATGTATAGCCGCCGTTCCAGGATTGCCCGCCATTGCGCAGGCAATATGCGTAGTCGTATCCGTCTTGCCCTTTCACTACCGACGGACAACTGTCGCCGGTGGATTTGCCGTCGGCCGGCGGGTCGGTGCCGCCGACGATCGGCCCTTCGATCTTCCAGCTGAGCCCATAGTCGGCGGAGGTCGCAATCGTCATGGACGCATGCGTCTGGCCCTTTGCGTAGTTGCAGGCGGTCTCGTCGTGAACCCAGCCATAGAGCGTCTCGCCCGCCAGCTCGACGTGCTGGATCCATTGCCCGCATGTGCTCGAGCTGCCCGACGAGCCCGGTTTCAGAACCGCAGTTTCCGGACCGCTCATGTCGTACGGATGATGACCGTCAATCGCCCAGGTGACTCCGCCGGCGGTAAAGCCACGGAAGCGCCCATCGGGAAGCTCGATCTCGGTGAACCAATTGTCGGCGATATCGCCCGCCGGTCCGCGAGCGACCAAGGGCGTTCCCACCCGGACCCTGATCGTGTCGCTCACGCCCGCAATACTGTCGTTCGCGCACGCCGCGCCTGACATCAGCACTGGCAAAGCCAAGGTGACAAGGATCAACCGGCTCATGTTTCGTTCCCCGATCGTTGCATCCTCGGTGGGGAGACATCGCCTCAACCGCTATGCATGCCTGTTGCGTTGCTCACGACGGCTCTCATACGAAATCGGCGTGCCATCTTAGGCACGCCGATGACTGAACCATCAATGTTTGTGCGGCGCCGGGTGCGGTCGTGGCGCGGGATGCGGTCGTGGCGCGGGATGGGGCCGCGGTGTCGGCCGTGACACATGCGGCGGCGGCGCACGCCGCGGCGGCGGTGGCGGACGATGCACAGCCGGACGCGCGACGTGCGGCGCCGGCGGATGCGCGACCGCGCGTGGCGGAGGCGGAGCGTGCTGCGCGAGCTGCGGTCTGGGCGCATGCACGGCCGGAGCAGCGACATGCGGTGCTGGGGCGGGGTGGTTGCCAGCGCCGGGCAGTGAGTGGGCTGTCGGGAGCGCATGTCCCGTCGTTTGAGCGCGTTCTGCCGGTGGAGCGTGCACCGCTGGCAGCGCATTTCCTGCCGGGAGAGCGTGTCCTGCCGGCGCAGTGTTCCCCGTCGTTTGAGAGTGTTCCACTGGTGGAGCGTGCACTGGCGGCAAGGCGTTGCCGGACGGCAAAGCGTGCCCGGGCGGTACCGTGTTTGCCGTCGCGGGTTGCGGATGTCGCGGCGGCGGCGCCGCGATCGGCTTGCCCGGATGCGCGGCGATCACGCCCGCGCCGCTGAACTGTGCGGCGTGCGTGGTCGCGGCAACGGCCGGATGACCATGATTGTTGGCGAGTGTGAGCGCCGGATCCTTCATCGCGGCTTGCGCGTGCCGCGTCTGCTCGCCGGTCGGAGCCACGTGATGCTCATTCATCGCCGCGAGCTGCTGCGGCGTCGGCCTCACGGTGGTGCCGCCGGTGCCGCCATTGTAGCTGATGTTGGTCGTGTTGTTGATGACGGTCTTGTTGTAGACGTTGGTGACCGAGACATTGGTGATGTTGTTGACGGTGCGGTTGTAGAAGAAGCTGCCGCCGCGCCAGTAGCCGCCGTCATAGCCGAGGCCGGTGTAGCCGAAGCCGTAGGAGATGCCGCCGTAGAAGCCGACGGTCGCTCCCCAGTATCCGGCGTGGAAGGCGTAGACGCCATCGTTCCAGCCCCAGTAGCCCGGTGTCCACAGCAATTCAGGCGCGGGCGGCAGCACCCATGTGCCCGGCACCCAGTAGTAACCGATATCGTCGCTCCATGCCCAGTAGCCGGGAGTCCAGATATAGCCGCCGCCGGGGATCGGCGGCTGGTCGTAGACGGGCAAAGGCGGCGGGGCCACATCGACGCTGATGCCGATGCCGATGGCGAGCTGCGCGCGTGCAGCGTGAGGCGGTGAGAGACAGCAGAGGCTGAGAGCCAAGGCGAAAGGCAGTCCGGCGATGCGGCGCATGGCAGATACTCCAATCTTCTTCCCCCAGCTCGTGGAGTCGAATAGGCGCGCCGACATGAACCCGTTGTGAATTTCTATGTCGATGTGCGATCACGAAATTGAGCGACAGCGAAGTTGTTCGCAGTAGTCAGCTTGATGTCAGGATGGAACGCGATCATGACGGCGTTCGAACTCGGGCCGAGTGGCTCGCATGAAACAAGAGGGCGCGGCGTGTCGGTTTCTCGCTCTGCACTGGCAGTGTTCTCCCTGCTGCTTTCGATCGGCTACGATGCCAGAGCGTTCGCCCTCGATCGTGATGGCTCGATCGCGAACGTTCCCGAGGTATCGATCAACAGAGGACAGATCAGCGCTCGCTCCGCTCATTCCTTTCGAGGCTGGGGAATGTCATTGGCCTGGGAGGCGAACGATCTCTACGGCGGCGGACGTCAGGCCGCGAAGATCAGGGAGCCCGCGCTGCAAAGCGCGTATATGGACCTGCTGTTTGGTGACCCCGCAGCTCGTCTGACCCTGGGGTTCAACATCGCGCGCTACGACATCGGCGGTGGCGTGTATCCCACCCACATCCACATGCGTCCGGATGCACAGATGGAAGGCTACCAATCCGGTCCAGATGCGGCCTTCGACTGGAATCGGGACGTCGCCCAGCGGCGCATGTTGCAGGAGGCGAAAAAACGCGGAGCAGATATATTCGAAGCGGCTTCCTACTCACCCCCTTACTGGATGACGGCGAGCGGATGTTCGTCCGGCAGCAAGGAGCGGCAGCAGGACAATCTCCGTCCGGAGATGAGAGAGAGCTTCGTCAGTTACCTGGCGACGGTGGTTAAGCATTTCCGCGACGCCGAGGGGATCAGGTTCGAGAGCGTCGAGCCGTTCAACGAACCGGACGGGAACTGGGGAGCCGGCGGCACGCAGGAAGGATATTCCGCTCCGATCGCGACGCAGAATGCGGTGTTGCCGATGCTGAAGGCGCGCCTGCAGCGTGATGGCCTGGACACTTTTGTCGCCGGCGTGGACACGAACAACATCTCGGCTGCCGTCAGCAATGCAGATCACCTCGATGCCGCTGCCTTGGCCGCGATCGGGCGGCTCGACACCCACGATTATCATCATGATGTGGGCGACCTTGCCAAGCTGAGAGCGTACAGCGCGCTCGCCATGAAGCTTCGCAAGCCGGTTTGGATGAGTGAGCTGGGTTGCTGCTTCGCCGACCAGACAGAGAAGGGTGAAATGTGGGGAGCCTTGTTCATGGCGGATGCGATCCGCATGGACCTGCGCGATCTCGGCGCGGAGGCCTGGTTGCTCTGGCAGCCGGACTGGGAGGTGATCGGCTTCGATCCGAGCGGAGGGGCGCCACATCCGAAGAAGCAATACTATGCGTTGGCGCAGTACAGCCGCTTCGTTCGTCCGGGCTATCAAATCGTGTCGGCGGGAGGAGCGCATGATACCCTTGCGGCG
>BFBZ01000019.1_pt47 | contig 48031 bp, 54 predicted proteins | sample 1888401 | NCBI WGS metagenome assembly BFBZ01 (sample SAMD00112614, study PRJDB3348) | symbiont metagenome | host: Chara braunii | reverse complement strand
CSSCCCSATCGGCGCGRGGCGTGCAGCTACGYRGTTGCCTCARAGGCTGTAGAAGCGGCGRATGATTTCCCAGGCTTCGTCGGCGGTGTCGACGAAGTCGATGATGTCCTGGTCGCCGGGCGAGATCGTGCCCTGCTCGGCCAGGAAATCGAGGTCGATCGCCCTCTGCCAGAACGCCTTGCCGAACAGGATCACCGGCACGCGCTCCATGCGGCCGGTCTGGATCAGGGTCAGCGTCTCGAAGAATTCGTCCAACGTGCCGAACCCGCCCGGGAACACGGCAACCGCCTTGGCGCGCATGACGAAATGCATCTTGCGGATCGCGAAATAGTGGAAGTTGAAGCACAGCTCGGGCGTCACATAGGCGTTCGGCGCCTGCTCGTGCGGCAGCACGATGTTGAGGCCGATCGACGGCGCGCCGACATCGTCGGCGCCGCGATTGCCGGCCTCCATGACGCCGGGCCCGCCGCCGGTGACGACGACGAACTCGCGGTAGTAGGAGGTGGCCGACTGCTGCGAGCAGAGACGGGCGAACTTGCGCGCCTCCTCGTAATATCTGCTGTTCAGCTCGAGGTTCTTCTTCTGCGTCTCGTTCTTTGCGGCCCAGGCCACGCCGCCCGGCTCGGGCAGCCTGGCGCCGCCGAACAGGATGACCGTCGAGCGGATGCCCCGCTCGGCCAGGATCATCTCGGGCTTGAGCAGCTCGAGCTGCAGCCGCACCGGGCGCAGTTCGCGGCGGGTCATGAAGTCGGGATCGTTCCAGGCCAGCCGATATGTGTCGGCCCGCGTCTGCGGCGTGTCCGGCACRCTTTTKGCCCGCTCCAGATCCTCGTCCGAATGCGGCAGCGGCGTCCAGCCYGCYTTTTCCATGGGWGTCATYGARTCCACCGTYCTAATTCCYTTACTTGCGCCGCCCCGTGACGCAGCCGCGATTGACCCTCATCAAGCCTTCACATAGGGTCCGCGCGATTTCAAAACAGGTTAAGGCTGAGCCCTTAACAGCTTTGTAATGGAGCAAATTGATGTCGAAGCCCGATCTGGCGAGCCTCGAAAAGACCATCGAAAAGGCCTTCGAGGAGCGCGATGCGATTTCGACCGCGACCCGCGGCGAAATGCGCGATGCCATCCAGTCGGCGCTCGACCTGCTCGACCGGGGCGTCGCCCGCGTCGCCGAACGGCAGGCGGACGGCAAGTGGCACGTCAACCAGTGGCTGAAGAAGGCGGTGCTGCTTTCCTTCCGGCTGAACCCGATGGAGATCATCAAGGGCGGTCCGGGCCAGGCCGTCTGGTGGGACAAGGTGCCGTCGAAGTTCGACGGCTGGAGCGCCGTCGATTTCGAAAAGGCCGGCTTCCGCGCCGTGCCGTCCTCGGTCGTGCGCCGCTCGGCCTATGTTGCGCCGGGCGCCGTGCTGATGCCGTCCTTCGTCAATGTCGGCGCCTATGTCGACTCCGGCACGATGGTCGACACCTGGGCCTCGGTCGGCTCCTGCGCCCAGATCGGCAAGAACGTGCATCTCTCCGGCGGCGTCGGCATCGGCGGCGTGCTGGAGCCGATGCAGGCCGGCCCGACCATCATCGAGGACAATTGCTTCATCGGCGCGCGCTCCGAAGTGGTCGAAGGTTGCATCGTGCGCGAAGGCTCGGTGCTCGGCATGGGCGTGTTCATCGGCCAGTCGACCAAGATCGTCGACCGCGCCACCGGCGAGGTCTTCTACGGCGAGGTGCCCGCGAATTCCGTGGTCGTCGCCGGCTCGATGCCGGGCAAGCCGTTTCCAAACAACGAGCCGGGCCCCGGCCTCTACTGCGCCGTCATCGTCAAGCGCGTCGACGCAAAGACCCGGTCCAAGACCTCGATCAACGAATTGCTGCGCGATTGATCTTTTCCGGAAACGGACGCACCTTCCGCCGGCGCGACATTCCGTCGCGCTGGTTCAACACGGAGGGGCGCTATGGACTGGAAGTATCTTCTGACAAGCTTCGACGGCCGCATCAACCGCGGCAAATTCTGGGCCTCTGTCGGCCTTATATTCGTCGGCAGCATCATTGCGACAATTCTCGACAACGTGCTCGGCACGAAATTCAGCGGCAAGCCTTATGGCTTCATCTATGCGATATACGCGCTTGCCATGCTCTATCCGGCCTTTGCCGTCTATGCCAAGCGTTGGCATGATCGCAACAAGTCAGGTTGGTGGAGCCTGATCCTGCTGGTGCCTTTTATCGGCGCGATCTGGTTCCTGGTGGAATGCGGCATCCTCGAAGGCACCAGAGGCGCCAATCAATACGGACCGGACCCGCTTGCCTGAACAATCAGACCTCATCTGGCTCTTCTTCAAAACCTCGGGCCGCGTCAGCCGCGCGGCCTATTTCCTCGGCGGACTGCTGGTAGCCCTCGTCCAGGCGTTTCCGCTCTACCGCTTCACGCTGGTGCCGGAAGGCTCGGCCGAGAGCAATTTGTGGTCGTTCGTCTTCTTCCTCACATTCCTTGCCTCGTTATGGTCGAACATCGCGCTGGCGGTGAAGCGGCTGCACGATCTCGACAAGCCCGGCATCGCGGCCCTGGTGCTATTCGTTCCGATCGTATCGATCATCGCTTTCCTGGTCCTCTGCCTGTTTCCAGGACAGCCAGGCTCCAATCGATACGGCAGCCGCACCAACGCGCCGGCAGACCGCTGAGCGCCGCACGGATCGACTCGATCCGAAATTATCCGGCTCTAGGATCGCCGCTGACACCTTCTGGCCTGAGGCCCGGCGACCCGCGTTTCTCCGCTTCCGCCCGGCGCACGAGCGCCACGATGCGCTCGATGGTCGGCGCCGGCATATGCGCCTGACTTGCCAGGCGCAGGACCGCGCCCTGCAACTCGTCGATCTCGGTCGGGCGCCCGCGCTGCAGGTCGTCCCACATAGACGAGCGCGCCTCGGGATCGATCGCCAGCATGCGCCGCGCCAGCAGGCCGAACAGTGGGTTCGGCAACTTCAGCACCTTCGGCAACAGCGACGGCGGCAGGGCGGTGATGCGCGCCGGCTGGATACCCGTTGCCTTCATCGCGGCAAGCGCCTCTTCGATCTGGCCGGCCAGGATGAACCGCCAACGCCGGTCGGCCAGTTCGGACGTCAGCGGCAGGCCGGAAAGCGCCACAAGCGCGTTGTTGAGGTTCATCAGGAGCTTGCTCCACAGCACCGCCTTCATGTCGGTATGGGTTTCGACCCCGAGGCCTTCGACATCGAGCAATGCGGCGAGACCAGGCACGCCATCCTCGATCATCACCTTGCCACCGCTGGCGCGATGAACCCGCAACGGCGCCTCGCCGTCCGGCGACTGCACGACGTTGAAAGGAACCATGCCGGCAAGCACGCGCCGGGCCGGGGGTTCGGCGCGCAGCTTGTCGGCGTTATCGATGCCGTTCTGCAGGCTGAGCACGATGGCGTCCGAGCGAGCGTGAGCGGCAATCATTGCCGCCATTTCCCCGGTCGCGCCGCTCTTGACGGTCACCAGGATGATATCGGCGTCGCGCAGTGCAATCGCCGGATCGTCGGTAGCCGCAAGCGCCGCCGGGTCGATGCGGCGATCGCGGCCGTCGAGCTCGCTGACCCGCAGCCCGTCCTTGCGAAGCGCCCCAAGAATGCGGCCGCGCCCCAGGAAATCCACCTTGCGTCCGGCGAGCGCAAGGCAGCCGCCGACATAGCAGCCGATGCTGCCGGCGCCGGCAATCGCGATCGTCTTTTCCCGGTTGGCCATGCAATCATCCGGCTCTAAATCAAAGAGATAGAGCATGATGTCGACCGAAAACCGCTTCACACTTTTCGGCATCATGCGCTAGAGCCGGATGATTTCAGGTCTGTTCGACCTGAAATCTGAATCCGGCTCTAAATCAAAGAGAGAGCATGATGTCGACCGAAAACCGCTTCACACTTTTCGGCATCATGCTCTGGTCCGCAACTATACATGTCACACTTTTCGGCATCATGCTCTGGTCCGCAACTATACGGCATGAAAACCATATTGTCGGCGGCCCAGCCGGCGATGATCTGCCACCGTGACAGGCTTGCCGCTTTCGACTATCGCTTTGCCCATGACATTGCCGACCGACCCCGCCCAGAACCTTGCCGCCCTGATCCGTTGTCCGTCCGTGACACCTGCCGAGGGCGGCGCCCTGCAGACACTGGAAACCATGCTGAAGCCGCTCGGCTTCTCGGTCGAGCGCCCGGTGTTTTCGGAAGACGGCACGCCGGACATCGAAAACCTCTATGCGCGCCGCTCGGGCAACGGCCCGCATCTGATGTTTGCCGGCCACACCGACGTCGTGCCGGTCGGCGACGAAGCGGCCTGGACGCACCCGCCTTTCGCCGCCGAGATCGCCAATGGCGAAATGTATGGCCGCGGCGCCGTCGACATGAAGGGCGGCATCGCCTGCTTCGTTGCCGCGGTGGCCCGGCATGTCGAGAAGAATGGTGGTCCGAAAGGCTCGGTCTCGCTGCTGATCACCGGCGACGAGGAAGGKCCGGCCATCAACGGCACGACCAAGCTGCTCGACTGGGCGGCGGCCARGGGCGARARATGGGATGCCTCGATCGTCGGCGAACCGACCAATCCGGACGCGCTTGGCGACATGATCAAGATCGGCCGGCGCGGCTCGCTGTCGGGCAGCGTCATCGTCAACGGCCGCCAGGGCCATGCCGCCTATCCGCAGCTTGCCGACAACCCGGTGCGGGGCCTGATGAGCCTGGTCGGCGCGCTGCTCCATCCGGTGTTCGACAAGGGAACGAAGGATTTCCAGCCGACCAACCTGGAGGTGACGTCGATCGACGTCGGCAATCCGGCCACCAATGTCATTCCGGCAAAGGCGAGCGCGACCTTCAACATCCGCTTCAACGACACCTGGGACGCTGAGACGATCCAGGCCGAGATCCACAACCGCCTCGACCAGGCCGCCAAGCGCAAGAAATACCGGCCCGGCAAGAAGACGGCCGTCGACTATGATCTCGTCTGGCGCGACCGGCCGAGCCATGTCTTCCTCACCCGCGACGACAAGCTGATCGACACGCTGAGCGGCTCGGTGACGGCGGTGGTCGGCAAGCGGCCGGCGCTCTCGACCTCCGGCGGCACGTCGGATGCCCGCTTCATCAAGGACTACTGCCCTGTCGTCGAGTTCGGCCTCGTCGGCAAGACCATGCATATGGTCGACGAGCGCGTGGCGCTTGCCGACCTCGAGACGCTGACCCAAATCTACGAGCGCTTCATCGAAGACTGGTTCGGACAAGGCTTGGGCTGACCATGCTTTCGGCGGACGAAACCTATGCCTCGCTGGCCGGCGCCTGGCGACTGATGTTCGGCAAGGCCGACGGCCTGCGCCTGCTCGACCTGTCGGCCGACGGCTTCTGGAATTCCTTCTTCGCCATCATCGTGGCGGCACCGGCGCTGATCGTCGGCTGGGTCGGGATTGCCAATGAAATCGGCGATCCGAACGCGTTCGCCGGGCGCCTCGGCATGCTGATCCGGCTGGCAACCGTGGACATCGGCTCATGGGTGCTGCCCCTCGTGGCGCTGGCGCTGGTGGCGCCGCGCGCCGGCATTGGTGGTCGCTTCGTTCACTATGTCGTCGCTTCCAACTGGGCGTCGGCGATCATCGCCTGGCTGATGCTGCCCTCGGCGCTGCTCAGGCTGTTCCTGCCGTCGACCAACGAGGTCAACGGATCGTTGTCGCTGGTGCTGTTTGCACTGTCGATGGTGTTGACCTGGCGGATGACGAACGCGGTGATCGGCAAGGGCGCCGCCGTCGGCACCGCCGTGTTTGTCGGCATGTTCGTGGCTTCGCTGATGGTCCTGTTCGGACTGCAGGCTCTGCTGGGAATCAGCATCCCGGACGGCACCGTCGGCTGATCTTTTCGAGCCCAGTTAGAGCATGATGCCGAAAAGTGTGAAGCGGTTTTCGGGCGACATCATGCTCTATCTCCTTGATTGAGAGACGGATTCAGATTTCAGATCGACCAGATCCGAAATCTGAATCCGGCTCTAGGTGCGGAGACAGCATCGGTCTTTCAATCCGCCGCAAGCTCAAGTATGATAAATTCATACCGATCTTCTCACGGGGACACGCATGTCCGCCACCGAAAAACGCACATTCAGCCTRCCGGCTGAGCAAGCCGCCTTCATCGACCAACTCGTCCAGTCTGGTACCTATGCAACCAGCAGCGAAGTTATCCGGGCCGGACTTCGCGCCCTGCAGGAGCGCGATGCCGCCGTGGAGCGTTGGCTGCGCGAGGAAGTCGCTCTGACCTATGACGCCTGGAAGGCAAATCCGGGCAAAGGCATTTCGCCAGAGGAAATGGCCGAAAGGGCGCRCCGGCGCCATGAGACATCCCAGAAGAAACCGTGAAGCGTCGGCCTGTCATCTATACGCCCGATGCGRGCGATGAYCTCGATCATAYCTACAATGTCGTTGCGTTAGCCAGCAGCGCRACAATAGCTGACGGCTACGAGAGCCGTATACGGGCATTCTGCGAACGCCTCTAGAGCCGGATGATTTCAGGTCGAGTCGACCTGAAATCTGAATCCGGCTCTAAATCAAAGAGATAGAGCATGATGTCGTCCGAAAACCGCTTCACACTTTTCGGCATCATGCTCGAATATGGCTCCGAACGCGGAACGCCACGCGACGACGTGCGTCCGAATCTTCGGATTATCGGATTCGAGCGCCGTATCACCGTCGCATTCGTCGTTGAGCCGGAATCCGTGGTGATTTTGCGCTTGTTTTACGGCGGTGCGAATTGGTCGGACGATTTGGCCTGATCGGTTTGCTCCGCAGATTGCGGATAATCCACACCAATGAGAAACAGCCCGTCCGGCGGCGCCACCTGGCCGCAGGCGGCGCGGTCGCGCGCTTCGAGCGCGACCTTGAGATCGGCGGTGGTCCACGAGCCGTCGCCGATGCGCCTCAAAGAGCCGACCATTGAGCGCACCTGGTTATGCAGGAAGGACCGTGCCGAGGTCCGCACCTCGATGAGATCGCCCGCACGGCTGACGTCGAGGCGGTCAAGCGTKCGGACCGGGCTTTCGGCCTGGCACTGGGTGGAGCGGAAGGTGGTGAAGTCATGCCGGCCGAGCAGCACCTTCGCGGCCTCGTGCATGGCCTCGGCGTCGAGCCGTTTCGGCACCCACCAGACCTTGCCCTTTTCCAGCGCCGACGGCGCGCGGCGGTTGAGGATGCGGTAGAGATAATGGCGGCCGGTGGCGGAAAAGCGGGCGTCGAAGCCGTCGTCGACGATGGCCGCCTTCAGGACGGCGATGCGCGCGCCTGCCGCCTGCAGATGGGCGTTGACGGCGTCGCGCACCTTGTCGCCCGGCCAGGCTTTGGCCAGGTCGACATGCGCCACCTGGGCGGTGGCGTGCACGCCGGCGTCGGTGCGGCCGGCGGCACGCAAGCGCACGTCTTCACCGCAGAACCTTTCGATCGCCTGCTCGATCGCCTGCTGCACCGAAGGCTGATCCGCCTGGTGCTGCCAGCCGGCGAACTGGCTGCCGTCATATTCGATATCCAGGCGAAAACGCGGCATGCCTTCGGTATTCCACACCCGCCTAGGCGGCGAGCGCGGTGAAGGCCGAAGCGTAGACCAGCTTGCCGGTCTCGGGCGCGTCGCCCCAGGCGAGAGCCTGCAGCGCCTCACCCTGATACTCGCTCTCGAACTTTTCGGCGCGTGCGTGGGTGTAGCCGAAGCGGCCGTARTAGGCCGGGTCGCCCAGCACCACGGCAAGCGTCTCGCCGGCTTCCTTGAGGCGGACATGCGCCTCGCGGATCAGYGCACCGCCTATGCCGGTGCCATGGAACGACGGCTCGACCGCGAGCGGCGCCAGCGCGCTCGCCGCGAAACGCTTGCTGCCGGTCTGGCCGCCGGTCTGCACGAAGAGCCTGGAAAACAGGATGTGGCCGACAACCTGGCCGTCCTCTTCCGCCACCAGTTCCACAACGGCGTCGCCGCCGGTGACCAGCGCGTCGACCAGGCCGGCCTCCGTCTGCTGGCCGAAGGCATGCTCTTCGACGAGGCGGATCGCCTCGCGATCCCGCGGCGTCGCCGCGCGTATCGACATCATGCTCATTTGAGTTTCGTTCCTTTTTCGATCTTGGCCCCGCGCAAAAACTCCTGCGCGGCGGCGGGCCTTCCGCCCGCCCGTTGAACTTCGACCAGCCGGACCGCGCCTGTTCCACAGGCGACCGTCAGCCGGTCATCGAGAATTCCTCCCGACTCGCCGACGCCTTCCGAGAGCGTCGAGCGAAGCAGTTTCAGCCGCTCCATGCGGCCGCCAATTTCGACCTCGCACCACGCGCCAGGGAAAGGCGAGAGGCCGCGGATGTGATTGTGGACTTCGCCGGCAGGCAGCGTCCAGTCTACGCGTGTCTCCGATTTATCGATTTTTTTGGCGTAGGTCACCCCCGCCGTCGCCTGCGGGGCAAATGTCAGACCATTTGTCCCCAGCCCTGTCAGCGCTTCCGCCATCAGCGAAGCGCCTATGTCCATCAACCTGTCGTGCAATTCACCGGCGGTCATATCGGGTGCGATGGCGCATTTTTCAACCAAGGCCACCGGCCCGGTGTCCAGACCCTCTTCCATCTTCATCACCATCATGCCGGTCTCGGCATCGCCGGCCATGATGGCGCGCTGGATGGGAGCTGCACCACGCCAGCGTGGCAAAAGCGAGGCATGGCCGTTGAGGCAGCCAAGCCTGGTCGCCGCCAGGACGGGTTTCGGCAGAAGCAGGCCATAGGCGACGACCACGGCGACATCGGCCCGCAAGGCGGCGAAGGCATGCTGTTCGGCCTCGCCTTTCAGCGATGCCGGCGTCCGCACCGCAAGGCCCAGCCGTTCCGCTTCGCGCTGCACCGGCGAGGGCGTCAACTCCAGCCCGCGCCGGCCGGCGGCGCGCGGCGGCTGCGTGTAGACGGCCGCGATGTCGTGGCCGGCTTCGGCAATGGCGCGCAGCGTCGGCACCGAAAAATCCGGCGTGCCCATGAAGACGATGCGAAGGGGCATCTTGTCCTGCCTATTGTGTTTCAGGCGCCCGCTTCAAACGGATTGACAAGCCTCAGGTCAAGTCCGTCGAAGTCACGCACATTGCGGGTCGCCAGCGTCGCGTTGTGGGTCAGGCAGATCGCGGCGATCATGGCATCGGAAAGGCTGATCGGGCGGCCGATCCTTTCCCTCATTGCCCGCAGCTTGCCTGCGAGACGGGGAATCGAACCGGCAAATTCGACGATACGTCCCGAAAACTGTTTCGAGATCAAATGGTCCAGCGCGCGGATGTGGCGATCGGACCCGGTCTTGTTGAGAAATCTTTCGGCACCGAAGGATTGCTCCATGACGACAGGACCGCACAGATAGAGATCGGCCAGATCCTGGTTGCGAAACCAAGCCGAGACATTCTTGTCGGGCGCGGGCCTGCTTACTTCCGAGATGACATTGGTATCGAGGACGATCACCCGAAATCCTCAAACGGGCGACCGAAATCGCCTTTTCGTTCCGCTTCGATCTCGTCCATTATCTCGGCAAATCCATCATCGATTGCATTCTCGGCCTCGAACGCCGAGCGGATGGCGTCCCAAGCAGAAGGATCCTGCTTCGACTTAACCTCCTTCTCAGCGACGATGCCCTTGCGCAGAAGATCGATGGCCTTGCCGGACAGGCTCTGGCCGGCAATCCGTGCAGCGTCCTCGATCTCATGTTTCAAGGGTTCGGGAATGTTCCTGATCAGCATGTCGCCCACGAGCGCCTCCAATCTTGATATCGTTGATATCACGTTCGAGGCGGGTTGCTCAAGTTGGCTTGGGGTTTACCCCACCATCTTGCCCGGCGCCTTGTCCTTGGCGAGCTTCTTGAACTTCTTCACCACCATGTCGCGCTTCAGCTTCGAGATGTGGTCGATGAACAGCACGCCATTGAGATGGTCGATCTCGTGCTGCAGGCAGGTCGCCATYARGCCCTCGGCCTGCATCTCCAGCAGCTTGCCGTCGCGGTCGAGATATCTCACCCGCACGGCGGCGGGGCGCTCGACCTCGGCATAGTAGTCCGGGATCGACAGGCAGCCTTCCTCATAGACCGAGCGCTGCTCCGAGCTTTCGAGGATTTCCGGGTTGATGAAGACATGCGGCGCCGGCGTCTCGCCCTCCTTGGCAAGGTCGATGACCAGCATGCGCAGCGGCTCGCCGACCTGGATCGCCGCAAGGCCGATGCCCGGCGCGTCATACATGGTCTCCAGCATGTCGTCGGCGAGCTTGCGCAAGTCGCCGTCGACACGCGCGACCGGTTTGGAGACCTGGCGCAGGACGGGATCGGGAAGAATGATGAGCGGCTTGATCGACATGGCGTCTCACCTAAGACCTCACCGGGGAAGCGTCAACCGGGGCGCCATTCGCCTGTTCACGTTTTGATCTGTGCCGGGCGGCCGAATCGGTTATGCTGCCCCGCATGAACGACATGACCTCCATCCTTTCGGAGCCGGTCGCACGGCTCGGCGCCACCACGATCACGTTCGGCCAGGCGCTTGGCTTGGGCGCAATGCTGCTGCTGGCGCTGTTCGTGGCGCTCGTCATCGCGCTGTGGCGCGCGGGCCAGGCGCGCGCGGTGGCGGCGGCCGAAGCGGCCGACCATGCGCGCGACACAGAGGCCCGGATGGCCGATATCCTGCAGGCGCAGGCCGAGATGCAGGGCCGCATGGGGGCGATCGCCGACGTGTTCGGCGCCAGGCAAGCCGAGCTCACCCAGTCGCTCGGCCAGCGCCTCGACGCCATGACCGGCCGCATCGGCCAGACCATGGCCGAGCAGACCAGGTCGACRCATGAAAGCCTGGCCAAGCTGCAGGAACGGCTCGCCGTGATCGACACCGCGCAAGGCAACATCCAGTCGCTCGCCGGCCAGGTGGTGCAATTGCAGGCGATCCTGTCCAACAAGCAGACGCGCGGCGCCTTCGGCCAGTCGCGCATGGAGGCGATCATCGCCGATGGCCTRCCGCATGGCGCCTATGAGTTCCARGCGAGCCTTTCCAACGGCAGCCGGCCGGACTGCCTTGTGCGCATGCCGAACGGCGCGCCGATGCTCGCCATCGACGCGAAATTCCCGCTGGAAGCCTGGAACGCCATCCGCGCCGCCGAGGGCGCCGACCTGCAGAAGGTGGCATCGCAATCCTTCCGGCGCGATATCGAGGTGCATATCCGCGATATCGCCGAGAAATACCTGATCCAGGGCGAGACGCAGGACACCGCCTTCATGTTCGTGCCGTCGGAATCGGTGTTCGCCGAAATCCACGAGAATTTCGARGCGGTSGTGCAGAAGGCKCATCGCGCCCGCGTCGTCATCGTCTCGCCGTCGCTCCTGATGCTGTCGATCCAGGTTATCCAGGCGATATTGAAAGATGCGCGCATGCGCGAGCAGGCGCATCTGATCCAGGGCGAGGTCATCCGCCTGATGGAGGACGTGGCGCGCGTCGACGAGCGSGTGCGCCGGTTGCAGACGCATTTCGGCCAGGCGGCCAAGGATATCGACGACATCCTCGTCTCGACGTCCAAGGTAACCAAGCGCGGCCAGAAGATCGAGGCATTGGAGTTCGCCGAAGGCGAAACCGAGCCGCCGCGCGGGCCGGCCAAGGTGGAGGCCGGCGCACGGGTGGCGGACTCCAAGACAGGGCAGCTCAGGCTGCGCGTCGTGGAAGACGGGGAATAGTTTCGCCGAAGATTGGCGAAGCGCCCATCAGTTCGGGAGACTCGGCTAATCGCCGAAGTCTCAAGAAACCCCTACCCCAGCACTGTGGGCTACTGTTCCTCGACGACCCTCGTGCCCTCGAATTCCGGCAGCCAGTGCAGTGCCGAACGGTGCCAGTATTGCGTCCGGGGCACCAGTTGGTCGCGCTGGCGCGCCGTGCCGACCCTGACGCCGTAGACCTTCGGCCCGTCGCCGACCGAAGTGGCGTAAAGATGCGAACCGCAYTCGCCGCAGAAGCCCTGGGCGCGCTTGGCGCCGCTSGATCCGGTCTTGATGTAGACCTTCGGCGTGCCCCGGGTGATGTGGTAGTCCTCCTCCGGCACACGCACCGTGACGCGGAAGGCGGTGCCGGTCAGCTGCTGGCAGTCTGTGCAGTGGCAGATCGAGGTCTGTTCGGGGTCGACCTCCGCCTCGTAGGTGATGGCGCCGCAATGGCACCCGCCGTCGATCTTCATCAGCCTTCCTCCTCACGGGGTTCCGTGTCCCAAGTCTAATCCTCTTTGCAAACCCATGCGACGGCCTTGCGCCGGGACCGCCATGTGCCAGGCGGCTCGTCAGTCTCCGGCGTTTCCCCTCCAGGCCGGACGTCCAAGGCGTGCTTCGGCCATGGGCGCGCGGTCAGGAAAATGGTTGAGATGCGGCTAGCCGGCTTCCGAAGCGTCGCGCGGCCTCTTGCGGTCAGCCGTTTCTCTTGTTTCACTTGGATTGCCCACAATGGAGGAACGAATCATGGCTAAAGGTGCGATGAAGGCGGGCAAGGAAGCCCGCAAGCCGAAGAAGGACGCGAAGAAGCCCGCCGCGGCTCCGGCACTCAAGGCGCCGCCGGTCAAGGCGACGAGGCTCAAGGACAAATAGTCCCCGGGGACGAACAGATCCCGGCCGATCCGTTTCGGCGCGGATTTCAACCGGCGGCATGACAATGCTGCCGGTGTTTTGTTGATTGGGCGGCAAACTAACCTATGTCACGTTGGCGAGGACGACCTCGCTTCCCCGAAAAATCGGCCGGGACGACCCGCCATTTAAAGCATCGGACGGCTCCGATGTCCCGATGGGAGTGTTTGCGATGTCGTGGATTTTTCTTTTCTTCGCCGGCCTGTTCGAAGTCGGCTGGGCGATCGGCCTCAAATACACCGACGGTTTCTCGAAACTGACGCCGACCGTGCTCACGGTCGCCTCGATGATCGTCAGCCTTGGCCTGCTCGGCCTGGCGCTGAAAGAGCTTCCGGTCGGCACGGCCTATGCGGTGTGGACCGGCATCGGCACCGTCGGCACGGCGCTGCTCGGCATCTGGCTGCTCGGCGAGCCSGYGACGGCGACGCGGCTTGCCTGCATCGGCCTGATCGTCTGCGGCATCGTCGGRCTGAAGCTCGTGGCCTGATGGGCTCTCAATCAARGAGATAGAGCATGATGTCGCCCGAAAACCGCTTCACACTTTTCGGCATCATGCTCTAAGAGGAACGTCCTGCTCGCACAAATGCGTTCAGGGCCGCCGCTGGCGACCCTGAAAATGCAGCGTTTCGAAACGAACCGAGGACTAGCGGGCCGAGAAGCCTGGCGGCGTCCTGCCGACGCGTGCCTTGCGGGCAGCGTAGCGGGCGTCGCGCTTGGCCTTGCGTTCGGCCTCATCCGAGAGCAAACGCGCGATGCGGTCGTTCTCCTCGGCTTCACGGATCTTGGCCTCGGCCTGCGCCGCCTCTTCGGCGGCGATCCGCGCCGCCTCGGCGGCAGCTTCGCGCTCGGCCTTTTCGGCCGCTTCACGCGCCAGCTTTTCCTGCTTCAGTCTTGCCTTTTCAGCCTCGCGGATAGCGCGAGCCTCTAGGATCGCCTTGCGTTCGGCCTGGCGCGCCAGAACGGCTGGATCGTCCGCCGCCGGCTTTGCCTTGAAGCGCTCCAGCAGCGCCTTCTTCGCCTCGTTCGCGGCGTTGCGCCGCTCGAAAATGTCTTTTTCCCTGTAGATAGCCAAGTGCACTTCCCTGCAGTCTATTCGCGAGGCTTACATACGCGCGAAAGCCGTGAGATCAAGCGCCAAAACGGTATGCCAGCCATGAAAATCTGCGCTGTTGCCGCTGGGATACGTCGCCGCGGCGCGATGCACTGTTCACAAATCGCGGCACTGGCGGGCGGCAAAGCCGATCGCTACCTCTAGCGCCAACAATCAACGCCCAAACAGCGCATCGGGATGCATGAAAATGGAACTCGGCCTTTACACTTTCGCGGATGTCAGCCCCGAACCCGGCCCCGACGCCATCGGCCCGCACGAGCGGCTGCGCAACCTGATCGAGGAAATCGAACTGGCCGACCAGGTCGGCCTCGACGTGTTCGGCCTCGGCGAGCACCATCGCCCGGACTATGCGGCCTCGGCGCCGGTGGCGGCGCTGGCGGCCGCGGCCGAGCGGACGAAGCGCATCAGGCTCACCAGCGCGGTCACCGTGCTTTCCTCCGACGACCCGGTGCGCGTCTTCCAGCAATTCGCGACGCTCGACCTGCTCTCCGGCGGCCGCGCCGAGATCATGGCCGGACGCGGCTCCTTCATCGAATCCTTCCCGCTGTTCGGCTACAACCTCGAAGACTATGACGAGCTCTTTGCCGAGAAGCTCGACCTGCTGCTCGCCATCCGCGACCAGGTGAAGGTGACGTGGCAAGGGCGCTTGCGGGCGCCGATCAACGACCGCGGCGTCTATCCCCGCCCGCTGCAGGATAAGCTGCCTATCTGGATCGCCATCGGCGGCACGCCGCAGTCCGCCGCCCGCGCCGGCGTGCTCGGCCTGCCGCTGGCGCTCGCCATCATCGGCGGCGAGCCGGCGCGCTTCGCGCCGCTGTTCGAAATCTATCGCGAGGCCGCAAGACGCGCCGGAACCGACCCCGCATCGCTCGCCACCAGCCTCAACGTGCACGGCTTCATCGCCGAGACGACAGAGAAGGCGGCCGACGATTTCTATGGGCCGCAGGCCGAGGTGATGAACCGTATCGGCCGCGAGCGCGGCTGGGGGCCGACATCGCGGGCGCATTTCGACCACGCGCGCGGTCCCGGCGGCGCCTTGTTCGTCGGCAATCCCGAGCAGGTGGCTGAAAAGATCGTCGCGCAGCACAACATCTTCGGCAACGACCGCTTTCTGTTGCAGATGGCGATCGGCACCATGCCGCACGCCAAGATCATGAAGGCTATCGAGCTCTACGGCACCAGGGTGGCCCCGATCGTGCGCAAGGAGACGGCGAAGGCCGCCGCCTGAGCCTCGATCCGATGTCGTGCCGCAAGGGCCGCCATGCGGTTTGCCGACACAGGTCGCCTGGCCCAATCGCCGGCCCGCGCCATTGTTTGCGGCACCGACGGCGAGTGCCTATATCGGACCGGTCAAGCCGGACCCGTGCGCATGAGCGACTTCGATACCGGTGCCTGTTTCGTCCGCATCGGCCATGGCGAGCGGACCGCGCTCGCCATCGTCATCCCGCACCGGGAAAAACACATCCTGGAGACCTGAGACATGACGGCCCTTTCGGTTCTCGACCTGTCGCCGATCGCCCAAGGCGGCGACGCCTCGCAGTCGCTCGCCAATTCGCTCGACCTTGCCCGCCATGCGGAGCGGCTGGGCTACAAGCGCTATTGGCTGGCCGAGCACCACAACATGCCGGGCATTGCCAGCGCCGCGACTTCCGTCGTCATCGCCCATGTCGCCGGCGGCACCAAGACGATCCGCGTCGGCGCTGGCGGCATCATGCTGCCCAACCATGCGCCGCTGGTGATCGCCGAGCAGTTCGGCACGCTGGCAGCGCTTTTCCCCRGCCGCATCGACCTGGGGCTCGGCCGCGCGCCRGGCACCGACATGCTGACGGCCCGCGCGCTGCGCCGCAACCTCGAAAGCACCGACAATTTCCCGCAGGACGTGGTCGAGCTGATGGGCTATTTCCAGCCGGCCGAGGAARGCCAGCGCATCCGCGCGGTGCCGGGCGAAGGACAGAACGTCCCGATCTGGATCCTCGGCTCAAGCCTCTATGGCGCGCAACTCGCCGCGCTGCTCGGTCTTCCCTACGCGTTCGCCTCGCATTTCGCGCCGGCCGAGCTCGACCATGCGCTGGAGGTGTACCGGACGCGCTTCCAGCCGTCGGCGCAGCTCGACAAGCCCCATGTCATGCTCGGCCTCAACGTCTTTGCGGCGCCGACGGATGCCGAGGCCAGGCTGCTCTTCACCTCGCTGCAGCAGGCCTTCGTCAATCTGCGCACCGGCCGGCCCGGCCGGCTGCCGCCGCCGATCGAGAACTATGACCGTGACCTCGAGCCGACAGCAAAGACCATGCTTTCCCAAGCGTTGTCCTGCGCCGTCGTCGGCGCCCCGGAAACGGTCCGCCAGGGCATCGACGATTTCGTGCGCCGCACCGGCGCCGACGAGCTTATGGTGACGGCGCAGATCTTCGACCACGCGGCGCGGGTTCGCTCCTTCGAAATCCTGGCGGACGTGCATGGATCGATGTCGCAAGCCGCCTGACGCCCGGCACTTCGCGCTTTTGCCAGGCATGCTCGTCTGCTAAGGGGCGGACATCCCTCCTCAAGCGCGAGCCTTTCCGTGACCGACGATCTCGACCAGCGCATGGATTTCGCCATCGATCTCGCGCGGCGAGCCGGCGAGCTTGGACTCCGTTATTTCCGCGACCTCGACAAGCTGACGATCGAGAGCAAGGGCCATCAGGACCTGGTTTCCGACGGCGACCGCGAAGTCGAGCTCTTCATCCGCGCGGCGGTCGCCGAGGCCTATCCTGACGATGGCATCGTCGGCGAGGAACATGCGCCGGTGCCCGCCAAGACCGGCTACGTCTGGGTGATCGACCCGATCGACGGCACCGCCAATTTCGTGCGCGGCATTCCCGCCTGGGCGGTGGTGATCGCCTGCGCCAGGGACGGCGAGACAGTCGTCGGCGTCATCCACGAAGCCTCGACCGGCGAAACCTTCCATGGCCGTCTGGGCGGCGGCGCCTTCGTCAATGGCAAGCCGATCAAGGCAAGCGGCGCGGCAGCGCTTTCCGAGGGTTCGGTCGGTACCGGAATTTCGAACCGCGCGGCCGAGGACCATGTCGTGGCGCTGATCGGCATGATCATGGCCGAAGGCGGCGTCTTCTTCCGCAACGCCTCGGGCGCGCTGATGCTGGCCTATGCGGCGTCCGGGCGTCTCCTCGGCTATGCCGAGGAGCACATGAATGCCTGGGACTGCCTGGCCGGCATGCTGCTGGTCGAGGAGGCGGGCGGCACGGTGCTGAAGCCTGACGCCAGGACAGTTCTCGCCAAGGGGACGAAGGTGATTGCCGGCGGCAGGAACATCTTCCCGAAGCTGTGCATGCTTTGCACGGAAGCCTTCGGAGACGCCGCGTCTACATAACGATGACCTTGGTGCCGATGTCGGCGCGATTGTAGAGGTCGATTATGTCCTGGTTCATCAGGCGAATGCAGCCCGCCGACACGGCCTTGCCGATGGACCACCATTCGGGGCTGCCGTGCAGGCGATATCCGGTGTCACCCTTCTCGTTGAAAAGATAAAGCGCCCGCGCGCCGAGCGGATTCATGAGTCCGGCCTCCATGTGGGCCGGTATGATGTGGCCTTTATCGCGTTCACGCACGATCATCTGGGACGGCGCCGTCCAATCCGGCCATTCGCGCTTCCTCGCAACATGCGCGGTGCCATGCCATTCGAAGCCCGCCTTGCCGACGCCGATGCCGTAGCGCATCGCCTGGCCATCTCCCAACACGTAGTAGAGGAACTTCGCGCCTGTATCGACAATGATGGTGCCGGGCRCCTCGTCGGTCGCGTAGGCCACCGTCTGCCKACGGAACTTCTGGTCGACCTTGTAGATCGGAACCGGCGGGATGCGGAAGCCGGCGTCGGTGATGCCRCCATAGGCRGAGGGAGACGTCTGCAAYGCRCCGCCGGTGGTGCAGCCGCAGAATGCAAGCATTCCGGCAAGTACCCCGATCAGGATCGATCTCGCGCGCATGATCCAAGCCGACGCCCGTGCCGGCGACCTGCCGCATCTCATCGTATACCTAGTCCGCGCGCCTCGATTGCCAAGGCAAGCCGTTACATCTTCCAGGCCGTCACACCTTCCTGGAATTGCTCCGGCCCACCGGACAGGCGCGACGGCGCTCCCGACGGCGTCCGGGTGTTTTGGCATCCGCCGGCGGCCGCCACGTGCCTGACAGCGAAAGATGTTTCAGGCTTATTCGCGACCCAAAGTCACGCCCCCATGGGCAAAGCTTCGCCCACCGATACGCAACCGACGATGTCCCACCCGGGAAAAATCCTTTCCAGGCAATGAGATAGAGCGGTCTGGATCGATCCCCGGCGTAGAGCGTGCGGGTTCGTTTCCCGAACCTCAGCCGGACAGCAGCCACCTTGCGCAGAATGCTTGCGCCCGATGCCGCCTGTTCTTATATACGCGCCAACCGTCCAGCCCCGGAATCCCGGGCGCGGGGACGGAATTTCTTGTGAACAGGGGCTTTCGTCGGAACGCCTTTTGAGGGTCCTGAGAGCCTGCTTAGAGGAGAGACTAGAACAATGGCAAAAGTAATCGGTATCGATCTCGGCACCACCAATTCCTGCATCGCCATCATGGACGGCAAGGATCCCAAGGTGATCGAGAACGCTGAAGGCGCGCGCACGACGCCTTCCATCGTCGCCATCTCGAGCGACGGCGAACGTCTCGTCGGCCAGCCGGCCAAGCGCCAGGCGGTCACCAATCCAGAAAACACCATCTTCGCGGTCAAGCGCCTGATCGGCCGCCGTTATGACGATCCGGTGACGGAGAAGGACAAGAAGCTCGTCCCCTACAAGATCGTCAAGGGCGACAATGGCGACGCCTGGGTCGAGGCCGGCAGCAAGAAGCAGTCGCCCAGCCAGATCTCGGCCATGATCCTGCAGAAGATGAAGGAAACGGCGGAGGCCTATCTCGGCGAGAAGGTCGAGAAGGCGGTCATCACCGTTCCGGCCTATTTCAACGACGCCCAGCGCCAGGCCACCAAGGATGCCGGCAGGATCGCCGGCCTCGAGGTGCTGCGCATCATCAACGAGCCGACCGCCGCGGCGCTTGCCTACGGCCTCGAGAAGAAGGACGGCAAGACCATCGCCGTCTATGACCTTGGCGGCGGCACCTTCGACATTTCGGTGCTGGAGATCGGCGACGGCGTCTTCGAGGTGAAGTCGACCAACGGCGACACCTTCCTCGGCGGCGAAGACTTCGACATGCGCCTGGTCGAATACCTGGCGGCCGAGTTCAAGAAGGAGCAGGGCATCGACCTCAAGGCCGACAAACTGGCCCTGCAGCGCCTCAAGGAAGCGGCCGAGAAGGCCAAGATCGAGCTGTCGTCGACGACGCAGACCGAGATCAACCTGCCCTTCATCACCGCCGACGCCACCGGGCCGAAGCACCTGACGATGAAGCTCACCCGGGCGAAGTTCGAGAGCCTGGTCGAGGATCTCGTGCAGCGCACGATCGAACCCTGCAAGGCGGCGCTCAAGGATGCCGGCCTCAAGGCGGGCGAGATCGACGAAGTGGTGCTGGTCGGCGGCATGACCCGCATGCCCAAGATCCAGGAGATCGTGAAGCAGTTCTTCGGCAAGGAGCCGCACAAGGGCGTCAACCCCGATGAAGTGGTCGCTCTCGGCGCCGCCATCCAGGCCGGCGTGCTGCAGGGCGACGTCAAGGACGTGCTCTTGCTCGACGTGACCCCGCTGTCGCTCGGCATCGAGACGCTGGGTGGCGTGTTCACCCGGCTGATCGAACGCAACACCACGATCCCGACCAAGAAGAGCCAGACCTTCTCGACGGCCGAAGACAGCCAGGGCGCCGTGACCATTCGCGTGTTCCAGGGCGAACGCGAGATGGCGGCCGACAACAAGCTGCTCGGCCAGTTCGACCTGGTCGGCATCCCGCCGGCTCCGCGCGGCGTGCCGCAGATCGAGGTCACCTTCGACATCGACGCCAACGGCATCGTCAACGTGTCGGCCAAGGACAAGGGCACCGGCAAGGAGCACCAGATCCGCATCCAGGCTTCCGGCGGCCTGTCGGACGCCGACATCGAGAAGATGGTGAAGGACGCCGAGGCCAATGCCGAAGCCGACAAGAAGCGCCGTGCCCTCGTCGAGGCCCGCAACCAGGCCGAGGCGCTGGTGCATTCGTCCGAGAAGTCGCTCAAGGACTATGGCGACAAGGTTTCGGAAGCCGACCGCACCGCGATCGCCGACGCCATCGCCGCGCTGAAGAGTGCCGCCGAAGGCGACGACGCGGCCGCCATCGAGGCCAAGTCGCAGGTGCTCGCCGAGGCTTCGATGAAGCTCGGCCAGGCCATGTACGAGGCTTCGCAGAAGGAAACGGCCGAAGCCGATGCCAAGGCGCACGCCGCCAAGGACTCGGACGTGGTCGACGCCGACTTCGAGGAAATCGACGAAGACGACGACAAGAAGAAGTCGGCCTGAGCCGGCTGGCGGCGAACAGAGCGAAAGCCCGGCGCAAAGCCGGGCTTTTTTGCAACCTTCGCTGAAAAACAGCGAGCCCGGCCGAAAAAGTGACGGAAAAAGACGAGGCGGGCCCGGCCCGGTACTAGCAACCGGGCAGCATCGCTCCTAAATCGAAACAACGTGCCGGCAAACGACGCGACAATGCTTCAAGACATTGAGCATCCGGACTGCGGGAAAAAATGAAAGCTGACTTCTACGAAACGCTGGGCGTCCAGAAAGGCGCCGACGAGAAGGAACTCAAGAGCGCTTTCCGCAAGCTCGCCATGCAGTTCCATCCGGATCGCAATCCCGGCGACCACGCCTGCGAGCACAAGTTCAAGGAAATCAACGAAGCCTACGAGACGCTTAAGGATCCGCAGAAGCGCGCGGCCTATGACCGCTTCGGCCACGCCGCCTTCGAGCAGGGCGGCATGAATGGCGGCGCCCACGGCTTCGGCGCCGGCGGCTTCGCCGACATTTTCGAGGATATTTTCGGCGACATGATGGGCGGCCGCCAGCGCCGCTCGTCGGGCGGCCGCGAGCGCGGCGCCGACCTGCGCTACAATATGGAAATCTCGCTCGAGGAGGCGTTCTCCGGCAAGACGGCGCAGATCCGCGTGCCGGCCTCGATCTCCTGCTCGGAATGCTCCGGCAGCGGCGCCAAGCCCGGCACGCAGCCCGTCACCTGCTCCATGTGCCACGGCCACGGCAAGGTGCGCGCCACGCAAGGGTTCTTTTCGATCGAGCGCACCTGCCCGCAATGCCAGGGCCGCGGCCAGACGATCAAGGACCCCTGCCCGAAATGCGCCGGCCAGGGTCGCGTCACCGAGGAGCGCTCGCTGTCGGTCAACATCCCGGCCGGCATCGAGGACGGCACCCGTATCCGGCTCGCCAATGAGGGCGAGGCCGGCCTGCGCGGCGGCCCCTCCGGCGATCTCTACATCTTCCTCGCGGTGAAGCCGCACGAATTCTTCCAGCGCGACGGCGCCGACCTCTACTGCAAGGCGCCGATCTCGATGACCACGGCCGCGCTTGGCGGTTCGTTCGAGGTCACCACGCTCGACGGCACGCAGACCAAGGTGAAGGTTCCGGAAGGCACCCAGAACGGCCGCCAGTTCCGGCTGAAGGGCAAGGGCATGCCGGTGCTGCGCCAGCCCAATGTCGGCGACCTCTACATCCAGACGGTGGTCGAGACGCCGCAGAACCTGTCGCGGCGCCAGCGCGAATTGCTGGAGGAGTTCGAGCAGCTCTCCTCCAAGGACAACTCGCCCCAGTCGAGCGGTTTCTTCTCGCGCATGAAGGACTTTTTCGAGTCGTTTGGCGAACGCTGATCGCGACCCGTTCCGGCAAGACGATTCCTGGCGCTTCCCAAGCGTCATCAACACCTTATGCCAGGCGGACGCCTTGCCTTGTCGCAGTTAGCTGCTAAGTAGCGATTGCGGGGAGCGTTGAGGAGAACTCGCATGGCACGAAGTCCCGGATTGCGCAAAGCGCTGGCGGAAAAATTCGACGACGAGCTGAAGTTCTTCAAAGGCTGGATCGACAAGCCGAAGGCGGTCGGCTCGATCGTCCCCACCAGCTCCATCACCGCCCGCAAGATGGCTTCGATCGTCAACCCGAAATCGGGCCTGCCGGTGCTCGAGGTCGGGCCGGGCACCGGCGTCATCACCCGCGCCATCCTCGCCCAGGGCGTGAAGCCGGAAAACCTCTACGCCGTCGAATATTCGAGCGACTTCGTGCGCCACCTGCGCCGGCTCTACCCGGGCGTCAATGTCATCGAGGGCGACGCCTTCGATCTCAATGCCACACTCGGCGAGCGCCGCGGCATGGTGTTCGATTCGGTCGTCTCCGGCGTTCCTTTGCTCAATTTCCCGGTCGCCCAGCGCATCGCCTACATCGAAAGCCTGCTCGATCGCATTCCCGCCGGCCGGCCGATCGTTCAGCTGACCTACGGTCCGATGTCGCCGATCCCGCCAAACCGCGGCAACTACACGGTCGAGCATTTCCATTTTGTCTTCCGCAACATTCCGCCGACGCAGTTGTGGATATACCGGCGCAAAGCGCGTTAGGGATAAGGGAATAGGGGAGTAAGGCAGTAGGGGAGTAGGGAATGAACGGTTCAGCTCCGCGCCATCCCTACTGCCCTATTCCCTTACTCCCCTACTCCCTTAGCGAAGCAAGACAATGGCAATAACCCCAAGAATCCTCGTCTTCGCGGGCTCGGTCCGAACCGGCGCGTTCAGCGGCCGGACGGCCGACGTGGCGCAGAAGGAGCTGGCCGTGCAGGGCGCGGAGGTGACGCGCATCTCGCTCGCCGACTATCCGCTGCCGATCCTGGACGAGGATCTGGAAAGGGAAAAAGGTATTCCCGAGAATGCGATGAGGCTCGCCCGGCTGATCGCCTCGCATGACGGGCTGCTGATCGCGACGCCGGAGTATAACGGCTCGCTGCCGCCCTTGCTCAAGAACAGCATCGATTGGGTGAGCCTGGCGCGGAGGGATGGCGCCCGCGCTTTCAGGCCGTTTGCCGGCAAGGTCGCCGGCCTGTGCTCATCTTCCAAGGGCCGCTTCGCCGGCATACGCTGCATCAACCATCTGCGCGCCGTGCTGGTGCGCTGCCAGATGGAAGTGGTGACACCGGAGTGCTCGGTGCCAGAGGGCGGCAGCGCCTTCGACGCAGACGGGCAATTCAGGGACGAACGACTACGCCAATCGATGGAGCGCCTATGCCGCACACTGATCGAAACCTCGCGCATGCTGTCCGTGCGGATCGAGGCGTGATGCACTCAGGCGCAGCTCAGGCCGAAACCATGCGCGACCGGCTGATCGTCGGCCTCGACCTGCCGACGGTGAAGGAAGCCGAAAGGGCGGTGCGCGAGCTCGAAGGCGCCGTCTCCTTCTACAAGATCGGCTACCAGCTCGCCTTCGCCGGCGGCCTCGACTTCGCGCGCGAGCTCGCCAGCGGCGGCACCAAGGTCTTCCTCGACATGAAGCTGCTCGACATCGACAACACGGTGGCCAAAGGCGTCGAGAACATCGTCAGGATGGGCATGACGATGCTGACGCTGCACGCCTATCCCAAGGCGATGCGCGCGGCGGTCGAGGCCGCCAGGGGCAGCGATCTTTGCCTGCTCGCGGTGACGGTGCTGACCTCCATGGACGAGCAGGACATGATCGACGCCGGCTACGAATACGACCCTCACACGCTGGTTCTGCGGCGCTCCGAACAGGCGCTGCATGCCGGAATGGGCGGCATTGTCTGCTCGGCCGGCGAGGCGTCCGCCGTGCGCCGGATCGTCGGGCCGGACATGGCGGTGGTGACGCCGGGCATCCGCCCGGCGGGAAGCGACCATGGCGACCAGAAACGCGTGATGACGCCGGCCGACGCCATCCGCAGCGGCGCCAGCCATCTGGTGGTGGCCCGGCCGATCGTCGCCGCGCAAGATCGACGGGCCGCGGCCGAAGCGATCCTCGCCGAAATGCAATCGGCCTGATTTTTCAAACCGGAGGAAAACGAATGCCAAAGGGATACTGGATCGCCCGCGTCGATGTGCGCGACCCGGAGGGCTACAAGGACTATGTCGCCGCCGCCAAGCTCGCCTTCGATCGCTTCGGCGTGAAATTTCTGGCGCGCGGCGGCGAACATGAGAAGGCAGAGGGGCCCGGCCGCGCGCGCAACGTGATCATCGAATTCGAATCATTGGCGGCGGCGCATGACTGCTACCACTCGCCGGAATATCAGCGTGCCGTCGCSATCCGCCAGAAAGTGGCCGACGGCGAGATCGTGCTGGTCGAAGGCATTTAGCGCGAGAGTCTGTTCACCGCGGTTTCGGCCATCGCATCCGCCAGGCTCATGCCCCATCGCGTGCGGCAATAGTCGCGGAAATCGAAACAGGGCAGGCCGGGGCAGATCTCGAACTCGATGAGGTGGACCGTGTCGTCGGGCTCGACCCTGAGATCGATGGAGAACACGTCGCGCAGGCCAAGCCCGCTCATGAGCCTTCGCGCGATGGCGCGGATCTTGCGGTCGGCCGCCGGCTGGCTGGCACCGACCGGCTCAAGCTCGGGCTGGGCGTAGAGTCCGGCGTCCTTGGCGGTCTGGCCGGTATCGCCATAGAGCGCCATCGAGTCGGCCATGGTCTGGAAATCGCCGCCGGAATCGACAAAGGCGATGCCGAGCGCCTCGACATCCGTCTCCGGCTTCAACCCCAGGAAGCTCGCCCGCACGTTGCGGCCGGCGACATAGGGCTGGACCACGACGTCGTCGCGATAATGGGCAAAGACGCGCCGGCTAAGCTCCAGCGCRTGGCCGAGGTCGGAKACGCGCGAATCCGGCCAKATRCCGATCTTGGCGCCGAGCCGRTTGGGCTTGACGAACCAGCCGGCGGGCGAGGCCGGCGGCTSGACCAGCCACGCGCCGTTGCGCGCCAGACCRGCSGSCGGSACCGGCAGGCCGAGCGCRCCGAGCACGGCGCCGGAACGGAACTTGTCCTGGCAGAGCGCGAACAGCGAATCGTCGGCGCCGATRGTGCGCAGCCCGTTCAGCCGCGCCATGGCGGGCGCCRCGCCGCCGCGGAAATAGGCGATGCCGTCGGTCAGCGTCCAGACCAGCGTCGTCTCCCGGTCGGCCTTCGCCAGCACCGTCGCGGCATCGTCGAGCTCGACCGCCCGGAACGCGAGGCCACGCTTTTCGCAGGCAGCGGCGAGYTGGCCGAATTCCGGTGCCAGATCGGTCGACTGCGCCAGGTAGGACGAGATTTCGGTGGCGCGCTCCTTCGGATAGCCGTCGGCGATCAGCCGGTCGAAGCACGCCTTTTCCGGCTCGTGGACAAGGATCAAGGTCGGCTGCGGCATCGAATGCTCCCGGGAAAATCAGGCGCTACCATCGCATGGCCGACGCAACCGGCTTGCGGGAAACCGACCGGGTCGGGGCGGTTGCGTGACAAACGCTCAGAGYATGATGCCGAAAAGTGTGAAGCGGTTTTCGGGCGACATCATGCTCTATCTTCTTGATTTAGAGCCGAATTCAGATTTCGGATCGACTCGATCCGAAATCATCCGGCTCTAGGCGATCAGCACGCGCGGTTCGAAGCGGCCTTTTACCGGGATGTCGAGCAGGAAGGTCATGCCGGCCTGCGGGTCGAGCTTGCGCTGCTTTTCGTCCTTGCCCTTCCAGGCGGATGTCACCGCCAGGCGGTCGCCCCTCCCGCCGACAAAGGCGGGGCAGGACGGCTGGGTCACCGGCATCGCGATCTCGCGCAGCAGTGTGCCGTCCGGCGAATAGGCCTTCACCGCCTTGCCGCCCCAGATGGCGTTCCAGAGCACGCCGTCGCCGTCGACGACCGAGCCGTCGACATAGCCCTTGGACGAGCGATGGTCGACGAAGACTTTCGGTTCACCCGTCGGCAGGCCGGTCGCCGGATCGCAGGCGACGCGCATCAGCAGCCCCGTCGCGGTGTCGGTGTAGTAGGCGATCGCGCCGTCCCCGGAAAAGCAGATCGAGTTCGACACGGTGATGTCGGAGAACAGCCGGCGCARCTCGCCCTTGAAGAACCAGTAGATCGAGCCGGCGCCCTTCTCCTCGTCCTTGCCCATCGTGCCGGTCCAAAGGGCGCCGCAGGGATGGACCCGGGAATCGTTGGAGCGTGTCAGCGGGTTGTCGGCCTCGATCGGCGTGTGCAGCGTCAGCTTACCGGTCGCCACGTCGCGGACAAAGAGCCCCTTTTCGGTGGCGATGAGCTGGCGTGCATCGTCGATGATCGCGATGGCACTGGCCATCAGCCCGAGATCATGGACCTTCAGGACGCCGCCGAGCGGCTTTTCCAGAAGCTTGCCGTTGACGATGTCGAACCAGAACAGCGCGTCCTTGGCCGGATCGTAGCTCGGGCCCTCGCCCAACTGGCAGATGTAATCGCTGAAGACCGAAGCGCCGTCCATCATTCCCCTCCGAAGGCTTCGTCCCAGGCGGCGACCGCCGCGCGGGCGCGCTGCGCCACGTCCTCGACACCGGCGCCCGGTTTGAAGAGGCTCGACCCCAGGCCGAAGACGCTGACGCCGACCGCCTTGTAGCCGGCAAAATCCTTGTCCGAAACACCGCCGACGGCGCCGATCGGTGTGGTTGGCGGCAGCACCGCGCGGACCGCCGCGATGCCGCCGGCGCCAAGCACGCTGGCCGGGAAGAATTTCAGCGCCGAGGCGCCGAGGCGGATCGCCTGGAAAGCCTCGGTCGGCGTGAACACGCCTGGCATCGTCACCATGCCGTGATGCATCGCGCGACCCATCACCTCGGCATCGATGTTAGGGCTGACCAGCAACCTGCCGCCGGCCTTGTGCAAGGCGTCGACATCGGCTGCCGTCAGCACCGTGCCGGCGCCTACCAGCGCGGTCTTCGGAAGGGCCTCGACAATGCCGGCGATGGAGGCGAACGGCTCCGGCGAGTTCAGCGGCACTTCGATGGCTTCGATGCCAGCGTCGTGGATTGCCTGGCCGATCGCTACGGCCTCCGACGGTTTCAAACCGCGCAGGATCGCGACAAGGCCGCGCTTCAACTTGGGAAAGGGTGCTGTCTCGGTCATRCGACACCTCCGATCATGCCGTTCTYACGCGCGGCCTCGACAAGGCCGGCCCGCACCGCTTCATCGGCATCGACTGTCCTGAAGGCAAGGCCGGCAAGGTCGAGCGCCGCCCCGTAAAGTGCGGCGAGCGCGCCGGAAGCGATCAGGACAACCGGTGCCTCGCCAGGACGATAGCGGCGTTTCGCCGAGGCGATCTCGCCGCCAATCAAGAGCCCGGACAGGCAGGCGGCGGCATCATCGGATTTCAAATCCTGCAGGAGACCGGCGGCGCGGATGGCGAACAGCTTCGAGGAGACGTCGCCACCCTCGCCGAGCGCCCGCCCGCACCATTGACGGAAGAACGGGCTGTCCGCGGCCACCGCCGCGGGGTGCTCGCCGAGCGAATGTTTCAGGATCGAATGCGTGGCCAGCACCGAGAACAGTTCGCCGGTCGGCCAGGTGCCGAAGCCGGCGACGGCGCCATCCTCGACCAGGACCCATTTCGAATGCGTGCCCGGCATGCAGGCAAGATGGCGGCCCTTTGCCGGCAAACCGGCGCCGGCAAGCTGCGTTTCCTCGCCACGCATGACATCGGGCGCCTCGGCCAGAAGCTGCGCCAGGCCCGGCACGATGCGGATGTCGCGACGCTCGCCTTCGATGCGCGCGGCGCCGCGCAGGATGGCGCCGATCGGCGCCGGCACGGTGACGTATGGCGCCTCGATCCAACCCTGGCGGGAGCCGGCCATGCCGCAGATGATGACCGGCAGGTTTTCCGGCGCGCCCACGGCGGCAAGATGGCCTTCCAGCACGTTCGAAAAACCTTTCTCGCGCGCCGTGATCAGGCCGTCGTCGCCGCGCCGCTCGGCAAGAACCTTGCCCGAACCGTCGAGCAGCCAGGCCCTGAGCCGCGTCGTGCCCCAGTCGACCGCGGCGACAGCCGGCGCGCCGCTCACAGGAAGCCCCCGTCGACGATCAGCATCTGCGCCGTCAGCATGCGCGAGGCGTCGGACGCCAGGAACAGCACCGTGCCCACCATGTCGTCGGGCTGCATGACCTCCTTGAGGCATTGCTTGGCGACATGGGCGGCAAGTCCCTCATCGGTGACCCACATCTCCCGCTGCCGCTCCGTGATCACCCAGCCGGGCGCCACGGCATTGACGCGGATGCGGTCGGCGCCGAGCTTGCCGGCAAGGCCCTTGGTAAGGCCCAGAATGCCGGCCTTGGCGGCGGTATAGGCCGGCATGTCGGGGTGGTTGATGAGATAGGACGTGGAGGTGAAGTTGATGATCGAGCCGCCGCCGGCCCGCTTCATGCCGGGCGCCACCGCCTGCGCGGTGAAGAAATGCGGCCGCAGGTTGATGGCGAGGTTGTTGTCCCAGAACTCGACCGTGACGTCCTCCACCGCATGGCGGTCGTCGATCGCGGCATTGTTGACGAGCACCGTGACGTCGCCATGCGCTTGCGCCGCCTCGGCCACCGCGGCGCGCAACGCCGCTATGTCGCGCAGGTCGGCCTTGAGATAGAGCGGGCGCCGGCCGAGCTCCTTCTCCAGCCGGTCGGCGAGGACCATGCTCGGCTCGTCGGCAATGTCGACAAAGGCGACCCTGGCACCCTGGCGCAAAAAGCCCTCGGTCAACGCTGCCCCTATACCCGAGCCGCCGCCGGTGATCAGCACCGAGGCGCCGTCGAGGTCGGCAAAACGCGCCGATGGCATCATGAACTTTTCTCCTTTTGGCCGGCGCGCATCCTATCCGCGCCGGCTCCGGCGGCAAGGGCGAAAAGCGGCTTTTGCGGTTTATGTCTGACAAAATGGACCAGCATCCTGCGGGGGAAAGCTGGCTGGATCGGGAAAACCGATACGCCTGGTCAGATCGCCTTGGCGTATAGCGCGCCGCGATAGGAATCGCGCAGATAGCCGAGCGTGGCGTCCGCATCGGCCGGCTTGCCGAAGAAGTAGCCCTGGCCGCCGGCGCAGCCGAACTGGACAAGACGGTCGGCCTGCGCCTCCTCCTCGATGCCTTCGGCCACGACATCCATGCCRAGCCCCTCGCACATGGCGAGAATGGCGCGGATGATATGCTCCGAGGGCCGATCGTCGAGAATCGAGGAGACGAAAGCGCGGTCGATCTTCAGCTTGTCGAAATGGAACTCGCGCAGCCGCCCCAGCGAGGACTGGCCGGTACCGAAGTCGTCGAGCGAGACGCGGATGCCGACGCGGCGCAGATCCTCGACGATCTTTTCGGCCGAGGCCGGATCGTTCATCAGGCCGGTCTCGGTGATCTCGATCTCCAGCCGGCGCGGATCGAAGCCGGTGCGCTCGAGGATCGCCAGTATGTGCAGGCCGGTGTTCTGGTCGACAAGCTGCGACGGCGACAGGTTGAACGACAGGAACAGGTCCTTCGGCCAGTTGCGGGCGGCCTCTGTCGCCTTGCGCAGCACCAACTGCGACAACGGCCCGATGATGCCGCGCTCCTCGGCGATAGGGATGAAGACGCTCGGCGGCACCATGCCGAGGTCGCGGTCGGTCCAGCGCGCCAAGGTCTCGAAACCGATGGTGCGGCGACTGTTGAGATCGACGATCGGCTGGAAATGCGGCTCGACCTCACCGGCCGAGACGGCGCGGCGCAATGCCTGCTCGATGCGGGTGACCCGCTTGGCGGCCTCCTCCATCTCGCGTGTGTAGACGACTACGCGGCCGCGGCCGGAGCGCTTGGCGTGGTAGAGCGCGGTCTCGGCCTTGTTGATAAGGATCTCGGTGGTCTCGTCACCGGAATAGAACAGCGAGCAGCCGACGGAAGCAGAAAGCCTGGCGGTGCGCTCGCCGACATCGTAGGGCGCCGACAGGATCTCGATCAGCATGCGCGACTTCTCGGCCGCCTGCTCCTCTGAGAACACCATCGGGTAGAGGAAAGCGAACTCGTCGGCGCCGATCCGGCAGACCGTGGAATAGCCGTCCATCGAAGCGCGCAGCCGCATCGCCACCTGGATCAGGATGTCGTCGCCCGCCTTGTGGCCGAACAGGTCGTTGATCGGCTTGAAGCCATCGAGGTCGAGGATGCCGACGGTAAACGGCGCAGGATCGTCGGCACGGTCGCTGATCAGGCGATCGACCTTGTCGAAAAAGCGACGATGGTTGCCAAGCCCCGTCAACGGATCGGTGAAGGCCAGGTCCGTGTTTTCCCTGCCTGGCTGACCGGTGCCAAACGTCGTTTGCATCATGTCCCTGTTCTGACGGCGGTATTTCCGACCAGACTGGCAGCAAAGCGTTTAGGAAACGTATCGGAAAATCGATTTTTTCGCGGCCCGGAAACGGCACGCGGTTGCGGTCGAAAAATCGTAGGCCGCTGCTCGGTACCTTAGCCGGCCTGCCTGACGCGATACAATTCGATCGGGCTGCCCTTGCTCTCCGCGACCGGTTCGAGCCAGTCTGGAACGATGCCCAGCAGCATGCCGCCAAGGAAGCCTTGCGGCGCTGTCTTGGCCAGCATTTCGCTTTCGCCGTTGCCGCGGCAGATCGCCACCAGGCCGACATGATGCGCCGCCACGATCCGCCGCGCGTCGTCGGCGGAGCCTAGAAAGGCGTCCAGCGCCAGGAGGTTGCCGGTGACGTTGCGATGGTAGGGACCGGCCAAGACGTGATGCCCGGTATAGGCGAGGACCGGCGATCCGAGATTGGATAGCGTCAGCACGGTGGTGTCGGGCATGCGTCCAAGCGGTGCGAAGGTGGCCTTTTTCTCGCAGGCTTTGTCGGCATCGCCGCCATCGGCGACAGCCTTGCCTTTTTCAAACGCCACCGAGGCGGCCGCGGCAACGCATGTCCAGACTGGATTGGCCGAGATCAGCCAGACGGCGGCGAGGCGCAGCGCCATACCGACAGAGGATCTGATTTCCGCCCGCGCACGCCATTTCGCGACCCACGCRGCCAGCGGGATCACGGCAAAGCCGATCGAGAACGTCGTGCCGCGCACCTGCCAGGCACCGACGGCGAAAGCGATGACCAGCAGCGGGCCGACGAGGCTGTCCTCGCGCCGCCAGCCGCGGCCGAGCCGCAGCGCCATCAGGATGATCGCCACAAACGGCGTCCCATAGCGCGCCGGCACGCGGGCGGGGTCATTGACGGCAAGCGCGAACAACGACTGGACTTCGTCTATGTGATCGAGCCAGAGGCCTCTCAGGCGCTGGTCGACATCGGCATACGGCGCCGCCAGGCATTGCGGAAACAGCGACAGCACGACCACGGCCAAGAGCACGCCAAGCAGACCAAGCGACAGCAGACGCCGTTGCCTGCTGCGGCCGGCGGCCTCGATCGAAGCGATGGTCGCCAGTCCAAGGCCGGCGATGGCCGCGATGAGGAATTGCGCGACCGAGAAGGCATCGCATTGAGCCTGGCCCCAGGCGGACGCCGGAATGGTGGTCACGAAGACAAGGGCCGAGACGCCGGCGAAGCCGAGGCCGAAGTCCCGGGCGATCGCGCGTTCAGTGCCCGCATCGGCAACGAAGAGCAGCGACACGCAGGTGCCGATGGTCGCGACATAGGGAACGGTTTCCATGCCGACGGCGAGTGTCAGCGCGGCGCAAAGGCCGGAAAACAGCGCCGCCGTTCGATGCGCCGGCGCCTCGAGCAGCAAGGCGAGGCTGGCCATGGTCAGCGTCAGCTGGATATTGTGATGATCGAGCGCGGCCGGCGAAAAGATGCCGATGAAATGCAGTGCCGCGGCGGCGATGACCACGGCAGGCAGCACGGCGCCCGCGCCGGCGAAAGCACGCGCCGCGCGGGCGGTGAAGAACACGGCCAACCACAGCAGCAGCGCTGGCCACAAGACCTCGGCTATGGCTTCGGCCATGGCCATGCTGCCGGTCACGGCCGAGCCCAGGAGAATGATGGCGGCGAGTGGCGCGTCGACGAGCCGCGACCAATGCATGACGGTGCCGCCCTCAACCCCCATCCTGTACTGATGCAGGTCGAACCAGCCTTGGCCACTCAGCAGATCGCGAACCTCGGCCAGACGCATCAGATTGTCATTGTCGCCGCCGGCATTGGCCAGTTGGCTGAAGCCGCCGTAGGCGTCGATGGCAACGAACACGAGCGTGGCGATGAGCGCCAGCGCGAGGTCGCTGCGCCATGTCGTGCGTGGCTGTGCCTTTTCGGACATCTTGGCTTCAATGGAAGTCACGGGGCGGCTTTCGGTTGCTCTCATCCGRAAGATGAAAACTAGCGCGGACTCACTGCGCAAACCTTAAGCCGGCCTSGCGAAAGGGCACTCCGCGTCGGGAAACGGTTTGTTTGCCAATCACAAATATGTTCCCGGGACAGAATAGCCGGTACGGTCCTGGAGCTGGGCATGAGTGTTATGGCGATCGAAAAGAAGATACTGAACGCCGCCCACAACCGGGCCGTGTTTCAGCGCCGCATCCGGGTTCTCTCGGAACATATCGGCGCCATGCTGGGCGCTGACGGCACCGTTCTCGATCTCGGCTGCGGCGATGGTTCGCTGGCCAGGGCGGTGATGGACAGGAAGCCCGGGCTGACGTTTCGCGGGATCGACGTTCTTCTGCGCCCGCGTACAGCCATCCCCGTGGAGATTTTCGACGGCAAGACGATACCCGCTGCTTCCGGGTCGTTCGACTGGGTGACCATCGTCGACGTTCTCCACCATGCCGACAATCCCGGCCATCTTGTCGCTGAGGCCGCCAGGGTCGCCCGCAAGGGCGTTGTCATCAAGGACCATCTGCGCGACGGGTTCCTCGCCCACGGCACACTCAGGTTCATGGACTGGGTGGGAAACAAGGGCCACGATGTGCGGCTGCCGTACAATTATCTGTCCAAAAAGGAATGGGACGCGATTTTCGGTCAAGTAGGGCTCAAAGCCCAAGCCTGGCGTGAAAACCTGTCGCTTTATCCCTTCCCGGCAAATCTCCTGTTCGACAGGGGTCTGCACTTCGTCGCATCGCTTCGCTGACCGCCGGGCCGCGGCCGACCGCCTTCATCCGGCCCGCCTTCATCCGACTTGTCGATCGTCGCGAAACACCCACACCGATGAAAGCACGTAGCTCACCGCGCTCGCCGCGACTGTCGCCGATGCCGACATGGAAAGAGGCGGCATGGCGAAACGCGTTGCCGCCACATGCGATACCAGACCCGAGAAGACGGCGCATCCTACCTGCAGGGCAAGATAGCGCGGCATCGCCGTCGCGTGGTCGTGCTTGCCGCCGAAGGTCCAGCTGCGCTGTGCCGAATACGCGACGACGAAGCTGATCGCATAGGCGGTGACGCTGCCGACAAATGGCGAAAGGCCCAGCGAAACCAGCAGCCAGGACAGGACGAACAGCAGCAACGCCGCGCCGACGCCGACGGTGAGGAACCGGAAAAGACGCGTCTGGAAAAAGAGGCCCAATGCGCCGTTCATGGGTCCCGACACACACGCGGATTGTCGACCGAACCGGCGGAGCCGGCCTTCAGCCGCTTGACCGGCACTTCCAGGACGCCGAGCAGAAATGCGGAGAAGAACGCCTGCAGCGAGATGACGATCAGGCTCAGGCCCAGCACGACGACACGCGGAATCTCGGGATCTTCCAGGGGGCCGAATCCGAGGCTCGCCCAGCGCGACACGGCATAACCGAAAAACAGGGCGCCGCCGGCAAAGCAGATGCCGGCATTGGCGGCGAGACGGTCGGTGCTGATGGTCCTGGTCAGCCAATCCGATCGCCGGTTGGGCGGCAGGATGCCGGTTATCCCGGCATAATAGCGCGAAATGGCGCCGAAGGTGAGGAGCTGGACGCCAGTCACCACCATGAAGCAGGCGGCGACGAATGTGTTGATGTCGAGCGACAGATTGCCGATCACTTGCAGCGGCCCGAACATCAACAGCGTTCCCAACAACGCCCCGAGGACCAACAACGCGGTTCCCGGTATGAAGAACATCCAGCGGGGATTGTAGACCAGCAGGAACTTCAGATGGCGCCAGCCGTCCCGCCAGGTCCGCAGATGCGGTGGCCGGCTGCGGCCGTCGGGCTTGAGGGTGGTGGGGACTTCCTCGATGCGGAGGCCGGCAAGGGCGCTGCGAACCACCATCTCGCTGGCGAATTCCATGCCGCTTGTCTGCAGGTCGAGCTTCCTGATGCTCTCGGCGTTGAACCCGCGCAGGCCGCAATGGAAGTCGCCCGTCTTGATGCGGAAGAACAGCCTGCCGATAAAGCTGAGCACCGGGTTGCCGAGATAGCGGTGCAGGACCGGCATGGCGCCGGGTTCGATGCCGCCCTGGAAACGGTTGCCCATGACCAAGTCGGCCCCGCCACGCAAGCGCGAGACGAAGGCTTCGAGCGCGCCGAAATCATAGCTGTCGTCCGCATCGCCCATGATGATGTAGCGGCCCCTGGCGGCGGCGATACCGCCGAGAAGCGCGGCGCCATAGCCCTTCTGCGCCACCGGCACGACATCGGCGCCGCTTTCGGCGGCGATCTGCTGCGAGCCGTCCGAGCTGCCGTTGTCGGCGATCAGCACCTCGCCGGCGATACGCGCCCTGTCGAGGAACGCCCTGGCCTTGCGGATGCAAGTGGCCAGCGTCTCGGCCTCGTTGAGGCATGGCATGAGGATGGTGAGTTCGAGCTCTTCGGCCGAAGCGGTGCGGATGGCGGTGACGGCATTCATGGTTACTGTCCCATCGATGGCTCCCGTCCGGGGTCGTCCGGTCCGGGGCGCTGGGTGCCCACCCTTGCACGGCAAGACTTAAGAAAACGATGACGCGCGGCATCATCTTGTCTCCAACTGGCCGGCGGGAGGAGGTTTGCCGCGGTCCGACGCCAGCCTGCAAAATGTCGCGATTGGCAGAAGGCGCCGAGTTCCTTATATCGGCTTTGCCTTGACGCAATTCCGGACGGAAGGCTACGGCGAAGTCGCCGAGCCTAACCGCTACACACTTTTCCTGGAATTGCTCTAGAGCGTTTCACCGTTTCACGGAAACGGCGAACCGCTCTATCTCGTTGTTTTGACGCAATTCCGGACGGAAAACCGTTTCACACTTTTCCTGGAATTGCTCGTGTGTCGATCGCGCCGGAGACCCGCATGCCGCTGAAAATCGCCGTCCAGATGGACCATGTCTCCACCGTGTCGATTGCCGGCGACACCAGCTTCGCGCTGTCGCTGGAAGCGCAGCGGCGCGGCCACAAGCTCTACCACTACACGCCCGACCGGCTGTCCATGCGCGACGGCAAGGTGTTCGCGCGCGTCGAGGAGATGCAGGTGCGCGACGAGAAGGGCAGCCACTACTCGCTGRGCGAGCAGGTGCGCACCGACCTTTCCGAGATGGACGTGGTGCTGCTGCGCCAGGACCCGCCCTTCGACATGAACTACATCACCACCACGCATATACTGGAGCGCATCCATCCGAAGACGCTGGTGGTCAACGACCCGGCCTGGGTGCGCAACAGCCCGGAAAAGATATTCGTCACCGAATTCCCGGACCTGATGCCGGAGACGCTGATCACCAAGGATCCGCAGGAGGTGGCCGCATTCCGCAGGGAATTCGGCGACATCATCGTCAAGCCGCTCTACGGCAATGGCGGCGCCGGCATCTTCCATCTGCACGAGGCCGACCGCAACCTCGCCTCGCTGCTCGAAATGTTCGGCCAGATGTTCCGCGAGCCCTATATCGTGCAGCGCTACCTCAAGGACGTGCGCAAGGGCGACAAGCGCATCATCCTGATCGACGGCGAGCCGGTGGGCGCCATCAACCGGGTGCCGGCCGAACACGATTCGCGCTCCAACATGCATGTCGGCGGCCGCGCCGAAAAGACCGAGCTGACGGAGCGCGAGCGCGAAATCTGCGCCCGCATCGGGCCGTCGCTGAAGGWACGCGGCTTCATCCTCGTCGGCATCGACGTGATCGGCGACTATATGACCGAGATCAACGTCACCTCGCCGACCGGCGTGCGCGAGGTGCAGCGCTTCGGCGGCGCCGACATCGCCAGCCTGTTCTGGGACTGCGTCGAAGGGAAGCGGCGGTAGCTGCCCCCCGGCCACTTCGCCCTGGCCAAAACATCTTGAACGTTTTGCCGTCAGAACTTCCAGTCGCGGATAAAGCCCGGAACCCCAAAAGCTAGAGCATGATGCCGAAAAGTGTGAAGCGGTTTTCGGGCGACATCATGCCTATCTTCTTGATTTAGAGCCGGATTCAGATTTCAGGTCGAACAGACCTGAAATCATCCGGCTCTAGGAGACGTACTCCGGGCAGACGCCGACAATGGATTGTGACAGGCTCCTGTGCGGACGAGCGCGTAGCCGGCGGCGATCGGCGCCAATGCTAGGGCAAGGGACTTATCTGCCTGTTTGCCTGCGGGCCGGAGGCGGCCTGGGCCGGCAAGGATTTCGACATCCTGGCGCCGCGCAGCCTGATTGCGATCGCCAATCATTTCCGCGGCACGCAGGTGCTGTCGCGCCCCGAAGCCGGCATCCAGGTGACGGCGAGCGACCTGCCGGACCTTGCCGACATCAAGGGCCAGGAAAGCGCCAAGCGGGCGCTGGAAGTGGCGGCCGCCGGCGGCCATAACCTTGCTGATGTTGTGGCCAATTAAACGGCGACAGCAGCAAGCCAAGCCGTGGCCGCTCTAGGTCGGCCATCTTACCGAGATCGGGCCGTAAGCCGATCTGCAAATTGCTCAAGCCGCTTGGCTGCGCGGAAGAAGTGGTCGGTTGCCCGTTGGCCGATTAGCTGATGGTTGTAGAGCCATTGCATAAGGCGAATGGTGGCGACCGCCAGCCTCAACAGAAGCTGGGCAATCGAAGAAATCACAATGGCGTTAATGCCACGCATCTCTCGTCAACAAAGGTAGGTCCACTGACGGCGGCGCATCTGTGGGCGGCATCCAATCGTCGCGAGCGGCATGACCGGCACGATCTACCCTCACGCGATCGCGACGAGCGGATGACCGCACCGGTTCGGTTGAACCGCCCACGATGCGGTCATCGAGGCACTGCATGCTACTGTCCGATCGCCATCTGGACGACTTTGAAGGCAACCAACGCGACCGCAGCGACGAGATAGGCTCGCAGCACTCCCATCCATAGCCGTTTGCTAAGGCTCAGCTTCGGCGGAGGAAGCTGGTCGAGAGCCGGCATCGTCCAAGTCAGGCGTGATGCCCGTGCCGGAACGAGATCGGAGGCATTGTCGTCAACCGTCGCTGCGCCGGCTTTTCTGCGAAGCAACGCGAAGGCAGCAAACCCAGCTATGCCAAGGAACGTACCGCCACCCAAGGCAATGACGATCGTCTCACCGGAGATGTCGGGGAACACGGTGGCAGCCGTCAGGATGATGGACAGCATCACCAGCACCCAGATCACCGCGCCGGTAAACAGGTTCAGCCAGCGCCCGTTCACCCAAGGCCCGAGCACGGCCTTGTCATTGCAAAGCAGCAGCAAGAATACGGTCGCCGATGGCAACAACACGCCCGCGAGCGTCTGCACAGCGTTCGTCAGCAAGCCAAGCAGCGCATCGCTGCCAAACAGCACCAATGCCGCCGCGACCACGATCAGTCCGGCATAGACAGCGTAGAAGCCCCAGGCGTCGGTGGCCTTGCGATGCAGCGAGTGGCGCAGCGCAAGGACATCGCCGATCGCGTAAGCCGTCGCCAGCGACACGGCTGATGCACCGATGATGCTGGCATCCAGCAAGGCAAACGCAAACATCACGCCTGCCGTGCGGCCGGCATGCGCCTCCAGGCCGGCGGCGACGGCGCCGGCATCGGTGAACTGGCCAAATCCGGCCGTGCCCTGGAAGGCCTCGGCAGCGAACGCCATCATGGCGACACCGCCGATCAGGACAAGGACGATGCCAATCACCAGATCCGCCTTCTCATAGTTCATGAAGCGCGGGGTGATGCGCTTGTCGATGACATAGCTCTGCTGGAAGAAAAGCTGCCAGGGCGCGACCGTGGTGCCGACAATTGCGATCACCAGGAGCATCACATCCGAGAGCTTGCCGTCGGCGGGAAAGCGCGGGACGAGAAAATCACGTCCGATCTCGGCAAGAGGAGGATGGACCATCACGAACACGGGCACCAGCAGCAGGCTGAAAAAGCACAGCGCTAGGGAAAATCGCTCGAAGCGGCGGAAGTTACCGGTGCTCGCGGCCGCGATCACGATCCCAGCGGCAACCAGGATGCCCCACACACGCGAGACGCCGAGATAGCCGAGCGCGAGGTTTATGCCGATGAATTCGGTGACGATGGTAAGCCCGTTCAAAATGAACAGATCGATGACGCTGAATGCGCCCCAGAACTTGCCGAAGCGCTCCAGGATCAGGCGGGCATGGCCGACACCTGTCACCACACCCAAACGCACCACCATCTCCTGGTTCACATAAAGCACCGGCACGAGCAGCAGCAGCGTCCATAGCAGCGCGGTACCGTAATTCTGGCCGGCTTGGGTGTAGGTGCCGAAGGCGCCGGCATCGTTGTCGCCGACCATGACGATGAGGCCGGGACCGATGATCGCCATCAAGGTAGCAAGCCGCGCCTTCCATGTGCGGCGGCGTAGGGTGTCGTCACGATAAATCGTGCCAAATGCCCCATGGATGTCACCGACGTGAGCGGTGTCGAGAACGGCGGAGCGAACGGGGTCGCCTAGAAGGATTTGGTTCATGATGGTCTCCGGGCAAAGAAAGAACGGCGCCCATGCGCTGTTGTCATGCGTGAAGGAAAGCGGCGGCATTCCGCGGCTTGGCCAGTCAATTCAGAGGAAAGCGAAGACCTACCTGTCGGTTTGCCATCGACAGGTCAGTCGCCCGTCCGGCGCYATCAGCCAACGCGCGGTCGGCACCGCCCTTGGCGGAAAACGCGGCGGGGCCGGGACGCGGATCAGGCGCAGCGGGGCGCGCGGAATCCCGGACGCTTGGCGCGCCCGCGAGGTATCGACGGTGAGAAAGGCAGTCATGGCCCTCTCCTTTGGTTCAAGCGGTTGCTCGAACCCGGGAGGGCCTGGCCGGCGGCCTAGCGCAATTGCGCGAAAGGCATCGCGGCTACAAGCACGACCCGGGCGGCGGACCAACCTGGCAGAGTTTCGGCAGCAGGCAGCAAGCGCCTACTGTCGCACTCCGAAGATTGGCTTCTAGATCGCGGGTTCATGTGATCCCTTGTTAGGTTGCGTCGGTCCCGGCGATAAACCGGGGTTGCGACGGATTCGTTGGCGCCACGGAATCGTCCGTCGCGACAACAGGGTTGTTTTACCCTCCCCCCCAGGGTAGGGTCAAGAGATGAATCACGCTATCCATCTTTCTCATCCGAAAATCATCAAACGACTCAAGAATGCCGAGGGTCACATTCGCAGCATCGTCACTATGCTGGAGGAGGGGCGGAACTGTCTGGAGATTGCGCAGCAGTTGCAAGCCGTGGAGAAGGCTGTCCAGTCCGCCAAAAAGACGCTTATCCACGACCATCTCGATCATTGCCTGGGGAGTACTGTCGAGGTTGACGAGGACGTGGCGAGGGGCACGATCGAGGAATTGAAGGCAATTTCCAAATACCTCTGAGCCAATGGGTATGGCCAAGGACTACGATGCGGAGGGGTGCGTTATTACCAAGGCAAGCATCCCAAGGCTGCACCTTGCGGCCCTCGGCATCGTCTTTGGCGATGCCGGAACCAGCCCCTAAGCATTTTTGCCAGACTAGACTAAAGCGACTTTTGGCGATCAAATCCGGTGGGCCCCCAATGCTGATGGTGTGGCCAATTAAACGGGACGCCATGATCACGACCTGCATGGTCTCGACCCGACCAGACCGTTGGGCGCCAGTCGAGTGCTAAAGGCCTATCAGCGAGAGTGAGCCAGCGTCGTAAAGAATGAAGGCGCCAATCGAGAAAAGGGCAAACGGCACAAGCCAGTGGCCGTAGCGTCGGATCGGCGCGCCTAAAGCCGGATGGTTCACCAGCCAGTGCGAGAAGAGGAGCCAGACCGCCACGCCTATGGCAAAGACGGCGATTGTGATGCCGATCTCGGCTCCGGTGCTCGTGGCAAAAACCGGCGTGTAAATCCCGATGTTGTCGCTGCCGTTGGCGATGGTGACCGCCGCCACGGAAAACACATTTCCCAGTCCCGCCTTGGGGACTTCCGTTTCATCGTCCCGGGCGCTGCGCAGCAGGTCGTGGAGCCTCTTCAGACCTATCAGGATCGGAAGGAAGCCGAGCAGGCCGACATATGCAGGCGCGAACACCAGCGAGACGAGGGACGCAATCAGGCTGGCCAGCACCAACGCCGTGAAGCCCAGGCATTGCCCAAGGACGACCTGGTAGGCGTGGAACTTGCGGTCGCCGAAAAAGCCAAGCAGGACGAAAATGTCGTCTATGTTGGAGGCCGCGAACATGGTGGTGGCCACACCAATAGTGCCCAGCATGCCGGAGGKCGTCCCTTTCTTCGAGGTAGGGGCTTCTGGCCTAACAGGTTRGCGGCGTCAACGCTCCTCCTGCTGATTGTCGTTTCTGATCTGTTGAGCGCGGCCTATTGCGGTGACGTGGGTCTCCAGCAGGCGGATCACCAATGCTGATGGTCGGGCCGCCCGGTTCTGGCAAATCGGTGCCGGCGTGGCGGCTGCCCTCGCCGGGCGAGCGTAGCCCTCACGATGAGCTCAGCCCCAGGACGTCGATGGCGTTTCCGAACCGGCGTCATTGCCTCGATGACAATCCGTTCCTGTAATGTTCTTGCAGTGGACGAAAATCTGTGGTTGTCTTGGTCGACCACGCTCGCCGCCTGGTGGCAGGACCGGCGGGCGGGCCGGTATCCGGGGGCTTGAGACAGATGGTGGCGCGGGTTCGCACGGTGGCATTCCAGGGCATCGAGGCTTTGCCGGTCGATGTTCAGGTGATGGTGGGGCCAGGCAAGGTCGGCATGCAGATCGTCGGCCTGCCGGACAAGGCGGTGGCCGAGAGCCGCGAACGGGTGCAGGCCGCGCTTCATGCCTCCGGCCTGTCGATGCCGTCGAAGAAGGTGACGGTGAACCTCGCGCCGGCCGACCTGCCGAAGGAAGGCAGCCATTACGACCTGCCGATCGCGCTCGGCCTGATGGCCGCGCTCGGCGCCATTCCGGGCGACATGCTGGCCGGCTATGTGGTGCTCGGCGAATTGTCGCTCGACGGCACGATCGCGGCGGTGGCCGGCGCGCTGCCGGCGGCGATCGGCGCCAATGCCGAGGGCAAGGGACTGATCTGCCCGTTTGCCTGCGGGCCGGAGGCGGCCTGGGCCGGCAAGGATTTCGACATCCTGGCGCCGCGCAGCCTGATTGCGATCGCCAACCATTTCCGCGGCACGCAGGTGCTGTCGCGGCCCGAAGCCGGCATCCAGGTCGCGGCGCGCGACCTGCCGGACCTCGCCGACATCAAGGGCCAGGAAAGCGCGAAGCGGGCGCTGGAAGTGGCGGCCGCCGGCGGCCATAACCTTTTGATGGTCGGGCCGCCCGGTTCTGGCAAATCGATGCTGGCGCAGCGGCTGCCCTCCATMCTGCCGCCGCTGGCGCCGARGGAGCTGCTCGAGGTCTCGATGATCGCYTCGGTCGCGGGCGAGCTCGGCGAAGGCAAGCTGACCGACCGGCGGCCGTTCCGTGCGCCGCATCATTCAGCCTCGATGGCGGCGATGGTGGGCGGCGGCTTGCGGGTGAGGCCGGGCGAAGCSTCGCTCGCCCACCACGGCGTGCTGTTCCTCGACGAGTTCCCGGAATTCTCGCCGCAGACGCTGGACGCGCTGCGCCAGCCGCTGGAGACCGGCGACTGCATGATCGCGCGCGCCAATCACCGCGTCACCTATCCGGCGCGCATCCAACTGGTGGCGGCGATGAACCCGTGTCGCTGCGGCATGTCCGGCGAGCCGGGCTATCGCTGCCTGCGCGGCGAGCGCTGCCGCACGGACTACCAGGCGCGCATTTCCGGTCCGCTGCTCGACCGCATCGACCTTCGGATCGAAGTGCCGGCGGTTTCGGCGAGCGACCTGATCCGCCCTGACCGCGCCGAGCCGAGCGCCGCGGTGGCGCAGCGCGTGGCGCGCGCCCGCTCGATTCAACGCGAGCGCCTCGAACGGCTGGGCGTCGCCAGCGCCACCACCAATGCGCATTGCCCGCCGGCGGTCATCGAGGAGATCGCCAAGCCCGACGCCGCCGGCCTGACGCTGCTGAGGGACGCCAGCGAGAAGCTCGGCTTCTCGGCGCGGGCCTATCATCGCGTGCTGAAGGTGGCGCGCACGCTCGCCGACCTCGATGCCAGCGAGACCGTCGGCCGCATCCACCTCGCCGAGGCGATCTCCTACCGGATGAGTGCGGAGCGCATGGCGCAGGCGGCGTAGAGGTTCCCGGAATTCGCGCTGACGCTACATCCAGTGGCGCTTCAGATATTCCTCAAACATAGGCACTGTGAAGGCGATATCGCCATGTGCCGGGCTGTAGATCATTCCTTTGTTGATGATCGTCGCCCTTCTTGGCCCGAGGGCGGTGAGCTTTTCTCCAAGCACCTCGGCGACGTCCGACGATCGATACGGGCCTGGTCCCAGCTTCGCCATGGCGATGACGTACTCGCGCTCCTTCGGAGTCAGCCTGTCAAACCGGACTTTGAAGAATCCTTCGTCCAGACGCTTCAAAGCCGCAACGGCCGCGGCGACAACATTGTCGGTGTTGATCGGTGATCTCTCTGCTGCGTTCCACGTTTGATAGCCCCACTCCTGAAGGAAATACGGGTACCCCTTGGTACTTTCCATAATCGCGGAGAGCGCGCCCTGGTCGATCGTTTCTCCCTCAGCCTCGATCGGCTGCCGGACAGCCTCCTCGGCGGCGACGGCGCCGAGCGCATCGACCTTCGGGTAGATGAACAATCTTTCCGCGTAGGACTTTGCGTCGCCCGACAGCGCCGCGATTTGCGGCAACCCGGCCCCGAAGAACAAGATCGGAAGTGACTTTTGGTTGACCCGATGGATAGCTGCTATAAGGGCGGCTAGTTCTTCGGGTTTCAGATACTGGACTTCGTCCACCAGCAGTGTCCACCCGCTCGCAGCCGCTTGCACTGCCTGCCCCACTCGCACGAAGATATCCGCGATGTCGTATTCGATGTTGCCGCTATCGGCGACACCAGGCTCGGGATCGACAGCAATGGCGACGTCGCCCACCTCAATCTTGAAGGCACTCGCAAATGCACGCAATGCGCGCCACGCGGCGTGGGTAGCTGCCTTCGCACCCTCAACGACGGATAGCTTTCGAAGGACTTGATGCATACGCGGATATAGAAGCTCCACAAGTTGTTTGTCTTCTGGGGTTTCTATGAACGATGTGCGATGACCATAGCCCTCGGCCAGCTCTTCAATCTTGTTGAGAAGGACCGTTTTTCCCACGCCTCGCAATCCCAAAAGCATTTGCGATTGCGCAGGCTTTCCGACGAGCACTCGCTGCAGCGCAATGCGCGCCGTCGATATTATGTCGTCCCGGCCAGCGAGCTCGGGAGGCTGCGACCCTGCTCCAGGGGCGAATGGGTTGCGGACTGGGTCCATCGTATATCTCTTTAGGTGGCTTTATATATGATTCATATCATACTACCTTATAAATGGCTAGAATCAGTTATCAATCCCTAGAATCGCACGCGCTGGCCCACCTCAAAGCGGCGAGGTTCGCGCCCGAGGGCTATGCATGTTAGGATTGACGCGGATCCAACCGGGGGGTGAGGATGATTTCCGTTTCACCGGCGCGCAGCGCCGAAGACTTCGAGATCGTGGCCGGGCTGTACCGCAAGCTCGCGCAATGGGACGCCGGAGCGGCGTTGCCCCACGGCGTCTCGGGGGAAGACGTGAAGACCATCTTCCACCCCGAAACCAGCGGCGACGAGCTGGCTGCGAAGTTCAACACGCCGGACGCCGTGGCATTTGTCGCGCGCTCGGGCGGCCAGCCGGCGGGCAGCCTCGCCTTCGACCAGTTCGACGACAATGCGGCGGAGCTTCACAAGTTCTTCGTCGACGCGCCGTTTCGCGGACAGGGGATCGGCCGGGCGCTGATGGGAGCCGCACTGGCGGAAATCGAGAAGGGCCGAAGCCGCACCGTGCTGATCCACACGACTTTCTACATGACGAGCGCCGTTGCCGTGTACGAATCGTTCGGTTTCCGGCCCTGCTCGCCCTTCCGTGAAACGCCGGAGCATATCAGGCATACCGACGTCTTCATGTCGCGATCGGCCCAGCCGGACATCCGCTGAGACCGCCATGCCGGCGGCATCATACCGGCCCCGCCGCCGGCCGCCTCAGGGCAATTGTGCGCCGCTGCAACGCCGTTCCACTTTAGAATTCCTCTAAACTACTGTTTTCGCTTGACTCTTCGATGAGGAGAAGGGAAAAGCAGCCAATAACATGATCCTTTTAGGAAGGTATTATGCCGGCGCGCGACGCGTTGCCGAAACGGTCGGCTTTCGCCGACGCAACCTAGAGCCGGATGATTTCAGGTCTGTTCGACCTGAAATCTGAATCCGGCTCTAAATCAAAGAGATAGAGCATGATGTCGTCCGAAAACCGCTTCACACTTTTCGGCATCATGCTCTAGAGCCGGATGATTTCAGATCGAATCGACCTGAAATCTGAATCCGGCTCTAAATCAAAGAGATAGAGCATGACGTCGTCCGAAAACCACTTCACACTTTTCGGCATCATGCTCTGGAAACGAGGACGCGAATGACCATGCAATCTGTCAAGGCAGCCCTGGCGCTTGGACTGTTGATCGGCGGAACCGGATCGCTGCTGGCAAAGGAGGTTCCGGTCGGCGCCCCGCAAACGGTGGCGGGCATGGAGATCGGTGCCGTCTACCTCCAGCCCATCGAGATGGAGCCGGAGGGGATGATGCGCCCCGCCAGGGATTCCGATGTTCACCTCGAGGCGGACATCAAGGCCGCGAAAGGCAATTCGAACGGCTTCGCCGAGGGGGACTGGGTTCCTTACCTGGTGGTTTCCTACGAGTTGACACATGCCGACAACGGCAAGGTGCAGAAGGGCGACTTCATGCCGATGGTTGCCAATGACGGGCCGCACTATGGCGACAATGTCAAGCTCGACGGTCCCGGCAAGTACACGCTGAAACTGACGATCTCGCCGCCTTCGGCGAACATGCATGCGCATTTCGGGCGCCATGTCGACAAGGAGACCGGCGTTGGTGAATGGTTCAAGCCGTTCACCCTCGACTTCGATTTCGTCTATGCCGGCACCGGCAAGAAGGGCGCGTACTGATCCGATGACGATGCGCGCAGCGATCATGGCTGTTATCGCCGGGCTGGTCGTGGTGTCGGGCCAGCATCCGGCGCTGGCCGACGACGAACCGACTTTCCGGATCGAGTTCAAGGACGGTCTGATCTCGCCGATGCGGCTTGATGTCCCGGCCAAGACCCGTATCCGGCTCGAACTCGTCAATCTCGGCGACATGCCGGCCGAATTCGAAAGCCTGGAGCTGCGCGAGGAGCGGGTCGTTGCGCCGCATTCCGAAACGGTGATGGTCATCCGCACACTCGATCCGGGCGAATATCCGTTCTTCGACGATTTCCATCCCGGGGCGGCGCCGGCCGTCCTGGTCGCCAAATAGCGGTACGTCGCCATGAGCATGCAGGATTTCAACGTTCTCTTCGTTGTCTGGCGTGAGTGCATCGAGGCGCTCCTCGTCATCGGCATTTTGAACGCCTGGCTCGGGCAGCGCCCGGCGGCCGAGCGCCGCTCCGGGCGAATATGGCTGTGGTGCGGCGTGGGCGCCGGCCTGGTCGGCGCCGTCGGGCTGGCCACCCTGCTGCTGACGGTGGGCGATGCGCTGAGCGACGATGCGCAGGAGTATTTTCAGACGGTGATCGTCCTGCTCGCCGCGGCTCTCATCGTGCAGATGGTGTTCTGGATGCGCCGCCATGGCCGCTCGCTGAAATCGGAGCTGCATGCGTCGCTGAGCGAGGTGGCGGATCGCTCGAACTGGTTCGGCGTGTTCGCGCTGGCCGCGCTGGCCGTGCTGCGCGAGGGCAGCGAAGCGGCCGTGTTCCTCTATGGAACGATGGCCGGCGCCTCGGCATCGAATCTCGCTGCGGCGATCGCGGCAGGGCTGGGCATCGCCGCCGCGCTCGTCACCTACTGGCTGCTCCAGCTCGGCGGCCGGGTGCTGTCGTGGCGAACCTTCTTCCGGGTGACGGAGGTGATGCTGCTGTTCCTGGCCGGTTCGCTGCTTCTGTCGGGCATCGACCATCTGATCTCGCTGGGGCTGCTGCCGACGCTCTCGGGACGGCTTTGGGACACGTCCCTCCTGCTGCCCGACAGCGGCATGGCGGGCGGCCTCGTTTCCGGCCTGACCGGCTATCGCGCCCGCCCGGTCCTGGTCGAATTGCTCGGGTTCGCGGCGTACTGGATCTTGGTCGTATGGCTCCTGTACCGGCCCCGTTCCGCCGTGCCGGCCTGACGATGCGGGCAAACGGCCATGCAGGGATCGCCGTCGAGCGTGCCGGCCTGTGGCTGCGCGACCATCAAACCGCGATCCGGCGGCTGCAGTGGACGATCGTGGCGGTCTATGTCGCGCTTCTGGTCGCCCCAGCCCTGGCGCCGATGCCGACGCGCCTGTCGCATATCTGGTCGGACGTCGTTCTGTTCGCCCAGTTCGTGTTCTGGGGCATCTGGTGGCCGTTCGTGCTGGTCAGCATGGTGCTGGTCGGCCGCTCCTGGTGCGGTCTGTTCTGTCCCGAGGGGGCCCTCGCGGAAGCCGCCAGCCGACACGGGCTCGGCCGCGCCATCCCGCATTGGCTGAAGTGGAGGGGTTGGCCTTTCACCGCCTTTGCCTGCACCACGATCTACGGCCAGATGGTCAGCGTCTACCAGTATCCCAGGCCGGTCGTCATCGTTCTGGGCGGCTCCACGCTGGCGGCGATGGTCGTCGGCTTCCTCTACGGGCGCGACAAGCGCGTGTGGTGCCGCTACCTCTGCCCGGTCAACGGCGTCTTCGCCCTGCTGTCGAAGCTCGCGCCGTTKCAYTACAGGGTGGACAAGGACGCGTGGAACGGGTGGCGGCGCCAGCCGGGCGAGCCGCCGCCTTTCGTCAATTGCGCGCCGCTGGTGCCCATCCGCACCATGCAAGGCGGTTCGGCCTGCCACATGTGCGGGCGTTGCGCCGGGTTCAAAGACGCCGCGGCCCTGGAAATGCGCTCCCCGTCGCACGAGATCGTCAACGTCGCAGGCAGCGAGCCGAAGCCGTGGGAGACATTCCTGATCGTGTTCGGCCTGATGGGACTGGCGGCCGGCGCGTTTCAGTGGGCATCCAGCCCCCTTTACGTGACGGCGCGCCAGAAGATAGCGGAATGGCTGGTCGGGCATGGCGGCATCGCGCTGATCGAGCCGCGGCTGCCCTGGTGGATACTGACCAATTATCCGGATCAAAATGACATGATGACGCCGCTGGATGGCGCGCTCATGGTCGTCTACGTGCTGGCGGTTGCCTGCCTCACCACCATGGCCGCGGGCTCGGGACTTGCCATCGCGACCCGCTCGCTCGGGCCGTTTCGTTCCGCCCGGTTCCATCATCTCGCCCAGTGCCTGATACCCATGGCGGGATGCGGCGTCTTCCTGGGGCTGTCGATGACGACCGTGACATTGCTGCGTTCGGAAGGGCTCCGGCTCGAATTCGTCGACGCGCTGCGCTTCGGCCTGCTTGCCGGCGCGGCACTATGGTGCCTGTGGCTGGCGTGGCGGGTTTCAGCGCGTTATTCGGTCTCGGCGGGGCGCAGGCTTGCTTCCACCGCCGGCGTCGCCGCTGCGGTGCTCGCCGGAGCCTGCAATTGGTGGCTCCTGTTCTGGGCATGGTAAGGCGTCACGGCAGCCTCACGGGCAAAACGCCCACCATGGCTGGTTGGTGACAGCCTGCTTCAGCCCTTCGCCTTCAGCTCCAGGCGCCTGGCATGCAGCACCGGCTCGGTGTAGCCGTTGGGCTGGCTGGTGCCCTTGAACACCAGATCGCAGGCGGCCTGGAAGGCGATGGAGCTGTCGTAGTCGGGCGCCATCGGCCGGTAGAGCGGATCGCCGACATTCTGGCGGTCGACGATCGCCGCCATGCGCTGCAGCGAATCCTTGACCTGGATCTGCGAGCACACTTTGTGGCGCAGCCAGTTGGCGATGTGCTGCGAGGAGATGCGCAGCGTGGCGCGATCCTCCATCAGGCCGACATCGTTGATATCGGGCACTTTCGAGCAGCCGACGCCCTGGTCGATCCAGCGCACCACGTAACCCAGGATGCCTTGCGCGTTGTTGTCCA
>BFBZ01000367.1_pt1 | contig 48237 bp, 37 predicted proteins | sample 1888401 | NCBI WGS metagenome assembly BFBZ01 (sample SAMD00112614, study PRJDB3348) | symbiont metagenome | host: Chara braunii | reverse complement strand
ATCCGCGATATATCAACTACAAAAGGTCTCGGCATGTTGACGCTTGCACGTCCGTCTTCCTTAGCCGAGATCAGTTCCTGATTTGTTCAAAACTTCACAAACCCGAATCACGTGCCGATCTGAGTCGTCACGATTCCGGCTGAACCACTTAACCGCACGCTTGTTAACCATGTTAAAAATGCTCAAAACCCCCATTTCTACTGGGTTCTGAGCATTGTCATGTAATGGTAATGTTAGCGACTTTCTGCTATATAGGTTTTTGAGCGGCCTAGTCTCGCGATTCGGCTCCCGCGCCCCTTCTTAAAGAGCTTGGGTGCACCCTGCACCTAAGGGGCGGCGGCCTAATCCGCCAACGCGAGAAGAGGAGGTTTTAATGGGAAAGACACCCATTAGCTGCCCGCTCCACATGCCGGTCCATGTGATCCAGTACCTGAGGTTCAGGCTGGGCAAGTGGGAATCGGTGTGTGAGCACTGCCGTAGCCAGCGTCGCCGCTAAGCGACGACGCCGACATACGGTAGTTGCACTGCCCAACTTGGGGGGTTCTCGCAAGGGAACCCCTCCTTTTTTCCCGCTCTCGCGGAATTCCCAATAGAAATCGAACGCGAGTACCGCGCTCGAGGTCCATCACTTAAATTGTATCGGCCAATCATAGGCTTAGCGAGGGCCAGGGTGCAGCCTTGCTGAGTCGTGGTTAATGGCGCGTTAACACCCACCACCTGACGCGTCCTCCCTGACGGCACGACCCCACGTTTTTCTTTGTGATTCGCGGGATTTTTAAGTTCACAATTTGTAAACTTTATTTTGGGGTGTCGCAATGCCGTTTAAACGGCGCCGCCTGCATACGTGCTTTGCCGATAGCCTGTAATACGGCTTATGGTCTTTGCGTGGCCTTAGATGCGGTCTTTGTAGGCTTTGGCAGTCGCTTTAAAGTAGCATTGAGATAGTTTTTCTTTGATTTCAAGTCTTTGAATTTTTGGACCTGAGTTTTCTTAGCCATCGGATTCCACACAGACGGTCAAAGCGGCAGTTCGGGATCGTCCTCGCGATAGCGCGGTGCGCCGGCCCCGGCGGGCGTCACATGGGCGAAGCTCCAGTGCACGCGCGGCACTTTGCGGGCGCGGCCGTAGATGACGATCTGGACCGTGCGGCGCGGGCCGTCGGGGCCCGAGAGATAGACGCTCTCCTCGACCTCGACCCGATCCTCATGGGCGTTGAAGGTCCAGACCTCGCGGTTCGGCAGCATCAGCATGACGCCGTGGCCGTCGGTCAGCTTGTTGGCCTTGATCGAGGGGTGCAGGTGGAATCGCACCGCAAATTCGTCCTGGGCGTTCGCGGGCAGCATGTCGCCGTCCGGCGGCACGAACAGGTCTTCACCGTCGACGCGGGTGCCTTCGGCTGCGAGCTTCAGCGCGCGCTGATGAATGACGCCGAAGCGCTCGGCATAGCCGTCGTGCGAGGCACGCAGGATCAGCGCGTCGGGGCGCTCCTCGCGGGCCACTGGAACCTGGGTCGGGCCGCTGACGATCGGCGTGCCGACGATGCGCTTGAACGATCCGCTCTCGAGGAAGCGGCATGACGACGTGTCGTTGAACACGACGGTGGAGTGTGCCGCGGTGGCGCGGGCGACCTGACGCCAGGTGTCGCGGCTCGTCGCCGGCAGACCGCAGTTGACCACGATGCGCTGAAGCTGATGCGACAGCTCGAAGGAGAGGCATCCGGCGTGCGCTTCCTGGCTGACTCCGATCGGCGGCGGCGTGCCGGTGTCCATCAGCACCAGCAGGTCTTTCACCTCGACGCGCTGATAGCCGGAATGCGACGCGTTCGAGACCGGTGCGCCGCGCGCATCGTCGTACGCGAGAATGGTGCCGATCAGATCGGGCTGCGTCGGACCCATGCCGTTGAAATGCGCGAAATTGCCGTCGCCGTGCCGGAAGAAGCGCAGCATCGGCATCATGCGGTCGATCGCATTGTTGAGCTGCGGCGGCGGCACGATGTTGCGTGCGGCGAACGCCTGACGCAGCGGCAGGAGGTCGAGCAGCAATTCGATCAGCGCATTGGGATTGCGGCTGACATGGCCGCCATCGGGAAGAACCTGACGCTCGAGCTCAGCGGCGAGCCGGTTCACGACGCGGGTGAGGTGGCGCTGCTGGCCCGCCATGCACAGCGCCGCATAGGAGAGTGCGACGAGCGTCTGCATGCGCGGCGCGCCATCCGGCGCTTCGAGCGCAGTGTGACGCAGATAGCGGACCTGCCGCGTCAGGCTGCGCAGGAAGCGGCGATAGAACTGATCGTCGGCGTCGTGAAGGATCAACGGCGCCTGGCTCAGCCAGTTGATGATTCGGCGTGCGAGAATCTCCGGACGCCACCCCAGCGGATGGAACGCGCCTTGAAGCACGATCCACTCGTCGACAAGCGCGCGCGCGTTGGCGCGGGTGATGCCGGATTCGGCGGCGCGCAGATGGCGCAACCATCCGAAGCTGAGCAGCGTCGCCGCCCATTCCTCGGACGGCGGTGCGATCTCGAACGGCGAGCGACCGTCGCACATCACGGCCTTGCCGGCGAAGACGAAACGGCCGGCGTAGATCTCGCTCGCGCGGGTGCCGTCGGCGGTTCGCAGATCCTGCGGCGCGATCACCAGCCGGTCGGTTTTGCTGGAAACGAAATTCAAACGGACGAGGGGATGCCCGCGCACGCGCCCGGCGAGATGGCGCAAGCCGCGACGCCCCAGGAGCAGGGACAGCTTGACCCGCTCCGCGATCGACAGGCCAGCCATTACCGCATTCGCCTCTGTGGGACTTTTGTGACTTTTGCCGCGGGGCCCGGTCCCCGCTCACCCCAGTGTCACATATAGCGAAGGGGCGGACAGTGGCCAACAGTGGCGAAAGCCCTAAACCCTAATGATTCGGGCAGCATAGAACCCGTCGAGCCCGGACATCTGCGGCTCCGGGTCGGGCAGGTGGCAGGGCAGGCTGCGGATCGCACCGTCGGGGGTGACGATCTCGGAAAGGCCGCCGACCTCGGCGGGTGTGATTGGCGAGCGCTTCAGGCCGGGGTTGCGTTCGAGGAGCGCGGCAATAGCGCGCTCACCCTCCTCCGGCTCCAGCGAGCATGTGCAATAGACCAGCGTGCCGCCGGGCTTCGTCAGCATTGCGGCGCGGTCGAGCAGGCGGCTCTGGAGCGCCGAAAGCTTGGCGATGTCTGTCTCGGACTTCAGCCACGGGATGTCCGGGTGGCGGCGGATGGTGCCGGTCGAGGAGCAGGGCGCGTCGACAAGCACGGCGTCGAACGGTTCGTGCTGCCATTGCGCGGCGTCGGTTGTGACCGTCTCGGCATCGAGCTTCAGGCGCGCAAGATTTTCGCGAAGGCGCTTGAGGCGCGGCTCGGAGCGGTCGACGGCTGTGACCTTCGCGCCGGCAGTGGCAAGCTGCGCGGTTTTTCCGCCGGGCGCGGCGCAGAGATCGGCGACAGACTTGCCACGCACGTCGCCAAGAAGTTTCGCGGGGATCGCGGCGGCGGCGTCCTGCACCCACCATTCGCCGTCGTTGAAGCCGGGAAGGTTCGGCACCGCGCCGTGCGCGACGGTGCGGATCGTGCCGGTGGGGAGGACACGGCCGTTGAGCCTCGTGGCCCAGCCTTCGGGATCGCTTTTCACGCTGATGTCGAGCGCCGCTTCATGCGTATGCGCGGCTGCAATCGCGCGTGCGATTGGCTCGCCGTAAGCCGCAATCCAGCGCTTCATCAGCCAGTCTGGCGTGTCGAGCATCACGGTGTCGAGCGCGGCGAGACGCGCTTTACCGTCGTTCGCGAGCCGCCGCAGCACGGCGTTGATCAGCTTGGTGTAGTGCGCGGCGTAGCGATCTGCGCGTGCGATACGAACCGAGAGATCGACCGCGGCGTGATCGGGCACATCGAGAAACAAGATTTGCGTCGCGCCGACAAGCAATGCGGTCTCGGCACGCGGGGCTTCCTTCGGCAGGCCGCGCTCAAGTTGCTCGTTGAGCAGATGGCGGATCGTGCCGAGGCGGCGCAGCGTGGTTGCAACGATGTGGCGAACGAGTGCGCGGTCACGGTCCGGCAATGCTGTGAGATCGGCAGCCTCAAGCTGCTCGTCGAGCGGACGCTTGCTGCGCAGCACGGCGTCGAGAATGCCGGCGGCGGCGCTGCGCGCGGCCAGGCCCGGAACTTCCTTGGTCTCTTCTTTGGTATTTTGCGATGACATCGCCGGGCATGTGCCACGAAGATGCGGCGAAAAGGAAGCCCGCGCTTATGCCTTGACCCGCCGTCCGTGCCAGGCGTTTAAGAAGTCATGTCCGATAAGCTGAAGCAGAAGCTGACACCCGCCGCGGAACGTGCGCTGGCGGAGGCTGCTGCGCGGCGCGCCGAGATCGACCGCAAGGCCGCGGAACAGGCGAAAGAGGCGGGCGGTCCCGAAGGCCCGGAGCCGACCCGATACGGCGACTGGGAGCGCAAGGGCATCGCCTCGGACTTTTGATCCGACGACGATGCCCTGCTCAGGTCCGCTCCTGGTAGCTCAGATTTGGTAGCTCAGCGCGTGACGATCACCGGCGTGCCGATGGCAACGCGCTCATAAAGATCGGCGATGTCCTGGTTGTACATGCGGATGCAGCCATAGGACACGAAGCCGCCGATCGAATCCGGCTGGTTGGTGCCGTGGATGGCGTAGTCGCCGCCCGACAGCGTCAGCGCCGCAATGCCCATCGGATTGGCCGGCGAGCCGCCGGGAATGACGTTTGGCAGGTTCGGCCGGTCGCGCTTGATGTCCGGCGGCGGCGCCCAGTCCGGGCGCACGTGCTTGCCGTCGATGAAGGCGCGGCCTGCCCATTGCCGGCCGGCGCGGCCGACGCCCACGGTGTAACGAAGCGCACGGCCTTCGCCGATCACCAAGTAGAGCTTGCGCTCGTTGGTGCGTACGACGATCGTGCCGGCGGGCACGCCGTTTTGGAACGCCACGACCTCACGGGCCGAAGCGGGTGTCGCGGTGGTGAAGGTGGAGAGAAGCGCAGCAGAAACGGCCACAGCGAGTGTGGCCACAGACCGGTACAGAGCACTCATTTGCAACGTCCTGACTAGGCGTTGCCGCATCTATTAACCAAATATTAACCATACTTGGTCGCGCCAGGCAATCCGCTTTAAGTGCTTGTTCTGAAAGAAAAAGGCGCGGCTTTTGACCGCGCCTTTTGCTTCGTTTTGGGACGATGGTGTCAGGGTGCCGCCTCAGGACGCTGCCTTGGCACCCTTCTTGTTCTGCCGGTTGTTCACGAGGTCGTCGACGACGGCCGGATCGGCCAGCGTCGAGGTGTCGCCGAGCGCGCCGTAATCGTCCTCGGCGATCTTGCGTAGGATGCGGCGCATGATCTTGCCGGAGCGCGTCTTCGGCAGGCCGGGCGCGAACTGAATGAGGTCCGGAGAAGCGATCGGGCCGATCTCCTTGCGCACCCACTGCACCAACTCCTTGCGAAGCTCCTCGCTCGGCTGCTGACCGGCCATCAGCGTGACATAGGCGTAGATGCCCTGGCCCTTGATGTCGTGCGGATAGCCGACGACTGCGGCCTCCGACACCGAGTCGTGAGCAACCAGCGCGCTCTCGACCTCGGCGGTGCCCATGCGGTGGCCCGCGACGTTGATGACGTCATCGACACGGCCGGTGATCCAGTAGTAGCCGTCCGCATCTCTGCGGCAGCCGTCGCCGGTGAAGTATTTGCCCGGATAGGTTTTGAAATACGTGTCGATGAAGCGCTGGTGATCGCCGTACACGGTGCGCATCTGGCCCGGCCAGGAATCGATGATGCAGAGATTGCCCGACGCGGCGCCTTCGAGAACCTTGCCCTCGGCGTCGACGAGCTGCGGCTGACAGCCGAAGAACGGCCGCGTCGCGGAGCCTGGCTTCAGGCGCGTCGCGCCCGGCAGTGGCGTGATGAGGATGCCGCCGGTTTCGGTCTGCCACCACGTGTCGACGATCGGGCAGCGGCTGTCGCCCACCACCTGATAATACCACTCCCATGCTTCCGGATTGATCGGCTCGCCGACCGAGCCGAGCAGCCTCAGCGATTTACGCGAGGTCTTCTTCACCGGCTCGTCGCCGGCCTGCATCAGCGCGCGGATCGCGGTCGGCGCGGTGTAGAACGTGTTGACCTTGTGCTTGTCGATCACCTCCCAGAAGCGGGAGTTGGTCGGATAGTTCGGCACGCCTTCGAACATCAGCGTGATCGCGCCGTTCGAGAGCGGCCCGTAGAGAATGTAGCTGTGGCCGGTGACCCAGCCGACGTCGGCGGTGCACCAGTAGATGTCGCCGTCGTGGTAGTCGAACACGTATTGATGCGTGATCGACGTGAAGACCATGTAGCCGCCGGTGGTGTGCAGCACGCCCTTCGGCTTGCCAGTTGATCCTGACGTGTAGAGGATGAACAGCGGGTCCTCCGCGTGCATCTCCTCGCACGGGCATTCGCTGGTCACGACCTTTGCTGCCTCGTGGTACCAGACATCGCGAACGGGATTCCAATCGACCGAGCCGCCGGTCCGCTTCACGACGATGACGTGATCGACGCCGCCAACCTTTGCGATCGCGGCATCGGTGTTCGCCTTCAGCGGAATCTTGCGGCCGCCGCGCACGCCTTCATCGGCGGTGATGACGACCTTCGACTGGCAGTCCTCGATGCGGCCCGCGAGCGAATCCGGCGAGAAGCCGCCGAACACCACGGAGTGCACCGCGCCGATGCGCGCACACGCGAGCATCGCGTAGGCCGCCTCCGGGATCATCGGCATATAGATGGTGACGCGGTCGCCCTTCTTGACGTTGCGGTTGCGCAGGATGTTGGCCATCCGGCACACCTCGTCGTGCAGCTCCTTGTAGGTGATGTGCTTGCTGTCTTTCGGATCGTCGCCTTCCCAGATGATCGCGGTCTGGTTGGCGCGCGTCTTGAGATGGCGGTCGATGCAGTTGTAGGCGGCGTTCAGCGTGCCGTCCTCGAACCATTTGATCGAGACGTCGCCGCTGTAGTTCGTGTTCTTCACCTTGGTGAAGGGCTTCATCCAGGTGATACGCTTGGCCTGCTCGGCCCAGAACCCGTTCGGATCGGTGACCGATCGCTGGTACATCTCCTTGTATTTTGCGTCGTCGATGAAGCCGCGCTGCTTCCACTCGGCGGGAATTTCGTAGACCTTGTCCTCGGACATCTGTTCCTCCACGCAAACGCAGACTTCACGCTCAAACAGCGCAAATTTTCGTCTCACCAGGCATTATGCGACGGGCTGCCGACGAGCGACAAGGCTCGCAGGGTTGCACTTTCGTCGCGGAATCAACGGTGTTTCGGGCTACCGGCCCATGCCGCCGACGATGGCACCGATGATCAGAAGGCAGCCGAGCCAATGGCCACTGTCGATCACGGTCAGCAAAGGCCGCCTGCTGTGGAACGCGTTGTTGACTGTCTGTGTGGTCAGGATGAATCCGAACCAGCAGAACGCACCGGAGATCATGCCGGCACGCACCGACCACAGGCCGGAATGCGTCAGAATGCCGAACAGCACGAAGGCCATCAGGAACACGCCGACGAAGGCAAGTATGAAAGGCGCGAACTTCGCGAAGCCTTGTTTGGCCGCCATCTCGGCGCGGCACTGCTCTTCGGTCTTGCCCATCGCAGCCATCCACGGCTTGCTGAGCACGGTGTAGTAGACCGCGCCGAACAGCCACGCAGCGACGGCTGCAAGAACGACCGAAAGGTAGTTCACTTCCGCGAGAATCTTCGACATCCGGCTTCTCCTACTTCAATCCGCCCATCTTACAGACGAGTTTCCATTCTTCCGTGGTCACCGGCTGCACCGAAAGCCGGGAGAATTTGATCAGCGCCATTTCCTTCAGCTTCGGATCGGCCTTGATCGCGACGAGCGTGACCGGCTTTGGTAGCGGCTCGACCGCCTTCACATCGACGACGACCCACGGATCGCCCGCCTTCGCGGTCGGATCGGGATGGGCTTCGCGGATGATCTCGACGATGCCGACGATCTCCTTGCCTTCGTTGGAGTGATAGAAGAAGCCGCGATCTCCCTTCTTCATCTTCATCAGGTTGAGCTTGGCGGTGTGGTTGCGCACGCCGGTCCACAATTCGCCTTTGGCGCCCTTGGCGACTTGCTGCTGCCACGACCAGGCGTCGGGCTCGGATTTCATCAGCCAGTAAGCCATCCCCAGTCTCCGTTCAGGGCTTGATTTGGATCGGTGTTCCGACGTCGACCATCGCCCAGATTTCCTCGATCTCTCTATTGGTGACGGCAATACAGCCATCTGTCCAATCGCGGCTTTGCATCAGGCGGCCGAGCATACCAAGTCCGTTGGGCAGGCCGTGGATCATAATATCACCGCCCGCCTGGATTCCGCGCTGCTGCGCCTGCTTGCTATCCTCTGCGTTCGGATAGGAGACGCGCAGAGCAAGGTGAAAGCGGCTGCGTGGATGTTTGAAGTCGATCGCGTAGGTGCCTTCCGGCGTGCGCTGGTCGCCTTCCTGCTGCTTATGGCCGACGGGATGAGTGCCGAGTGTAACGTTGTATGTTTTCAACACCTGTCCGTTGCGCACAAGACTGAGACGACGGACCTGCTTTTCTACAAGGATCAGTGTTGCGCGCGCATCCGGCGCGGCTTGCGGCGGCGCCGTGCGGGAGAACTTGAAAAAATCCCAGGACGCAAGCGCCGCTACGCCTGCAACCAGAATTGTTGCGACCGTCAAAACGATCGTGCGAGGGCGCATCATTCCGCGCGGAATGGCCGCGTCATCAGCGACTCTACAGCCTGATCGACCGTGAGCCGTCCATCGAGCACCGCGGTGACAGCCTCCGCAACGGGCATTTCCACCTTGCGGGCACGCGCCATCTCGACCAGCGCTTGCGCGGTGAACGCGCCTTCTGCGAGTTGTCCATGGCTGGCCTCTTGAGGGCGTTCGCCCTTTCCGAGCGCGATGCCGAGCGAGAAATTGCGCGACTGCGGGGTTGAACAGCTCAGGACGAGATCGCCGAGGCCCGAAAGTCCGGTGAGCGTTTCCGGCCGCGCGTTGTAAGCCGCGCCAAAACGAAAGAGCTCCGCGAAGCCGCGTGTGGTGAGTGCCGCGGCAGCGCTCGCGCCAAGCCCGCGGCCCGCTACGATGCCTGCGCCAATCGCGAGCACGTTCTTCGCCGCGCCGCCGATCTCGACACCACGCACGTCGGTGGTGTGATAGGGCCGGAAGGTTGCGGAGCCGAGCGCCTGTGAGAGACGTTCGGCCACGCCAAGATCGCGAGCGGCGAGCGTCACTGCAGTCGGCAGGCCGCGCGACACGTCGGCGGCGAAGCTCGGGCCGGAGAGGATCGCGGGCAGTGCGGTCTGCACGCACTCGCCGATCACTTCGGTGGTGAACTTGTGGCTGCCGCGCTCGATGCCTTTCGCGCAGCTTACGATCGGCGTGCCAGACGGCACATGCTCGTCGGCGGCGACCATCACTTCACGCAGCGCCTGCGCGGGCACGACCGCGAGCACGGCGTCGGTCTTCGACAGCGCGTGGGCAAGGTCGGCGGTGACCTCGATGCCCGGTTCGAGCTTGGTCTGTGGATGGGGCGCGCGGCCCCACAGGATGGTGTTTCGTCCGGCGCGCTTTGCGGCGTTGGCGAGCGCGCAGCCCCAAGCGCCTGCGCCGAGCACGGTAATCCGCTGAAAGCTCATGATGCTGTGCTCGCAGGCTTGGCCACGTCTTCCAGCAGCCAGCGGGCGCGCGGCGCAGTGTCGAGCGAGTCGGTGAGGCCATGTGCCAGCCGTTCCGCGCCGGCCCAGGCGATCATCGCGCCGTTGTCGGTGCAGAGTGCGGGCGGCGGCGCAACGAGCACGGTGCCGGTTTCAAAAGCGATGCGGTGCAGGACCTTGCGGATCGCCTGGTTGGCGGCGACACCACCGGCCGCGACAACGGCGGTCGGCGCGCCAAAACGTTCGCGGAACACACGCATGCCCGCACGGAGGCGATCCAGAATGGTTTCGACCACCGCTTGCTGGAAGGAGGCGCAAAGGTCCGCGACATCCTGATCGGTGAGCGGAGCGATTCTCTCGGCTTCGAGACGCAGCGCGGTCTTCAAGCCTGAGAACGAGAAATCCGGCTCCACGCGGCCCTGCATCGGGCGCGGCAGCGCGAAGCGAAGCGGATTGCCGCGCGCGGCCTCCTTTTCAACCTGCGGTCCGCCCGGATAGCCGAGGCCAAGCAGCTTCGCGGTCTTGTCGAAGGCCTCGCCGATGGCGTCGTCGATGGTGGTGCCGAGCCGCACGTAATCGCCGACACCGCGCACGGCAACGATTTGGGTGTGACCGCCGGAGGCGAGCAGGAGGAAATAGGGGAACGCGACGCCGTCGGTGAGCCGTGCGGTGAGCGCATGGGCCTCGAGGTGATTGACCGCGATCAGCGGCTTGGCGTTGACCAGCGCGATGGCCTTGGCGGTGGTCAGTCCGATGATGACACCGCCGATCAGGCCGGGGCCGGCCGCGGCGGCGACGCCGTCGAGCTCGGCGAAATCCTTGCCCGAGTCGGCCAGCGCCTTGGCGATAATACGGTCCAGCGCCTCGACATGGGCGCGCGCGGCAATTTCGGGAACCACGCCGCCGAAGGCGGCGTGCTCATTGACCTGCGACAGCACGACGTTGGACAGGATCTTGCCCGGCCCCTCGTCGGGCCGTTCGACCACGGCGGCCGCGGTCTCGTCGCATGTCGTCTCGATTCCGAGTACAAACATGGGGCCTCTTGGTTCAAACAACGGCTAGCACTGCGGGGTCCATTGACGCAATCCTCTGTAATTCTCCGGCTCGGAACGCGCGGCAGCCCACTGGCGCTGGCGCAGGCCCATATGACGCGCGCGGCGCTGGCCGCGGCGCACGGGATCGACGCTGAGCTGATCGAAATCCAGATCATCAAGACGACCGGCGACCAGATTCAGGACCGGCCCCTGGCCGAGGTGGGCGGGAAGGGGCTGTTCACCAAGGAGATCGAAGAGGCGCTGCTGGCCGGGACCATCGATCTCGCGGTGCATTCCTCGAAGGACATGCCGACGATGCTGCCGCCGGGGCTGATCCTTTCGACGTTCCTGCCGCGCGAGGACCCGCGCGACGTGCTGATCAGCCGCAAGGCGAAGTCGATCGCCGATCTGCCCAGGGGCGCGACGGTCGGTACCGCGTCGCTGCGGCGGCAGGCGATGTTGTTGCGGAAGCGACCGGACCTCAAGATCGTGCCGCTGCGCGGCAACGTCGAGACGCGGTTGAAGAAGATCGACGAGGGGCAGGCCGATGCGACGCTGCTTGCGCTCGCGGGGCTTAAGCGGCTGGGGTTGACCGAGCACGCGGCGGCGGTGCTTTCGATCGACGAATTTCTTCCGGCGGTGGGGCAGGGCGCCATCGGCATCGAAACCCGCGAGAACGACGAGAACACGCGCACGATGATGGCGGCGATCAATCATCCGGCGACGGCTGTCGCGCTCGCGGCCGAGCGTGCATTCCTCGCTGTGCTTGATGGCTCCTGCAAAACGCCGATCGGCGGTCATGCGGTTGTCACGGGCGATGTGCTGAGCTTCCGTGGCATGATCGTGAAGCCGGACGGCAGTGTGGCATTCGAGACCGTGCGTGAAGGCAAGGTCTCCGATGCAGCGCGTCTTGGCGCCGACGCGGGCGCGGAATTGAAGGGCCGCGCCGGCCCGGATTTCTTCGCGCACTGACATGCGCCTCCTCGTCACCCGTCCCGAGCCCGATGGCGAACGCACCGCCAAGATTTTGCGCGCGCAGGGACATGAGGTGATGCTCGCGCCGATGCTGCGGATCGAAGCGATCGCGAATGCAACATTCGGCGCGGGGCCGTGGGCCGCGGTGCTGATGACCAGTGCAAACGGCCCGCGCATGATGGCGCAGCATCCACGATTGCGGGAGCTGCTTTCGCTGCCGGTGCTGACGGTCGGGCGCAGCAGCGCGGAGGTGGCACGGGTTGCGGGGTTCACCAACGTCGAGTCCGCGGATGGCGACGGCGAGGATCTGGTGCGGCTGGTGGCCGTGCGCTTTGCAGGAGCCACGAAGCCGCTGCTCTATCCCGCAGGCGAGGACCGGGCGCGCAACCTGTTCGGCGATTTGGCGCAGCACGGCATTTCGGTCGAGACCGCGGTGGTCTATCGCGCCGCGAAGGTTACGCGGCTGCCGCCGGAGGTGCAGACGGCGCTTCAGGCCGGCCGGATCGACGGTGTCGTCCATTTTTCACAGCGCAGCGTCGAGACCTATCTGGAATGCACCCAAAGCTTCCACCAGGTGGCGGTGGCGCCGGTGCATTATTGTCTGTCCGGGCGGGCCGCCCGCCCGCTCCTGAGCGGGGGTGCCAAGGAGGTCGTGGTCGCACCAAAGCCCGAAGAATCGGCATTGCTCGCTTTGGTCACGCCCCGGCCATAACCGAATCGTTTAGAAGGGGACATGGCAACGGAAACCCCTCCTGAGGACGGTGGACGCCGCAAGCGGCCCGCACCGACCATCGACCTTAAGGCGACGGAGGTTTCCGCCGAGCCGCAGGAGACGGCTGCTCCCGCTGAGCCGGAGAGCCCGCCGCCGGCCGAGGCCGCTGCTTCCACGCCGGAAAAGTCGTCCGCGCCGGAAGCGCGCGAGCCGTTCATTCCGCCGCCACCGGAACGGCCGCATCAGCATGCTGAACAGGCCGAGCCCGAGCCGGATCGCCGGAGCACGATGCCGCCGCCAGGATTCGCTCGTGCATCTTTTTGGCCGATGATCGGCGCGGGAGCCGCGGGCGCAGGCGGCGTGCTTGCCGCATTCATTCTGCTGTGGGCTATCGGTGCGGTGCCGAGCAGACAGAAGGAAACCGTCGATCTCAGCCCGCGGCTCGCGGCGATTGAAACGCAACTGCGCGATCTCACGACGCGGCCGCCGCCTGTTGTGTCCGTTGCGCCAGCCAGCGCTGATACGAAAGTGGTCGAAGGGCTGTCTTTGCGGCTCGACAAGCTTGAAGCCGCAGCGAACGCGCCGCGTCAGCCTGTGACTGATCCGGTGGTGCTCAATCGCATCGGTGCGGTCGATAGCGCTGTAAAAACACTGAACGACAACGTGAATGCATTGGCGCGCCGCAATGAAGAAGCCGCGACGACCATGCGCGGGCGTCTCGATGCGCTCTCCGCTTCGGTTGTTGAGATTCAGAAGAAGGAACAAGAGGCCGCGTCCGATCGTCCGGTGCGGCTTGCTGTTGCTTCGGGCGCGCTGCGTGTTGCAGTCGAGCGTGGTCAGCCGTTTGCCGCAGAATTGGCGGCAGCGAAATCGCTGACACAAGACACCGCTGCTCTAGCACCGCTTGAACCATTCGCGGCGAGCGGTGTGCCAAACGATGCCGTGCTCGGCCGTGAGCTGTCGGCGCTCATTCAGCCAATGCTGAAAGCGACAGCGCCGCAGGCGAGCGAAGCAAGCTTCCTCGATCGCCTGCAGGCCAATGCCGAGAAACTCGTGCGCATTCGTCCGATCGGCGCCCCAACGGGCGACGACCCGGCCGCGATGCTGGCTCGCATTGAATTCAAGGCCGCGCATGGCGACATTGCCGGCGCGCTCGCCGATCTTGCGAAGCTGCCCGCGGACGCGCGCGCGAAGGCGCAAGCCTGGATCGCGAAGGTCGAGACGCGCGACAAGGCCATCACCGCGAGCCGCCGTTTCAATGCCGATGCGATTGCCGCGCTCAAGACAACACCCTAGGCAACACGCCCGATGATCCGCGTTCTTATTTTCCTCGCGTTGGTCGCCCTGATCGCGTTCGGCGTCGTCTGGATCGCCGACCGGCCGGGCGATATCGCGATTACTTGGCAGAGCTATCAAATCGAAACGACCGTGATGGTGGCGGCTGTTGCGCTTGGCGCGGTCGTCGTCGCCGCGGTGATGCTGTGGGCGATCATCCGCAACATCATCCGCTCGCCCGATCTGATCTCGACCTTCCTCAGCCAGCGCCGCGGCGTGCGCGGCTATCTCGCGGTGTCGCGCGGATTGATCGCGGTCGGAGCGGGCGACGCTCGCGCCGCGCGCAGGGCCGCGGAGGAAGCGCTACGGATCGCCCCGAACGAGCCGCTCGCGCTGTTGCTCAACGCGCAGAATGCGCAGCTCGCCGGCAACCGCGCCGAGGCGGAGCACGCTTTCCGCGCGATGACCGAGCGCGAGGACACCAAGCTCCTCGGTCTGCGTGGCCTCTACGTCGAAGCGCGCCGCCGCGACGACATGACCGCAGCGCAGGCCTACGCGGAGGAAGCCGCGAAGGTCGCGCCGACGGCGGGTTGGGCAAGCCAGGCGGTGCTCGACTTCCGTTGTGCGGCAAACGATTGGGCCGGCGCGCTCACCGCGCTCGATCATAACAGCCGCAACGGCCTGCTCGACAAGGACGACTATCGCCGCCAGCGCGCGGTGCTGTTGATCGCGCAGGCGATGGCCGCGGAGGAAACCGACAAGGACAAAGCTCGTTCGTTAGCGCTCGATGCCGTGAAGCTCGTGCCGACGTTCGTCCCCGCGGCCGATATCGCAGGCCGTCTGCTCGGCGAGAACAATGAGATCCGCAAGGCCGGCCGTATCATCGAGAGGGCGTGGCTCGTGAATCCGCACCCCGATCTCGCGGACACCTACGCGCATCTGCGGCCGGGCGACTCCGCACGCGAGCGCCTCGCGCGAATCGAGACGCTCGCGGACAAGATGCCGGGTCATGTCGAAAGTGCGCTTGCGGTGGCGCGGGCTGCGCTCGACGCCAAGGAGTTCACCATCGCGCGCGATGCGCTGAAGCCGCTGCTCAAGGAGCCGACGCAGCGTGTCGCCGCGCTGATGGCCGAGCTTGAGCAAAGCGAGAACGGCGACGAAGGCCGCGCCCGCGAATGGATGGGGCGGGCATTGCGTGCGGCGCGCGATCCGCGCTGGACAGCCGATGGCGTCGTTTCGGACCGCTGGGTGCCAGTGTCGCCGAGCGGCCGGCTCGATGGTTTCCAGTGGAAGGTGCCGCTCGCCGAATTGCCCGGCAGCCGCAATGTCATCGAGGTGGAGGAGCCGGTGGTCGCAAAGGAACCGCCGGTGATCGATCTGCCGCCTCCCGCGCCGCCCGTTTCCGAAGCGAAACCGATCCCCGCGCCCGCCGAACCTGTCACAGAGGCGAACGAACCCCGCCGCAACAGCATCGCTTCGGCGAAGCCGCCGGAGAGCTCACGCGTCGAGGCCGTGGTGCCGCTGATTCACGTTCCCGACGACCCCGGCCCCGAGCCGGAACACGACCCCGAGCCGGAAACGCCTGTGGGGGTACGGGGTTCGCGTCCCTAAAAAAGCTGGAACGGCCTTGCTTGCCATTCCAGCGGGCGGGCGGTATCAAGCCCGCCAATCCAGAACGGCGCCGATGTAGCTCAGTGGTAGAGCATCCGCTTCGTAAGCGGGTGGTCGGGGGTTCAAATCCCTCCATCGGCACCACTCTTTCCCGACATCGAAGCGGTCAACTTCCTGGCAGGCCGTGGGCCTCCGGGAAGAACATGTCTTTCCAGGAGTCGGCCTTCACCTTGGTCAGACCCTGCTTCGCCATGAAATTGGCGAAGGTGGCGACGTTTTGCGGCGTCATGGTGAACTTCGAACCCGGGTCGGTGACGATCTCGACACCCTCTTCTAGAGTGATCGGGTCTTTTGACGCGTCGAGATAGTCCTTGGTCGCGCCCTTGGGATCCTTGTTGATCGTCTCCATCACCTCTTTCAGAGCCGCGACGTAGGCGGCGTAGACCTTCGGGTTCTCGTTGCGAAATTTCTCGGTCGTGTAGGCCGTCATGTAGCTCGCCGGGCCGCCAAGAATTTCCTCTGCGGTGGTGATGCGGCGAACGCCCGCCTTCAACTCCATGTTCTGGAAGGGTGGCGCGGTGAAGTGGTTGTTGATCTCGTGGTTGCCGGAGATCATCGCAGCAGCGGCGTCGCCATGCGGAATGCCGACGGTCAGCGGATCGAACTTGCCGGAATTCGCCGGGCCGTAAAGTTTCTCGGCAGCCATCTGCAACAGGATCGCATGCACGGCGACCTTCACGGTGGTGACCGCAATCTTGTCCTTGCTGCTGAGGTCCGCGAGCGTCTTCACGTTCGGATTGCGCGACATGAACCAGAGTGGCAGCGAGGAAATCGAGCCGATTGCGCGCACTGCGGTCGGCGTGCCCTTGGCGCGCGCCCACAGGGTGATGAACACGGTGGTGCCGGCCGAGACGATGTCGAGGTTGCCCGCGAGCAGGCCTTCGTTCATCGGATTGCCGCCAGGAAATTGCTTCCAGCTCACCTTCACGTTGCCGAGACCGGCGGCCGCAAGCTGCTTCTCGAGAACCTGATTCTTCTGCATCAGGATCATCGGCATGGCGCCGATGCCGAATTGCGTCGCCATGCGCAGCTCGGACACTTCGGCGCGCGCAGGCGCCATCGCGAGCGGCGCAAGGAGCATCGCTCCGAGCGCCGCGATCATCGATCGCTTGGTCATTGAATTCCTCCCGGTGAACTTTTGTTTTGTTTAAGCGGCGCGCGTGCCTTGGGCCCGCTGCGACGAGCGCAGCATGTCCATCAGCTTGCGCACCGAGCCGAAGTCCTCGAGCCGATTCACGGCGTCGATGACCTCCTCGATGTGCGCATCCGAGAGCAAGCCCTTTGCGTAGGTGCGGAACTTGCCCTCGATCTGCGCGCGCGACAGCGGGTTCTCGTAGGAGCCGCGCGGATGCTCGCAGCGCGCTTTGAAGACCTTGCCGTCGTTCATCTCGATTTCGACAACCGATTGAACGCCGGTCAACGAGGCATCCGGACGCACATCGACCTGCTCGGCGGACGCCTTGCGCAACTTCGGATCGTCGTAACGCGCGGCTTCGTATTGCGCGAGCGTGAGTTTCTGATCGTGCAGGATGATCGCCGCGGTATAGTGTGCGGAGATCAGAGCGTCGAATTTCGCCTTGTAGCGCGCAAGCTTGCCGTGCAGATCGAACACGGTCTGGCTCAGTGCGACGCGGAGCTGCTTCACCTTGTCGGGATCGATCTTGTTGGCTTCGATGATGTCGAACAGCGCGGTGTTCATGCCCTGCGTCGATGACGCCGACGGCCAGAGCCGCAGCGCGATCTGCTCGAGCTCCCAGCGTTTGCCGAGATCGTTGGTGACGAGCTCCGGTTTGCCACCGTTGGAGTAGCTGTTGAACAGGCCGCCATCCTTCGCGGTGAGGAATTCCTTGGTGGCGAGGAAGTTCTGCTCGGCGAGCAGCGCGGCGAGGAGGCCGGACACTGCGCCGCGGCACTGATGGAATTTCACGGTCGGTGTGCCCCAGGCGGCGAAGGTGCCGGCGGCCTGGCTGCCGGCGAGACCAAACGCCTTCGCCATCTTCTCGGGATCGAGCTTGCGCAGGCTGCCGACAGCGGCAGCCGCGCCGAAGGGGCCGAACACGCCGGGGCCGTGCCAGCCACGCGCGCGGGCGGCCGGATAGTCGGAGCCGATGCCGACGCGCGTCGTCACCTCCATGCCAGCGGCGAGCGCGACCAGAAGATCGCGGCCCGACTTGTCGTCGCGTTCGGCAATCGCGAGCGCAGGCGGCATCACTTCAGGTGTAACATGAGTGAGCGTCGAGCGGTGGATGTCGCACATCGTCACCGCGGTGATGAGATAGCCGTTGAGCAGCGTCGCGCCGGAGAGCGAGAGCTTGTCGCCGCCGAGCACAGTGGTCTCGCGCGAGTCCGCCATCTGCGTGGCGAGCGCACCCACCTGGTCGGTTTCTTCGCCCTGATGACCGGCGACCGCACACGCGAGCGTGTCGAGCAGAACGTTCTTGATGTGCTCGCGCACGCGCTCCGGAATGTCCTCGTACTTCAGCGACGAGGCAAATTTGGCGAGCGCTTCGGTTTCTCCCGACATCACAATCTCCTTGAGTCCCCAGTTCGGAATTTTATTTTCGACGTTTCGACAGGTAGCCTAACGAAAAGCTGCGAGGTTGCGCAATTTGAGATGATTTTTGGCGATGTCGCAGGCGTCCTTTGCCGAGCGCTGAAATCGGCGCTCAATCGGGCCGCGTGTTAACCTTTGAGGCGCAGCGATTCGAACGCTGAAACAAGGGCTTAGGCCTCGCGAAAATTCATTAAAATTGTCGATATTAACCATATCAAAAAGGCGGCCGGCGCCAACGTCGCATTATGCTTGCGAGGTTGCGAAGCCGATGGGAAGAATTGCGCATAAAAATCGATAAACGTGTCCTTTTCCCGCGTGCGGCGGCTCAGGAAACGGAGGGTGACAGACAGAAGCTAGACAACGGGAAGAAACATGAAGCGCTCAATGCAGACGCTCATTCTCTTGGCTGCCGCAACAGCACTCGCGACTCCGGCGTTCGCGATCGGTGAAAAGAAAAAGGAAGAACGGTTCTCGTTGGCCAGCGTGCCGAACGAGACTCACCGCAACGGCAACGACAGCACCGCTCCAATTTCCTCAATCGCGCCAAAAGCCGAGAAGAAGGACAGCGTGTTCTCGATCGGTCTTGAAGCCCTGAAATGGATGGGTGCGACCTCGCGTCAGGTCGGCGTGCCCTATCCGGATCTGTGGTGCGCGGACTTCGTGAACTTCGTCCTGCGCCGGACCGGCTATCCGACCACCAATTCGCGCGCCGCCAAGTCGTTCCTCGACTACGGCAAGCGCATCGACACGCCGCGGGTCGGCGCCATCGTCGTGCTCACGCGCGGCAACAACGGCGGCCATGTCGGCATCGTCCGCGGCACCGATGGCGCGGGCAACATCATCGTGATCTCGGGCAACCACGGGAACAAAGTTTCCGAGAGCCCGTATCCCAAGAGCCGCGTGCTCGGCTATGTGATCCCGACCGACGCGAACTGACCGGTCGAACGAATAGAAAGCGCCGGCTGCAAGCGAGCAGCCGGCGCTTTGCTTTGTATGCGCGTCCGATTCCGGGACGCGACGATTTCGGCTAAGCCACTTTGGCTTTGGTTGCCTTCGCGACCGAAGCCTTCTCGTCGGATGGCGCGAGCACGGCCTCCTTCGATTTCTCAAGTTCAGCAACGAGATATGGCGTCAGTGGCTCGTCGTCGGCTTTGGACGACGCTTCACGCGCCAGCCGCAACCATCTTTCGGCACGCATGAGCCAGAGGGTGCGCTCGGTTTCATCGGTGGCCGACTGCGCGCTGGCCAGACATGTTTCCGCATTCTGCTGGAAATAGTGAGGTTGAGCCATGTCTTGAGTCCCCCAGATGTAAAATCGACGGCGGGACCTTAGAGCCAAGTGTGACAGATTGATTGCAGGAATATGGGCGGTGGTTATCGCTGTGTGAAACCGATTGCAGAATGATCGTGGTGTCCGTCAGCACAAATAAAACGGCCCGCCGAAGCGGGCCGTCTTTTCTTCAATCGCTGTCGCGTGTTGCGCGAATTAGGCTGCCTTGTCGAGAAGCGCCGCGATCGCCTTGATCCGATTCCGGACATAGTTCGGAAGACCGGAGGAGATCGAGGTGCCGGTGTTGAACGAGCTGTTGCCGAGCAGAACCTGCTGCGGCACGAGGTTACGCAGCACCGGGACTTCCTGATATTTCTTCTTGGTGTCCAGCGTGCTGGAGGAAACCGCGAGCGCGATCATCACCGTGGCGATGGTGCTGTTGGCGTCGGCCGGGTTCGGCTGGACGACCGCCACGAGCTTGCCGAAGCGCATCACCTGATTGATGTAGAACATGTTTTGCTCGAGAACGCTGGCGACCGGCGTGTCGACGCCGGTGAGCTTGCGCATGCCGGCCTCGTCGATGTCCGACGCCGAGAGGATGCGCATTTCGCTCTCGAACTCGATCGTGTCCGAAACCTTCTTGTCGCTGTCACGCAGCTTGTTGGCGAGCGCGACGCCGACCGGAAGCTTGCCCTCGAGCTTGTAGGTCGAGCGAGTGCAGGTCGCGACGGTCGGACCCTCGCACCAAACTCGGTCCGGGTTCTTGTTGTTCATCGCCTTCTCGTCCTTCATGACGGACGTATCGGACGCCTTGATGATCTGGTGCTTGATCTGCGGGTCGATGCTCTGGATGAAGTCCAGCGTCGCGAAGGTCTTGAGATCGATGGACGCCGCCGGGCGCGACAGCTTGAAGCGCGCCTCGGTGATGTACATCTGGAGCTCGTCCTTCACCTCCTTCTTCGAGCCGTCGATGATCTTGTGGACCATGCCCTCGTGGAAGTTCGGGAACAGGCTGAGGAACTGCCGCTGGATCGGCTTGGTGCGGGACCACTCGTCGAAGCGGGTGAACGCACCCTTGTCGGTCGTGTCGTCGGCGCGGCCGTCGTTGAAGAAGATCGTCTTGGGCTTCAGCTCGCCCACGGCCGACGTTGCGACCGACGACACCTTCACGATCTGGAAATCCTGGGCGCTGGCGACCGCGGTGGTGGCAGCAAGCGCGAGGAGCACGGCACTGACAGTTCGCATCTTCATGACTCGTTACCCCGAACTAAGTTGACGCTGTTTCCTGCAAAGTCTCAATCGACCGTGGCCGATTTGTGTGGCCCCGTATTTCAGTAGCGCTGTAATCCGAACAGTTCCCTAAGAGTGCGTGGAGCCCGCGACGGTGCGGCGACAGCCTGGCGCATGGCCGGCGCAGGCGCGCTGCGCTCCTCGGCGGGCGGCGCCCAGGCCGGACGCGAGGCCACGCGGCCGGCACCGACCAGGGCGTGCTGGGTCTCGCGGACCTTGCCGCCAACGGTGCGGAAATACTCCATAAACGCGGTCTTGGAGGGGCTGACGCGCTGCCCGGTGTAGACGTCGATCGGGAAGGCTTTCAGCACCTTGGAGGCCTCCAGCGAGGGCGGCGGCAGGGGCTTTTTCTCTGCCTGGTACTGCCAGGCTGCCTGGAAAATGGGCTCCGAGATCGGGACCGCCGTGCGGCCACCGGTCGCGCCGTCGCCGAGGGTCTTCTTGTCGCGGGCGTTGTCGTAGCCGACCCAGACGATCACGGTGACGTCGGCATTGAAGCCAGCGAACCAGGCGTCGTTCTCGCTGTCCGTGGTACCGGTCTTGCCGGCGATGAAACCGGTGTGCTGCTTCATCGAGATGGCGGTGCCGCGTGACACCACGCCCTCGAGGATGGTGCGGAGCTGGTAGAACGCGGCGCGATCGCCATCGGCCATGTACGTCGGCGGCGGCGTCTTGTGGCGATAGACCACGCGGCCGGCCTGCTCGATCGCATCGATCGAGTACGGTGTCACCTTCATGCCTTCGTTTGCGATGGCGGCGTAGAGGCCCGCGAGGTCGATCATGCGCAGCGCCTGGGCGCCGAGCACGAACGGATAGTTCTTCATACACTCGCGATAGACGCCGGCTTCCATCGCCAGCTCGCAGACCATTTCGAGGCTGCGGCGCGGATCCTTGTCGATGGCGCCGTCGAGAAGGCGTGCGGTGACAAGGTTCTTGGACTGCTCGAGCGCGCGGCGAAACGTGATGACGCCGGCGCCGCCACCCTCATAGTTCTTCGGCGACCAATAGTGCGTGGTGACGCCCGCGATCGGCGGCAGAGTCACGCTGCTGTCGTAGACCAACGTGTTGGGCTGCAGCCCCTTATGCAGCGCCGCGAGATAGGTTAGCGGCTTGATCGACGATCCGGGCTGGCGAATCGATTGCGTCGTGCGGTTGAGCTGGCTCTGCACGTAGGAGAAGCCGCCGACCATCGCGAGGATGCGGCCGGTCTTGTTCTCCAGCACGATCGTCGCGCCCTGAACCTTCGGTCGCACGCGGATATGCGCGATCCTCTCGCCGGTTTTCATCTTGCCGTCGGCGCCGCGCGCCGGCTTGCCGTCTTCGAGCTTCACATAGATGACGTCGTTGAGCTTGAGCGACTGCGGATTGATGCTGTCCGGCATCCACAGCGGCAGGATGCTGCCGTCTTTCAGACCGACGCGGATCGAAGCGCCGCCCTTCTCATTAATCTTCTTCTCAACGACGATGGCCGGCGGCCACTGCACGTCGTAGAGCGGCAGGCGAGCGTTCTGAAGCGCCATTTGCCAGGTCGGTTTCACCTTGCCGCGGCGCTGAGCGCGCGTGCGCTGGTCGGTGTCGTAGCGCGCGACGGTCTCGCCGAGGTTGGTCTCGGGACCCTCGAACTTGGCGCGGCCGGTCGAGGACTCGTACTTCGCAAGGCCTTCCTGCAAAGCGTATTCGGATGCACGCTGGAGCTTGGTGTTGATCGTCGAGCGAACGGTGTACGAGTCGACGGTCAGCGACTGCATGCCGACGAGGGTCTTCGCCTCGCGCATCAGGTGATCGACAAAATGAAAGCCGGTCTCGCGGCGCGGCTTCTCGTAAGGCCAGATTCGCGGCTGAGCGCTTGCGACCTCATCCTCGGTGCCGGGGATCTTCTCCTCCTGCATGCGCTTGATGACGTAGGCATAACGCTCGCGCGAACGCTCCGGATAGCGGTCCGGGCTGAAATAGGCCGGGCCTTTGGCGAGGCTCGCCAGCACAGCGCCCTCGGTCACGGAGAGCGCGGACGCGGGCTTCCTGAAGTAGGTATGCGCGGCCATGTCGATGCCCCAGGAGCCGCGACCCAGGAAGATCGAGTTGAGATAAACCTCGAGCACTTCGTCTTTCGATAGCGACTGGTCGATGCGCGCCGCCACGATCATTTCGCGGATCTTGCGCTCATAGCTCACGTCGTCGCCGACGAGCAGGTTCTTCGCAACCTGCTGCGTGATGGTCGAGCCGCCCTGCGGACGGCCCGGCTGCGCGATGTTGGCAATGAAGGCGCGGATCAGGCCACGCTCGTCGACGCCCTTGTGCTGATAGAAGCGCTTGTCCTCGGCGGCGATGAACGCCTTCTGCACATGATCCGGGATCGCGCTGAGCGGCACCCAGGTGCGGCGGTGATCGGATTCGAACAGCTCTGCGAACTTCTCGCCCTTGCCGTCGAGCACCACGCTCGTGCCCGGAAGTTTGAGGCCCTTGAGCTTGTTGTGATCGGGAAGCTCTGCGACTGCGTTGTTATAGAACTCGATCACTTCGGCCATGTTGAATGGCGAGTTCTCGACATCGCCTTTGCCGCAGAACTGGCGATACGCGATGTGCAGATCGTCGAAGTTGATTCCGCGAAACGCCTTGATCTCGCCAGCCACGGTCTGCGGATCTTGGAGCGCGGTTTCGATCAGATCGTCGAGATTGAGGTCCTCGATGTCGAACGCCTTGCGCATATGCGCACAGCCATTCTTCAAAATCTGGACGACCTCCGCCTGATCCGTGATCGGATCGAAATGCGTTTTCACCGCATCGGGCTGAGTCGTGACCTGCGCCAATGACAGCGCGGTCGCAAACATCTTCACGAGAATCAGATTCATTTCCGCTACGCTCTACGAGTGGCCATCGCGATATTGCGTGCAAAGCAATCTGTATTCTTTTTTTCAAATGCGATCCAAGGACAACAGCCGATTCGCTGCGAATTGCTTGTGTTAGTATTAAAAACGCAGGTTCTCTCGCAGGCATCGGACGCGCTTCGAAATGGTTGTCGCGCGTTAACGAGATTTCTTCGATCGCGGTATGAAAATGTTCAGCATGTTTCGCGTGCTTTCGCCGATCAATTTCGTCGAAATTAGCTCGATTGCTCCGGTATTTTCAGCGATTTCGGCGAGTCGCGCGTCGACATTTTTGACGGCGCGCAATGCTTCGACGCGGAGCGATCGATCGCGTGTTTATCAATACGACGCCTGAGGAATCGTGCGCCGCCGGATTAATGTTACTCCGTGAATCCGCACCCTTCACCATACGCTTCGTTCTATGAGGGCCAAAGAGGCAAAGGATCAGTTCTGACGTCGAGTAGGCAGACGTCACAATTGAAAGAAGCGGTGAGGCGGTGATGAGCAGGGGAATTCGCTTCGGTATCAAACGTGCAACACTCGCAACTGTCGTCGCACTGATGTCGACGACTGCGATTGCACAGCCGTGGGCTCAGCGCGAGCCGCAGCGCCGCGTGCAGCAGCGGCCGGCTCCACAGCACCAGCCGATGCAGCAGCGTCAGGCTCAGCCGGAGCCGATGGCGCAGGCCGCCGAGCTGCCACCGCAGCTCAAGGGCGCGTGCTTCGTCAAGGAATCATCCAATCAGGATTCGATCATCAGCGCCTGCACGGCGGTGATCGACAATCCGAAGGAGCGTCCCGCGACGCTTGCGGCCGCCTATGCGGCGCGCGGCGACGCATACCGGGAGAAGGGCGAGTTCGATAAGGCGATCGACGATCTCGACCAGGCGATGAAGATTGATCCGCGCAACGGCACGGCGATCTACAACCGCGGTCTCGCTTATCGCTCGAAGGGCGACCACGATCGCGCGATCGCCGATTTCGATGTCGCGCTCAAGCTCGATCCGCGCAACGCAGCGACGATCTACAACAGCCGCAGTCACGCCTACTACGAGAAGCGCGACTACGAGCGCGCGATCCAGGATTTGACGCAGTCGCTCAAGATCAATCCGCGCAGCACGCTCACGATTTACAACCGCGCGATGACGTACCGCGCCAAGGGCGAGCCGGACCGCGCAGTGCCGGATTTCGACGCCGTCATCAAGGCGAACCCGAACGACGCCTACGCCTATCACAATCGTGGCCTCGCCTATCGCGACATGCGCGACTATGACCGCGCGATCCGCGACTTCGATTCCGCGATCAAGATCAATTCGTCCTTCACGCAGGCGTTCAACGATCGCGGTCTGGCCTACGTCTCCAAGGGCGAGACAGACCGCGCCATTGAAGACTTCGACCACGTGGTTCTGCTGAATCCGAAGGACGCGATGGCGTTCAACAATCGCGGTCTCGCCTATCGCAACAAGGGTGAGATGGACGCCGCGATCACCAACTACGATCAGGCGATCTCGATTCAGCCGGACTTCGCGCTCGCGTTCTACAATCGCGGCAACGCGAATTACGACAAGCGCGACTACGATCGCGCGATCAAGGACTACAACGAGGCGATCAGGATCAATCCGAACTACGCGCTGGCTTATTACGATCGCGGCGTCGTCTATTACGATCGTCACGATTACGAGCGCGCAGTGGCCGATCTCAGCAAGGCGATCGAGCTCGATCCAAAGGATTCGCTCGCCTATTACAACCGCGGCCTGACCTTCCGCGCGAAGGGCGAGATGGACAAAGCGCTCGCCGACTTCGATGTGGCGATCAAGCTCGATCCGAAGAATCCCCTGCCTTTCTACAACCGCGGCCTCGCTTCACGCGACAAGGGCGATCATGAGCGCGCCGTCGCGGACTTCTCGACCTCGCTCCGTCTCGACGCTCGCAACGCGCTCGCGTTCTACAACCGCGGCCTGTCTTACTGGGATATGCGCCAGCCCGAGCGCGCGATGCAGGACTATGAGCAGGCGCTTCGTATCAATCCGGGCTATGCGCCGGCGTACTTCAGCCGCGGTCTCGCCTACTTCGAGAAGAAGGACTACGACCGCGCGATCAACGATCTGAATCAGGCGATCAACGGCCGGCCGAACTATCCGGTGGCGTTCAACACCCGCGGCATGGCTTACGCTGCCAAGGGCGAGACCGATCGCGCCATCCAGGATCTCGACCAGGCGGTCCGTCTGGATTCGAAGTTTGCCGTCGCCCACAACAACCGCGGTGAGCTCTACATGGGTAAGCGCGATCTCGATCGCGCCATTGCCGACTTCGACAATGCGGTGAAAGCGAATCCGAACTTCGATACCGCCTTCTACAATCGCGGCATCGCCTATCGTGACAAGCGCGAGTGGGAGAAGGCCGCGGCCGACTTCAGCGCGGTGATCAAGATCAATCCGAAGCACGCGACCGCCTATTCACACCGAGGCTCGGCCTACTGGCACATCGGCGACAACGACAAGGCGATCGCCGACTTCGATCAGGCGCTCAAGTTCGATAACAAGAACGTCGCGGCGTACACCTACCGAGGCAATTCGCTCTATGCGAAGGGCGACTACGACCGTGCCATCGCCGACTTCGATCAGGCGCTCAAGTTCAATCCGAACAGCGCCAACACCTGGTATGAGCGCGGTCTGGCCTATCGCGACAAGGGCCAGAGCGACCGCTCGATCCAGGATTTCGACCAGGCGATCAAGCTCGACGGCAAGTTCGCGGCGGCCTACGCCAGCCGCGGTCTCGCCTACAGCAACAAGCGCGATTACACCCGCGCACTCGCAGATCTCGACAATGCGCTCCGGCTCGATCCGCGTTCCGCCAACGCATTCAACGACCGTGGTCTTGTCTATCTGGCCCGGAATGACCGGGACCGCGCCATTGCGGACTTCAGCCAGGCAATCCGCATCCGTCCCGAATATGACGCCGCGTTCTATAACCGTGGCTTGGCCTATCGCGCCAAGGGCGAGATTGACCGCGCCATCGAGGACTTCGATGCGACGGTCAAGTTCAACCCGAATCACGATGCAGCCTTTGTGAACCGCGGTCTCGCTTATCGCGGAAAAGGCGATGCCGACAAGGCGATTGCAGACTTCGACGCCGCCATCAAGGTCAACGTCAACAACGACGTCGCCTATGCCAATCGCGGCATGCTCCTCCGTACCAAGGGCGACACGGAGAAGGCGATTGCCGACTTCGATGCGGCGATCAAGCTGAACCCGCGCGAAGCGCTGACATTCTATAACCGCGGCAGTTCGCTTGCGGAGAAGCGCGAATACGACCGCGCGATCACGGATTTCGATACCGCGATCAAGCTTGCGCCGAACTATCCGATGGCGTTCTACGAACGCGCCGTCGCGCACCTCGCGATGGGCCGGACGGACCGGGCGGTTGCCGACCTTGATGCTTCGATCAAGCAGAATCCGAACTACGATCTCGCCTACTACAATCGCGGCACAGCGCTGCGTGCGCGCGGCGAGGTGGATCGCGCCATCGCGGACTTCGATGCGGCGCTCAAGCTGAATTCGAGCTTCTCGGCGGCTTACTACAGCCGCGGCAACGCTTATGCCGACAAGCGCGACTATGACCGCGCCATCGCCGATCTGAGCCAAACCCTGCGGTTCGAGCCGAACAAGGCGCAGGCCTATAACGATCGCGCCGTGGCCTATGGCTCGAAGGGCGACCACGACAAGGCAATTGGTGATTTCGATCAGGTTCTCCGGCTCGAGCCGCAGAACGCGGTCGCATTCAACAACCGCGGCATTGCGTATCGCAACCGCGGCGTGGCCGATCGCGCCATCGAGGACTTCGACGCGGCGATCAAGCTCAACGCCGGCTACGCTATCGCCTACTACAACCGCGGCACGGTCTATTACGACAAGGCCGATCACGACCGCGCGATTGCGGACTTCGATGCCGCGATCAAGCTCAACCCGACCTATGTGGCCGCGTTGCATGACCGCGGCGTGTCGCACTACGACAAGCACGACTACGACCGCGCCATCGCCGATTTCGATGCGATCGTGAAGACCGGCGTGAATTTCGTCGTGTCGGCCCTGCCGAAAGAGAAGGCGCTCGACCGCCAGCGCGGTTTCGACCGTCCGGGTCTGGACGGCAACCAGCCGCTCAAGATGAATCCGGCGTTCTCGCTGGCGTTCAACGACCGCGGCGTCGCGTTCGCCGCCAAGGGTGAGTTCGACCGCGCCATCACGGACTACAATCAGTCCCTGAAGCTGAATTCGGCTTATAGCGTCGCCTTCTACAACCGCGGCAACGCCTTCTACGGCAAACGCGAGTTGGATAAGGCGCTCGCCGATTTCGATCAGGCGCTGAAGCTCAATCCGAAGGATGGCGTCGTCTACTACGACCGCGCGCTGACCTACTACGATCTGCGCCAGTACGATAAGGCCGTGGCCGACTTCGATCAGGCCATCAAGGCCGATCCGAAGGACGCATTTGCTTACTACAACCGCGGCATTGCGCACTACGGCCGGCTCGACTTCGACCGCGCTGTCGCCGACTTCGACATGGCGATCAAGCTCGATGGCAAGATCGCGCTCGCGTACCACAACCGCGGCAATGCCTATGCCCGCAAGCGCGACTATGACCGCGCGATCATGGATCTCGATCAGGCGATCAAGCTGAACGGCAGCTACGCCATCGCGTTCAACGATCGCGGTCTGGCCTACGGCGCCAAGGGCGAGCTCGACAAGGCGATCCGAGACTTCGATCGGTCGGTGACGATCGACACGAAATATGCGCCTGGTTACGTCAACCGCGGCGTTGCTTACGGCGTGAAGGGCGAGACCGACAAGGCGATCGCCGACTTTGACGCGGCGATCAAGCTCAACCCCGCGTATGCGTTCGCCTTCTACAACCGCGGCAACGCCTTCTACGACAAGAAGGAATTCGACCGCGCGATCGAGAACTACAACGAGGCGATCAAGCTCAATCCGAGCGACGCGGTGGTCTATCACAACCGCGGCAATGCCTACGGCAACAAGCGTGATTTCGACAACGCGATTTCCGATCAGTCGCAGGCCATCAAGCTGAACCCGAACTACGCGATGGCCTTCAACGACCGCGGCCTGGCCTATGGCGCCAAGGGCGAGTCCGAGCGCGCTGTGACCGATTTCGATCAGGCCGCAAAGCTCGCTCCGAAGAGCGCGATGGTGTTCTACAACCGTGGTCTCACGCTAAAGAATCGCGGCGAGATCGATCGCGCCATCGCGGACTTCGACACCGCGATCCGGTTGAGCCCCGGCTATACGGCGGCGCTCTATGCCCGTGGCAACGCCCACCTGATCAAGCGCGATCTCGACCGCGCCATTCCGGATCTCGATCAGGCGCTTCAGCAGAACCCGAATCACTCGGTGGCGTTCTACGACCGCGGTGTCGCTTACGGTCTCAAGGGCGACCCCGACCGCGCGATCGCCGACTTCGACGCGGCGATCAAGCTCGATCCGAAGGACGCGCTGGCGTTCAACAGCCGCGGCCTCGCCTATCGCAACAAGGGTGACGTGGCGAAGGCCATCGAGAACTACGATCAGGCGATCCAGATCGAGGCCGGCTACGCGCTTGCTTACTACAACCGCGGCAACGCCTTCTATGAGAAGAAGGATTTCGACCGCGCCATCGCCGACTTCGACCAGACTGTAAAGCTCAACCCAAGCCACGATCTTGCCTACTACAATCGCGGTCTTGCGATGCGCGAGAAGGGCGATCTGGATCGCTCCGCCGCCGACTTCGGCAAGGCTATCCAGCTCGATCCCAAGAATGCGCTCGCTTACAACAATCGTGGCCTGATCTATCGCGCCAAGGGCGATCTCGACCGCGCTGTCGCAGACTTCGAACAGGCGACGAAGATTGATCCGATGCTCGGTATGGCGTTCAACAACCGCGGCGTCGCGCTCGGCCAGAAGGGTGAGACCGACCGCGCGATTGCGGATTTCGACGCCGCAATCAAGGTCGATGCGAATGACTTCCGCGCGTTCAACAACCGTGGCTTCGCTTGGCGCAACAAGGGCGACCTCGATCGCGCCATCACGGACTTTGAGCAGGCGGTGAAGCTCAATCCGGATTACGCCATCGCGTTCTATAATCGTGGCAACGCCTTCTACGAGAAGAAGGACTACGACCGCGCCATCGTGGAATACGATCAGTCGATCAAGCTGAACCCGACCTTCGCCGGCGTGTTCAACAGCCGCGGTCTCGCTTATGACGACAAGCGTGAAACTGAACGCGCCATCAAGGACTTCGACGAGGCGATCAAGCTGAACCCGAACGACGCACTGGTCTACAACAACCGCGGCTTCGCCTATCGCAACAAGGGCGACACCGACAAGGCGATTGCGGACTATCAGCAGGCGATCAAACTCAACCCGAACTATGCGCTCGCGTTCTATAATCGCGGCATCGCCTACTACGACAAGCGCGACTTCGATAAGGCCAGCACCGACTTGAACCGGGCGATCAAGATCAACCCGAATTACGCCGGTGCGTTCCACGATCGCGGCATCACGAACTACGACAAGCGCGAGTTCGATGCGACGATCCCGGAGACCGACGAAGGCATCGCGGTGAAGCCGAGCTACGCCATCACGCTGAACAACCGGGGCAACGCCTACGAGAACAAGCGTGACGACGATCGCGTGATCCAGGAGGTCAATCAGACCATCAAGAACAACGCCGCGCCGGCGGTGGCCTACTACAATCGCTCCGCTGCCTTGTTCGGTACGAAGGACTATGCCGGCGCGATTGAGATGGCCGATCAGGCGATCAAGCTCCAGCCCGGCAACGCCGATGCGTTGAACCAGCGCTGCGGCGCCCGCACCATGGTCGGCGAGCTCGAGGCCGCGCTCGAGGATTGCAACGAGGCGCTGCGGCTGAAGCCGAACAACGCGTCCGCGCTCGATTACCGCGGTCTGGCCTACCTCAAGATGGGGCAGCCCGATCAGGCGATCGTCAGCTACGACGAGGCGATCAAGCTGAATCCGAATTCACCGGGCGCACTGTTCGGCCGCGGTGTCGCCAAGCTGATGAAGGGCGATCTCGCCGCCAGCAACGCCGATTTCGAAGTGGCGAAGCAGCTCAAGCCGAGCATCGCGGAAGAATTCTCCAAGGTCGGAGTCCGCGCTGCCCCGCCGGTCAATCTGGTTCAATAAGACCGTTCCGCAGACGGAAACAGAAGGGCGCCTCCGGGCGCCCTTTTCGTTTGCGTGCCACAACCTGCGGGCGTCTCGTAGAGGCGAGACTCCATCAAGGCCATCCGCTAACGTTTCCGCCGCCAATTATAAGGCTGTTGGGGAAGGAAACGGACATGGACGAACTCGAAGGCGCCATTCGCGATCTGGTGATCGCCAATCGCATCCTCGCGATGGAGAACGTGGTCGATGGCTACGGCCATGTCAGTATTCGCCACCCGCAGAAGCCGGACCACTATCTTCTCTCGCGCTCGCTGAGTCCCGGTTACGTCACCAAAGACGACATCATTGAGTTCACGATCGATGGCAAGCCGGTCAACGACGCGCGGCCACCGTATCTCGAAAGATTCATCCACGGCGCGATCTATGAGGCGCGGCCGGATGTGAAGGCCGTTATCCATTCCCATGCGGAAGATCTGCTGCCCTTCAGCATCTCCAAGACGCCGATGTGTTGCGTCGCTCATGTGGCGAGCGACATGGGCAACCACGTTCCGGTGTGGGACATCGCGGACAATTTCGGCGACGCCACCAATCTGCTTGTCATCAACATGGAGCAGGGCCGCGACATGGCGAAGCGGCTCGGTTCGAATGCCGTCGTGCTGATGCGCGGCCACGGCTTCTCGGCGGCAGCGAACCATCTCCTCAAGCTCGTGCGGATGAGCGTGTACCTTCCGCGCAATGCACGCATCCAGCTCGCCGCCATGCGCTTGGGTGAGTTCAAGGCGTTGTCGGAGAACGAGATCAAGACGCGCCAGAACTTCCGGCCGGATTCGCCGGAAATGCAGCGCGGCTGGGAGTTCTGGGCCAAGCGTGCCGGCTGCGGCGACATGCTTCCCGGAAGCAGGGGCGGGGTCTAAGTCATGGCGAACCTGCGCCGGATCGACGTTCATTTCCACGCCATTCCGCCGTTCTACGCAGATGCGGTCTATGAGGCTGGCTCGGGGCCCGCGATCGGCCGCTACCCGGACTGGTCGCCTGAGCTGGCGCTCGAGATCATGGACCGCTTTCAGGTCGAGGTGGCGCTGACATCGCTGGCGCAGCCGGGCGTTCAGTTCTGCGCGCCAGACAAAGCGAAGGTGCTGGCGCAGAAGTGCAACGATTATGCCGCCGATCTGAATGCGAAGTGGCCGAAGCGCTTCGGCGCCTTCGGCACGGTGTCGATGTGGGATGTGCGTGATGCGGTCGCCGAGATCGAGCGAACGCTCGACGCGATGAAGTTTGCAGGCATCAGCCTGTTCGCAAGCTACGACGGAAAGTTCCTCGGCGATCCTTCGTTCGATCCGGTGATGGAGGCGCTCAACGCGCGCGGTGCGGTGGTGTTCGTGCATCCCGGTACGCACCCGACCAACAAGCTCATTCAGCTTCCGTGGCCGGGCTTCATGATGGAGTACCTCTTCGACACCACGCGCGCGGTGGTGAACCTCGTGTTCGGCGGTGCGCTGGAACGCTATCCGCGTATCCGGTTCATCCTGCCGCACGCGGGTGGATTGATCCCTTATTTCTCGTGGCGTTTGTCGGTGTCGCCGATGATCGACAAGCGGCTCAATCAGATGTCGCAGGAGAAGGTGTTCGAACTGCTCAAGCGCTTCTGGTACGACAACGCGCTCTCGCCGGGCGAGCAGACATGGGGCTGTCTGGAAACAGTAGCGTCGCCCGATCGCATCGTGTTCGGCACTGACTGGCCGTTCGCCAATGTGCGCGTGACCGACGTGGCGATGAAGACTTACGAGGCGCTCGACGCGATCTCGCCCGCGCAACGCACGGCAATCGACCGAGGCAATGCGCTCAAGCTGTTTCCGCAATACGCCTGAGCGTTATTCCTCCTTGATCCCGGCGCGTGCGATGACCTGCTCGAAGCGCTTGGTCTGGGCCGCGATGAACTGACCGAACGCCTCCGGCGTGCCGAGCGGCATCGACGCGCCCTGCGAAATGAAACGGTCGCGCGCGTCAGGCTTGCTGAATACGGCGTTGGCCTCGCGATTGAGCCACGCAACGACCGAAGGAGGTGTGCCCGCGGGAGCCACGAGGCCGAACCATGCGCCGATCTCCATGGGATAGCCTTGCTCGGCCATCGTTGGAACGTCGGGCAGCGTGGCGACACGCTCGGTTGATGCCACGCCAATCGCGCGCACTGCGCCAGCTTTCAGCGGGCCGAGCGCGAGCGACACCACATCGAACATCATGCTGACGTGACCGGCGGCGAGGTCCTGCGCCGCGGGCGCAGCGCCACGATAGGGTATGTGCGTGATCTCGACGCCTGCGGCCTGCTTGAGCAGCTCACCCGCGATATGGCCGGATGCGCCAACGCCCTGTGAGGCGTAGGAGAGTTTGCCTGGATTGGCTTTTGCGTAGGCGATCAGTTGTTGCAGGTTCTTCGCCGGGATCGACGGATGCACCACAAGGATGTTCGGCACCGTCACGAGCAGGATGACCGGAGCAAGGTCTTTGGCGGTATCGTAGGGTAGCTTCGCGATGTGCGGGCGGATCGAGAGCAGGCCCTGATTGCCGACCAGCAGCAGGTAGCCGTCGGGCGGCGCCTTCGCGACAGCGTCAGCCGCGACCACACCGGCGCCGCTGGTGCGGTTCTCGACCACGATCGTGTGGCCGCTCTCAGCAAGCTTCTGTCCCAGGAGGCGCGGTAGAATGTCGCCAATCCCGCCAGGCGCAGCAGGGACAAGCACCTTGATCGGCTTTGAAGGATAGTCCTGCGCCAGTGTCGGAGCGGCGAGCGTCAATGCAATGGAAATGACAGCGGTCCGCGCCGCTGTCAGGTAAAAACCCATAGCGCAGTCCTCCCGAGGCGATTTTTGTTGTTGGGGGAACTATTGCGCTTCCAAATCGGCGCGTCGAGGCCGTCCCACCCCGCCAGCGTGCCACACCGAATTCGGCAGTCCTTCAATATAACGAAAATGACATGTGACGGCGACAATTGGCTGGTTGATAAGACCTGCCGCAAGGTTGCTGCGAGCTTACACCGTTGAAATACTTGAGGGTCAATCGGGCGGGTGTGGTCTGTGTTTGTAATGTGCGTGCCGGGCAGTGATGTTCGTTGCGGAGGCTCCGCGTTTCCGGAGCGGACTCCTATCGTCCAGCGGTTTCGCTCCCGATTCCTACAATCTGCGGCGTTTGTCGCCGTTCTGTTTGCGAGCTCCGCGGCACTGGCCGAAACCCTATCGGATTCCTTGACTCGCGCCTACCAGAACAACCCGCAGCTTACCGCCGAGCGGGCCCGGCAGCGAGCCACCGACGAAAATGTTCCGCAGGCCCTATCGCAATACCGGCCGCAGGTCGCTGCTCAGTTCAGCGCTGGGCTTCTTGCGGTGCGAAACCTGTTTCCGGACAGCACGGTGCAGTCCCAATTGCTGCGTGCGTGGACTGCGGGCGTCACCGTCAATCAGACACTGCTGAACGGCTTCAAAACCGCGAATTCGGTCCGGCAGGCCGAATCCCAGGTGCTCTCCGGCCGCGAGGCGCTCCGCAACATGGAGCAGAGCGTCTTCCTCGATGTGGTCGGAGCCTACACCAACGTCTATGCCGCGCAGTCCTTGGTCGAGGCGCAGCGCACCAGCGTGACCTTCCTGCGGGAGACCTTGGCCTCCACCAAGCGGCGCCTGGAAGCCGGCGACGTGACGCCCACCGACGTCGCTCAGGCCGAGGCGCGCCTGTCGCGCGGCCTCGCCGATCTCAACGCCGCCGAGGTGGCCTATGCGGTGGCGCAGGCGACCTATCAGTCGGTGGTCGGCATTCCGCCGAACCGGCTGACGCCGGCCGAACCTTTGGACAAGCTGTTGCCGGGACAACGCGACCTGGCGCTTGCGGTCGGCCGCCGTGAGCACCCGTCATTGGTTGGCGCGCAGTTTGACGTGGATGCCGCGCAATCGGCGATCAAGATCGCCGAAAGCAGCCTCTATCCGACGCTCGGTGTGCAGGGCTCCGTGTCGCGAAGCGTCAACACCGACACCACATTCGGAACGGCCCGCACGGACATTGCGTCGGTCGTTGGCACAGCGAACGTGCCGCTCTACGACGGCGGCCTTGCCGCCTCGCAGATCCGGCAGGCCAAGGAAATGATGTCTCAGGTGCGTGCGCAGTTGGACAAGGCGCGCGTCCAGATCGATCTCTCGGTGCAAGCTGCGTGGGCGACCAACGAAGGCGCGCGCGTTGCGGTTCAGGCGTCCGAAGCCGAGGTCCGCGCGGCCAATCTGGCGTTGCAGGGCGTTCAGCGCGAGGCTCAAGCCGGCCAACGCACCACGCTCGATGTGCTCAACTCGTTGCAGGATCTCACCGCGGCGAAGTCGCGGCTGATTAACGCGCAGCGTGACCGCGTGGTGGCGTCGTACACGCTGATGGCAGCCGTCGGCCGGCTCGATCACAAGCGGCTGGCGCTCAACACACCGAGCTACGAGGCGCAGGTGAATTACCAGCAGGTGCGCGACGCTTGGGGTGGTCTCCGCACGCCAAGCGGTCAATAGACCTCAGGGTTATTCGGAAAATTATTCGGCGGGTTCGCTAACCGCCGGCTGCTCGGCGTACTCCTGCGGAGCCTTGCGCCGCGAGAAGAGCGCGATCAGCACCGGCAGCGTGACCAGGATCACGATCGGCGCCAGCATCATGCCGCCCACCACCACAATCGCCAGCGGCTTCTGAACCTGCGATCCAATACCGGTCGACAGCGCGGCGGGCAGGAGGCCTACGCCGGCGATGATGCAGGTCATCAGCACCGGCCGCATCTGCAATTCGCCGGTGCGAATGATGGCTTTGGTTCGCTCCATCCCGTTGTCGATCAGGTTGTTGAACTGCGACAGGATGATGATGCCGTCCATTACCGCAATGCCAAACAGCGCGATGAATCCGATCGCCGCGGAGACGCTGAACGCAATACCTGCGACGAACAGCGCGAAGATGCCGCCGACGATCGCCATTGGGATCACACTCATGGTGAGAAGCGTGTCGGTGACCGAGCCGAAGTTGATCCAAAGCAACATCGCGATCAGCACCAGGCTGAGCGGAACGACGATCTTCAGGCGCGCGATAGCGTCTTGCAGGTTCCCGAATTCACCGACCCATTCCAGCCGCGATCCTGGAGGCAATTGAACCTCTTGGGCGATCTTGGTCTGCGCTTCCTGGATGGCGCTGCCGAGGTCGCGATCGCGCACACTGAACTTGATCGGCAGATAGCGCTGCTGCTGTTCGCGATAGATGTAGGAGGCGCCGGACAGAAGCTTGACGGTGGCGACCTCGTTCAATGGAATTTGCGCGAGGCCGTTCGGGCCCTGCACGCCGATGCGTAAATTGCGGATATCGTCGGGACTCTGCCGAAACTGCGGCGCGAGACGCACGACGATCGGGAAATGCCGGTCGCTGCCGGGCTCGTAGAGATCGCCCGCGCTGTCGCCGCCGATCGCGACGCGGATCGTCGAATTGATGTCGCCAGGCGAGAGGCCGTAGCGCGCCGCCTTCGCGCGATCGACGTCGATCTGCACCGTCGGCTGGCCAAGCGAGGTGAACACCGCAAGGTCGGTGATGCCGGGGATCTTGGCGAGCACCGCCTTGATCTTGTTGGCAGTGTCCGAAATCGTCTGGAGGTCGTTGCCGAACAGCTTGATCGAGTTTTCGCCCTTCACGCCGGAGACGGCTTCGGCGACGTTGTCCTGAAGGTACTGCGAGAAGTTGAACTCGACGCCCGGAAATTCAGCCTGAAGCTTGTTGAGGATTTCTTCGGTCAGATCGTCCTTGTCGCCGAGCGATTTGCGCCATTGGTCGCGCGGCTTGAGCGGAGCGAAGAACTCCGCATTGAAAAAGCCGGCAGCGTCGGTGCCGTCGTCAGGGCGGCCGTGCTGAGACACGACGGAATCGACCTCCGGCATCTGGGCGATGATGCGACGCATTTTGTTGACGTAAGGGTTCGCTTCGTCAAGCGAGATGGTCGAGGGCATCGTCGCGCGAATCCAGAGATTGCCTTCTTCGAGCTTTGGCAGGAATTCGAGGCCGAGGAACCGGACGGTGATGCCCGCCGCCAGGATCAGCGCCAATGCGCCCGTGGCGACGATCGCCTTGTTGTCGACGGCAAAGCGAAGGAGAGGCATGTAGAGGCTGTGCAGAATGCGAACAACGAGCGTCTCGGTTTCCTTGACATGCTCGGGCAGGATCAGCGCGCTGAGCGCGGGCGTCACGGTGAAGGTCGCGATCAAGCCACCGGCCAACGCATAGGCATAGGTCTTCGCCATCGGACCGAAGATGTGGCCCTCCACGCCGCTCAGCGTGAACAGCGGGATGAAGCCGGCGATGATGATGCCGGCCGCGAAGAAGATGGACCGGTTGACGTCGGCCGCGGCATGGAAGATCGACAGCAGCTTCCCATGCAGGCGTGCGGGCGGCAGCGTGCGGATCGCTTCCTCGGTGGCCGTGCGTTTGCCGGCGCCACTAAGCCAACGGAAGATGCTTTCCACCATGATGACGGTGGCGTCCACGATCAACCCGAAGTCGATGGCGCCGACCGAAAGCAGGTTCGCCGACTCGCCGCGAATGACCAGAATTCCGATCGCGAAGAACAGCGCAAATGGGATCGTCATGCCGACGATGATGGCGCTGCGGAGGTTGCCGAGGAACATCCATTGCAGGATGAAGATCAGGCCGATGCCGACAAGCATGTTGTGCAGCACCGTATGCGTGGTGATGTCGATCAGATCCGAGCGATCGTAGATGCGCTCGATCCGCACGCCGGGCGGCAGGATGTTCGAGGTATTGATGTTGTCGACCTCAGCCTTCACCCGCTGGATCGACGGCATGCTCTTCTCGCCGCGGCGCATCAGAACGATGCCCTGGACGATATCGTCGTCATCGTCCTTGCCGGCGATGCCGAGACGCGGCTGATTGCTGACGATGACGTTGGCAACATCCTTGACGAACACCGGGGTGCCGTTGCTCTGAGTGAGCATGGTGTTGTTCAGATCGTCCATCGACCGGATCAGGCCGACACCGCGCACGACTGCGACTTGCGGGCCGATGTTCACCGTGTTGCCGCCGACGTTGATGTTGCTGTTGTTCAGCGTCTGCATCATCTGCGGCAGCGTCAGCCCGTAGGACATCAGCTTGTTGAAGTCGACTTGGAGCTCGAACGTCTTGGTCTTGCCGCCCCAGCCGATGACGTCGATGACGCCGGGCACCGCGCGGAAGCGGCGCTGTAGCACCCAGTCCTGCAAGGTCTTCAGATCGAGGACGCTATAACCGGGCGGGCCCGCCAACTTGTAGCGGTAGATTTCGCCGATCGGGCTGACGGGAGAGATTTGCGGTTGCGCGCCGTTGAGCAAGGGCGGAAGCTGCGAGAGGCGGTTCAGCACCTGCTGAAGCGCTTCGTCGTAGGTGTAATCGAATGTGAACTGAAGTTTGACGTCGGAGAGGCCGTAGAGCGAGATCGTGCGGATGACCTTGAGATTGCGCAGCGCTGCAACCTGGTTCTCGATCGGGATGGTGATGTAACGCTCGATCTCCTCCGCCGAGAGCCCGGGGCTCTGGGTGATGATGTCCACCATCGGGGGAGTCGGATCGGGATAGGCTTCGATATTGAGCTGGCGGAATGCAAGCAGCCCGCCGAAGAACGTCATAATGAACAGTGCGAGCACCAGCACCCGCTGCCTGAGCGCAAATGCAATCACCGCATTCATGGCCGGGCGACCTGCTTTGCTCGCGTCAAGGGCTAACTGCCGGCTGCGGCGCGGTCGATGAACAGGCTGCCCTTGGTAATGACCTTCTCGCCCACCTTGAGGCCGTCAATCACCTGGATCGTCTTGCCGTTCACGAGGCCGGTTTTGATCTGACGCAATTCGATGGAGCGGTCTTCTTTCACGACCCACACACGCGCCTGCTCGCCTTCGTAGAGGACGGCGTCGCGTGGAATGCTCGGGCTTGGCTCGCCTTCGCCGGTCAGCAGCGTCACGTTGGCGAACATCTCCAGCTTGAGGAGGCGCGCTGGGTTCTGCACTGTCGCGCGCACAAGAAGCCGTCGCGTCGTCGGATCGAGAGAAGCTGCGACGTAAGAAACCGCCGCCGTGAACGTCTGGTCCGGATAGGATAGGACTGTGAACTTCACGGACTGGCCGATCTGGATCTTCGGCGCTTCGGTTTCGCGAACGTAAGCGATCAGCCAAACGGTGGAGAGATCGCCGATCACGAACACAGGGTCGCTTGATCCGTTGCCGATGTATTGGCCGGGACCGACCTTACGTTGCACGATGGTGCCGCCGATCGGCGCATAGATTGGCGTTGCCGGATCGATCGAACCCTTATTCTGGAAGTCGGTGATCTCCTGATCGGTTTTTCCGAGAATGCGAAGCCGGTTGCGCGCGGCTTCGAGTGCGACCTCGCCGGAGCGCACGTCGTTCTCCGCGGCATCGAGCGCTGCGCGGGCGTTCTGCACTTCCTTGAGCGGAACCGCCTTACCCTCGAACAGATCGCGCTGACGCTTGTCGATGATCTGCGCGAGGTTGAGCTGGGAGCGCGCCTTGTTGAGGGCGGTGGCGGCCGTGATGAAATCGTTCTGCGCCTGCACCATGTCGGCGGCTTCGACGGTGAACAGCGGCTGGCCGCGCTCGATGGTGTCGCCGGGCTTTGCGAAAAGACGCATCACACGGCCGGCATAGGGCGAGAAGATCGGCGTCGAGCGATCCTCGTCGACCGCGATCTTGCCCTCGGTCACGTGCTCGGAGCGGAACACGCGCTTCTCGACTGGCTCTACCGTGAGCGTCGCCCATTGGGCCTCGGTCGGCGCAAAGCGCTGCGAGCGTTTGGCTTGGCTGGAGAGTTCGACCTTGGGCTCGGAGCGGTCGTGCATCAACGGATACGCACCACCGGTTGCCACTGCAACGACCGCGGCGGCAATCAGAATCTGCGCACGCTTCGACAGCGCACGTCCCCAGATCGGGGAGCGAAGCAGGCTGTTCAACACGTCACCGTTCTCCCCCCAACGGAGGCATCTCTCCCCGCGCGCCGATATACCAGTACACGTCTCGCCAAATCGAGAAAAATGATGCCCCTACACGTCAGGTAATACCTGACCGTATGTTACAAAAATGCGATGAAATAAGGGTTATCCGGGGTGGTTATCGCGGTCTTGCTGTTATTTCTTACAGGTCCATTATTTGTGCTGTGTGATGGTATCGACGAGGGCCAAACGGCCCTTCTTCACCTCGGCCAGAGCGCGCTGCAGTGCGGGCTTGATGTCCTCCGGCCTGTCGATCGGCCCCTCGCCGTAACACCCCATGGAACGGGCCAGCGCGCCGAAGTCGGGTTCCGGACCGAATAGATCCATGCCGATATGGGCCTTGGCCTCGTCGGTCCCCCGCAGTTGTGCCATCCGCAACTGATGTGCCCAATCGTTGTAGTAGGCGCGGTTGTTGTGCATCACGACCAGCATCGGGATTTCGTACTTGGCCGCGATCCAGAGCGCGCCGGCGTCGAACATCAGATCGCCGTCGGGCTGGATATTGACCACGATCCGCTTCTTGTCGCGATGCGCAAGGGCGACGCCCAGCGAAATGCCGATCTGCGTTGAAGTGCCGAGTTCGACGCCCGGATGACGGTACGACTTGTCGAAGTCCCAGAGCTTGCGAACCTGGTGCTTCAATTCGTTCGCGGTGAGAACCCAGTCCTCGTCCTTGATGACATCCCAGACCTCCATCGCGAGGCGTGAGAACGTGATCGGCGAGGCGTCCCAATCCTTGCGCGACTCGTCCTGCCATTTCGCCCAGACCTGATCGTGACGCTTTCCGATCGCGACCTTGCGGGCTGCGATCTTGTTTTGCAGCGCGGGGTCTTTCGCGATGCGCTCGCGGCATGCGCGCGTCAGCTCCGGAATGCCGATCACAGTATCACCCAGCGCGCGCACTGAGCATGGTTGCATGCGGCAATAATCCATCGCCCACTTGCTGATGTTGAGCTCGGCAAAACCGATCTCGACATAGTCGCAGTTCTTCGGCGGCAGCGGCTCCATGATCCGCTTGGCGTTGTTCAGATCGACGAGCTGCTTCTCCCAATCCTTCACATCGAGACCGACCACAAGGTCCGTATGCTTGAGCGACTCCTTGTCCATGCTCAGGCATAGCGGATGCTTGTTCGGGAAGTTGAGCGCGTTGTTGACATCCCACACCGCCGAGCCGGTCAATTCGGCGAGTTCGACGATGCTCTCGAAACCGCCTTCGCGGCGGCCGGCGTATTCCGGCAGCAGCATCGGGTGCTCGGCCTTCACGAGTTTGTCTGCGATCGCTTCGATCGCGCGCGGGTCTGGCGCCATTGGCGAAGGCACAATGACCGCACTTGGCGGCGGCAGCGGCACCTCGTGCGTCTTCGGCGCTTCCTGCAGCGCTGCGTCGTAGCACATGTAGATCGGGCCCTTCGGCTCGGTCATCATGATCGAATAGGCGCGTGCGAAGCTTTCCGGTACGCCGTCGATCGAGGTCGGCTGATAATCCCACTTGGTGTAGTCGCGCACCGCGTTCCCCTGCACGAGCGCGGTGTGCGTCCAGTCGATGTGCGGGCGGCGCTTGGCCTCGTCCATTGGGCCCGTCGCGCCCATGATGAAGATCGGCACGCGGTCGAGATAGGCGTAGTAGATCGCCATGCAGGCGTGCAGCAGGCCGACAAGATTGTGCAGGATCACGACCATCGGCTTGCCGGTCGCCTTGGCGTAGCCGTGGGCGATCTGCACCGCGATCTCTTCGTGATTGCAGACCATCATCGGCGGCTTGTTGTCGCCGTAGTTGACGAGCGAATCGTGCAAGCCGCGGAAGCTCGCGCCGGGATTGAGCGTGATGTATGGGAAGTCGTAGCGCTTGATCAGGTCGACGATGACGTCCGACTGCCAGCCTTCGTAATTCTTCGGCTTCTCACTCATTGATGAACCTGCAAAGTGCGACGTGTTGGGAATGTGTTAGCGCAGGAAGGAGATCGCCTTCTTCGTGACTTCCGGCGGCGTCGAATAGATATCTTTCACCAGCGCCTGGACCTTCTCGCCCGGCACCGGATTGATCTCCATCTGAACCTTCTCCGCGTCAGCGAGGAAATCCTTGTCCTGCATCGTGGCCATGAAGGCGTTGCGCAGCGCGTCAGCGCGGTCTTGCGGAATGTTCGGCGGCGCGACGAATGGCCGGCCCATCGCTTGCCGCGCGAAGATCAGCCGGAGGATTTGCCGCTGCTCGTCGGTCTTGGCGAGATCGATGATCAGCGGAACGTCCTGCAACTCCGGATGTTTTTCGAGCGCAAGCTGGACAAGAATGGTGAACTTCTTCTCCTCCAGTGATTTGGCGTGTGTCGACTTCACGCTCGACCACGACCAGCCGCAGCGGCCCTTCACCTCGCCACGCTCCATCGCGAGGCCGACCTCGTTGCCGCCGGGATAGCCGGTAACGACTTTCATCTTGGTGCCGAGCACGCCATTGGTGATGCGTGGGAATTGATCCGTGTCGGCGGAGGTGCTGGTGCCGCCGACGATCAGCTCCTTCGTCAACAGATCTTCGAATTTTGTGACGCCGCTGGTGTTCCAGGCGACACAGACGCTCACTTCATTGTTGGCGCTTCCGATCCAGGTAAACTTGGTGCCGTCGAACTGCGCAGCCTTGTTGCCGAGCAACGGATCGAAGCCGGTGCCGCGGCCGATGATGCCGAACGCAGAGCCATCCTTCGGGCCGACGTTGTAGAGCCAATTGGCGAGCCGCAGGCTTCCGGCGCCCTCCATGTTCTTCGGCACGACGAGTGGATTACCGGGAATGTGCTTGCTCATGTGACGCGCAAGCATGCGCGCGTAAAGATCGTAGGCGCCGCCGACGCTGTAGCCGATGTAGAGATCGATGTTCTTGCTCTTGTAGAAATCGGCTGCGCTCTGCGCTGACGCGCTTGCGAACGACGACACGACGATCGTTGCAGTGATCAAGGCGCGCACGAAACTCAAACGCATTGTGTTCCTCTCCTCGGAACGCTCCACGTGACGGAAGCTTAAGCTCATTATCTTCGCTGCCGGATTGATTTGCAAAGGACGCGCGATAAGGTGCTTCACGCATCAAGTCTCCTGAAAGGAGCGGCCGATGACAGGCATTCTCGAAAATCCTCCCGGCGTGGGGCACAACCAGCCGGAAGCCGAAGGCGCGGAAAAAGAAAACCAACATTGGGAGCGCTGGGCGAAGAAGCGCACTTTCGTGCGCGCGCTCGAAGGCACCTATAGCCATCTCTACAAATCGCTGATCGAGCAGCCGCGCGTGTTTTCGTCGAAGGACGTGCCGTGGAAGGGCGGGCCCGGACACTTCGGCAAGAGCGTAATCTCTCCGCAGGCCGTCAACATCACGCAGTCGATCGAGTCGCACATCGAGGCTTACGCGCCGAACGCCGCTGGCCAGAAGCATGGCCATCTCAACAGCGCGGTGTTCTATGTGCTGAAGGGCCGCGGTCACGACGTGCACGACGGTCGCCACATTCCATGGAAGGCCGGTGACGTGATGATCGTCGAGAACGGCTGTGTGCATCAGCACTTCAACGATTCGCCGGACGAAGAGGCCGTGCTGTTGGTGTTCAAGGCGAAGCCGTTGTTCTTGTTCATGCACCTTCTGTTTCAGAAGATCGTCGAATGGCCGCCGAAAGTGCCGCCGAAAGGCGGCGAGAATTACAAGCCGCCGGCTGACATCTGAGCGACGGAGAAAACCATGGCCACCATTGAAGACCGCACCCCGTCGCTCTCCGGCAACAAGACCGCGACCTTCCGCGCCGATGACGTGAAAGCATCGCAGCAGTTCCGCAAGGACTACGAGAGCAAGCTCAACGTCGTGCTCGCCGAGGACATGCCGTGGGAGCAATGCCCCGATGGCCTGATCAAGCATCTCGTCCATCACAAGATGGGCACGCGCGAGATGTGCGTCGAAGCCTACATGCAGTTCCTGAAGGCCGGTGAGAAGTCCGGCATTCACCGGCACATGTGGGAGGAGATCATCTTCGTCGCCGAAGGCTCGGGCTACGACCTCCACTGGGATCTGAAGTGGGATTGCCTTGAAGCGTTTCAGTGGGAATGGGCGGCTGAGCCGAAGGCTTATTCCTGGAAGCGCGGTGACTACATCTACATCCCGCCGTTCACGAACCATCAGCACATCGCCGGCGATCACGAGGAGTGCCGGCTGATCGTGATGTCGAACCGAATCACCAAGGAGATGGGCTTCGACTGGTTCGATCAGGTCGCGAACGCGCCGGGCTTCGATGCGCTGAAGAATGGTGTCGGGCGCTAGGCGGCGCGGGCCTGCTGCTTCGCTTTCGAAAGCTGAAGGATCGCCTCGATCATCGCCTGCGGGTTGGCGATGCCTTTGCCTGCGATGTCATGCGCGCTGCCGTGCGCGACCGACGAGAACAGGATCGGCGTGCCGATGGTCAGCGCGATGGTGGCGTGCGGCGCGAGAAGCTTCGCCGCGATATGGCCCTGGTCGTGCAGCATCACGATGAAGGCATCGATGTCGTTCTTTTGAAACATCGTGTCGGCGCCGAACGGGCCTGACACCGCGATGCCCAGCATTGAGGCTGCCTCGATGGCCGGCGTGATGAACTCGATCTCCTCTTTGCCGAACAGCCCGCCTTCGCCGGCGTGTGGGTTGATGCCGCTGACGGCGATCTTCGGAGCGGGAATGCCCACCGCGCGCAGCGCGCTTTCAGTCGCGCGGATGACGCGGGAGACTCTATCGCGGGTGATCGAGTCGATGGCGATGCGCACGCTTTGGTGCAGCGTCGTGTGTGCGATGCGCATGCCGCCGCAGGACAGCATCATGTAGACATCGTCTTCCGGCGTGCCGGTCTCGCGCGCGACAAATGACGGATGGCCGTCGAACTTGATCCCCGCTTGCGCGATCGAGGTTTCGTTCTGTGGCGCGGCGACGACGGCATCGACTTGCCCCGCGAGCGCGGCCTTCACGGCGGTTCGGCAGAACGCAATCGACGCGCGTCCGGCAACCGGATTTGTTGCGCCGAATTCAAGCGACGCCGCGGCGGGCTGATTGCAGTCGAGAATCGTCAGCCGGTTGTCAGAGTCATCGAGATCGCCTGCGTATTCGATGACTCGCGTGTCGAGTTGAATTCCACAGGCCCGGGCGTGGCGGTGGAGGACGGCGGGGTCGCTGACGACGATGGGGTGGCAGGCGGCGCGGACGGTGGGGTCGAGCGCGGCCTTCAGGCTGATCTCGGGGCCGATCCCCGCGGGATCACCGGTGGTGATGGCGATTTTCGTCTTGTCGCGGGACATGCTCACAGCCAGCGTTAACGAACGAGGCGACGAGACCACATCCAGCATAGCAAGGCCAGAGCGAACGAAGTCGCAGCGATCAGCCCCCAGACGAAATTGTCATCGGTCAGAACAAGGCTGATTTCGGGTACGAAGCAGCGACCCAGCTCATTGAAGCAGTTCCGCCATTTCCAATAGTGCTCATAGAACATCCAGCCGAATGCCAGCGCGCATAGCGAGAAAAAGATCGCGAGCGCGGTCAGGGCAATTCGCATTGCGCGCGTGGATTATTCCCAGGGCATCAGCGAGGCATGGATCACGTCGGGCACGCCCTTGCCGCCGACGGAGCGGATCGCGAGGTCGACATCCTTGAGACCGAAGCGATGCGTGGTGATCTTCTCCAGCGGGAACCGCTTGGAGGCAATCTGCTCAAGCGCCAGCTCGCAGGCCCGGTAGCTGTGGCCGCGCGCGCTCTTCATGGTGATGAATTTCACCGTGAACTTCTCGAGCGGGAAGTTCGGGAACTGGCTCATCTCGCCCTGGGCGACGATGATGCCGCCCTTGCGCTTCAGAGCTTCAATGCCGAGCAAGATCGGGATGGTGCCCGCGCCCGCGGTGCAGTCGAGCGAGACGTCGACGCCCTTGCCGCCGGTGATCTCCATGATGCGGGCAAGGGGGTCTTCCTTCTGCACGTCGATCACGTAATCGGCGCCGAGTTCTTTTGCGACCTTCAGACGCGCGGCGTCCTTGCTCGTGCCGGTGACGATGATGAGCGACGCACCGGCTTGCTTGCAGATGACGGTTTGTGAGAGCCCCTGCTGGCCGGGACCTTGAATCAGCACTGTCGAGTTGTAACCGACCTGTCCGTCGAACAGTGACCACTCGACGCCGTTCGCCATCGGCGTGACGAGCCCCGCGAGTTCCGGCGTCACACCCTTCGGCACGTGATGCACGACGGCGTTCCACGGCAGATAGACGTACTGCGCGAAGCCGCCCCACAGATGCGGGGGCTTTTCGTCGGAGGTGTAGCCGTAGCGGATCGCGTCCGGATTGGTGCGCCAATTGGTGTTCTCGCAATGGCGATACTGACCCTGATGGCACCACTCGCACTTGCCGCAGCTCACGTAGTGCTCGACGAAGACGAGATCGCCTTCCTTGAAGCCTTTGCGGTTGGTGAACTCGCGGCCGGCCTTGGCGATGTAGCCGATGTTCTCGTGGCCCATGATGGTGGGCTTGTTGTGCGGCGGGTGCGCGTAGAGCTTCACGTCGGTGCCGCAAATGCCCGCCACTTCCATCTTCAGGAGCGCGGCGTCGGTAGGAACATCGGGCATCGGATATTCGCGGATCTCGGTCTTGCTCGGACCGGTCCGCACGGCCGCCAGTACTTTCTCAGCCACGATGACTTCCTTCCAATAGTGACGTTCGCTCCCTATCGGGGCATTGTATTGCCCGCAATGCGCGGCTTCATCAACAAAAGTCCGGAGCACAGCCAGGCGCTCGAACGCGTGCGCGCCCTGGTGCGCGAACAGTTCAAATTATCCGATGAAAACGCGATTCTCGTGAGCGAGCTGGAGTGCGCGCTGCCGGGCTGTCCGCCGCTCGAAACGGTGATTGCGTTCTGGTCTGAGGAACGCCGGCACCACTTCAAGATCTTCAAGCCGGTCGCGGAGGTCGTGCCGGAGGACCTTCCGCCCTATTGGCTGCGCGGCTCGTTCGTCGTGCCGGAGGATTGGGAGTGCGGCTGCTGCTGAGCCGCACTCCATGTTCGGAAGATCAGATCGGCAGGACGTTGATCGTCCGGTTCTCGATGTCGCCGCGAAGTCGCATGTAGAGCTTCGGATTGCGCGCGGCGAGGATGTTGAGCGCGGCGAGCACCGCGTTCGAAGGCTCCATCACTGTCATCACCGGCACCGCGCTCGGCGTGCGGAGCGACGACCACACGTCCTCCGGAAAATCCTTCGCGCTTGCGGGCACGGTGATCACCGGAATGGTGGTCGCGGCCGACAGCGTCGGGCCCGCGCCGTTCGAACGCCCGATGAAGGCGATCATCACGGAGTCCGGAATCTCCTGCGTCATCTTCTGAAGCGTCGCGATGCCGAGCACCGGCTCCTTGTGCACGGAGCAGGTGACAACCTGCATCATGTCCTTCAGGTCGCCGAGGAGCTTGGAGAAGGTCTCAGTGTCGTCCGTGGCGGAACCGCGCCACAGGATGATGCGCTGGTTCGGCACCTGGAAGCGCGCCGTGGTCTCGGCGACCTGACGATACTTCTCGGCGACTTCGCTCAGCGCGCCGCCGTCGCGATACACCTGCTTGTCGATGTAGTTGCCGTTCTCGAGAACGCGCCAGGAGTCGTTGTCGACCACGTCGGCGAGCAGCAGGTTGCCCTTGGTGTCGGTGCCGAACTCGACCTTGAGGTCGACCAGCGTGCCGCCTTCGAGTTGCCACGCCTTCTCCAGAACGAGGAAGACATCGCGTGCGATCCGGCGCATCGCCGGGAAGATCTTCCACTCGTCCTTGCTTGCGAGCACTTCGTCGGCTTGCAGAACGAGGAAGGGTTCCGCGCCGAGCAGCGGCTTCGCCGGATTGAAGAGCTGAATCTGCGCGTCGCCGTCCTTGAAGATCATCAGCGGATCGTCGGCGACGAGCGGCTTGCCCTTCCAGTTCTTGTCCTTGGTCTTGAGATAGAACTCGACGATCGCCTTCGGGAAGAGCTGGCCCTTCGAATAGTTCGGGTTGCGCTTGAGCGACGAGCCATGTGCTTCGCGGCGGACGACGACTTCATACGGAAGCATCGTGCAGCTCGGCGAGACGAACGACGTCGGGCTGTTCTGCTCGATGAAGGCGACGGGAATGCCGCAGGCCTTCAGCAGACGGAAGACGTTGCACGCGGTCGCGGTGGCGAGCCGGCCCTTGTCCGGAATGACATCGTGCTTGGCGCCATCGCCCGCGGTGATGTCGTCCTTGGCGACAAGGACCACGAGGTCGGAATGATTGGTGACCTGATGAATCTTCTTGGTCTTGCCCTCGTTGAGGAGCTTTCCGGGAAGATATTTATTGCCGGAGCGGTCGGCTGTATGAGCGTCCACGACAGGTCTCGTTATTTTAGAGGGAACGGGATTACCCCTTACAACTAGGGCAGTTGGCTGGCAATTTGAAGCCGGGCAAGGGTTTTAAACAGCAGTCCACATGCGGGTTTTGGCGGTATTTTTGGGTTCCATCGCTGTCTGCCGTCCCGCTTCTGGTTCACCCGTCAAACAGCCACGCCAAATCGCGCCCGGGAGCTTGAGGCGCCGGGCGCGCCTTCCTTCTTCCCCCTCGGAATAGTCCGAGGGGATGGAGCGCCAGGCGGCGCTTCATCTCAGTTCACGCCTTGCGGCGTGGCGCGTCTTTTCGCTCGA
>BFBZ01000366.1_pt1 | contig 48268 bp, 47 predicted proteins | sample 1888401 | NCBI WGS metagenome assembly BFBZ01 (sample SAMD00112614, study PRJDB3348) | symbiont metagenome | host: Chara braunii | reverse complement strand
TAGTCCTTCAGGTAGCCGTTCATTTCCTTCTGAAACGACGGATCGGCCTTGGCGTCGGCATAGGCCTTTTCCAGATCGAGGATCAGCGGCATCAGCGTTTCGGCGACGAAACGCCCGCCGAAAATGCCGAAGTGTCCGCGCTCGTCCGGACCCGAGCGGAATGAGTTCGGCAGTGAAATGCTCATGCGCTCGCAACTTTCTGGTTGGGCTTGACGGCATCGGCCTCGCGGGCCGCGCGAATGAAATCCCGGATCATCCCGATATCCTTTACGCCGGGTGCGCTTTCGACGCCTGACGAGACATCGACGCCGCCGGGACGCGCGATGCGGATCGCTTCGGCGACATTCGCAGCCGTCAACCCGCCGGACAGCATGAAAGGAATATCTAGCTTCAAACCTTTGAGAAGATCCCAGTCGAAAGGTACGCCCAGCCCTCCGGGCCGCGTCGCGTCCTTCGGGGCACGCGCATCGAACAGAATGCGATCCGACACCGCAGCAAAACCTGGAAGCGCATCCAGATCCTGTGCCGTGGAAACTGCGACGACTTTCATCACCGGAACGCCGAACGTCCGCTTGATGTCGCGCACGCGCGATACGCTCTCGCTTCCGTGCAATTGCAGAACGTCCGGCCGCAGCGTCTCAGCGATATTCGCGAGCGTTGCGTCGTCGGCATCGACGGTCAGCGCAACTTTCTGAGCACGGCCTTTGACGGCCAGACCCAGGTCGCGCGCGGTGCCAAGATTGACATGACGGGGCGAGGCCTCGAAAAAAACGAAACCCACCATGTCGGCGCCTGCCTCCAGCGCGGCCTCGAGGGTTTCGCGCGTGGACAGTCCGCAAATTTTCACCGCAAACGACATGGTCTCAAAAGCAGGTTATGCCCGTAGGGCTGGCTGACCGGGAATTCGGGTTGAGGGCGCGTTCTACAACGCCGCGCCGGGCTTGTCTCGCCCGATTGCCTTGTAAAAGTAACTCTGCGGGGCGGCTTGGGCGCTTCCGCCGCCAGGCGGGGAAACTTGCGCCTCGCTATATTCTCCGTGGCCGAGTGAACGTCCACGAAGGTCGGCGAGTTGCGTGCGTGCCTCTTGCGCGTCTCTTTCGTTGGCGCGTGCTGCGCGGCGCCAATGACGCTGTCCGAACCAGGTCGCGACGCCGCCGACGACCACACCGACAATCGCAAAGGCAATAATGACAACGAACAAGGGCAACCTTAGGCCCAATGCCGCGTCGCTCGAATCGAACGGATCGAACGGATCGAACGAAAGCATCACGAGATGCCGATTGGCGAGCGCGAACACGATGAAGACGATCGCAAGCGGCAGTATCACCAACACGTTGACGATCTTGCGGAGCATCTATTGTCCTCGCGACATCGAATAGCCGAGGAAAAGATCAGGTGGCAGCTCCGTCGCTGCCGGAATCGCGATTGAGACGTTCGCGCATTTCCTTGCCCGTCTTGAAAAACGGCACGCTTTTCTGCTCGACCGGAACATGCGCGCCGGTGCGCGGGTTGCGGCCTGCGCGTGCGGGCCGATGCTTGACCGAGAACGCACCGAAACCGCGTAACTCGACACGATCGCCGCGCGCGAGAGCCGCGACGATTTCATCGAGGATCGCATTCACGATGTTCTCTACATCTCTCTGATAGAGATGCGGGTTGTGCTCGGCGATGCGCTGAACAAGTTCGGATTTGATCATCGAGGTATTGAGTCCGTAGCGTGCGGCCAAACCATTTCCTTGAAAAAGCCTTGAACTGTCAAGCCGCTAATTGAAAACAAGTGACGGCTAAATCGCGTGACAATCGAGTGAAACCGGTCTTGCCCGCCGCGTGCGCGTGCAACGCAAAACGGCTGAAACGCGATTCAGCCATTCAATTGCCCGACGCGGGCTGCCACAGCGCGAGCATGCCATCGAGAGCGAAGCGATCGACGGCCTGCGCGACGCCTGAATGTTCGAGCTGACGAGCGAACGTCGGCAGACCGACGGCATCAAGTGCAACGGCTGCCGCCGTGCGCAAGAAGGTCATGTCGCTAAAACGCGGTGTCAGCTTGTAGTCTTTCACTGGAACTTCCTTGTCGATCTTCTTCTCAGAGACGAGCCAGGCGATTGCTGTCTTCTCATCGCCAAGTTGATCGATCAATTTCAGTCCCAAAGCCTGGCGACCGGTGAAGACACGCCCGTCCGCGACAGTTTGAAGCGTGGCGTCGTCCATGTTGCGGCGGTCCTTCACGAGGCCGCGGAACCATGCATAGGAATCCTTGACCAGTGCATCGAGCGCGGCGCGTGCTTCCGGGCTGGTCGGCTCGAAACCATTGGGCGCGGCCTTCAATGGCGACGACTTCACTTCCTCGACCTTGACGCCGACCGTCTTCATCAGGTCCGTGAAATTCGGGTACTGAAACAGAACGCCGATCGATCCGACCAGCGCCGTCTGCTGCGCAACGATCCGATCCGATGCGAGCGCGGCGATATATCCGCCGGAGGCCGCCAGCCCTTCGACAACGACGACGAGCGGCTTCTTGGCCTTCAGCCGCATCAAAGAATCGTAAAGCTGCTCGGAGCCGGCGGTGGTGCCGCCGGGTGAATTGATGTGGACGATCACGGCCGGGTGGGTGGACTTCTCAAGTTTTTCAAGCGCCTCGACGCGCGATGCATCGCTGCGGATCAATCCGTCTATCTTCACGCGCGCGATCGAGCGCGAACCCGTCAGCGCATCCCGGCCCGACGGCGTCGCAAGGGCACCGACCGCGACAATCGCAACGACGACCCCCAACGCGGCGATTACACGCCAGAATGTGAGTTTGCGGCGGATCCGGCGGCGGTCCACGATCACTTCGGATTCGATCGGCATCGAAAGTCTCCTCGCACACTTTCTGTTCTGAAAAACGGAATTGTCGGCGCAGCCTTGATTTGAGGTGCAATGATTACATCAATTACAACTCAATTTGGAGAGAACAAGGCTCAGTCCACTTCACAAGACAGCTACGGAACGATGCCAAGAAAAAGGGCTCCGGAACGCCCGGAGCCCTCATTGGTGTCGTAAGCCGCATCGTGCCGGCTGTGATTTAACCTTCGCGCTTCTTGAGCGCATTCCCGAGAATGTCGCCGAGTGTCGCACCCGAATCCGACGATCCGTATTGCGCGATGGCTTCCTTCTCTTCGGCAACTTCGAGGGCCTTGATCGAGACCTGCACCTTGCGCGCCTTCTTGTCGAACTGGATGACGCGGGCATCGACCTTTTCACCGACAGCAAAACGCTCGGTGCGCTGATCGTCGCGGTCGCGAGCGAGTTCAGAACGCTTGATGAAGGTCGTGAAGTCGGTGCCGGTGATCTGAACTTCGATACCGCCGTCCTTCACTTCAAGGACTTCGCAGGTCACGACGGCGCCCTTCTTGACGTCGCCCGGCTCCGCGAACGGGTCGCCTTCGAGCTGCTTGACGCCAAGCGAGATGCGCTCCTTCTCGACATCTACATCGAGAACGACGGCCTTGACCATGTCGCCCTTCTTGAAATTGTCGATGACCTGCTCGCCCGGCTGTTTCCAGTCGAGGTCAGACAGATGGACCATGCCGTCGACGTCGCCGTCGAGGCCGAGAAACAGACCGAACTCCGTCTTGTTCTTGACTTCGCCTTCGACGGTCGAGCCGACCGGGAACTTCTCGACGAACACTTCCCAAGGATTGCGCATGGTCTGCTTGAGACCGAGCGAGATGCGGCGCTTGGCCGAATCCACTTCGAGCACCTGCACTTCGACTTCCTGCGAGGTCGAAACGATCTTGCCCGGATGCATGTTCTTTTTGGTCCACGACATTTCGGAGACGTGGATCAGGCCTTCGATGCCCGGTTCCAATTCGACGAATGCGCCGTAGTCAGTGATGTTGGTGACGCGTCCGGTGAAGCGCGAGTTCAGCGGATACTTCGCCTCGATGCCCTGCCAAGGATCGTCCAGCAATTGCTTCATGCCGAGCGAGATGCGGTGGGTCTCGTGGTTGATCTTGATGATCTTGACCTTCACCGTCTGGCCGATCGCGAGCACTTCGGTCGGATGATTGACGCGGCGCCACGCGATGTCGGTGACGTGCAGCAAGCCGTCGATACCGCCGAGATCCACGAACGCACCGTAATCGGTGATGTTCTTGACCACACCGTCGATAACCTGACCCTCTTCGAGGTTCTGCACCAGTTCCTGACGCTGCTCGGCACGCGTCTCTTCAAGAACGGTACGGCGCGAGACAACGATGTTGCCGCGGCGGCGATCCATCTTGAGAATCTGGAACGGCTGCGAATTGTTCATCAGCGGTGCAACGTCGCGGATCGGACGAATGTCGACCTGCGAGCGCGGCAAGAACGCGACCGCGCCATCGAGATCGACGGTGAAACCGCCCTTGACCTGATTGAAGATGACGCCGTGAACCTTCTCGTTGGCGTTGAACGCCTTCTCGAGCTTGCCCCAGCTTTCTTCGCGGCGCGCCTTGTCGCGCGAGAGCACAGCTTCGCCGAGTGCGTTTTCGATCCGGTCGAGAAACACCTCGACTTCATCGCCGACCTTAAGGTCGTTCTCGCGGCCGGGGCCGTTGAATTCGCGGAGAGCCACGCGGCCCTCGGTCTTCAGGCCGACGTCGATGACGGCCATGTCTTTCTCGATCGCAACAACCTTGCCCTTGATGACGGAGCTCTCTTGCAGATTGCCGCCTGCGAAGGATTCATCGAGCATCGCGGCGAAATCGTCGCGCGAGGGGTTATAGGAATTAGCAGTCGAAGCCATTTGTTCTCCAAATGCGGAATGCCGGCAGCGGGGTTTAAAGGCGTATCGCGCATCCAGTGCCAAAAGTCCGCGACCTTTGACGACCGTCATCCGCTATCCGAAATAGCGAAAACGGGCCGGCTGTTGCCTGCACGAGCAATACGGAAAGTGTGGACCGGGGCCTCAGTCTGAGACCAAAAGCAGGCTTTCCTCCAATAACGGCAAGGACTTAGACCTTGACCGGCCTGCTCGGACAGCCTCGACGAAATCGATGGCGACCCGGACGCCGGGGATATAGCCCCCGGGACATCGGGCGGCAAGGCAAAAACCGGGCAAAATAGTCCGAAAATGCGCTAACGCGCGGCGCGAACCGCATCCACGATAGCGATGGCGGCACGAATGCCGCCTTCGATATCGAGCTTGGAATTATCCAGCACATGCGCATCGGCTGCACGCCTCAATGGCGCAGCGGCTCTGTTTTTGTCGCGCTCGTCTCTTTTCAAAATATCAGCGAGCACCGATGCCTCGTCGGCAGCCTCGCCACGCGCGCGCATCTCAAGCGTTCTGCGCCGCGCGCGAACTTCGGGATCCGCGACAACGAAAATCTTCACGTGAGCATCGGGGCAAATGACCGTCCCGATGTCGCGGCCATCGAGCACCGCGCCGGGAGGACCGGCAGCGAAGTTGCGCTGAAACGTCAGCAGCGCCTCGCGCACCTTCGGATGCGCTGAAACCACTGACGCAGCTTCGCCGACGCGCTGTGTTTTGAGTTCCGGATCGCCGAACAAGGAAGGGTCCAGCGCCGCAGCAAGCATCGCGGCCTTCGTCTCGTCGGCCAGTTCGGCATTGGCATCGAGCATCGCTTTGGCGACCGCGCGATAGATCAATCCGGTATCGAGATGGCGAAATCCGTAATGTGCAGCGAGCCGCTTGCCGAGCGTACCTTTGCCGGATGCCGCAGGACCGTCGATGGCGATAATCATGCGAACTCCGCTCCCATGCCGCGCATCATCGGTATGAAGTCGGGGAAACTCGTGGCGATAAAGGCCGTGTCATCGACCTTGACCGGCGTGTCGGACGCAAGGCCCATCACCAGCGCCGACATCGCGATGCGATGATCCATATGGGTTGCGACAAGTCCGCCGCCCGGAACGAAGCCTTTTCCTTCGACAATCATATCGTCACCGGAAATCTCAACCTTTACGCCGTTCACGCGCAACATCGCGGCGGTGGCTTCAAGCCGGTCGGATTCCTTGACGCGCAATTCCTGCAAGCCACGCATCGTCGTGGTGCCTTCCGCAAAGGCAGCAGCGACAGCCAGCACAAGATATTCGTCGATCATCGATGGCGCGCGTTCGGCAGGCACCTCAACGCCCTTGAGCTTCGACGCACGCACGCGAAATTGCGCCATCGGCTCGCCCGCATCGCCCCGCTTGTCGCTTTCGTCGATCGAGGCACCCATCTCTCGCAGCGTCGTGAACAAACCGGTTCGCAGCGGATTCGTCATCACGTCGGTGAGAACGATATCCGAGCCTTCGACGATCAGCGCAGCGACAATCGGAAACGCCGCCGACGACGGATCGGCCGGGACGACGACTGTCGCGCCCTGCAATTCGGGCTGGCCGATTAATGTGATCTTGCGGCCATGCGTTCCTTCTTTGACTGATATTATCTGCGCGCCGAAATGCGCAAGCATCAACTCGGTATGATCGCGGCTGGCTTCGTTCTCGATCACGGTCGTGGTGCCCGGCGCGGACAGTCCTGCGAGCAGCACGGCCGACTTGATCTGCGCGGACGCGACCGGTGTGCGATAGACAATCGGCAAAGGATCGCGCGCGCCTTGCAGCGTCATCGGCAAACGACCGCCATCGGCCTGCGTGGAAACGCGCGCTCCCATCAATGCCAGCGGATCGAGAATTCTGCGCATCGGCCGCCCGCGCAGGCTGGCGTCGCCATCGAATGTCGCTTTGATCGGACAACCTGCGACGGCTCCCATCGCGAGACGGCATCCCGTGCCGCTATTGCCGAAATCAAGCGGCGCGTCCGGTGTTGCGAACCCGCCGACGCCCACGCCCTGAACACGCCAGGCGCCCTCTCCTGTCCGCTCGACCTTCGCGCCGAGCGAACTCATAGCCTTGGCAGTATTGAGAACGTCTTCGCCTTCGAGCAGCCCGGAAATTTGCGTCTCTCCGACCGCGAGCGCACCCAAAATCAGGGCGCGATGTGAGATCGACTTATCCCCCGGAACACGGACGGAGCCGCTCAGGGCGCTCCTCGCCCGGGCTTCAAGCGGGGTGGGTTGTCCGGATTGGGTCAAGACGGCTGTCCTCTGGATTTCAGGGCTCCTACCACGCGCGCCGGAATAGGTCACGGGGCCGCCATTTATGGCATCCGCCGCTATTGACAGCGGCTGCGCAACTAGCCAAGTGAAGCACCGTTTTTCAAAGACATCTTCAGGACTCCGCCCGTGGCCAAAGCCGATCTCGGAACCAAGCGCATTTGCCCGACGACGGGCAAAAAGTTCTACGACCTCAATAAGAACCCGGTGATTTCGCCTTACACCGGCGAGGTCGTGCCGATTGTGGTGGCGCCGCCGCCGCGCACCCGTGCCGATGCAGCCGCCAGAGCAAGCGCCGCAGCAGCCGCAGCGACCGCCGCAGCTGCTGCGCCCGAACCGGCCGAGGCCGAAGAGTTGGTCTCGCTCGAGGAAGCCGATGCCGAGGAGAATACCGGCAAGGTCAAGGCGCAGATGCCGGAATCCGAAGACGATATCGAGGTCGATGAGACGCTCGACGACGACGATGACGATTCGACCTTTATCCCTGAGGAAGAAGAAGACGACGAGGATGTCACCGACATCATCGGCGATGTTTCGGGCGACGAAGAGACTTGAGATAGCGTCTCAAGTATGATTTTTCGGATTGCGCCGCGCATTCAAGCGCGTCGAGGTTTGGGGCCATAGCTCAGCTGGGAGAGCGCTTGCATGGCATGCAAGAGGTCGGCGGTTCGATCCCGCCTGGCTCCACCAACCTTCTTCTGAAATTCAGATACAGCCGCCTTCGGGCGGCTTTATCTTTTTGCGAGGACGAAAGTCAGCTTGCGGGCTTCGGCTGCCTCTTGTCGAGCGCAGCCAATGCATCGGCGAGGATCGCACGCACGCGATCGGCGTCGCTTGCCTCGACCATCGATGGGTCGAGATAGAAATCCAGACCGGTCGTGCGCGCGGTGACGACGCGGCTTTTTGCTTCCTTCATATCGGCAACCTTATCGACCGCGTAAGGCACGACCTCGCGGCTGATGCCCTTCATCGTGATCGCAGGAAGCGGGTGCGCGGTGACGACGTCGTTCACCAGTGCGAATGTTTCATAGCTGATGACGATCTTGCCGGGCTCGGCAATGGACTGAAGCCGCGCCGCAAGGTTCGCCTCGGCGCCGATGATCGTGTAATCCATGCGATCGCTGCTGCCGAAATTACCGACGTTGCAGAATCCGGAGTTGATGCCCATGCGCGTCTTGAATGGTTGCTCGATTCCCTCCGACCGCCATTTGGCATTCAATTCTGTGAGCCGCTGCTGCATCGCGACCGCCATCTGAAGGCAATTCTTGGCGTCGATGCGCTCACCCTGCGTCTCCGGATCGCCGAAGAAGATCAGCATCGCATCGCCGATGAACTTGTCGATGGTGCCGCCGTGTTCGAGGGCAATGGCCGACATCTCGGTGAAATATTCATTCAGCAGCAACGTCATTTGCTCAGGCTGCAAACGCTCCGTCGTCGCGGTGAAATTCTGAATATCGGAAAAAAAGATCGTGAGCTTTTTACGCTCGGTATGGATTGTCACGTCCTTCTGGCCGCTGAAAATGCTCTTGTAGATTTGTGGCGAGATGTAACGCGAGATCTTCATCGACAGCGTCGCAAGAAAATCATTGTTGTGTTCAAGCTCGCGGTTCATCGACTGAATTTGCGCGGCCTGCCGGCGCTGCATCGCGAAAAAGGACACGCCGCTGATCGCCGCCAGCGCGAAATAACCGAGCAGAAATTTGAACGAGAAGAGGTTGGCGGCGATCGGAGCTGCTATGACGACTTCCTGAATTCCGCGCACATCGCCGACTTTCCAGTCGTGCTTCGGGCTTTCAGGATGGTTGTTGTGGCAATTGACACATGCCTGACCCATGACGATCGGTGCTACAAGGCGAACCTTGTCGCTGAACAGCGTATGCGACGCATCGACGACCTTTTGATCGGGATTCTCCCGCAGCGACTTTAGAGCGCCTTGCTCGAATGCATCGAGTTGGTGCGGCGCGCGATTCTTGAAGGGAAGATCGGAGACGAAGCGGTAGGTAATGTTGTTCTGCTGCTCGCCGATCACCTTGCCGAGTTCAAGCGACAGCGTTGCAGGGATTGGAATAGCGCCAGGCGCCGATTCGTAGTTGTGAACCACTTTGGTCGGCTCGAGCGATGACAGAATTCTGCCGACGACATTCGTCGCATAATATCCGCGCACGCTGCTGATAACCGAATTAAGGTCGGACGCCTGCCGCCGCAATCCGGATTCCGCCAAATGCGTCAGATCGAGCCATACAGCCAGCGGCAAAGCGAGCAGCAGCAAAGCGACCAGCGAGCCTGTCAGCAGGCTTCGCTTGCGGAGATTTTCGGGATTCGCCTTCTCGACAGTTTCCATCGGCGTGATTTTATCTGCTGCGCGTCGTTGCAAAGCAGCATCATAGCGCGCCCGCAATTTTGAGGCGACTGCCTTGCGAGCAAAGACTGGTGAACACGCTGCCCGCTGGTTAAGACGAGCTTTCAGGATCAACGGAGATTGGCTCAATCGGCGCCAATATTGACCCTGTCGGCGCTATCGCTCAAATGTGCCGCTCGAAAATAACGCCAACCGGCACGAACGACTGCGAAGGCTTCCAAATGACCGAACAAAATTCGACTGGCGCTATTTCCGGTCTGCGCGTGATCGATCTTTCGCGCGTCCTCGGTGGCCCTTACTGCACGCAGATTCTCGCGGATCACGGCGCCGATGTTGTGAAGGTCGAGCCGCCGGCGGGTGACGAGACACGCGACTGGGGCCCTCCGTTTCATGACGACGACGCCGCGTATTTCATCGGCACCAACCGCAACAAGCGTTCGGTCAGTCTCGACCTCTCCGTCGAAGGCGGCCGCAAGGTGCTGATGAAGATGCTCGAGACCGCCGACGTGCTGATCGAGAACTTCAAGCCCGGCACGCTCGACAAATGGGGCATCGGCAACGATTTCATTCGCGGCAAATTTCCCAGACTCATCCATTGCCGGATTTCCGGTTTTGGCGCGGACGGTCCGCACGGCGGGCATCCGGGCTACGACGCCATCATCCAGTCGATGGTCGGATTGATGGCTGCGACGGGATCGCCGCAAAGCGGGCCAACACGCATCGGTGTCGCGCTGGTCGATATGTCGACCGGACTTTATGCAACGGTTGGAATTCTGATGGCGCTCGCCGAACGCGCAAAATCCGGCAAGGGCCAGTTCGTCGAGACCACGCTGTTCGAGACCGGCCTTGCGATCATGCATCCGCATACGGCCAACTTCTTCATGCATGGCAAGCCGCCGGCGTTGACCGGCAATGAGCATCCCAATCTCTATCCTTACGCGGTCTTTCCCGCGCGCGACGGCAATGTCTTCATGGGCGTCGGCAACGACGGTACCTTCCGCAAACTTGTGAAGGAACTGGGCAAGCCTGAACTTGGAACCGACCCGCGCTTCGCCAGAAACCGCGACCGCGTCATCAATCGCGATGAGCTTCGCGTGGAACTTGAAGCTATTCTCAAGGATCAGGACAGCGAACCGCTGTGCCGCCGGTTGCTGGCGGCGGGATTGCCTGCGGGGCCTGTTCAGGCTGTCGACAAGGTGTTGGAGAGCGAGCACGTCAAGCATCGCGGCGATATCATCGAAAAGGATTGGTACAAGGGCGTCGCCTCGCCGATCCGCTTCGACCGCACCAAGGCCAGCCTGCGTCATGTGCCGCCGAAATTCAGCGAGCACTCCGATACGATCCTCTCGGAGTTTGGCTACTCGGCCAAAGAAATCGCGGAGTTGCGCGCCTCCGGCATCGTCGCCGGTCCGGATCGCAAACGCTGAATTTTCGGAATTTCTCTCTGAAGCACGAACTCATCCGTCAGGCCGCGCGACAACAGAAAGGTGATTGCCAAATGGCGATCGCCTCTGTTCGCGACCTTCCGCCGCCGGAACCTTTATGGCAATTTGACGCAGCCCAACGGAATGGACGGGAGCCGGGTCATGTTCGGGACTCTTCTTCGCAAATCGCCCGCTCTCGCAATCACGGTTTTGCTTGCTTCGCTTTCGAGTGCACCGGCGCTTGCCGACAAGCGCGTTGCGTTGGTGATCGGCAACTCCGCCTACAAAAACGTCAATCAGCTTCCGAACCCGTCCAAGGATGCCGCCGCCATCGGCGAAATGCTGAAGAAGGCGGGCTTCGATTCCGTCGATTCCCGTCAGGATATCGGCGTCGCCGATATGAAGAAGATGATCCGCGACTTTTCCGACAAGGTCGCAGACGCTGACGTTGCGGTGGTGTTTTACGCGGGACACGGCATCGAAGTCGATGGCACGAATTATGTGTTGCCAATCGACACCAAGCTCGAACGCGATATCGATGTCGAAGACGAAGCCGTGTCGCTCGACCGCATCGTCAAGACCATCGAGCCGGCCAAAAAACTGCGCCTGGTCATTCTCGATGCCTGCCGGGACAATCCATTTGCAACCACGATGAAGCGAAGCATCGGCTCGCGCGGCATCGAGCGCGGCCTCGCGAAAGTCGAACCGGCGAACCCGAATACTCTCATTGCCTATGCGGCGAAGGCCGGCTCGACCGCGTCAGACGGTGCAGGAAGCCACAGTCCCTTCACAACGGCGCTCCTCGTGCAGTTGCCGGTGCCGGGACAGGATTTGCGAAAGTCGCTCGGCTACGTCCGTGATTCGGTTCTGAAAGCGACGTCGAACAAGCAAGAGCCGTTCGTCTACGGTTCGCTTGGCGGCGACGACGTGGCGCTTGTTGCCGCGCCGGCCCGCGCCGCAACTGTTCCTGCGCAGGTCGTAGCCCTCGATCCCGACTCGAAACTGCGTCAGGACTATGAACTCGCAGCTGCGGTGAATACGAAGCCAGCGTGGGATGCGTTCATCAACAATTACCCGAAAGGTTTTTATGCCGACCTTGCGCGTGCCGCGCGAAGCAAACTCGACAGCGCGCCTGCGAATACCGTGGTCGCCAGCAAGGCGCCCGACAATCGCGGGGCGCAACCCGTCGCACAACCACCGAAGGACGCAAATCCCTACGCAGGATTTGAGAACTTCACGGGCCGCACTTTCAAGCTCAACTACATCGAGGATCAACAGGAAGTCTCTCCCGCTCCGGGGCTCAAGCACGTCCGCCGCGAGATCGTGATTTACGTGAAATCGGCGGCGGAAATATCCAGCCGGTTGTCTTATGTCCGCCCCGATCCGGCACATTCGAGTTCGCGATACGCGCTAGGCGCGCTCGGTGACTTCAATCGCGGCGTGCAGATGCTGTATTCGGACTCAAAGCTGCATCAGGTTACGCTTGTAGGAAGCTATCGCCTGCTCACTGACATTTCGTCCAATGGAACATCCTGTCAGGCGAAGGTCGTTTATGAGCTGAACCAAGGCAAGGATCATTTCGAGATGCGAAACCAGAACGGCGACCCCGTCAATGTTTCTGCGCTCTCGACGCAAAATATCGCATGCAAGGTCGCGACGGGCGAAGCGATGGGCACCCCGCCGGAGACGATTGGCGCCGACGCATCCAGCGCAAATCCTGCCGCAAAAGCGAAATAGCGCCGCGATATTGCGAGATACGGCTACTTTCCCGCTTCCCTCCGGTCGCCCTCCCCGACTACGATTGCATCACTTGAACGTCATCCGGCGCTGATAAAGCGCAACGATCGCCGATCGAACGACGATGACGCATACCGGGAGACTATCGATGACATTTCGCCAACTCGGCTTCGGCCTGACCGCCTCGGCTCTTATCACTTTCGCAAACCCCGCTCACGCCGTTACCGAAATCCAGTGGTGGCACGCAATGACCGGCGGCAACAACGAAGTCGTGGTCAAGCTCGCGGAAGAGTTCAACGCCTCGCAAAGCGACTACAAGGTCGTGCCGTCCTACAAGGGCAGCTATCCGGACACGATGAACGCCGGCATCGCGGCGTTCCGCGCCGGCAACGCACCGCATATCATGCAGGTGTTCGAGGTCGGCACTGCCACCATGATGGCGGCGACCGGCGCGGTGAAGCCGGTTTACAAGCTGATGGCCGAGGCCGGCGAGAAATTCGATCCGCAAGCATACCTGCCCGCGATCACCGGCTATTACTCGACCTCAAAGGGCGAGATGCTGTCGTTTCCCTTCAATTCATCTTCCACCGTGATGTGGATCAACAAGGATGCGTTGAAGAAAGCCAGCATCGCCGAGATTCCGAAAACCTGGCCGGAGGTTTTCGAGGACGCGAAAAAACTGAAAGCAGCCGGCTACGACACCTGCGGCTTCTCGAATGCATGGGTGACGTGGGTCAACCTTGAACAATTGTCGTCGTGGCACAACGTGCCGCTTTCGACCAAGGCCAACGGTCTCGACGGCTTCGACACCGTGCTTGAATTCAACAAGGCGCTGCAAATCAAACATCTCGAGACGCTGATCGAATTGCAGAAGAACAAGACCTACGACTACTCAGGCCGCACCAACACGGGCGAAGGCCGCTTCACCTCCGGCGAATGCCCGATCTTCCTCACCTCGTCCGGCTTTTTCGGGCAGGTGAAGAGCAACGCCAAGTTCGACTGGACCAACGCGCCGATGCCCTATTATCCGGACGTGAAGGGCGCTCCGCAGAATTCGATCATCGGCGGCGCTTCGCTCTGGGTGATGGGCGGAAAGACGCCGGAAGAATACAAGGGCGTCGCGAAATTTCTCTCTTTCCTCTCCGATACCGACCGGCAGGTCGCGGTCCACAAGGCGTCGGGCTATCTGCCGATCACGAAGGCCGCCTATGCGAAAGCGAAGGAACAAGGCTTCTACAAGGAACAGCCCTATCTCGAAACGCCGCTGCTTGAATTGACCAACAAGGAGCCGACCGAGAATTCGCGCGGACTTCGCCTCGGCAACATGGTGCAGCTGCGTGACATCTGGGCGGAGGAAATCGAGGGCGCGTTGGCCGGCAAGAAAACTGCCAAGGAAGCCCTCGATGCGGCAGCGGAGCGCGGCAATGCGATGCTGCGTCAGTTCGAACGCACGGTTGCGAAATAATCTCTAAAGCGGGACGCGAAAGCGTCCCGCCTCACTTCCATCATGCAGAAACAAAACGTCTTTCATTCGCGGCTGTTGCCGTTCCTCCTGCTGATCCCGCAGGCTGCGGTTGTTCTGATCTTTTTCTACTGGCCCGCGGCGCAGGCCGTCTATCAATCCTTTCTTCTACAGGATGCATTCGGACTATCGACGACTTTCGTTGCGTTTGAAAACTACGTCGCGCTGTTTCACGAGCCTGGCTATTTCAGCGCGATCGTCAGGACCTTTACGTTCTCGGCGGCGATCGGCGGCGCCTCGCTCTCGCTCGCGCTTCTGCTCGCGGTGATGGCGGACAAGCCGCTGCGCGGGGTCGGAATTTATCGCACGCTTCTCATCTGGCCGTATGCGGTGGCACCCGCCGTTGCCGGCGTGTTGTGGATTTTCATGCTGCATCCTTCGCTCGGCGTGCTGGCGCGAGGTCTGCGCAATCTCGGCGTCAACTGGAATCCGCTACTCAACGGCGACCACGCCGTGATCCTCGTCGTGCTCGCCGCAACGTGGAAGCAGATTTCCTACAATTTCCTTTTCTTCCTTGCGGGGTTGCAGGCGATCCCGAAAAGCGTTCTCGAGGCTGCCGCCATCGACGGCGCGCGTCCGATGCGGCGTTTCTGGACCGTGACGTTTCCGCTGCTGACGCCGACGATCTTCTTTCTGATCGTCGTCAACATCGTCTATGCGTTCTTCGACACGTTCGGCATCATCGACGCTATGACCGGCGGCGGGCCTGCCAAGGCAACCGAAACGCTCGTCTATAAAGTTTATCTCGACGGCCTTCTCGGCGGCAATCTCGGCTCATCCGCTGCGCAGTCGGTGGTCCTCATGGTGATCGTCATCGCGCTCACCGCGATTCAATTCCGCTATGTCGAACGCAAGGTGACGTATTGATGGTCGAGCGTCAGGGCATCCGCCGCTACGCCGCGCACCTGATCCTGTGGATCGGCATCGCCATCGTCGCGTTTCCGGTCTATCTCGCGATTGTTGCTTCGACGCAGGAAGCCTATCAGATCGCCAACGGCCAGATGTCGCTGCTGCCGGGCGGACATCTGATCGAGGTTTACAAGAAAACGATTTTCACTGGCACCAGCGGATCGACGCGCGAGCCGGTCGGCGTGATGCTGTTGAATTCGCTGGTGATGGCGCTGTCGATTGCGCTGGGCAAGATCGCGATCTCGATCCTGTCGGCCTATGCCATCGTGTATTTCCGCTTTCCGTTCCGGATGTGGATCTTCTGGCTCATATTCATGACGCTGATGCTGCCGGTCGAGGTACGCATCTATCCGACCTACAAAATCGCAGCCGATCTGCATCTGCTCGACAGTTACGCCGGCCTGACGCTGCCTTTGATCGCGTCTGCCACCGCGACGCTGCTGTTTCGGCAATTTTTCATGACCGTACCGGATGAATTGCTGGAAGCATCCCGCATCGACGGCGCCGGGCCGTTTCGATTCTTCAAGGATACGCTGCTGCCGCTGTCGCGCACCAACATGGCCGCGCTGTTCGTGATCCTGTTTATCTATGGCTGGAATCAGTATCTCTGGCCGCTGCTCATCACGACGCGCGACGACATGCAGACCATCGTCATCGGCATCCGCAAGATGATTACGACGTCGGACGCGCTTACCGAATGGCCGGTCGTGATGGCGACGGCAGTGCTGGCGATGCTGCCGCCGGTCGCGGTCGTCATCCTGATGCAGAAACTGTTCGTTCGCGGACTGGTCGAGACGGAAAAATAGGAAGCACGGATGTCCAACGTTGTCCTGAACGATGTCCGCAAAACCTATCCCGGCGGGGTCGAAGCCATCAAGAGCGTCAGCTTTGAGGTCGGCGATGGGCAGTTCTGCGTATTGGTCGGCCCGTCAGGCTGCGGCAAGTCCACGCTGCTGCGTATGGTCGCCGGTCTCGAAACCATCACAGGCGGCACCATCGACATCGGCGGCCGCATCGTGAATGAAGTCGAGCCCGCCGAGCGCGACATCGCGATGGTGTTCCAGAACTACGCGCTCTATCCGCACATGACCGTCTACAACAATATGGCTTACGGCTTGCGAAATCGCGGCATGCCGAAAGCCGAGATCGATACGCGCGTGCGCGAGGCTGCGCAGATTCTTGAAATCGGGCCAATGCTGGATCGCAAACCGCGACAGTTGTCAGGTGGTCAGCGCCAGCGGGTCGCAATGGGCCGCGCCATTGTGCGTCAGCCAAAAGTGTTTCTATTCGACGAGCCGCTGTCGAATCTCGACGCAAAACTGCGCATTGCCATGCGCGTCGAGATCAAACGGTTGCAGCGCCGCCTGAAAACAACATCGATCTACGTCACCCACGATCAACTTGAGGCGATGACGCTTGCGGACATTCTGGTGGTGATGAATGGCGGCGTGGTCGAGCAGATCGGCAAGCCGCTCGACATCTATCAGAAGCCAGCAACGACGTTCGTTGCATCCTTCATCGGTGCGCCACCGATGAATCTCGTGAAGGCGAAGGCCGGAGAATTCGGAAATCTGTTCGTACAGGACGGAATTCTCGGCGTCCGGCCGGAGGATCTCGTCGTCGATAGCACCGCATCCGATGGCGGCGTTGCGTTCGACCTGACGGTCGATGCAGTTGAGCGCGTCGGACCTGAAACATTCATCTATGGAAGCCGCGCGAAACACGACGGCGTAGCCAGCGTCAGCGCCAATCCGGGGGAATTGCCGCCGGGCGAAATCATCGTCCGGATTCCGGGCCAGGACGCGCCCGCTATCGGCTCGCGAATCAAAGCATCGGCGGCACGCGCAAAGCTGCATCGGTTCAGCGCCGACGGCAGAAAACGGCTCGATCCCTGACCGTTTTCGCCCGAATTGGCGGGGCTTTACGGCATCTTGAACGGCGTTCCGACTCTCTCCATATTGTTGTTGTCCGGAGGATTCTCCGGATAGGGCGCCGCAAGGGCCCGTCACTTCAAAGTCGCTTCGAGAGGACTTTGTTAATGTCTCGTGTTCCTTCGCTATCGAGTCCGTTTCTTCTGGGATTTGACGAGATCGAGCGTGTGCTCGACCGCGTTGTCAAAGGAGCGGACGGTTATCCTCCGTACAACATCGAGCGCCTCGCGCGCGAAGACGGACAACCCGAACGCCTGCGCATCACGCTGGCGGTCGCCGGCTTCACTCGCGATCAACTCGATGTGACGACTGAGGAAAACCAGCTTGTGATCCGGGGCCGTCAGCAGGACGACAAGACCCGCCAATACATCCATCGCGGCATCGCCGCGCGGCACTTCCAGCGCACCTTCGTGCTGGCGGACGGGATGTTCGTCGTCGGCGCGGACCTCAGAAACGGGCTGCTGTCGGTCGACCTCGCCAGGCCGGAACCTGAACGGGTCGTTAAGCAGATAGCCATCAATGAACATGAATAATGGAACGAGTAGCGGACTCGACCGCTTGGTCAACAGTAAGGAGTCGAGACCATGACTGAAGCCAACACTGTGATCTTTGAACCGGATGTCTCGCCGGAGACGCTGGCCAACATGGGCGAAGGCCATATCGCCTATGTGAAGCAGATTCGCTCGGAAGACGTGCCGGGGCTTTTCCCGCAGGCGCCGCAGATTGCGCCGGGCCTCAAACTGTTCGCGCTGCATACAGCCGACGGCACGCCGATCATGCTGACCGACAGCCGCGAAGCAGCGGTTGCGAGCGCGTGGAGCAACGATCTGGAAACCGTCAGCGTCCACTAAGCTGAACGGCTGAGGAACGAATTCGGAAAACGGCGGTGCAATCGGCGCTGCCGTTTTTGTTTTGAGATGGCTGTTGAAAGAATTTACGCAGCTGTCGCCGGCGGCAGCGCCAGCACCGAATAAAGTGCCTGTGCATCGCGCGAGGCGCGCAATTTCTTGGCGACATCCTGATCGCGCAACAGGCGTGCAATTCGCGCCAGCGCCTTGAGGTGATCGGCGCCTGCGCCTTCCGGCGCGAGCAGCAGAAACAGCAGATCGACCGGCTGGCCGTCCATCGCCTCGAAATCGATCGGCCGCTCCAGCCGCGCGAACAGCCCGAAAATCTTGTCGAGCTTCGGGAGCTTGCCGTGAGGAATCGCAACGCCGTACCCGACCGCCGTGGTGCCGAGTTTCTCGCGCTGAAGCAGCACTTCAAAAATCGATCGCTCGTTCTGGCCGGTAAGTTCAGCCGCCCGCGCCGCGAGTTCCTGCAACGCCTGCTTCTTGCTGACAGCCTTCAAGGCCGGGAGAATCGCCTCGGGCGCGACCAGATCGGTAATCGTCATGAAGCGTTCCGAGGTGAAAGTTAAGCCGTTGGTGAGGTTAAGAAATCGGTTTCGAACCGGGCTACGTCAAGGGCCGATGCCGGCTTAAATTGGTCCCCGGCCCCGAAAGGTCGCGGACCATAGTTAGGCTCCGACGGGGCGTCAATGCCGTGCCACGCCATTTGTCGCGGGAGGATCGACCCAGCCGACATTGCCGTCCGCGCGTCTGTAGATGATGTTCACGCGCCCGCTGCCGCCGTGCTGAAACACCACAACCGGCGCTCCCGTCAAATCCAGTTCCATCACCGCTTCGCTGACCGAATAGCGTTTCAGCGACGTCGTAGCTTCCGCGATGATGACCGGATTGAATTCGTGAACTTCCTCATCCTCATGCGAAGGCGCCTCGATCACATAGCTGGATGCATCGAGACCGCCGTTCAGGCCCACGAGTGCAGCCGACTCCGCATGCGCCCTTCGTTCCGATCGATCCTTGAGGCGACTCTTATAGCGGCGTAACCGCTTCTCGATCAGCAGCAGAGCCTCATCCGCGCTCGCATAGGCTTCCGCAGCCATCGCATCGGCCTCAAGCGTGATTCCCGAATCGAGATGCAGCGCACAGTCGGTACGAAATCCGAAGCCGTCCTTGCTCAGCGTAATATGCCCCGAATAATTTCCGTCGAAATACTTCCGCAGCACCTCGTCCGTCCGCGCGCGGACGCGATCGCGAAGAGCTTCACCGATGCTGATGCTTTTTCCGGAGACCCGAAGTGTCATGTCTTGCCTCGTCTGCTACTTGGGTGCGTTGAGGTTTGTGCTTATTGATGCCGCAGTCAAGCGGGTGCCGTGTCGCGCGAACGATCTACCGCAGGTGCAGCAGAGGTGAGCGCGGTGCCGAGCATGCTCTGTTTGTCGCGGCGGCGCTGGACTGAGGACGGGATACGCATGGCTTCGCGGTATTTGGCAACGGTACGCCGGGCAATATCAATTCCGTCGTCGTGCAATCGTTCCACGATTGTGTCGTCGGACAGAATTGCGGACGGACTTTCTGCATCGATCAGATTTTTGATGCGGTGCCGAACGGCTTCCGCCGAATGGGCGTCGCCGCCGTCCGCAGATGCGATCGAGGCGGTGAAAAAATATTTCAATTCAAAGGTGCCGCGATTGGTCGCCATGAATTTGTTTGCGGTCACGCGCGACACGGTCGATTCATGCATCTGGATAGCGTCGGCGACGGCTTTCAGATTCAGCGGCCGCAGATGCGCCACGCCCTGCGTGAAGAACCCATCCTGCTGACGGACGATTTCAGTTGAAACTTTGAGGATCGTTCGCGCGCGCTGGTCGAGCGCGCGCACGAGCCACGTCGCATTCTGAAGACATTCGCTGAAATAGGATTTGTCGCCATCCTTGCGGATCGTTTTCGACAGTTCCGAATAATAAACCTGGTTCACCAGGACCTTCGGCAGAGTGTCGCTGTTGAGTTCGACATGCCACCCGCCATCCGGGCCCGGCCGCACGTATACATCCGGCACGACCGTCTGCGCTTTCGCAGAACCGAATTTCAGTCCCGGCTTCGGATTGAGATGACGAATTTCACCGATCATGTCGGCGATATCCTCGTCGTCGACGCCGCAAATTTTTCTCAAACCCGCGATGTCGCGCTTCGCCAGCAGATCGAGGTGCTCGACCAGAGCCTGCATCGCGGGATCGTAGCGATCGCGCTCGCGCAACTGGATCGCGAGACACTCGCTGAGATTGCGCGCGCATACTCCCGGCGGATCGAATTTCTGCAAGACCGCAAGCACGGCTTCAATCACGTCATTGGCAACACCGAGCTTGTCGCCCGCATCGCCGAGATCGGCAGGCAGATAGCCTGCCTCATCGACGAGGTCGATCAGGTACTGGCCGATCATGCGGCTCTGCGCGTCCGGAAACGCGACGGCAAGCTGTTCGGCGAGATGATCGCTCAGCGTCAGCTCGGCAGCGACGAATGCTTCGAGATTGTAATCGTCGTCGTTCGACGATCCCCCGCCCCATTCGGTGTAGGCGGTCGGCGCCGCGTCCTGCGCGGTCCGCGCGGCAGCATCTGCCGGTTCTTCGGGGAAAACGTTTTCCATCCCGGTATCGAGATTGCGCTCGATTTCCTGGCGGCTGCCGAGATCCGGCGACATCCATTCCTCGGTGCCGGGCTCGAAGCTGTCGCCCGCGCCGCTTTCACTGCCGCCCGGCTGGGAAAATCCTTCATCGCCTTCGGAAGTCTCGGCCGGTCCGGATGACTGTTCGCTACGGTCGGGCGCACCGTCCTGATCCGCACGCTCGAGCAGCGGATTGCGCTCCAGCTCGTCCTCGACAAACGCCACGAGATCGAGATTCGACAGTTGCAGCAGCTTGATCGCCTGCATCAGCTGCGGCGTCATCACCAGCGACTGCGACTGGCGGAACTCAAGTCTCTGCGTTAGCGCCATAAAAATAGGGCCCGACAGCGAAGATTCGACCAAAGTTGGTCCGTTTCTTGCTTATCCCTTTTTGCGGTCCTTGTACACGCCTTGACGTTCTCCAAAAAAGGAGTACGGGGCCGCCGGCCTCAGAGTCGGAATTCCTCGCCGAGATAGAGGCGGCGGACGTCGGGGTCGTTAACGATCTCGTCGGGGTCGCCCTCGGTCAGAACTTCGCCCGCGTACACGATGTAGGCACGGTCGGTAAGACCAAGGGTCTCGCGCACATTATGGTCGGTAATCAGCACGCCGATGCCGCGGCTGGTCAGATGCCGCACCAGTTCCTGAATGTCACCGACTGCGATCGGATCGATGCCGGCAAACGGTTCGTCGAGCAGCATGTAGCTCGGCCGCGACGCCAGCGCGCGCGCAATTTCAACGCGGCGGCGCTCGCCGCCGGACAGCGCGATAGAAGGAGACTTTCGCAGGCGCGCGATGTTGAATTCCTCGAGCAGCGAATCCAGTTCCTTCTCGCGCTTGCGCTTGTTCGGCTCGACCACTTCGAGCACGGCGCGGATATTATCCTCGACGCTCAAGCCGCGGAAGATCGACGCTTCCTGCGGCAAATACCCGATGCCGAGCCGCGCGCGCTGATACATCGGCAGTTGCGTCACATCATGGCCGTCGAGTTCGACGCGGCCGCGATCCGGCTTGATGAGTCCCGTGATCATGTAGAACACGGTCGTTTTACCCGCGCCGTTCGGGCCTAAAATGCCCACGGCCTCGCCGCGCCTGACATAAATGCTGACGCCGCGAACGATCTTGCGCGAGCCGAAACTTTTCTCGACGCCATGAATGGCGAGATAGCCCGACGAGCGTCCCTTGATCGGAGCGGCGCCGTTCGATTTCTCGCGTGTCCGCTTTTCTCTGCGCGCAGAATCCTGCGTCTTCTCTTTTGGCAAATCGCGCGGAATGGGCGGCGCATCGAGCACGAATGACGACGGCTGACGCGGCGCGAGCGGAGCGGACGATTGCGTCTCGCGCGGAATGGTTGCGACAGCGGAATCGCGGCGGGCGGACATGCTCTCGCGCGGCGCATCGCGCGCGACCGGCGGTTTTTCGCGCGTGACGGTCTTGAAGATGTCGGTCATGCGCGTGCCGAGCGAACTTCCAAGCGAGGTGATGTCCTGGCGCGAGCGCGCAAAGCCCTGCCGGCCCCGAGCCGGGCCGCGCCGGCGAAAGATGCGCAGGAAATCCACCATGCCGTTCGTTCAACTTTCAGAGCGCGTCGTTGTTACGAGATTCAAGCGTCGGCGATTCGCGGGAACAGAATGAATGAGCGCACAACGATTGCCCAGCGAACACCTCGGGCGGCAATCGATCAGCACGATGGCGTCCCCGCTATTTTCGCGGCGGGTGATACAGGCTTGAAGGAAAAGGATCAACCTTGAGTGCGCTTCGGCGTCGAAAACTCGTTCAATTTCAAAGGCTTTCCGGGCGCCGAAGATGCGGGTTCTTTTTCCTTCGCGGGTGCCGTCGTCGAACTTCCGCCGAGGGGCGAGCCTGAACCCGGCGTGGACTGGAAGACGCCCTGTACCCGGCCACCGCCGGATTCGACGCGGGAGACGCCGGTCGTCATATCGACGATCAGCTTGTCGCCGCGCAGCACGTTCTTCTCCTTGGTCAGCAGCACATTGCCTTCCATCGTCACGGTGTTGGCGCGCATGTCGAACGTGCCGCGATCGCCGGTCACGGTCTGCTCCTTCTGCGTGACGATGACGCCGCCCTTCGCTTCCAGCCTGCGGATCTGCGAACTGCCGCCCGGACCCGGCGTTGCCGATTTCATCGCGGGCTTACCCGATGTGTCGTTGTTGTCGTAGAACACAACGAGAGTCTTGCAGCGCATCGTCGTGTCGCCCTGTACCACCTTGACATTGCCGCTGAAAGTCGCCGCCTTGTCCTTGTCGCGCATCTCGAGCGAGGCCGCATCGATCTGAATCGGCTTGTCGCGGTTCTGCGAAAAACCCTGCACGGCATTCGGCACGCCGGTTGCGGTCGATGTCTGCGCGCGCGCCTCGCTCAAAACACCGGCCACCGCAAACGCCGCGCATATCGCAATGGCACGAAGCACCGCGCGGGGCGGGCGCATCGTCCTGAGCGCAGCGAATTCCCGAATCGAAATCATTTGGTGGCGGCGTCCTGCGTGGGAGCGCCCGTATCCGACGTTTGGGCGTTCGGCGCAACCGCAGAAATGCCCGTTCCATCGGCCTTACTCGCTCCGTCGGGAACGAGAATCATCGTCACGCCGCCGTCGAACTTCACCAGCGCGCCGCCCTCAGTAATGCGCAACGTCTTTGCATCGAGCGTCCCATTAAGCAGCTTCACCGCGACGGGCTCGTCGGACGACACTGTGCCCGCACCGAGATCGACCGACGCCTGCGTGAGGCGGGCTTCATATCCCGAGGTCGATTGCAGAAAAATATCGTCCTTCAGATCGAGCAATTGCGCTTTCGAATCGAACAGCCCGTTGCGCGCATCCATCGTCACGCCGGTCTTGTCTTCCATCTGAACTTTCGCGCGCAGTTCGTGCAGTTCGACATTGTTCGGATCGGACACGTCCTGCGTCGCCGACTTCGCCCATAACTCGTAAGGCCGCTGGTCCGACGTGAAGCCCGACAGATGCGGCGATTCCATCGTGATCTTGGTGCCCTGAACGGCAAGACCGGCGATGTCGACGGGAAGTTTCGACAGAATGCGAAACGGATTGAATACCGACGCCAACACGATGACGGCAAGTGCTGCGATCACGACAGCAGGTACCGCCTTGCGCATGAGGCGCACGCGCGCGCTGTGGCGTTTTGCTTTCGCATAACGCGCATCTGCGCCCGCCTGATAACTGGTGCCGTGAATCGACGACAAGGCCGCTCCGAAGCGTGAATTCGCTGAACTTAAGCAATCCGCGGCGTTTTTGCAGCCCGCGATTTATCCAGTCCCGCCAGACACTTCACCAATACCGGCCAAAAGGCGGAAAAGTGACGGAAAACTGACGGACTTGGAATCGAGTGGCGAGATTAAGATCGGACGGCGAAATTATGAATGCGCGAAAATGTCGTCGTTTTCCCACCCGCCGAGGTCGAGTTTCGCCCGCGCCGGCAGGAATTCAAAACACGCCTTTGCAATCGCCTCGCGATTTTCTCGCGCCAGCGTCGCATCGAGCTTCTCGCGCAGCGCATGAAGATGCAGAACGTCGGACGCGGCGTAGGACAGTTGCGCGTCGGTGAGCGACGCTGCGCCCCAGTCGCTCGATTGCTGCTGCTTTGAAATTTCGACGCCGAGCACTTCGCGCACCAGATCCTTCAAGCCGTGACGATCCGTGTAGGTGCGCGTCAGCTTCGAGACGATCTTGGTGCAATATACCGGCTGCGGCATCACGCCGAAAGCATGAAACAGCACCGCGAGATCGAAGCGCGCGAAATGAAAAATCTTGGTGACGTTTTTATCGCCGAGCAGCTTCTTCAAATTCGGAGCGTCTTTATGTCCGGCGGGAATCTGCACCACGTCCGCCGTGCCGTCGCCGTTCGAGAGCTGCACCACGCAAAGCCGGTCGCGATGCGGATTGAGACCGAGCGTCTCGGTGTCGATCGCAACCGAATCCTTGTAGCGCGACAGGTCCGGCAGATCGCCGCGATGCAGGCGGATGGTCATGGTTTCGTTCCGTCGATTCGATGACGCAAACTATCGCGGATTCATCTTGCGCGCGAGAGCGGGACTCGCATGCAGCATGGCTTTCTGCGGCTGTGGTTAGCGCAATTTCACTGCAACGGCACGCGCAACGATGCCCGCAGCGCCAGCGGCTCGACCGGATGCACATGACGGTCGAACACGCCCGTGACTTCGTTCGGCAGCCGCGACTCGTAGTAATATTCGATCTGGTTGGTTTTCGCGTTGAACAGGTTAATGGCGTCGATCTGAAAACGCACGCCGTTGTCGAAATTATATCCGAGCCGCGCGTTGACGATGCTGCTCGAAAGCGATTGCACGCTGTCGTCCTCGATCAGCGGACGCGGGCCGAAGTAGCGCAGCTTCACCGCACCGAACCAGCCGAGCTTTTCGCCGAACACGACGGACGCGGAGCCAATGAGGTTCGGCGCGCCGGGAATGTAGTTGCCCGCCGGATCGAAATTTATGAAGCGCGCTTTGGTGGCGGCCAAATCTGCATCGAACGCCAGCCACGAATTGACGCGATAGCGATTGGTCCATTCCACGCCGACGCGGCGGCTCGGGCGGCTGGGCTCGGTCGTGCCTGCATCTCCCACAAAGAGAAGTTCGGAATCGAAATCCAGAACGAACAGCGCGACTGAACTTTCCAAGCCCGGGACGATCTTCGTCCGCACGCCAAGCTCGGCGCCCTTCGAGCGCACGAGCAGCGGCGACTTCTGCAACGGATCGATCTTGTTGACCGGGTCGACAGTGATGGTCGCGCCGCGCGCGTCGTTGCTGTGAAGCCCCGTTCCTGCGTTGGCGAAAAATTCTGTCGCCGCGGACGGACCGAACACGATACCGAATTTCGGCGACGCCATTCCCGACGTGACGTTGCCGGAATTTGCCGGCGTGTCGCTGTTCACCTGCGCGTTGAATATGTCGTAGCGAATTCCCGTCGTCGTCCGCAGCCACGGCAACCAGTGAATGAGATTCTGCGCGTAGAAACCGGCGCTGCCTTCCTTGACGCGATCCTCGCGCACGACGCCCGTGACCTGGCGGTCTACCGTGTTGAACAGGCCGACATTGATATTGTCGTAACGCGTCTGAAGTCCGAACGTCGTCTCCATCGGCAGCATCGCGAGGTGATGATTGAACGTATGACTGGCGTTGACGCCGAGCACCGTGCGCTTATCCGTCTGGCTGAACTGATCGCCGTTGATCGGGTCGTCGAGAAAGTAAGTAAAGTCGTTGAACAATTGCAGTGACGAGCGGATCGCGAATGTGTCGATCCTGGTGCTGCCCGCCGCATCCGTATCGCGAAAACGCGCCGACACACTGTAACGTTCGGCATTGCCGCCGTCGGTCGGGTTCAGCGTGCCGAAGCGGTCGATCGATCCCTGATCGATGGCGCGTTGTGGGACCTGATCGGTCGAAGTCCAGCCGTTGCGATAGGCCATGCCGGTGATCGACAGGCCGTTGTCGGAATTGCCTTCGCTGTAACGAAGCACGCCGTTGAGCTTGCGGATGTTGTCGGGCACGGCCCACGGCCCGTTGTAGGAATTCGCTTCGATCGCGGTGAGCACCGTGCCGTTGCCCGCCTGCCCTGAGCCCGCGACCAGCGCGCGGCGATAGCCGAAACTTCCGAGTGAAATGTCCGCGAAGGCGCGGTCGATCTTGTTCAGGTAGTCGATGTGAATCGAACCCGCCGACGAGAAATCGCCTTCGTCGGCGTAGTACGGCCCCTTCTTGACCTGCACCGACTGAATGAGTTCGGGAATCATGAAGTTGATGTCGGCATAGCCCTGCCCGTGGCCGTGCGTGCGCATGTTGGCCGGCATGCCGTCGATGGCGATCGCGAGATCCGTTCCGTGATCGAGATTGAAGCCGCGCAGAAAATACTGGTTGGCTTTGCCTTCGCCCGAATGCTGCGTGACGATGAGACCGGGCATCACTTCGAGTGCTTCGCCGGGACGCGTCACCGGCGTGGCGTTGACGTCGGCGTTCGTAAAAGTTTTTTCGCTCGCAGCCTGCGGCGGTGCAGTCTCCTGACTCCCAATATTGTTGTTTGAGGTCGATGGCGGGGGCTGTGGCTCGACGCGTTTCGATTGTTTCGCGCGCTTTTTTTCCGGCGAAGTGACGACGATCTGGGGAAGCGACGACGATTCGGGCGGCGGCATCTGCGCGAAAGCCCGGTCCACTGCTGCGACTTCAAAAGCCGCGATACAAATTGAAAAATGCCGCAGCCATACGAAACTGCGCGCGCTGCCACGCCCCAACACGCAAACGACCCCAACTCCCGGCGGCTCAGATTATCCGAACCGGGGTCGAAGTCTCACGATTTCATTTCGTTGGGAATTGGTGCCCAGGAAAGGACTCGAACCTTCACGACCGTTAAGCCACTGGCACCTGAAGCCAGCGCGTCTACCAATTCCGCCACCTGGGCATTGGCGGGTTAGTATTGGCCGCAGCCGCGCTTGTCAAATTGATGAGGGCCATCGGATTGGCCTGTTCGGCGCGGAAATGATACGGTATCGCAGCTTTCCGACGCTCTCTCACGCAGGATCAACATTATGGCCGCTCCTATCGATACCCTCGTCACGGTCTACGGCGGATCGGGGTTTCTGGGCCGGCATGTGATCCGCGCGCTGGCCAAGCGCGACTATCGCATCCGCGTTGGCGTGCGGCGGCCGGAACTGGCGGGTCATCTTCAGCCTTTGGGACGAGTCGGCCAGATCATGCCGGTGCAGGCCAATATCCGCTATCCGGATTCGGTGCGTGCGGCTGCGCGCGGCGCCAGCGTCGTCGTCAACCTGTGCGGCATTCTCTCGCAAAGCGGCGCGCAGTCGTTCGACGCGGTTCAAAACAAGGGCGCGGCGACGGTTGCCAAGGTTGCAGCAGAGATCGGCGCACGCATCGTGCATGTCTCGGCCATCGGCGCTGATGAAGATTCCAAATCGCGTTACGCGCGCTCGAAGGCCGCAGGCGAAAAGGCCGTGCGTGCGGTGGATCGCAACGCGATTATCATGCGCCCCTCGGTCGTGTTCGGCCCGGAGGACCAGTTCACCAACCGCTTCGCCGCATTGGCGCGGATGTCGCCGGTGCTGCCGCTGATCGGCGGCGATACCAAAATGCAGCCGGTGTATGTGGGCGATGTCGCGACTGCGGTTGCGGATGCGGTCGACGGCAAGGCGAAGGCCGGCGGCACTTACGAACTCGGCGGGCCGGAAGTGATGACCATGCGCGAGATCATCCGGGACATTCTCGCAATCACCGGCCGCAAGCGCCTCTTGGTGCCGCTGCCGTTCGGCATCGCGAATCTGCAGGCAATGTTCCTGCAATTCGCGCCGGGCGTCTTCAAGCTGACGCCGGATCAGGTCGAACTGCTCAAGAGCGACAATGTCGTGTCGGGTGCTGCCAAGTCGGCGAAGCTGACGCTGGAAGGATTGGGCATTACGCCGGATTCGCTCGAAGCCGTCGCGCCGTCCTATCTCTGGCGTTTCCGCAAGACCGGACAGTTCGCGCAGAAGGGGGCTTGAGCAAGGTCAGATCCTCATCCTGAGGAGCGGCGTTTTCGCCGCGTCTCGAAGGATGAACTCATCAACTCATGGTTCGAGACGGCGCAAGCGCCTCCTCACCATGAGGACCGAGATTACTTCCCCAGCGCCAGCGCGACGAGGCCGAGCGAGCCGACGATCACGCGCCACCACGCGAAGAACGCGAAGCCGTTTTTCGTAACGAAATCCAGAAACGTCTTCACCACGATGATGGCGGTGATGAACGACACGATGAAGCCGACTGCGATCACCACCGAGTGATCCATCGTCATGTCGCCGCGATTTTTATAGAAGTCGTAGACGAACGCGCCGATCATGGTCGGGATCGCGAGGAAGAACGAGAACTCCGCCGCCGCGCGCTTGTCCGCGCCGAACAGCATCGCCGCCACAATGGACGCGCCCGAACGCGACACGCCCGGAATCATCGCAGCACATTGCGCAATGCCGATGCCGAGATACATCGGCAACGGGAATGTCATCGCGTTGTGATGGGTCGGGTTGAAGTCCTGCTGATCGACCCACAGTAAGACCGCGCCGCCCGCGATCAGCGAGAAGCACACCACCCACGGATTGAACAGCACGCTTTTAATGAAGTGTCCGAACAGCAGGCCGAGGATCACGGCCGGCAGAAACGCCACCAACACGCCAATCACGAAGCGCCGCGCGGCGGGATCGGTAAACATGTGGATCGCGACATGCCACAGCCGCTGGAAATAGATCACCAGAATGGCGAGGATCGCGCCGAGCTGGATCATCACCGCGAAGGTCTTCCAGAAATTATCTTCGTCGAGACTAAAGATGCGCTCGGCCAGAAGAAGGTGTCCGGTCGAGGAGACGGGAAGAAATTCGGTGACGCCTTCGACGACGCCGAGGAAAACCGCCTTCAGAATATCGTACAGCATGCGCGCCCGCCAAAGGTGATGCGAAAACCGCGCTCTTGTCGCCCATTCGCCTGACGCCCTCAAGCGATTTCGTCGTCCCCGCGAAAGCGGGGACCCATACTCCCTGTTGATAGAGTTTCTGCGAGATCGCGGTTGAACAGGTTCCGCGGTGGTTATGGGTCCCCGCTTTCGCGGGGACGACAAAGAAGCCATCCACAGGCTGCCATTTTGTACGGCATGTTTTGCGCTAGCGTTAACCCTGCCCGGTAATGCTTTCGAGACGTTTTGTTAAACCGCACGGGACTATCAAGACTTCATGTTCACGCTGTTCCACCATCAGTTCTGTCCGCGCTCGCGCTTCGTGCGTCTGGCGCTCGGCGAGCATGGGCTGGACGTGCGCCTTGTCGATGAAAAGGTCTGGGAGCGGCGCGAGGCCTATCTCGCGCTCAATCCGGCGGGCGACACGCCTTTATTGGTGGCCGAGGGCGCGCCGCCGATTCCGGGCCCGGCCATCGCCGCCGAATTTCTCGACGAGACCGAAGGCACCCTGCTCGGCGACAACCGTTTGCTGCCTGCGGCCGCGAAGGACCGCATCGAAGTGCGGCGTCTGGTGGCGTGGTTCAACGACAAGTTTTTCGCCGAAGCCTCCGGGCCCATCGTCACCGAGCGCATCTACAAGCGTTACATGACGGTGGAACAGGGGGGCGGCGCGCCATCGACCGATGTTCTGCGCGCCGCGCGCGCCAATGTGCGCTATCATCTGGCCTATATCGGCTGGCTGGCGCGGACCAGAAACTTCCTCGCCGGCGACCGGCTGACATTTGCCGATCTCGCCGCCGCAGCCCATCTGTCGGCGATCGATTATCTGGGTGACGTGCCGTGGAACGAGGACGAGGCCGTAAAGGCGTGGTACGTGCGGATCAAATCCCGCCCGTCGTTCCGCCCGTTGCTGAACGAGTGGCTGCCGGGCGTTCCGGCAGCGGCGCACTACGCCGATCTGGATTTTTAAAGTTTGGATTTCTGAATCTCAGCGATCTGAATCATTCCTTCGCAGAAACTGCGATACGCTCCCTCTCCCTTGGGGAGAGGGTTGGGGTGAGGGGCTGGGATTATCGAGACATTCTACGCCCTCACCCGGATTGCTTCGCAATCCGACCTCTCCCCACGGGAGAGGTGAAGTCCACCGCGTGTTGCGATGATGTCCGAGCAAACTAGGATCGCGCTGATCGAGCAGGCGAAGGCACTCGGCTTCTCTGCGCTCGGCATCACGTCGCCCGATGCGACGACGGACGCGCATCGGCGTCTGCAAAAGTTTCTCGACGACGGCTCGCATGGCGACATGGACTGGCTCGCCAACGATCCCGCACGCCGCGCCGATCCTCGGCGTTTGTGGAGCGACGTGCGCTCCATCATTGTGTTGGGAGTGAACTACGGTCCGGACGAAAATCCGTTGGCGATTCTCGAACACAAGACGCGCGGCGGCATTTCGGTTTACGCGCGCGGCGACGATTATCACGATCTCATCAAAAAGAGACTGAAAGAACTTGCGCGCTGGCTGCAATCCAATGCGGGCGGCGAAGTGAAAGTGTTCGTCGACACCGCCGCCGTGATGGAGAAGCCGCTGGCGGAACGCGCCGGCCTCGGCTGGCAGGGCAAGCATACCAATCTGGTGTCGCGCGAATTCGGCTCGTGGCTGTTTCTCGGCGCGATTTTTACGACGCTCGATCTGGAGCGCGATGAACCGTTCGAGGATCACTGCGGCTCGTGCCGCTCGTGCCTCGACGTTTGTCCGACCGACGCGTTTCCCGCGCCTTACAAACTGGATGCGCGCAAATGCATTTCCTATCTCACCATCGAACACAAAGGCCCGATCCCGCGCGAATATCGCGAGAAAATCGGCAATCGCATCTATGGCTGCGACGATTGCCTCGCGGTCTGTCCGTGGAACAAATTCGCTCAGGCCGGGCATGAAGCCAAACTCGCGGCACGCGATGCGTTGCGCGCGCCGATGCTTTCCGATCTGGCTCAACTCGACGACGCGTCGTTCCGCGCGCTGTTTTCCAAATCGCCGGTCAAGCGCATCGGGCGGGATAGGTTTTTGCGCAACGTGCTGATCGCCATCGGCAACTCCGGCGATATTGCACTCGCGGAGAATGCGCGCGCATTGCTCGATGATGAAAGCGCGCTGGTGCGGGGTGCCGCGGTATGGGCGCTGTCGCGGCTTCTGCCGCGCGAGGAATTTGCAGCGATGGCGAAAGATCGACTCACTTGCGAAGAAAATGAGAGCGTGCGCGCAGAATTCGCCGTTGTCATTGCGAGGAGCGATAGCGACGAAGCAATCCAGTTCTGATTTGCAATGGATTGCTTCGCTTCGCTCGCAATGACGAACTAGAATTCCGCGATCGCCGACATCAGCCGCGCGATGTCCTGCGGCCGCGACAGCCGATGATCGCCGTCCTGTATCAATGTCAGCACCACGTCGTCGCTCGGCAGGCAATGCGTCAGCGCGAAGGCGTGCTGCCACGGCACGTCCGGATCCTGCGCGCCCTGGAGAATCCGCACCGGGCAGCCGGTCTGGATCGTGCCGCCGAGCACCAGATGCTTGCGGCCTTCCTCGATCAGATTGCGCGTGATCGGATAGGGATCGCCATAATCCGACGGGCGATGCCACACGCCTGTCGTCTCGATCTGCTTTTTGATCTCGGGCGAGAAATTCTTCCACATCAGTTCTTCGGTGAAATCCGGCGCAGGCGCGATGAGAACCAGTCCAGCAAGTTTCGCCTTCGCGTCTTTTTTCTTTGCGAGCGCGCGCGCCAACAACAGCGCCATCCAGCCGCCCATCGAGGAGCCGACCGCGACCTGCGGGCCGTCGCAGAATTGCTCGAACACGGCGAGCGCCTCCTCGATCCACTGGCCGATGGTGCCGTCCTTGAAATCGCCACTCGACTCGCCGTGGCCGGAATAGTCGAACCGCACGCAGGCGCGGCCCTGTTCCGCCGCCCACGCATCGAGCGCGACGGCTTTCGTTCCGCCCATGTCGGATTTGAAACCGCCGAGCCAAAAAAGCCCCGGCGACGCGCCCTTGCGCGCACGCACGGCGATGCGGCGCGATGTTTTGCCGCTGCCGACGTCGATAAAGTCCGGCACTGTTAACGTGCCTGTGCCCGCCGAATGAGTCATGAATCCAGTTTTTCGTCTGCCGAAATATTTCTGGCCGCTTGCCCCGGCCCGTTGTTATGGATGCGGCTTGCGTGATACGTCAACGCACGGATCGAATCGCTGCAAATATTTCGCCCGCAGACCGATCCTTCAAAAGCCTCATTCGACCTTCAGTTTTGACGACTTCGCACTTTCGAGATTATTCCCGGAAACGATCTGAATGGCGAGCCAGACCGCAGCGCGAAATCACGAGTCTCCCGTGCAGGAGAGCGGCGATACGTTGCCTGAACTCGATATGCCGGCGCCTGCCAATCGCAATCTGTCGAGCAAGCTGAAGGTGCTGATCGCGGTTCCGACGCTGGAATCGGGTGCTGCCGACTACGGCGCGCTCGATCTCGTCAAACTTCTGCACGGCGCCGGTCATCGTCCCATCGTGGTCTCGACGGGCGGACGCCTCGTCGGACAGGTGGTGGCGCATGGCGGCGAGTTCGTCGCGATGAATGTCGCGAGCAAGAATCCTCTTGTGATGATGGATTGCGCGCGCAGGCTCACGGCTCTGGTTCGCCAGCGCAAGTGTCATGTCGTGCATGCGCTCGGCCGCGCGCCGGGCTGGAGCGCCTATGTCGCCGCGCGCGTCAATCGCCGCCCGTTCGTCACATCCTGGTATAAAGGCTTTCGCGAGCAGAACGCTTTCAAGCGATTTTACAACAGCGTGATGGTGCGCGGCGACCGCGTGATCGCGGCGAGCGAAGACATCGCCGACCTCATCCGCGAACGGTATCGCACGCCGCTCGAACGCATGCAGGTGCTGCCGTCGTCGTTCGATGTCGCGCAATTCGATCCGGCAAACGTGTCGGCGGAACGCGTCAGCAAAATCCGTCAGGCCTGGGGCGTGTCGAAGGAGACGCGCGTCATTCTCGCGCCGGGGCGCATGGTCCGCCGCAAGGGTCATCACCTGATCGTGCAGGCGGCGCAGCGCCTCAAAGCATCCGGCTTCAAGGATTTCCTGATCGTATTCACCGGCGAGGATCAGGGCCGCACCAGCTACACCGGCGATCTGTGGGATCTGATCGCAACAACCGACACCAACGACGTGATCCGCCTTGCAGGATTGACCGGCGATCTCCCCGCAGCCTTCGCGGCATCCTCGATTGCGGTGTTCGCGTCCACGCAACCCGAAGGAACCGCGCGCAACATTCTCGCCGCGCAGGCGATGGGCGTTCCGGTCGTCGCATCCGACATGAGCGCGGGCCCGGACATCGTGCTCGCGCCGCCGGCCATCAGCGAAGACCGCATGACGGGACTTCGCTTCTCGTCGCACGACACTGCGGCGCTGGCGGCGGCACTGAGCAAGCTCCTCGGTCTCAGCGCGGACGGACGCCGCGCCATCGGCACCCGCGGACGCGACTGGATCCTGTCGCATCACGACGCGCAGGCGGTTGCGGAACGCACGCTCGGTCTCTATGTGAACCTCGCCGGCGCAAACCCCGCCGCGTGAACGAAACTCCGCTCATTTGACGGATTTTACGGCACTTGCCGCCGGAAAGCGGCAGCTGTGGCCATCCTGCGCTTGCCCGCACCGGCGTAATCCTTCAAAATGCGCGCCTCGCTAACAACATTGGAGAAGTTACCATTCGCCGTCCCAATAGAGCGCCTGCGCCCGCCGCCAAAGACGGGCCGCGCACCAACGATGAAATCCGCAATCTCGAAATCCAGCTGATCGATCAGACCGGCGCCAATGTCGGTGTCACCGAGACCGCCGCCGCCATCAAGATGGCGATGGATGCCGGCATGGACCTCGTCGAGATTTCGCCGAACACGAATCCTCCCGTCTGCAAGATCATGGACTACGGGAAGTTCAAGTTTCAGTCGCAGAAGAAAGCCGCCGAAGCCCGCAAGAAGCAGAAGGTCGTCGAGATCAAGGAGATAAAGCTCCGTCCGATGATCGACGATCACGATTACAACGTGAAGATGAAGGCGATGCAGCGGTTCTTCGAGGAAGGCGACAAGGTCAAGGTAACGTTGCGGTACAGGGGCCGCGAAATGGCGCATCAGGAAATCGGCACCAAGCTGCTCGACAAGGTCAAGACCGACACCGCCTCTTTCGCCAAGGTGGAACAGGACGCGAAATTCGAGGGCCGTCAGGTCGTGATGGTTCTCGCGCCGAAGTAATTTTACATATGTCGTGCTAAACGAAGCAGCTCGCCGAACCCGACGGGCTGCTTTATTTACGTCATTGCGAGGAGCCATTAGCGCGTCCACGCGCGTTTTCGACGCGCTGGCGACGAAGCAATCCATCTTTTTGTTGCTGGATTGCTTCGCTACGCTCGCAATGACGGGCGACTGAAGGGATATCCCATGCCGAATTTCATCGCCCGCATTCTCGACTGGCCGTGGTTTCCGCTCATCGCACGCATCGTGCTGACATTCCCGTTCTGGGGCAGCGGCATCTCCAAGACCATCGACTTTCAGGGCGCGGTCGCCGAGATGCAGCAATACGGGCTGAAGCCGCCGGTTTTGATCGCGCTGCTGGTGATCTTCACGCAGCTCGGCGGATCGCTGCTCGTGATCGCCAACCGCCGCACATGGTCGGGCGCGGGCGCGCTTGCGATCTTCACGCTGCTGACGATCCCGATCGCGCATGATTTCTGGAATCTGAAGGGCGAAGCCGCAAAGCAGGAATTCTATTTCGCGGTCGAGCACATTTCGGTGGTCGGCGGCCTGATGCTGGCGGCGATTCTGTCGCGGTACTCGCCGCGCAAGGGGGCGTGAATTCGTCATTGCGAGCGAAGCGAAGCAATCCAGTCGAAGGCCAGATGGATTGCTTCGGAGCTCACGCTCCTCGCAATGACAAAACAAAAATGGCGCCGCGGGACATGCGGCGCCATTTTGACTCAGAACTCACTCAACGCCACGCACGCAACGCTTACGAATTGCGGGATGCTTCCCAGCGGCCGGAGCACGAGGTGCTGGCCGATTTGCCGGTCCATTCGCCCGAGCCGGAATTGCCATTGAGCTTGCCGGTGCCGCTGGCGTGCTGGTCGCCGCGCGCGATGGTGACGTTCACGGCGCCTGAATCGCCGACGCTGCCCGACACCTGAAAATCGTTCTGGCCGTTGTAGAGAACGCGGCCGCCTTCGACCTTCACCGGATAGCGATAGGCCGGATCGCAATTGCCGTTCTGCGTGACGATCGTCACCTGCCACGCGCCGTCGAACGATGCGGCAGCCTTCGCGGCGCTGGCGAACGCAACGGCGGCGACGAGACTGAGCGCGGCCAGCGTGGCGCCGAACAAAACCTTCGCACTCGAACTGATGGAAAACTCCGGGCGGGTGATCGCCATTTTCGTGTCCCTCGCAAATAAATCTGCCCGCGAGGTAGGCAGCGATTGTGGCGATACTGTTACCGCAATGCAGCGCAATCCGGCATGGACTCCATGCCGGATCGCGGTGACAGAAATTGCTGAAAATTCAGTCTGTTATTGGCGGGTCGCCTGCCAATAGCCGCTACAGCGGGAGCCGTTCAGGGTGCCGGACCAAGTGCCGCCGCCGGATGTGGCACTCAGCCTGCCGCTGGCGCGGCCGTTTGAGCTGCCCTGAACCAGCGCGACACTGACAGCGCCCGAACCGCTGACGCTGCCGGACATGGTGGTGCCGCCTGACGTCATCACCCGTCCGCCGGCCACCCGCATCGGAAAGGCGTAAGCGGCATCGCAATTGCCGGATTGGGTTGCGATCGTCACCGACCAGGGGCCGTCGAAAGAGCCTGCGAATGCAGGCGCAGACAACAGGATCGCGGCAACGGCGGCGAGGCGGGCGGAGGTCTTCAAATGGGCTGAAATCATGGGTTTCTCTCTCAAATGGATGGGACCGGAAAGGCGGAAATCCGGGTCGCAAAACTTGGTCAAACCGGCATTCCGGCGCGTTCAAAAAGACCCGTTAATCGTTGCCAATTTTCCCGTTCTCTGCAATAAGCCGCCCTTCTCATCGCCCGGCTATCAAGGGCTGCCGTGGCGATGACCGATACGAGCTTTGTCCATTCGGGATTTAGCGAAGTATCTCAACGCTCTAACGAGCATTTTGGCCGCCATAGCGCCTTTCGGGGCGCTTTCGTGTTGCGGCAACAGGAGAGCCAAATGCCCAAGCTGAAGACCAAGTCGGGCGCCAAAAAGCGCTTCAAAGTGACCGGCACCGGAAAGGTGATGTCCGCCCATGCAGGCAAACGCCACGGCATGATCAAGCGGACCAAGAAGCAGATCAGGCAGCTGCGCGGCACGCGCGTGCTGTTCAAGACCGACGGCGACAACATCAAGAAATATTTCTTGCCGAACGATTGATCGCTGCTGCTTTCACCAGCCGCGCATGCGCGGCTCGTTTCAAAACTTTTCGAGTTGAAGGATCACTGTCATGGCACGCGTCAAACGCGGTGTAACCGCTCACGCCAAGCACAAGAAAGTCTACAAGGCCGCCAAGGGTTTCTACGGCCGCCGCAAGAACACCATCCGCGCCGCCAAGGCTGCGGTCGACAAGGCCGGCCAATACGCCTTCCGCGCCCGCAAGCTGAAGAAGCGCACCTTCCGCGCGCTCTGGATCCAGCGCATCAACGCGGCCGTGCGTCCCTACGGCATGACCTACAGCGTGTTCATCAACGGCCTGACCAAGTCGGGCATCGTTGCGGACCGCAAGATTCTTTCGGATCTCGCGATCAACGAGCCGGTGGCCTTCAAGGCGATTGCCGAAAAAGCCAAGGCCGCACTCGCCGCATAAGGTTCGCGCCGATGCGCCCCGCTTATGTTCAGCGAATGGCGCGTTACAATCGCTGGCAGAACGAAAATCTCTACGCCGCTGCCGACCGTCTTTCCGATGAGGAACGGCGCTCGGATCGCGGCGCGTTCTTCAAATCGATTCACGCAACACTCAGTCACATTCTGTGGGCCGACAGTGTGTGGATGGCGCGCTTCGAGAAACAGGAGCGCCCGCCCGGCGGCATCGGGGAATCCGTCTCGCTGTTTCCCGACTGGGACGGCCTCAAGGACAAACGCGCGGCGATGGACGCCTTCATCGTGATGTGGGCGGATGGACTGCGCGACAACTCGCTCGAAGGAAATCTGAGCTGGTTCTCGGGCGCGGTGCAGCGCGACGTGACGAAGCCCGCATGGATTCTCGTGACGCATTTCTTCAATCACCAGACCCATCATCGCGGTCAGGTGCATGCGATGCTGACGCAAGCGGGCGGCAAACCTTACGACACCGATATTTGGCTGATGCCGGAGTGAACGATCTTGTCCGATCTCGATAAATTGCAGAACGAAATTCTCGGCTCCATTGTAGCCGCTTCCGACGAGACTGCGTTAGAGGCCGTGCGCGTCGGCGCGCTCGGCAAGAAAGGCTCGATCTCGGCGTTGCTCGCAACGCTCGGCAAAATGACGCCGGACGAGCGCAAGACCGAAGGCGCGAAGATCAATCTCGCAAAGGACAAGGTGACGGAGGCGCTGGCCGCGCGCCGCGACGTTCTGAAAAATGCCGCGCTGGATGCGCGCCTCGCCTCGGAGACCATCGACGTGTCGCTGCCGGTGCGCGAAACACCCGCCGAACAGGGCCGCATCCATCCGCTGTCGCAGGTGTGGGACGAGATCACCACGATCTTCGCCGACATGGGATTTTCCGTCGCCGAAGGTCCGGACATCGAGACCGACGACTACAATTTCACCAAGCTGAATTTTCCCGAAGGCCATCCGGCGCGGGAAATGCACGACACATTCTTCTTCAATCGCAAGGAAGACGGCGAACGCTTGCTTCTGCGCACGCACACCTCCCCGGTTCAAGTGCGCACGATGCTGAATCAAAAGCCGCCGATCCGCGTGATCTGTCCCGGCCGCACCTATCGCATCGACTCGGACGCGACGCACACGCCGCAATTCCATCAGGTCGAAGGCCTCGTCATCGACAAGGGTTCGCATCTCGGCCATCTCAAATGGATTCTAGCCGAATTCTGCAAGGCGTTTTTCGAGGTCGACAACGTCACGATGAAATTCCGCCCGTCGTTCTTCCCGTTCACCGAGCCGTCACTCGAAGTCGACATTCAGTGCCGCCGCGACAAGGGCGAGATTCGTTTCGGCGAAGGCAACGACTGGCTGGAAATTCTCGGCTGCGGCATGGTGCATCCGAACGTGCTGCGCGCCTGCGGCATCGATCCCGATGTCTATCAGGGCTTCGCATGGGGCATGGGCATCGACCGCGTGGCGATGCTCAAATATGGAATCAGCGACCTGCGCCAGATGTTCGAGAGCGATGTGCGTTGGATCAATCACTACGGCTTCAAGCCGCTCGACGTGCCGACGCTGGCCGGAGGGTTGAGCACGTGAGCAGCAACAACAATGATCGTCCACCTCCCCCCTTGAGGGGGAGGTCGGTCCGCGCAGCGGACCGGGAGGGGGGTGGACATGCCGCTCATCGCCTTGTGCCATCATATCGTCGATTGCGAGCTAAAACGCTACGCGGCGACATGACCAATGCGGAGCATCGTCTGTGGTCTTCATTGAGAGCCAATCGACTTGAAGGGCTGAGTTTCAGACGTCAAAGCCCTATTGGATCTTTTGTCGTCGATTTCGTCTGCCATGAACGCCGTTTGGTAATTGAAGTCGATGGCGGGCAGCACGCAGATTCGCGACAAGATGTTGCACGGGACCGATGGCTTCAATCCAAGGGCTATCGTGTTGTTCGTTTTTGGAATTCGGATGTGATGAAAAATCGAGATAGCGTTCTACAATCGATTTTGAGCGCGGCGCAGATCCCCCTCCCCAACCCTCCCCCTCAAGGGGGGAGGGAGCGATCCTTCTTCTCTCTCGCAAGCGGGAGAGGAGAAAAGGGCGGAGAAGCATCATGAAATTCACCCTCTCCTGGCTGAAAGATCATCTCGACACCGACGAGCCGCTTGAGGCGCTCGCCGACAAGCTCACCATGATCGGGCTCGAGGTCGAACGCATCGACGACAAGGCGAAGGCGCTCGCGCCATTCGTGATCGCCAAAGTGATCTCCGCCGAGCAACATCCGAATGCGGATCGCCTGCGCGTCTGCATGGTGGATTACGGTCAGGTCGCGAAGGGCGAGAAGCCGCTGCAAGTGGTGTGCGGCGCGCCGAATGCGCGCGCGGGGCTGTTGAGCGTGTTCTCGCCGCCCGGCACTTACATTCCCGGCAAAAACATTACTCTCTCTGTCGGCAACATTCGCGGCGTCGAGTCGCACGGCATGCTGTGTTCGGCGGCCGAACTTGAAATTTCCGAAGATCACGACGGCATCATCGAACTTCCGGCCGACGCGCCGGTCGGCAAGGCTTACGCGGACTACGCTGGATTGGGTGATCCGGTGATCGAGATCAACCTCACACCGAACCGGCAGGATTGCACGGGCGTGCACGGCATCGCGCGCGATCTCGCCGCCGCCGACATGGGCAAGTTCAAGGACAATGCGCCGAAGCAGATCAAGGGCGAATTCCCCTGCCCCGTGAGCGTGAAGATTGAAGACGAAAAATTGTGTCCGGGTTTCGCGCTGCGTCTGGTGCGCGGCGTCAAGAACGGCCCGTCGCCCGAGTGGCTGCAACGCCGTCTCACATCGATCGGCCTGCGTCCGATCAACGCGCTGGTCGACATCACCAACTTCATGACCTTCGACCGCGCGCGGCCGCTGCACGTGTTCGACGCCAAAAAGGTGAAGGGCAATCTCGTCGTGCGCCGGGCGAAAGCTGGTGAGACGCTGCTCGCGCTTGATTCCAAGACCTACACGCTCGACGATTCGATCTGCGTCATCTCCGATGACAAGGGCCAAGAATCCAAAATCGAATCGCTCGCCGGCATCATGGGCGGCGAAGCGTCCGGTTGCGATGAAAACACCACCGACGTGCTGATCGAGTCCGCGCTGTGGAACGAAATCAACATCGCGCAGACCGGCCGCAAGCTCGGCATCAATTCGGATGCGCGCTATCGCTTCGAGCGCGGCGTCGATCCGGCCTTCATGGTGCCGGGTCTCGAGATGGCGACGAAGCTGGTGATGGATCTGTGCGGCGGCTCGCCGTCGGAAGTCGTCGTCGCGGGCAAATCGCATGGCGACGACCGCATCGTCGAATTCCCGCTCGATGAAGTGAAGCGCCTCACCGGACTTGAAGTGCCGCTGGCGGAAGCCAAACGCATTCTCACGCATCTCGGCTTCCTGCTGGTCGGCAAGGAGCCGGTCGTGAAAGTTGCCGTCCCGTCGTGGCGCTCCGACGTTCACGGCAAGGCCGACATTGTCGAGGAAATCGTCCGCATCTTCGGTGTCGATAATGTGCCGATGACGCCGTTCGAGCGCGGCGATGCGCCGCGCAAGCCCGTGCTCACGCAGCTTCAGAACCGCACGCGCCGCGCCAAGCGCGCGCTCGCCGCACGCGGCATGATGGAAGCGGTGACGTGGTCGTTCGTCTCGAAACCGCAGGCCGAACTGTTCGGCGGCGGCAAGGCTGAACTCGCGCTTGCCAACCCGATTGCCGCCGATCTCTCAGACATGCGCCCATCGCTGATTCCGGGACTGGTCGCAGCGGCACAGGCCAACGCCAATCGCGGTTACGACGATGTGGCGCTTTTTGAAGTCGGACAGATTTTCAAGGGCGACAGGCCGGAAGATCAGTTCATGGCCGCATCGGGCGTGCGCCGCGCGCTCGCTTCATCCAAAGGCAGCGGCCGTTTCTGGTCCGGTTCATCGAGCGTCGATGCGTTCGACGCGAAGGCCGATGCGCTTGCGGTGCTCGCAGCCGCCGGTGCGCCGATGGCTGGTTTGCAGATCGTCGCAGCATCCGATTCGAAGAATTTTCCGGCGTGGCTGCATCCGGGACGCTCGGGCGCCATTCAGATCGGCCCGCAGAATGTGCTGGGTTACTTCGGCGAGTTGCATCCGCGCGCGCTGGAAGCCCTTGGTGCCGAGGGGCCGCTGGTTGCGTTTGAAGTGACGTTGCAAAAAATTCCCGACGCGAAAGCGAAGCCGACGCGCGCCAAGCCGCTGCTCGAACTGTCCGCATTCCAGCCGGTGTCGCGCGACTTCGCCTTCATTGTGGATCGCAAGGTGGCGGCGGGCGAGATCGTCCGCACCGCGCAGGCCGTGGACAAGAAGCTGATTACGAATGTCACCGTGTTCGACGTCTACGAAGGCAAGGGCATCGACGGCGGCAAAAAATCCATTGCCATCGCCGTCACGCTTCAGCCGCGAGAGAAAACCCTGACCGATCAGGAGATCGACGCGGTTGCCGAAAAGATCGTCGCCGACGTCAACAAGAAGACCGGCGGCACGCTTCGCGGATAGTTGACCGCACAACGCCGTCCACCCGGCTTGCAATCGCGCCGGATGACTCTAGCCTCCGCGAAACTTCGCGGAGGACAGCATGATCGGCCGACGGGATATTCTCAAAAGTGCTGCGGCGCTGGCCGCATTGAGCGGTTCGCGCGCCTTCGCGCAAAGCACGTCACAAGACAGACCGAAGCCGCGCACGCGAATCGTGTTTCTCGGCACCAAGGGCGGGCCGCGCGTCACGATGGGCCGCTCGAATCCCGCAAGTGTGCTGCTGGTCAATAACGTGCCTTATGTAATCGATTGCGGCATGGGTGTTTCGCATCAGCTTGCGGCGGCAGGCGTACCGCTGCCGTCGATCCGGGACATCTTCATCACGCACATGCATTCCGATCACAATCTGGAATACGGCAACCTCGTCTACAACGCGTGGACCTCGGGACTTCAGAAGCCGATCCAGTCCTTCGGGCCGAAGGGGCTGATCCGCTACAGCTTCACATTCTGGGAACTGAACCGCTTCGACATCGAGACTCGCATCGAGGACGAAGGCCGCCCCGATCTGCGCAAATTGCTGATCGCCAAAGAGGTCGAGGGCGACGGCCCGGTGATGGACGACGAGAACGTGAAGGTGACGGCATTCCGCACGCCGCATCCGCCGATCGTGGATAATTTCGCCTACAAGTTCGAGACGCCCGACGGCACCATCGTGTTCTCGAGCGACACGGCTTTCAATCCGAAACTCGCCGAATTCGCCAAAGGTGCGGACATACTGGTGCATGAAGTGATGTACGAGCCGGCGGTGGATCGTCTGGTGGCAAAGAACGTCAACGGCGCGACGCTGAAAAAACATCTGATGGACAGCCACACCACCACTGAGGATGTCGGCAAGATCGCCGCGATGGCCGGCGTGAAGGTGCTCGTGCTCGATCACTTCGTGCCCGGCGACGATCCTCTCGTGACCGACGACAACTGGCTCGATGGAGTGAAGAAAAATTTCAAAGGCAAGATCGTGCTTGCGCAGGATCTGATGGAACTGACGCTGCCTGTCTAGAGGCTAGTTCCGCGACGGCCACGCCAATCCGCGCTGCTCGGGCACTGGCGCCGATGAGAGTGTCTCGCGTTTTGCTTTTCCGCGCGGCCCTTTCGCCGGCGCATCCGTCGGCAAGGCTTTCAGCACGCCGAGCCTGCGCATCGCCGCGTCCGCCGCCCGCTCGCCAGATTCCCACGCACCGTTGACGGTGCCCGCCAGCGTTTCGTGAACCGCATCGCCTGCGAAGAACATGCAGCCGACCGGCTCCATCAGAACGCGATGCATCGGCTGGCCTCCGGCGGACGCCGCCGACATCGCGCCGAGAACATACGGCACGTCGTTCCAGCGCGTGGCGTGCGTGCGCTTGACCGCGCCCGCCACGTCCGCGCCGAACAATTTATTGAGCCATTCGACGGCGAAGGCCGTCATCGCGGCCTCACCGCGCGACGACATGTCCGCGCCGAACGATCCGGCAATATCGACCTGACACAGTGACGAGCCGCCAAGATTGGCGAGCAGCAGTCCCGTCCGGTTGTCCGTGCTTTGCTCGATCACGACATCGTCTTTGGCAAGGCCGAGCGGATTGCCCGGCAATTCGACCGCGATGTGATCGTAGCTGCCGAGACTCAGTTTGCTCGCCGCGTCCTGCTGACGCTTCGGCAGCTCCGGCGAAAATTTCAGTTTTCCCGACAGCAGCGCGTTGGTGGACGCCGTGACGATCACCGCACTCGCCTTGAGCGTGCCTGATGGCGTCTCCACCTGCGCGTCCTTGCCGCTCCAGGAAATACGCGTCACCGGCGTGGACAGCGCCACCGTCAGCGATACGGACAATTTCGAGATCAGCGTGCCGAGGCCCTGACGGCACGTCACTGCGTTGTCGCGCTGCGCCATCATCACGAGGTCGAACGCCGACAGATTCTGCAAATCCCTGCCGGTGTTCGCCGCGCCGAGCACGAAATCGGCCGTGCCCGCCCATTCGCGCAAATCCTTCGGCATCGCGCTCGCAGCCGGCATGTCGGGCTTGCCGCGCACCGCCTCGCCGATGGCGCGGTTGGCGCGCACCAGAAGCGCCAGAAAATCCTCCGTCTCGCCGGCGCGCGCGTTGCGGCGTCCGATGCGGATGCGCTGGCCGCGCGTGGCCGGATAGAGATCGACTTCGGCGCCGCGCGCGAGCTTTGCGACGGGGCTTGTATCGGTGTTGTAGAGCCAGCGCGCGCCGCGATCGAACGGCACATCGAATGTCGTTGCGTCCGTCTGGCATCGCCCGCCGACCCGGTCGGAGGCTTCGAGAACGATGACGCTCCGCCCCAGAGCGGCGATGCGGCGGGCGGCCGCAATCCCGGCTGCGCCCGCGCCGATCACCACCGTTTCGGCCTCGCGCGGCAGGGCAGCTGCGAACGCGCCGCGCGGAAAAGCTGCCGCCATCGCAGCCGATCCCGCTACAAAATCGCGGCGCGTCAATTTCATGTCATGGTTTTCCGTTTCTCAACAAAACCGGGAACGCATGGGAATTTGCCGCATCGATACACCTGCGGCAACACACATGGTGAATCTTTGGTGAGCAAGACGCTTGACGCATGAACTAAATTGAAATTGGTATCGACAACAATGGACCAAGAAGCGGCCAGAAAGCCGCCGCCGGGGGAAACCATCATGGGCTTTATGCTCGACACGGTTGGCAAGGTGATTGCCGGCTACCTGCAAAAGCAGGTGACGGGGTACGAACCCTTTACACCGAGCGATCCCGAACGGGTGCGAAAGCTCATCCAGCAGGGCGACGTGCTCTTGGTCGAGGGCAACAACCGCATCTCCGGCATCATCAAATATCTCACCCAGTCCACCTGGTCGCACGCAGCCCTTTATGTCGGGCCGATCGACGGCGCGTCCGAGCCCAACGGTGAACCGCACACGATGATCGAGGCCAATATCGGCGAGGGCGTCACCACCGCGCCGCTGTCGAAATATTTTGCCTTCCACACCCGCATCTGCCGTCCGGTCGGCCTGTCGTTCGAGGACCGCGAGACCGTCTGCCGCTACGCCATCAACCGCGTCGGCTTCGGCTACGACACCAAGAACATTCTCGACCTGATGCGCTATCTCATTCCGCTGCCGATCCCGCAGCGTTTCCGCCGCCGCATGCTTTCGCTCGGCTCCGGCGATCCGACCAAGATCATCTGCTCGGCACTCATTGCACAGGCGTTCGGCGCAGTGCGCTATCCGATTCTGCCGAAAATCACCGAGGCGAAGACCCGCCGCGCCCGCAAGGAAATTCTGCACATTCGCGACTCCTCGCTCTACATGCCGCGCGACTTCGACATCTCGCCCTATTTCGAGATCGTGAAACCGACCATCGCGCTCGGCTTCGACTACACCTCCCTCCATTGGGCCGACACGACCAAGCCGTCCCCGGAGGTGACGGGCGAAGACGATCCCTTTCCAGCAGAGACCTTTCAAGCGCCTCTCGTTCCTGAAGCGCCTGACGCGGAAGAGGAAGCGCCGGTGGCTTGGCATGAAGAAGTAAGGTCCCGCGACATCGAGCGCGCGGCCTAGATTCAGCGTCATTGCGAGCGGAGCGAAGCAATCCAGAGCGATGGATTGCTTCGTCGCCATAGCGTGTCGAAGACGCGCGTAAACGCGCTATTGGCTCCTCGCAATGACGAATTTTTTCCCGACCACTTGCTGAAATCCGATCCCGTCTCTAACTCTCCGTGAGTTTCACGGAGACCCCTCCCATGCTGAACGCCGCCATCAAGGCGCTCTCCCAAATTCTCTCTCCGCCGATGCGCGCGATCCTGTGGAAGTCCGTAGGTCTCGCACTGGCGCTGATCGTCGTGGTGTCGATCGGCTTGCAGCGGCTGTTGAGCTGGCTTGCGACGATGGGCGAGTTGTGGGCGGAGGGCATGGTCGGGCCGGACTATTCGACCGTGCTGAACGTCTTTACGTGGATCGTGTCCATCGCGGCAGGTCTCGGTGTTGTCGCGGGCGCGATCTTCCTGATGCCCGCGATTACCTCGCTGGTCGCGAGTTTCTTCGTCGATGATGTCGCCGATCTCGTCGAGCGCGAGCACTACCCCGCCGACAGGCCGGGAAAGCCGCTGCCGCTGGTGCGCGCGTCCATCGAAGGCATCAAGACTGCGCTTCTGACTGTAGCGGTCTATATCGTCGCGCTGCCATTGCTGCTGATTGCGGGCGCGGGATTGATTTTGTTTTTCTTCGCGACCGCGTGGCTGCTGGGCCGCGAATATTTCGAGCTTGCCGCGATGCGTTTCCGCTCGCCGGAAGAGGCCAAGCTGCTACGCAAGCAGCACGCGATGGCGGTGTTCACCGCCGGACTTTTCATCGCGGCCTTCGTGTCGATCCCGATCGTGAATCTCGCGACGCCGCTGTTCGGCATGGCGTTCATGGTTCACATCCACAAGCGGCTGTCCGGCACGCCCGCCGAACTGATCGAGCCGCGCAGGCCGGGACTCGAGATTCCCTAAGCGTTGCCGATGTAGATCGATTTCTCCGGCCACCGGCACAGATCGTTGATGATGCACTTTCCACACAACGGCTTGCGCGCGACGCAGGTGTAGCGGCCGTGCAGTATTAACCAATGATGGGCATGGCGCGCGAATTCCGCCGGCACAATCTTCAATAGACCCAGTTCTACTTCGAGCGGATTTTTTCCGGGCGCCAATCCGGTGCGGTTGCCGACGCGAAACAGATGCGTGTCCACCGCGATTGTCGGCTCGCCGAACGCGATATTCAGAACGACGTTCGCGGTTTTTCGTCCCACGCCCGGCAGCGCCTCCAGCGCCTCGCGCGACCGCGGCACCTGCGACCCGTGCTCGGCGATCAGCTGTTCGGAAAGCGTGATGACGTTCTTCGCCTTGCCCTTGTAGAGGCCGATGGTCTTGATCGTGTCGCGCACTTTTTCTTCGCCGAGCGCAACCATTTTCTCCGGCGTGTCGGCGAGCGGAAACAGATTGCGGGTCGCCTTGTTGACGCCGGCATCCGTCGCCTGCGCGGACAGCACGACCGCGACCAGCAGCGTGTAGGGATTGATGTGTTCGAGTTCGCCCTTCGGCTCCGGATTGGCGGCGCGGAAGCGCGTGAACGCTTCGACAACTTCGGCTTCGGTCCAGGGTTTTGGCTTTTTCGGCTTGACGGCTTTCGGAGCCGGTTTCGCTTTGGCGCGCTTCGGTGCGGGCTTCGTCTTTTTCTTTGCGGTCGATTTTTTCGCCATGATGAAGCTATAGTGTCTCTTGATGGATGACCGCAACACTCATGACGATCCCGTGATCTTCTCGGCGCTGCTGACGCCGCACCGCTCGCTGAGCCGCACCGGATTCATCGCCGTGATGGGAATTCTCACCGTGGCGAGTTTCGCCGCAGGCGTCATATTCCTGATGCTCGGCGCGTGGCCGGTGTTCGGCTTTTTCGGTCTCGACGTGCTGCTGATTTACTGGGCGTTCAAGATCAATTTCCGTCACGCCAAGGCGACCGAGGAAATCACCATCACACACACGGAAATTTGCGTGCGGCGTGTCAGCCATCGCGGTCACGCGATGGAATGGACGCTCAATCCGCTGTGGGTGCAGCTCGACAAGAAGACGCATGAGGAATTCGGCATCGAGAAACTTTATCTGCTCTCGCGCGGGAAGCGTCTCTCGGTCGGGAGCTTTCTGGGACCGGATGAAAAAGCGAGCTTTGCGAAAGCACTTTCCGCGGCAATCAACGCCGCAAAACGCGGCCCGACCTACAACCCGCTTTGAACAATCTGATTTTGCTGCACTATTTCGTTCTGGAAACGGGTGGGTTGCGCTTGGCGTGCGCGCTACATCGAGCGCATGATGAACACAGCGATTGATTCAGCCATGAACGCCCAGATGAAAAACTCCGCAGGATTGCGGCTCGCGAAACCATCGACGCAAGGCGCGGCACTGCGCGATTACGAATCCGTGCGCCGCGCCATCGGATTCATTTCCGAACACTGGCGCGCGCAGCCGACGACCGAAGCCATCGCCGACGCCGCGCATCTGACGCCCGATGAACTGCATCATCTGTTCCGCCGCTGGGCGGGGCTGACGCCGAAAGCCTTCATGCAGGCGCTGACGCTCGACAACGCCAAGCGCCTGTTGCGCGACTCCGCCAGCGTGCTCGATGCAGCTTATGACTCAGGCTTGTCGGGGCCGGGACGGCTCCATGATTTATTCGTGACGCACGAAGCGATGTCGCCGGGCGAATGGAAAAAGGGCGGCGAAGGCATCGTGATGAAATACGGCTTTCACGCCTCGCCATTTGGGATTGCGGTCGTCATTGCCAACGAACGCGGCCTTGCGGGTCTCGCATTTGCCGACGAGGGCGAGGAACAGCCGGCGCTCGACGACATGCAGCGGCGCTGGCCGCTTGCGACCTACATCGAATCCTACGCCGACACAGCACCATTGGCGAAACGCATTTTCGACTCGACGCAGTGGCGGCAGGACCAGCCGCTGCGCGTCGTGCTGATCGGCACGGATTTCGAGGTGCGGGTGTGGGAAACGCTTTTGAAAATTCCGATGGGCCGCGCCACAACATATTCCGACGTCGCGAACAAAATTCTTAAACCCAAAGCCTCGCGCGCGGTCGGCGCAGCGGTCGGCAAGAATCCGATTTCGTTCGTGGTGCCGTGTCATCGCGTGCTCGGCCGCAGCGGTGCTTTGACGGGCTATCACTGGGGCATCACCCGCAAGCAGGCGATGATCGGCTGGGAAAGCGGACGGGCGGGAGACAATTAGTTCATTCCGTCATTGCGAGGAGCGTCAGCGACGAAGCAATCCATTTAACGATCAAAACTGGATTGCTTCGCTTCGCTCGCAATGACCGCTACGCCAAA
>BFBZ01000011.1_pt81 | contig 48371 bp, 43 predicted proteins | sample 1888401 | NCBI WGS metagenome assembly BFBZ01 (sample SAMD00112614, study PRJDB3348) | symbiont metagenome | host: Chara braunii | reverse complement strand
GCGCTGGCGGTGCTGCTGCTGGGCTGGGGCCACGGGCGGCTGGTGCTGCTGCCCCTGGCGGCCCCCGCGCTCTTCGCGGTGGGCCTGGGCCCGCTCTTCCCCGCCCTGGCGGGGTTGACGCCGCGCTGGCCCGCGCGCCTCTGGGTCGCGAGCGCCGGCGCCGTGGCCGCGGTGGCCTGGCAGGTTGCCCGCGGTGGCGACCTCCTGGCAGGTGCCGGCTACGTGGAGCCCGCCGTGTCCGCCCTGCGCGACGAGACCTCGCCTGCGGACGCGGCCGAGCGCCTCTGGCGCCCCCTGGCCGACATGCCGCAGGCCGGGATCCAGGCCCTGGTGCTCATCGTGGCCGCGATGTGCGTGCCGCTCGTGCTGCGCCGGCGCCCCGACGGGCCCCGCGAGGCCGCGGCGCTCATCTGGACCGCCGCGCTGGCCGTCGCGCTGGTGGCGACCGCCCCCGACCCGGCCGACGCCCTGGGCGCGGTGATCCCTGCCACGATCGTGCTGGTCGCGGCGGCGTTCCGGCCCTGGAGGGCCCTCGCCGACCGCGGCGCCCGAAAGGCGTCCGCTACGCTCCGCGGTCCCGACCGATGAGCGTTCTCCGCAACATCGAGCAGAAGATCGAGGGCCTGTTCGAGCGGGGCTTCAAGCGCGCCTTCCGCAGTTCCCTGCAGCCGGTCGAGCTCGCGCGGAAGCTCGCGCGTGAGATGGAGGATCACAAGACCATCTCGGTCTCCCGCGTGTACGTGCCGAACGACTTCACGGTCTTCCTGTCGCCGCAGGACCGCGAGGGCTTCGCTTCCTATGAGCGGTCGCTGGTGACCGAGCTCGGGTCGTACCTCGACGCCCACGCGCGCGGCGCCGGGCTGTCGCTCGTCGCCCCGGCGACGGTGTCGCTGGAGACCGACACGGACCTGCGGGTGGGCGAGTTCGGCATCTCCTGCCGCATGGCCGACCCGCCGCCCGCGACCGTCGCCACGCCCGCCGTCCCCGGCGTCCCCGAGGAGCCCGAGCCGCGAGACGAGCCCGCGGGGGCCGCCGCCGAGCCGCCGCCGCCCGTCGAAGTGCCCGCGCCGCCGCCCGTCGCGCCCCAGCCGCCGCCGCTGCCGCCGCCCGTGCCCCATCAGGCGCTCGAGGGCGTGAGCGGCACGCAGGTCATCTCCGCCGCCGAGGCCCGCGCCGCCGGCCTGACCCCGGAGCAGATGACGCTCGTGGTGGGCGGCACCCGCGTCCCGCTCACCAAGCGCGTCTCGACGATGGGCCGCAGCCGCGACTGCGACGTGGTGGTGCCCGACCCCAACGCGAGCCGCACCCACGCCGAGATCCGCCACATCGGGCTCGACTACTTCCTGGTGGACATGGGAAGCACCAACGGGACCGAGGTCAACGGGCAGGTGGTGAAGCGCCACGCCCTGGCCGACGGGGACCGGATCGTCGTGGGGACCACCGAGATCGCCGTGGAGCTGCGGTGAACGAGACCGGCCTGATCATCGCCGAGGTGGCCTTCCTGGTGCTCCTCTACGCCTTCGTGTGGAGCATCGTGCGCAGCTCGAGCCGCCAGCTGCGGACGGCCCAGGCCCCGCCGCCCCCGCCGCCCGCGCCGGCCGCGGTCGAGGACATGCCCGCCGCCGCCGCCCCCGCCCCGGCCGCCGTCGCGCCCGCCGCGATGGCGCCCGCCGCCGTGCCCACCCCCCCGATCGTGATCCCGCCGCCCCTGGACGGGGCCCCGTCCCCGCAGGGCACCGAGGAGCCGCTGCACGTGGCGCCCACCCACGTGCCGGAGGCGGACGAGCGCCCGGGACGCGAGGACTCGGTGCGCATCGACCTGGCCGCCAACGTCGAGCCGCGCCTGACCGTGGAGACGTCCCCGACCCTCGAGGTCGGCCGCGTGATCCCCCTCGCCGAGGGGATGACCATCGGCCGCTCGGAGGCGGCGGAGCTCTCCATCGCCGACCAGTTCGTCTCCCACATGCACGCCCGCATCCTGCGACGCGGGGCATACCACTGGGTGCAGGACCTCGGCTCCACCAACGGGACGTTCCTCAACGACCGGCGCATCGACGCGGACGCTCAGCTCAAGGTCCACGACGCGCTGCGGATCGGCCAGACCGTCCTCCGCTACCAGGAGTAGCCCATGGCCGAGGGCACCGCGGACCGCCCGCTGGCCCTGGTCGAGGTCGCGCACCTCTCCGACACCGGCCGGATACGCCACCACAACGAGGACCGTTCCCTCGCGAGCCCGCGGGTGCTCGTCGTCGCCGACGGGATGGGGGGCGCGAAGGCCGGCGAGGTGGCGGCGCAGATGGCGGTCGACGCGGTCCGCCGCTTGGTGGGCCCCGTCCACGAGGGCGACGTCCGCGGCGCGGTGGAGCGCGCGAACCGGGCGATCCGGCGGGTCGCCAGCGACGACCCCGACAAGTCCGGGATGGGCACCACCCTGACCGCCGCGATGCTCGACGACGGCCGCCTCGACGTGGTGCACGTCGGCGACTCGCGCGCGTACCTCTGGCGCGACGGGTCGCTGCGCCAGGTCACCGAGGACCACTCGGTCGTCGCCGAGCTGGTGCGGCGGGGGAGCATCACCCGGGAGGAGGCCGAGACCCACCCGCACCGCAACGTGATCACGCGCGCCCTCGGGGCGGAGGAGGGCGTCGACGCGGACGTGGTCCACGTTGACCTCGAGGACGGCGACGTGGTGCTGCTCTGCAGCGACGGCCTGTCGTCGTACGTGCCCGAGTCGGCGATCGCGGAGGTCCTGGCGCAGTCCGAGGGGCTGGACGCCGCCGCCCGCGGCCTGGTGAACCTGGCGAACGGGGCCGGCGGCGTCGACAACGTGACCGTGGTGCTGGCGCGGGTGGCGCGCGAGGAGGACCGCTCCGGCGACACCGCCGAGGCCCCGGCCGTGACCCTCGCGCCCCAGGCCGTGACCGCCGCCGCCGCCGCCGACGGCGACGGCGACGGCGACGGCGAGACGGACGGCAACGCGGACGGCGACCCGGTCGACGTCACCGTCACCGCGCCCGCCGTCGAGGTCCGCGTGCTCGGGGGCGTGCACGGCCACGCCGGCCGCCCGGACGGCGCCACGACACGCCCGCCGAAGGTGCTGGAGCCGGTGCGCCGGCGGCGCTCCCGCGTGGTCCCGATCGTCGCGGGCGTGGTCGTGCTGCTGCTGATCGCGGCCGGTGCGGTGGCGTGGGTGTCGAGCCGCTCGTACGGGCTCGAGGAGGGCCCCGACGGGACGATCCAGGTCACGAACGGCCTCGACTGGAGCCTGTTCGGCCAGGACCTGTCGCGCACGTGGCAGGAGACGGGGATCGACGCCGACACGGTCCGCGCCACCGAGCCGCAGGCCCTCTCGACCGCCGTGCACGGGCAGGGCGAGGCGGTCGCGCTCGCGGCCCGCCTGGCGTGGAGCTACGGGGTCCCGCAGCCCCCCGCCCTCGACGCGCCCGAGCCGGCGCGCACGCCCACGCCGAACCAGCCCGAGAGCACGCCGGAGACCACGACCACCCCGTGACGGCCCGCACCCGAGAGCTGGGATTCCTGATCCCGGTGGCGGTCCTGGGCGTCCTGGGGATGGCGTCCGTGGCCAGCGCCCGCGTCGAGAGCGGCATGGAGCTGGGTCCGCTGCCGGGCGCCATCGGCGTGTTCGCCGTGTTCCTGGCGATGCACCTGTCGCTCCGCCTGCGCGCGCCCCAGGCCGACCCCTACCTGCTCCCCGTCGTCGGGCTGCTCGTGGCGATCGGCCTGGTGGAGCTGTACCGCATCGACCCGGCCCTGGCCGCCGACCAGGCGGTGTGGGTCGCCGTCGGCGGCGCCGCGTTCGTCGCCACCCTCGTGCTGCTGCCCGACCACCGGGTGCTGGAGCGGTACACGTACCTGATCGGCCTCGCGGCGGTCGGGCTGCTGTTGATCACGATGGTCTTCGGGACCCGGATCAACGGGGCGAAGCTGTGGATCCAGATCGGCGGCGGCCAGACCGTGCAGCTCGGCGAGGTCGCGAAGGTGCTGATGGTGGTGTTCCTGGCGGCCTACCTGCGCGACAAGCGCGAGCTGCTGGCGATCCCCACGCAGCGCGCGATGGGCGTGCCGGCGCCGCCGATGGCGGCCCTCGGGCCGGTGCTGCTGTTCCTGGTGGCCTGTCTCTTCCTCGTCGCGATCCTCAACGACTTCGGCACCGCCCTCCTGTTCCTCGGGATCTTCCTGGCGATGATCTACCTGGCCACCGGCCGGGCGGCGTACACGCTCTTCGGGATCGGGGTGTTCCTGGTGGGGTCGGCGCTCGTGTACGCCGCGGTGCCGCGGATCCAGTCGCGCGTCGACAACTGGCTCCACCCCTTCGACGACCCCCAGGGGCAGGGCTACCAGCTCGTGCAGTCGCTGTACGCGATGGCCCAGGGCGGGGTGTTCGGCCCCGGCCTCGGGCGGGGCTTCCTGGTGCTCGACAACGGCCAGACGGTGATCCCGGCGCTCCAGACCGACTTCATGTTCTCCGCCGTCGCGAGCGAGCTCGGCTACGTCGGCGGCATCGGCCTGCTGCTCGGGTTCCTGGTCTTCACCGCCCGCGGGTTCGTGATCGCGGCGCAGGCGCCCGACGGCTTCTCGAAGCTCCTGGCCGGCGGCCTGACCGCGGCGATCGGGCTCCAGGCGATCCTGATCATCGGGGGCGTGATCCGCCTGATCCCGCTCACCGGCGTGACGCTGCCGTTCATGAGCTACGGCGGCTCCAGCATCGTCACCAACTTCGTGCTCGCGGCGATGCTGCTGATCATCAGCCATCGCACCCGCACCCGCGGGCTGCCCCCGGCGCGCCGGCGACGGCGCGGCGAGGAGGAGGCGGAGGCCGCCGCTCTCGAGGAGGCGCGCCTGTGAACCGCTCCATCCGGCGCCTCTACCTGGTGCTCGCGGGCGGCTTCGGCCTGCTCGTGCTGATGCTCGGCTGGTGGCAGGTGGTCGCCGCCGACGGCCTGAAGGACCGCCCCGGCAACCAGCAGACGCTGGCGGCCGAGCGCCTGGTCGACCGCGGCCGCATCCTCTCCGCCGACGGCAAGGTGCTCGCCGCGAGCCGCGCGGTGCGCGTCCGCGGCCGGCGGGAGTACGAGCGGCTCTACCCGCAGGGCAGCCTGGCGGCGCACGCGATCGGCTACGCGAGCTCGTCGCAGGGGCGCACCGGCATCGAGAGCACCTACAACCGCTATCTCTCGGGCTCGTTCGGCACCGAGCCCCTGCTCCAGCGCCTGAACCTGAAGGAGAAGCGCGGCGCCGACGTGACGCTGAGCCTGGACACGCGGATCCAGAAGGCCGCCGAGGACGGCCTGGCGGGCCGCCGGGGCGCGGTCGTGGCGCTCGACCCGCGCACGGGGGAGATCCTGGCCCTCGCGTCGTACCCGTCGTTCGACCTGCAACAGGCCGTCACCGATTTCGACGCGATCCCCACGGAGGGCAGCCCGTTCGTCGACCGCGCCACGGCCGGCCTCTATCCCCCCGGCTCGACCTTTAAGGTGGTGACCACGACCGCTGCGCTCGAGAGCGGCGAGTTCACCCCCGGCTCGACCTTCGACGACACCGGCTCGTACGACACCCCTGGAGGCCCGATCCGCAACTTCGGCGGCGAGGTCTACGGCCGTCACGACCTGACGACGGCCCTGACGAACTCCATCAACACCACCTTCGCCACCATCGGCGACGCGCTCGGCGCCGACCTGATGGGCGAGCAGATGACGAAGTTCGGCTTCGGCGACCGGCCCTCGATCGACCTGCCGGCCGAGGAGGTGCTCCCCTCGGGCCGGCGCGAGGACGGGAAGCTCCTGCCGAACGCCCAGGACGGCATGGACGTGGCCCGCCTGGCCATCGGCCAGGAGCGGCTGACCGTGACGCCGCTGCAGATGGCGATGGTCGCCGCCGCGGTGGCGAACGGCGGCACCCTGATGGCGCCACACCTGATGACGCGCATCCGCGACCGCGGCGGCGACATCGTCCGGACCGCGCAACCCAATGATCTGGGAGACGTGATGGATCCGACGGTGGCGGCGGAACTCACGGAGATGATGAAGTCCGTCGTCGAGCAGGGCACGGGGACGCCGGCCAACCTGTCGGCGGCCGGCGTCGACGTGGCCGGCAAGACCGGCACGGCCGAGTCCGACGACCCGAACCGGAACCAGGCGTGGTTCATCGGCTTCGCGCCCGCCGAGGCGCCCACCGTCGCCGTGGCGGTGGTGGTGGAGGACACGTCCGGCACCGGCGGCGCCGAGGCGGCCCCCATCGCCGCCCAGGTCATCTCCGAAGCGATCGACGTGCGATGAGCTTCGAGCCCGGGGAGCTCATCGGCGGCCGCTACGAGCTGGGGCGCCAGCTCGGCGCCGGCGGCATGGCGCGGGTGTACCTGGGCCACGACCGCCTGCTCGACCGCGAGGTGGCCGTGAAGGTGCTGGCCGAGCCGTACGCGTCCGACCCCAACTTCGTGGAGCGGTTCCGGCGCGAGGCGTCGGCGGCCGCGGGGCTCAACCACCCCAACATCGTCGCCGTGTACGACCGCGGCGAGGCCGATGGCTCCTACTACATCGTCATGGAGTACCTGGCGGGCCCGGACCTGAAGCAGGTCATCCGCAGCCGCTCGCCGCTCCCGCCGACCGAGGCGATCGACGCCGCCCAGCAGATCCTGGCCGCGCTCGGTGCCGCCCACCGCCGCGACCTCGTCCACCGCGACGTGAAGCCGCAGAACGTCCTGGTCGCGGAGGACGGGCACCTCAAGGTCACCGACTTCGGCATCGCCCGCGCGGGCGCCGAGAGCGACATGACCGAGGCCGGCTCCGTGATCGGCACCGCCCAGTACCTGTCGCCGGAGCAGGCCCGCGGCGACGAGGTCACCGCCGCCAGCGACACCTACGCCGTGGGGATCGTGCTGTACGAGATGCTCACCGGCCGGGTGCCGTTCGACGGCGGCCCGCCGGTCGCGGTGGCGATGAAGCAGATCAGCGACGAGCCGGTCTCGCCCCGGATCGTGGAGCCCAGCGTGCCGCGCGAGCTGGAGGCGGTGGTGATGCGGTCGCTCGCGAAGCGGCCGTCCGAGCGCTACCGGACCGCGGAGGAGATGAGCCGCGCGCTGGCCGAGGCCCGCGGGGCGATCGACGGCACCGGCGGCACCACCCGGGTCATCCCCGTGGCCGGGCCGCCCACCAGCGTGATGGGCCCGCCGACCGCCGCAACCCGCGTCGCGCCCCCGCCGCCCCCGGCGCCACCGCCGCGGCGGCGGCGGCGGCGCTGGCCGCTGATCGCCGGGATCGTGGTGCTGCTGGTCGCGATCGCCGCGGCCGCGTTCGTGCTCCTGTCCGGCGACGACGCCAAGGCCGTCACGATCCCGCCGGTGAAGGGGCAGACCGCCGCCCAGGCGGAGTCCACCCTCCGCGCGCTCGGCCTGGAGGTCGATGCGCGGCCCGCCGTCGACGACAGCGTGGACCAGGGCCTCGTCATCGACACCGACCCGGCGGCCGGCGAACAGGCGCACGTGGGCGACACCGTCATCCTGCGCGTCAGCTCCGGACCCGGCGACGTGGCCGTGCCCGACGTGGTGGGCCGCAGCGAGAGCGACGCCACGGCCGCCCTCCGGGCCGAGGACTTCACCGTGAAGACCGAGCAGTCCGCGAGCGACTCCGTCGAGCAGGGGCTCGTCATCAGCCAGCGCCCCGGCGGCGGTGACCAGGCCCAGAAGGGCAGCGAGGTCACCATCGTCGTGTCCACCGGACCGGAGCAGGTCACGGTGCCGAGCCTGCGCGGCCTGGACCAGGCGGCCGCCGAGCAGCGCATCCGCGACGCGGGCCTGGAGGTGGGGTCCGTCACGTTCCAGTCGAGCCAGGCCACCGAGGGCACCGTCATCTCCCAGGACCCGTCGGCCACCGCGAAGGTCGACCCCGGCACGCGCGTGAACATCGTGATCGCCCAAGCGGCGTCGACGATCGAGGTGCCGGATGTCATCGGCAACCTCGCGTCCGACGCGAAGTTCAAGCTGGAGCAGGCGGGCTTCCAGGTCATCAGCGACACGGCGTCGTCCGACCAGCCCGTCGGCACGGTCGTCGAGCAGAACCCGGCCGCGGGGACGCAGGTGGCGCGCGACACCACGATCACGATCACGGTCAGCAACGGCCCCGCGGCCGACACGGGCGGCAGCCCCGTCCCGGCCCCGCCGCCGTCGGGCGGCGAGGGCGACCAGGGCGACCAGGGATGACGCGCCGGGTGGCGGTGCTGATGGGCGGGCGCAGCAGCGAGCACGAGGTGTCGCTGGCGTCGGCCGAGGCGGTCATCGCGGCCCTCGACCCGGCGCACGACGAGGTCATCCCGGTGCTCATCTCGCCCGAGGGCGTGTGGAGCGTCGACGGCGAGCCGGTCGCGATGGTGGCGGGCAGCGACGGCGTGGGGTGCCTCACGTCGCTGGCGGGCGGGCCGGCCCGGGCGGTGGACGTGGTATTCCCGGTGCTGCACGGGCCGCACGGCGAGGACGGCACCATCCAGGGCGCGCTGGAGACGGCGGGGGTGGCCTACGTCGGCGCCGGCGTCGCCTCCTCCGCCGTCGCGATGGACAAGGCCATGTTCAAGGTCTTCCTCGCCGACGCGGGGATCCCGACGCCCGAGCACGCGGTGGTGACCGCCGCCGAGTGGGCGCGCGACCCGGACGCGGCGCGCGCGCGGGTGGCGGAGGCCGTCGGCTACCCCGCGTTCTGCAAGCCGGCGCGGCTCGGGTCGAGCGTCGGCATCAGCCCGGTCCCTGACGCGGCGTCCCTCGACGGGGCCCTGTCGCTCGCGTTCCACCACGACGGCAAGGCGCTGGTGGAGCGGGGCATCCGGGGGCGCGAGATCGAGGTGGGCGTCCTGGACGGCGACGTCCCGTTCGCCTCCCCCGTCGGCGAGATCACCTACGACTCCGAGTGGTACGACTACGAGACGAAGTACGTCCCGGGGCGCTCGCGGCTGCAGGTGCCGGCGGAGATCCCCGAGGAGGCGGCCGAGACGGCGCGGGCGCTCGCGCTGAAGGCGTTCGCGGCGGTCGACTGCAATGGGCTCGCGCGGGTCGACTTCTTCCTGGAGGAGGACGGCACCGTGCTGCTCTCGGAGCTGAACACGATGCCCGGCTTCACCCCGACGAGCGTGTACGCGCGGCTGATGGAGGCCGCCGAGATCCCGTATCCGCGGCTCGTCGCCCGGCTCATCGACCTCGGCGTGGCCCGGGCCGACGAGGCGCGCCGCTACCGCTGCTGACGCGGCGGATCGGCGTCGTCGCCGACACCCACGTCGGCGAGTTCCTGGACGCGCTCCCGGCGTCGGTGCTGGAGGCGCTCGACGGCTGCGACCTGATCCTCCACGCCGGCGACCTGAGCGTCCCGGCGGTGCTCCACGATCTGGAGCAGGTGGCCCCCGTGGTGGCCGTTCGCGGCGACCACGATCAATTGGACGGACTGCTGCTGCCGAAGTCGACGGTGGTCGTGGCAGGCGGGCACCGAATCGGGCTGACGCACGGCGACCGCTTCGGGCCGATCGACGCGTCGGTGATCACGGCGTCGGTCGCCGCCCGGCGCAACCTGCGGTACCGGGCGGGGATCGGCCGGGCCCTGCGGCGGCGGTTCGGCCCGGTGGACGCGATCGTGTACGGCCACTGGCACGAGCCGGTCGTCGCGCAGGCGGGGGGCGTGCTGCTGTTCTCCCCGGGGGCGGTGTGCCCGTGGGGGAGCCTGGAGGGCGGCCGGGACCCGCGGCCGGGGGCGAAGGGGGTGGCCGACCGCGCGGTGCGGCGGTTCCGCACGCAGCTGGGTGCCGAGGCGATGCGTCCCAGCGTGGGCGTGCTGGAGGTGGGAACCGGGGGCATCCGGCCCAGGACGGTCCCCCTGCCTCCCCGCTAGGTTCCAGGCGATGACGGACGACGGCTACGGCCGCGCGATCACCACGATCCGGGCCGGGCTCTCGCTCGGCGCCGTCGCGGCGATCCTGCTGGCGATCTCCCCCTTCTTCGACGTGGTCACCGGCCCGGCCGCGGAGCCGCCGGGCACCGAGTTCACGGCCGGCGTCGGGACGTCGGTCGGGGTGGGCGCGGCGATCGGGGCGGCCGTGATCATCGCGGCGGTCGCGCAGCGGGTGATGTGGCAGCACCTCCTCGCGATCGTGGTCACGACGGGGGTGTCGCTCCTGTCGGCGCTGCTCGTCATCTCGGCCCGGATGGCCGACGAGTTCGCGCCTGACGCGGACGTGACGCTGCAGGCGGGCGGGGTGCTGCTGATCATGGCGTTCTGGCTCGCGCTGATCGCGGTGGTGGTGACGCTGGTGGGGGTGCGGATGGTCGCCCTGGCCGCGCCGCCCCCGGTCATCCCGGAGAGCCGGCGGGGCCAGCTGGTGAAGGCGCGGACCTCGTCGATCGCGGCGGCCCTCGGCGCGGCGGGGGTGGTACTGGTGGTGACGTCGGGCGCGGCGATCGCCTACGGCGTGCTGGCGCTGGGGGACATCCGCGCGTCGGACGGACGGCTGGTGGGGCGCGGCTTCGCGCTGACGGGGGTGATCCTCGGCGGCCTGGTGCTGTCGTTGCTGGCGGCGGTCGGCGGGGTCGGCTCCCTGACGGCGTCGCCGGGCTGAGCGGAGGGAGGGAGCGGTGCCCAGCTGGAGCGAGGTGGAGCGGGAGGTGCCGGCGCTGGCCGCGGCGGCGCGGGGGTTCCTGGAGGCGCGGACCCACCGGACGATGGCGACGATCCGCCGGGACGGCGCGCCCCGCATCAGCGGCACGGAGCTCCGCTTCGACGCGGGGGAGCTGTGGTTCGGGAGCATGTACCGGTCGAACAAGGCGCTCGACCTCCTCCGCGACCCGCGCTTCGCGCTCCACAGCGGCAGCGAGGACCCGCCCGCCTGGAAGGGCGACGCGACCGTCTCGGGGACCGTCGAGGAGGCCGACGCCGAACGGATCCTCGAGATCTACGGCCAGGCCCCACCCGGCCCGTCCCATCTCTTCCGCGCCGACGTCACCGAGATCACGGTGGTCACACTCGCCGACTCCGGCGATCATTTGATCCTCGAGTCGTGGGTCCATGGACAGGGCTACCGGAGGCGCACCCGCACCTGACCCGCCCGCGTTTGTAAGGGTTGCGTTTTCGGTGATGGACGCCCCTGGATGGCGTGCTTCCATGCCGACTTCCGATGCTCCGAAGGCACCGTGCCCACCTCCGGACGGCGATCGCGCGGGCCGCGATCGCCCTCTCGCCCCTCGTCCTGGTCGCGTTCCCCGCGACGGGCGCCGGCGCGGACGCGCCGCTGCTCTACCTCATGAAGGAGCCGGCGGCCGCGGCGCACGACGCGCTGGGGGGGCCGTCGCTGCGGCAGGCGCCGTTGACCCCGGACGCACGCTGGCCGAGCGCCCGCGTGGTGGGGAAGGTCCGCGGCCGCGACCTGGCGGGCCAGTCACCAGGGCGGATCGCGGCGCTGCTCCGCGCCGGCTGGCACCAGCAGCACGTGGGCGGCCTGGTCGCGGTCGACGAGATCACGCCGAAGCAGTGGACGCCGGCCTCGGCCTCCGCACTCTCCCAGGCGATGGACAAGCTGGGGGGTGACGCGGGCCGGGTGATGTTCTACGCGGCGCCGTCGTTCGTGGAGCAGGTGGGCCGCGCCGATCCGCGCGCGGCGCTGCCGGCCCCGCTCGCGCAGCTGGTGGATGCGGTGAGCAAGGGGCGGGCCACGTACCTGCTGACGTACCGCGGGGACCTGTCGCCGTTCCCGGCGCGGGAGATGGCGACGCACCCGACGCGCTGGACGGCGCGCTGGCCCGCGGGCCGTGGTGAGCTGCGCGTGATGCTCGGCCCGGACGGCGGTGCTGGGCAGCCGGAGATCTGGGCGCGCCTGCGGGCGACGGTTGCGGGGCGCGCGCTCCTGGCGAACGGACCCGCGGCCTACGGCCTGACCACGCCTGCCGCGGCCCGGCAGTGGGTGGCGCAGTACAAGGCGTTCCGGGCCGCCCCGAACGTGTCCGTCACCGGCGCGGACTTCCCGGTCCCGATGCCGGGCGGCCTCTCCCTCTCCGCCGCTGGGAAGAACCGGGTGAAGGTCCGGCTCGACCGCCCGGGCCGCGCGGTGGTGACGATGGCACCGGTGGGGGGCGGGAGCCTGCGCGCGATCAAGAAGCTGGCGGGCCCGACGGGCGGCGACATCGTCGTCCGGCTGCCGACCGACACCCGTCCCGGCCGGTACCGGGTCCAGGCGGTCCTGATCGGCGACGGGCTGAGGGACAGGGCTGCCGTGATCGTGAAGGTGACGCGCTAGCCCGGACGCCGAGGGCCCGCCGTCCGGCAGCCCGGGATCCGCGGTGGATCCGCCCCAGCCCGAGCCGCGCCATCGTCCGTCGCGGAACCACCGCCGCATCGTCTGCACCGACGGTGGGTCCTGCGGCCCCGGACGCTCCAGCTCCCGCCGCCTGAGCTGGTCGATCACCACGCCGGGTGGCTCACCGGCGGCGAACCTGGTCTCCGCCTCCCGCCGCAGCGCCTTCCAGGAGTAGGACCCCGGCAGGTCCCGGGTGCGGTGTGAGGCGAGGAGACCCTCCCGGAACAGATCAAGGGCCCGGGAACGCCTGGTGGTCATGCAGTTGGCCGCGTTCCACACCGTCTGCAAGGACACCACCAGGTCCCGGCCGGCGCGGGCCGCCAGCCACCCAGGGTCCCGGTGCCCCGCACACAGCCAGACCGACACGCCGAGGGGGAGGTGCAGGAGGGCACGCGGTCCGTGGCCGCGGCCCATGCAGATCGCACACGCAGGCGCCTTCCCCAGGCGCTCCCCCTTGTAGAAGCTCCGCGGCATCACCACCGACGATCCCGCCACCACCGGTGACGGATCGACACCCAACCCACACCGACCACCGCCGGGTCCGTGTCGTTGGGTGTGCGTTTCAGGGTGGGGGTGGCGTTCGAATGAACGTCGACCACTCACCGGCCCCAACCTCGTCCCGGCGGCCCTCCAACCCACGACCCGAGTGGCGCGACGAAGGCGGCGGGGCGCGCCTACCCCGGAACCGTCCGCCTCGAGCGGGGGTGGGCCCGGTCGAAGTCCTCCCGGAGGTGGGCCGCGGTGACGTGGGTGTAGACCTCCGTGGTCACCGGGGAGGCGTGGCCGAGGTGGGCCTGGACGTAGCGGATGTCCACTCCCGACTGGATCAGATGGGTGCCGCAGGAGTGGCGCTGTCTCTTATACACATCTAGATGTGTATAAGAGACAGTCCCGGAGGTGGGCCGCGGTGACGTGGGTGTAGACCTCCGTGGTCACCGGGGAGGCGTGGCCGAGGTGGGCCTGGACGTAGCGGATGTCCACTCCCGACTGGATCAGATGGGTGCCGCAGGAGTGGCGGAGGGCGTGGGGGAAGACCCTCGCGCCGTCGGCGCGGAGGCCGGCGCGGTCGGCGACCGTCGTCACGATCCGCCAGACGCCCGCCCGGCCCAGGCGGCGGCCGCGGCCGCTCAGGAACACCGCGTCCGCATCCCGGTGGCGCGCCTGGTCCGCGCGGGGGCTCCGGTCCCGCGCCCGCAGTTCCGGGCGGCCCACGCGGAGGTAGTGGGCCAGCGCCGCGAGGGCCTCCCGGGGGACCGCCACCGCCCGGCGCTTGTCACCCTTCCCCCGCACCAGCAGGAATGGATCCTCCGGGTCGTCCAAATGACACGCCGAGAGATCCAGGCCCGCGGCCTCGCTCGCCCGGAGCCCGCAGCCGTACAGCACCTCGATCAGCGCGCTGTCACGCGCGCCGAGCGGACCCGGGGCCGCGGCGGCCTCGCACATCCGCCGCACCTCCGCCGGGGTCAGCGCGACGACCTCCCGCCCGATGCGGTCCTGACCGCCCTCGCCCGCCGCCGCCGGGGGACGCAGGTCGCGCACCGGGTTCTCCAGCGCCAGCGCGCGCGACCACCAGCGGCAGAACGCGCGCGCCGCCGCCACCCGCCGCCGACGCGTCGCCAGGCGCCCCGGCAGGCCGTCCCGCCACCGCTGCCACCACTCCAGCGGCAGGCCACCCAGCGCCACCGCCGCCGCCCGCGCACCAGGGTCGTCCTCCACACCGAAGCCCGGTGCGTCCGCCGGGGCGGGAGGGACCCCCAGCGCGTCTGCCAGCGCCACCAGGTCCCGGGCATACGCCGCCCGGGTGTTCCGGTTCTCCCGCGTCGCGAGGAACGCCCCCGCCAGGCGCCCGAACCCGTCGGGATCGACGAGGGCCTCGCTCATCCCCGCGGGTGCCCCTTTCGCAGGAGCCCCTGCATCGTCTTCGTCGTGACGCCGGTGTAGCGCTGCGTCGTCGCCAGGCTCGCGTGGCCGAGGACCTCCTGGACCACCCGCAGGTGGGCGCCACCCTCGCCGCCCGGCCCCTCGAGCAGATGGGTGCCGGCCGCGTGGCGCAGCAGGTGCGGCCCGCCGGCGCGGCCGGCCGCCCGCAGCTCGCGCGCGACGACCCGGTAGACGGTGGAGCCGTCCAGCGCGCGCCCGCCGCGCGAAACGAACACCGGCGCACGCGCCGCCGCCACCGGCGCTCGCCCCGCCACCAGCCGCGGCCGCCCGTCGCGCAGCCACGCCCGCAGGGCCGCGACCGCCGGCTCGGTGAGCGGCACCGTCCGCGCGGCGCCCCCCTTGCCGACCACCCGCAGGGACTCGTGTTCAAAGTCCAATCCCGCGAGGACCAATTCGCACGCCTCCTGGCGGCGCAGGCCCGACCCGTACAGCACCTCCACCAGCGCCCGGTCGCGCAGCGCCAGCGCCCGCGCCACCGGCGTGTCCGCCGCATCCGCCCCGACGCGGTCGACGAGCGCCGCCGCGTCGGCCTGGGAGAGCCGCGGGACCGGTGGCGGCGCCGGCCGGGGGCGGTCGACCAGGTCGGCGGGCGACCGGCCCGGCGGGTGGAGCGGCGCCAGCCACTCCCGCGCCGACGTCACCGCCCGCGCGCGCGTGGCGGGCGACCATTCGAGCCCGGGCGACCATTCGAGCCCGCGGAACGCCGCCTCCAGCGCCGACGGCCCCACCGCCTCCGGCCCCGCCACGCCGTGCTCCTCCAGCCACACCGCGATCCGCCGTGCGTCGGCCAGGTACGCCGCCTGCGTCCGCGGCGAGAGCCGCCGGCCACGCCCGCCCTGGGCGGCGAGCCGGCGCTCCAGGTCATCCAGGCTCGCTTCCCAGGTCACGGACACGGTCAATCCCCGTTCGGCGTCCCCCGCAACTCCACCTGCCCGACGCCCGCCGAGTAGCCGCCCTCGCCGTCCTCCACGAGCGAGGTGATCCACAGGACGTACGCCTCGGCGGGCGGGCCCTCCGCCAGCTTCACCACCTGGTCCTCGCCGGAGAAGACCCCCTGGGCGAGCATCTGGCGCCGGCCGTCCACCAGGGGGCCCAGCACCTGGAAGTGCGCCCCCGGCGTCGGCGAGCTGACCACCATCTCCGTGGCCACCGCCGGGGCGGTGAGGCGCAGTATGAGGCCCACGCCGGTCTTGCCGGTGCCCCCGAAGGCCGGGTCGCCGAAGTAGGTCTCCGTGTACCAGGCGGTCGAGGGGTTCGGCTGCCCGGTGGTGGGGTCGACGTCGATCGCGTACCCGCGCAGCGCCGGCTGCTCCTGGCCGTCGTCGCCCTGCGGGTCGTAGTCGCGCACCGCCGACAGGGTGAGCGGGACCACCGTGGGTGCGGGCGGGGGGCCGTCGTCGCCGACCGGCTCGAAGTACGCGAACGCCGCGACGGCGATCGCGGCGACCACCACCACGCCGAGCGCCCACGCGAGGATGCGGCGGCGGCGGCGGCGCGGGTGGCGGGCCGTGTCGCCCTCGTCGTCCTCCGGGGGCAGCGGCGGCATCGTGAACACGGCGGTGCCACCGGGGCGCCCCTCGAGCGCCGCCACCATCGACTGGGCGTCGGGGAAGCGGTCGTCCGGCTCCTTCGCCGCCGCGTGCATGGCGATCGCGGCGAGGTTCTCGGGGATGTCGCGCCGGGCGATCCGCGGGTCGGGCAGCGGCTCGGAGCAGTGCTTCATCGCGACGGCGACGAATCCCTCGCCCTTGAAGGGGAGCGTCCCGGTGAGGCACTCGTACAGCAGGATCCCGAGCGAGTAGATGTCGGCGCGGGCGTCCACCGGCCGCCCGTCGGCCTGCTCCGGCGAGAGGTAGTCGGCGCTGCCGAGCAGCATGTCGGTGCGGGTGAGGCCGCGCTCGCCGTCCTCCCCCTCGATGACGCGGGCGATGCCGAAGTCGGCGAGCTTCACCTCGCCGTCGCGGGTGAGGAGGACGTTCTGGGCCTTGATGTCGCGGTGCACCACCCCCTGCCCGTGGGCGTACGCGAGGGCCTCGCCGACGCAGCCGCAGATGCGCGCCGCCTCCTCCGGCTCGAGCGCCCCCTCGCGGCGGATCCGGCTCTTCAGGTTCTCGCCCTCGACGAGCTCCATCACCAGGTACGGCCCCTCGGGGTCCTCGCCGCGGTCGAGCAGGCGCACCAGGTTGGGGTGGGAGAGCCGGGCGACGAGGAGCGCCTCGCGGCGGAACCGCTCCGCGTGCTCCTCGTCGGCGAGCATCCCCGGATGGAGTCGCTTGATGGCGACGGGCCGCCCGAGGACGGTGTCGGTGGCGCTCCACACGGCGGCCATGCCGCCCCGGCCGATCAGGTGATCGAGCTGGTAGCGGTCGCCGAGGACCGCTCCCGTCACGACGTTGCCCCCGTGGCCGTCACACGCGGACGATACCGCCGCCCCGCATCAGTCGAGACGGCGCGGGGCGAGGCTGATCTAGAATCGCCCCCGTGGCCGCTCCACAGACCGTCCTGATCGTCGAGGACGACGAGGCGATCGCCAACTCGGTCGCCTACTCGCTCGACCGGGCCGGGTACCGGACGCTCCGCGCCGGCGACGGCGCCCAGGCGCTGCGCCTGTTCCGCCAGCAGCGCCCCGACCTGGTGATCCTGGATCTGATGCTCCCGCAGATGGACGGGTGGCGGGTCACGGAGGAGCTGCGCCGCGAGGATCCGCGCGTCCCCGTCATCGTCTGCAGCGCCCGCACCAGCGAGTTCGACCGCGTCCACGGGCTGGAGATGGGCGCCGACGACTACGTCACCAAGCCCTTCTCGATGAAGGAGCTGCTGGCGCGGGTGCAGGCGCACCTGCGGCGGGTGGAATCGCACCGGCGGCCCGACGGCGACGAGCCGATCGAGGCGGGCGGCCTGCGCATCGACCCCGAGCAGGTGCAGGCGTTCGTCGACGGGACGTCGGTGGGCCTGACGCCGCGCGAGTTCGACGTGCTGTACGCCCTCGCCCGCGCCCAGGGCAAGCCGCTCGCGCGGGAGCGCGTGTACCGCGAGGTGTGGGGCTACGAGATGATGCGGGGCGACCGATCCGTGGACGTGTTCGTGCGGAAGGTGCGGCAGAAGCTGGCCGCCGCGCAGCCCGACCGGAGCTACGTCCAGACGCTCTACGGGGTGGGATACCGCTTCGAGCCCGCGGACGCCGCGGCGGCCGGCGCGGAGGCCTAGGCCGCCCCACCGCGGGCGCCCCGAGCGGGCCCCGGCGGGCTGCTACCCTTCCCGGCGCTTCGACCCCGGGGGGATGCCCGAGCGGTCAAAGGGAGCGGTCTGTAAAACCGCCGGCTACGCCTACGGAGGTTCGAACCCTCCTCCCCCCATCCCTGAGGGATCTCGCTCCACGAGCGAGATCCCGCGCCCCTGGTAGGTGCCGGGTACAATCGGACGGGTGACGAACCGCAATCAGCGGCTGTCGGTCCGTGCCCTCGTCCCGCACCACCCGCCCGGCCGGAACCGTGTCCTCCCGGGATCACCCGCCCCCGGGTGGGGTGAGCGCTGATCGCCCGCTCGGCGGGCGCGCGCGGAGTCGCCCGATGAGGGCGCCGGGCGGGCGGGCGGCCACCGCGCTGCGTCGCGGTGCGGCCGTCCTCGTCGCCGTGGGCGGATGGCTCGCCGTCCTCTGGGTCCTCTGGGCGCCGATCCTGCGGCGCGCCGGCGACACGTCGGTCAACAACATGATCAAGGACTACTACGTCTCGGACCAGTACGCGTACATGTCCGTGGCGAGGAACATCCTCGACGGCGCCCGGGTGTTCGCCGAGCCCTACACCATCACGGGATCGTCGATCGCGCCGAGCGCGTACTACTGGGTGCTGGGCACCACGGCCCGCGCGGCCGATCTCACCATCTTCGGCGCCTGGAACGTGGTCGGCATCGCCGTCTCCGTGCTGCTCCTCGCGATGGCCACCGCATGGTGCGTCTGGACCCGCCCCGGAGGCCTCGCCTGGTGCGCGGCGCCCTTCGCGCTGCTCACCGGGACCCTCCTCTGGTGGACGACGGGCGGGGACTGGATGGAGACGTACGGCGACCACGGCGTCCTGTGGGCGCCGACCTCCGCCCTCTACAGCCCGGGCGCGGAGGGGCCTGGGCTCGTCCTCGGCGGGCTGACCATCCTCGCCCTCGTCGCGTCGCTCGCGTCGGGTGCCGGCCGTCGCGGGATGATCCTGGCCTTCGTCGCGGGCCTGCTGATGGGGCTGACGGTGGAGACCCAGACGTACGTCGCCATGTTCACCGCGGTGACGCTCGTGTTCGCCGTTTGCGCGCACGAGGCCCTGACGCGCCCGGGACGCTGGTGGACGGGGTCGCTCGTGGCCGCCGTCACCGTCCTGCTGACCGCCTTCTCGTTCAGTTCGTCCCCCGGCGCCGTCGCGCGTCTCCTGATCCTGCTCGCGGTGTGCCTCGCATGGCTGCTCGTGCGGCCGGGCTGGGCGCGCGCCAATTGGCGGCCCGCCGCCGCGCTCGTCGGCGGGGCGGCGGTCACGGGTTCCGTCCTGATCATCCGGATCATCCGCCAGGCCTTCGACCCCGACAGCTTCTTCTACGTCCGCCAGGAGCTGGCGACCGAGCGCCATCTGGCCCTGCCTCTCGACCAGGTGCTCCTCCAGTTCCTCCCGACCTGGCTCCTCGCAGGCCTCGCGATCGCCTACGTCGCGCGCCGGGTCGGCGAGCCGCGCGGGCGGCCATGGCTCGCGGCGCTGATCGCCCTGCCCGCCGCCGGTGCCCTACTGGTGTTCAACGAATCGTGGAACTTCGACACGGAGCCCTACCGCTTCCTGCCCTACGTCACCGTCCTGCTACCCGTCGTGGCCGTGCCCGCGCTCTACGCGGCGGTCGTGGACGGCGGGTGGGCGTGGCGGGGCGGGGCGGCGGTGGTGGTCGCGGCGTCGGCCTTCACGATCCCCACCACGCTCGCGTTCCTCGACACGACCCACGACCAGGTGCTCGCGCCGTCGGCCCAGGAGCGGCAGGCGTACCGCGAGATCATGGCCAAGGCCGACGGCCGGCTCACCGCCTTCGACGCCTGTTTCCGGCCCGAGCTCGTGAAGGTGATCGCGGGCGGGCGGGTGCTGGCGGTCAACCGCGGGCTCGCCATCCCATCGGACTACGTCCACACCCAGCAGGTCATCGACCTCTTCGCAACCGCCCGGTTGCCGGACGAGGCGCAGCTGCGGCGTGCCGGGGTGAGCTGGGTCGTGACGACCAACCACTGCCAGGGGATCCCGGCGCAGACCCTGCACGAGCGATTCGGCGTCCCGATCCTGATCCCCCTCCAGTACGCGGCCGCCATCGGCGCGCCCGCCGACTTCACGTACGAGATGTACCGGGTCGGGTGACGATCGCACCGACCCTCGGCCTCCCGCCCGTTGAGGCAGATGGGGGGCGAGTCGCGCCTGCCGCCGGCGATCGCCGCGGTCGCGTGTCCACGGTGGAGGCACCGGAGGGCGGCCGACGGGGGGTCGGTACGCGGCGGACGCGTCTCGCTCCCCGCCGCGGCGCGGAGTCAGGCGGGGGGCTCGTCCCCGCTGAGGACACCCGTCAGGCCCACGAGGTCGAGCAGGCGCTTCACCTCGGGCGTGACGTTGGCGAGCCGCAGGGCGCGGCCGGCGGCGGTGAGGTTTTCGCGGACGATCAGCAGGGCCCGCATGCCCGCGGAGTCGATGAACGTGACCTCCGCGAGGTCCAGCACCAGATCGCCCTCCTGCGCCGCGGCGAGTTCGGTGGTGCGGACCAGCAGCGCCTCGGCGGCGCTCATGTCGATCTCCCCCTTCAGGCGGTAGACGGACCTCCCACCGCTCTGGGCCTCGCCGCCGCGCAGTCCGGCGCTGATGTGGTCGGGAAGGGGCGCGGCGCGAGGATACGTCCCGGCCGCCGGGCCTGGAAAGGGCGGTCGGCCCATGGACCCCCAGGGCGCGGGGGGTCCATGGGCCGCGGCGCCCGTCCTCCTACTCGGGCAACCGGTAGGAGACGACCCCCGGCTTCTGATCCGGGGACGCGGCGAAGCCGGCGCCGGCGATGATCGCGTCATCGGCGATCGCCGGGGCCGAGTTGGACTGGGCCGGGAGCTGCTTGGTCCAGACCTCGCTGCCGTCCGTCTTGTTGTAGGCGTGGATCAGGCCGTTGAAGTCGACGCCGATGACCACGTCGTTGACGACCGTCGCGCCGCCGTAGTTCTGGGTCGGCATCTCCGCCTTCCAGATCTCGTCACCCGTCGCTCCGTCCAGGGCCAGCATCTCGCCGCTGGAGGTGGCGAAGTCGCAGAGCTCGGCGCCCGCCGTGTAGTTCTCCTGGCGGAAGTACACCCCGCAGAGGTTGTTGACCGGCACGTAGATGACGCCGTCGGACACCGCCATCGGCGTCTCGACGCCCCCGAGCCAGCCGGGGTACACGACGACCGGGTCGCTGAACGTCTCGAACGGCGCGTTGCGGTCCGGGCCGTCCTCGTCGGCCTTCGCCTTGGTCACCTTGGTGCCCTGGAGCGTCGTGCCGATGCCGTCCTGGAAGCCGGCCTCCGGGGTGTGCTTGCCGACGTCCTTCTTCCAGATCAGCTCGTGGGTGTCGCGGTTGACGACGTAGACCGTGCCCATCTTGCCGCTCAGCACCGCGACCGGGGTCTGCTCACCGTCGATCGTGACGTCGGTCAGGATCGGGCCGAGGTGCAGGTCCCAGTCGCGCAGGTCGTGGCCGATCGCCTGGTAGTACCACTTGAGCTCGCCGGTCTTCCCGTCGAGCACCACGAGGCTGTTGGTGTAGAGGTTGTCGCCCGGACGGCTCGCGCCGTCGGGGAAGTCGGGCGTGCCCGGCCACGGACCGGGGTTGGCGACCGACATGTAGACGTTGCCCTCGTCGTCGACCGACGGGGTCCCCCAGAGGCCGCCGCCGGAGTTCAGCTTCGGGTTGCCCCAGAGGTTGTCGGTGGTCGTGTCGAACTTCCACTTCTCCTCGCCGGTCTTGAGGTCGAGGGCGAAGACGATGCCCCTTCCGTTGCCCCGGTAGAAGTCCGCGAGCTCGGTGCCCGGCACGGTGCTGATGTACACGGTGTCATTCCAGACCAGCGGGGCCATGTCCACGCCCTCGCTGTCGTCCTGGATCAGCTTCAGCTTCTCCCACACCACCTCGCCGGTGGCCGCGTCCAGTGCGAAGGCGCCGTCGGCGGTGCCGCCGACCACCAGCCCGCCGCCGAGGGCGACGCCGTTGGGGCCGACGCTGAGGGAGTCGTACTTCTTGGTCCACTTGACCTCGCCCGTGGCGCGGTCGACCGCCTGCACGTTGGAGTTGATGTCCTGCAGGTAGACCGTGTCGTCGGTGACGATCGGGGTGGAGGAGTACACGCCGAACGGGCTTTCGCCCGCGAGCGGCACCGACCAGGCCTCCTCGAGGGTGGTGATGTTCGACGCGTCGATCTTCCCGCCGACCGCGCGGGTGTTGCTGTAGTCGCCGTTGGGAGCCGGGAAGCCACCGGAGACGTCGGTGACCTCGGCCGGCGTGCCGGCCGGGAAGGCCGCAGATGCGTCGCCCGAGGAATCGTCGTCGTCGCCGCAGGCGACGAGGCCGCCGCCGAGCGCGACGGCGCAGAGCACCGCGCCGAGCGCGACGCGCTGGCGCCGCAGGGTCCGTCGTGGCCGTCTGGCGGCCGTGTCGTGCTGGGCCATTCCCATCCTTCCGCTGCCGGGACCGGGGGTGAGCGGCCCGATCAAGCCGCGCGGGGGGCGGCGCTCAAACCACGGAACCGCTCCGCTCACTCGATCGACGACCCCGGATCCCGGTCGGTGAACGGGATCTCACGTCATCGGGGGAGATCCCCCGTTCGGGTGAGTCCTCACCCGAACGGGCTGGCCCGGAAGGGCTACTGCAGGCTCTTCACGTAGGCCACGACGTCCGCCAGGTCCTGCCCCTCGACGAGGCCTCCTGGCATCAGCTGGCCGCCCTCGATCACGGTGGTGCGGATCTTGGCCTCCGAGAGGCCCTTGCCGGCGAGCTTCGGGCCGTAGCCGGGCTTCGTTCCGAGGCCCTTGTGGCATCCCCCGCAGCTCGCCGCAACGAACACCTGCTTGCCCGCCGCCGCCGTGCCGGGGCCGTCGGGGGCCGTGCTCGCGGGCGCCGCCGCGGTGGTCGCCGGAGCCGTGGTGGCGGGCGCTGTGGTCGCCGCGGTGGTGGCCGGGGCCTCCGCCGCGCCGCCGTCGTCGTCGTCGCCTCCACAGCCGGCCACGGCGAGGGCGGCGGCGGCCATCGCCACCGCCGCCCAGGCGCGTGTCCTCACGGGGTGACCGCGACCTTGATGACGCCGTCCTCCTGGTTGGAGAAGAGCTGGTAGGCGTCCTCGATGTCGTCGAGGTCGAATCGGTGGGTGATGAGCTGCTGGAGGTTGAGGCGCCCGTTCTTCACGAGGGCCATCAGGTTCATCAGCCGCTTCTTCCCGCCCGGGCACAGCGTGGTGCGGATGTCGATGTCGCCGATGCCGTAGATGAACGGCTCCAGCGGGATCGTCACCTTGTCGCCGTACACGCCGAGCGACGAGACCATGCCGGCCGGCCGGACGGCCTTCAGGCAGTTCTCGAACGTCTCCTGGATCCCGAGCGCCTCGATCGCCACGTCCGCGCCGCGACCCTCCGTGAGCGCCTTGACCTTCGCGATCGGGTCCTCCTGCGTGTAGTCGATCACGACGTCGGCGCCCATCTCCTTCGCCATCTCGAGCCGCTTCGGGTTCGAGTCGACGCCGATGACCAGGCCCGCGCCGCGCAGCCGCGCGCCGGCGGTTGCGCACAGGCCGATCGGGCCCTGCGCGAACACCACCACCGAGTCGCCCAGCATGACGTTGGCGGTCTCCACCGCCGAGATGCCGGTCGTGGCGATGTCGGTGACGAAGAGGACCTCCTCGTCGGAGAGCCCCTCCGGGATCTTTGCCAGGTTGGCCTGCGCGTACGGCACCCGGAAGTACTCGGCCTGGACGCCGTCCATGGAGTTGCCGAGCCGCCAGCCGCCGATGATCCCCCACTGGTCCTCGTACCCGGCGCACTGCGAGAAGTCGCCCGCCTGGCAGAAGTAGCAGGTGCCGCAGGGCGTGATCGCGCCGACGACGACACGGTCGCCGACCTCGTAGCCGGTCACCGACTCGCCGACCTCGTGGATGACGCCGGCCGGTTCGTGGCCGACCACCCGCCCCGGCGCGACCGGGTACTCGCCGCGCCAGATGTGGGAGTCGGTCCCGCAGATCGTGGTGGTGGTGATCTTCACGATCGCGTCCGTGGGGCCGCACTTCGGGACCGGGACCTCCTCGATGTGGATGTCCCGGACGTCCTTGAACACGGCCGCCCGCATGGTCTCGGGCATGAGCCCCCCTCTCTTCGTCGGAGCCGGTCATTGTCGATGATCCGGGAGCCCCGCGGCAGGCGGCAAGGCGGATCCGGACGGCCCGCGTGGCGCCCGCGTCGCCGCGCCCGCCGGGATCCCCCTGGCGTCGCGGGTCCCGCGCCCGTGAACCGAACCGCCGTTACCTGCGGACGGCCTCACCCGTTCGTGTGAGTTGCGCCGCACGAGCGGGCAGCGCAGACGTATGCTCGTAACAACCTCGTCGGCCTGGGGGCATCGGTGCAGATACGGGACGCGGCCCGGACCGTCGCGAACGACGGCCCTCGGGCGGCCGACATAAACCTGCTGCGGCGCGCCGACGCCGCGGGCCAGCGTCTGTTCCGCCAGCTGGTGGTGTCGCGGATCGCGTGGAGCGCCGTGTCGGAGACGAGCCGCCTGATCGCGGTCGACGTGGTCGGGTTCTCACTGCGCGCCACCGGCTGCGCCCACCCCCAGCCCTGCCACCTGCACCACTGCTTCGACCACCTGGAGATGAAGGCCGTGCTCGGGAACCGCGGCCGCCTCATCACCGGCGCCCGCCTGCCGCTGAATGGCTGCGACGCCGCGCTCGCCGAGCTGGTGCGCGAGGAGGAGGGATTGGGTGCCGTGATCGGCGTCCCGGTGTCGTTCGGTGGCGAGGTCCGCGGCGTCCTGCATTGCGGCCTCCGGCGGGCGGACCCGTTCGGCGACGGCGTCGTCGAGGCGCTCCGCCGCGTCTGCACCTATGCCGGCGCCGCGCTCGCGGCCGCCCGCGACCGCGCCCGGGTGGAGGAGGTCGCCGCGAACCGGGAGCGTCGCCGCCTGGCGCGCGCCCTGCATGACGAGTTCGGCCAGCGGCTCTTCACGATCGGCATGACCGCCCAGAAGGCGCGCGCGAGCGCCCGCAGCGGCGGCGCCGACCTGGTGACGCACCTCTCCGGCCTGGAGCAGCAGATCGCGGGCGCCTCGGCGGCGTTCCGCTCCACCCTGCGCTCCCTCGACCGGCCGGCGGCGCCGGGCGGCGCGCTGGCGGTGAAGCTGCGCGAGGACGCCGCCGCGTTCACCCAGCGCAGCGGCGTGCCCGCCCACCTGCTGGTGATCGGCGACCCGGGGGAGCTGGACGGCGCGCGGGAGGAGCTGCTCGTGAGCGTCACGCAGGAGGGCCTGCGCAACGTGGAGCGCCACGCCGGCGCGACGGAGGTGGTGCTCACGCTGGCGTTCTCCGCCGACTCGGTGGAGCTCGTCATCCACGACGACGGCGTCGGCGTGCAGGGCCGCCCGCGCCCCGGCGGCTCCGGGCTGGGCCTCGGGATCCTCCGGGAGGAGATCGCCCGCGTCGGCGGCGAGGCGCGCCTCACGCGCGGCGAGGACAGCGGCTCGACGATGCGCGCACGCATCCCGCTGGTGTGACCGGCGGGCGCAAGGCCCACACGGTGGTGGTGGCCGACGACCACCCCATCGTGATCAGCGGGATGCGCCTGCTCCTGTCAGGCAGCCGCTTCTTCGAGCTGGTCGGGGAGGCCCGCACCGGCGCCGAGGCGATCCTGCGCTGCGAGCAGTACCGGCCGGACGCGCTGCTCCTTGACCTCCGGTTGCCGGACCTCCCCGCCGCCACGATCTGCACCCGCATCAAGGAGCGCCACCCCGAGACCTCGATCGTGATCCTGACCGCGCACCCCGAGGAGCTCGCGGTGCGGGGCTGCCTGAAGGCGGGCGCTTCCGCGTGCCTGTTCAAGGACGTGAACGAGCAGAACCTCCTGGCCGCCCTGATGCAGGTCGTCCACGGCCGCGCCGTCATCGACCCGCGGATCGCCGGCGCGATGCTCCCCCGCCGCGGGGGCGCCGGCGCCCCCGACGGCTCCCTGACCGCACGCGAGCACGAGGTGCTGCTGCTCATCGCCCGCGGCCTGACCACCCAGGAGATCGCCGACGAGATCGGGTTGTCCCCCAACACGGTGAAGAGCCACTCCCGCGCCCTGTTCACCAAGCTCGACGCGCACAACCGGGTGCAGGCGCTGGCCGCCGCGAAGGAGCGGAATCTGGTCTAGGCGGGACGCGCCCTTCGGGCTCCACGGGACGTCCGCTAGACTGGCGCCGGCCCGCCCAGTTAGCTCAGCCGGTAGAGCACTTCCATGGTAAGGAAGGGGTCAGCGGTTCGAATCCGCTACTGGGCTCTCGTCGCGGCCCCGGCCGCCACGCGGCGGAGTAGCTCAGCTGGTTAGAGCAGCGGAATCATAATCCGCGTGTCGGGGGTTCGAGTCCCTCCTCCGCTACCTCCAGGATGCCCTGCGAAGCGGGGTCCTCCCTGCCATGCCCGCCGTTCCCGGAAGCAGCCGGGGCCGGGCGCTCGATCGCACGCTCCTGGTGGCTGTGGCGCTTTGGGTTGGTCGTCGCATACGTTGTCCGCGGAGCTCCTGCGGTAGGCGGGCGTCAGTGCTGGCCGTTCCGCCCAGTAGCCCCGACGGGTGATGCGCGGCGAGGTCCCCGGTGTCCGATGGGCGGAGTGCCGGGTCGTCAGGGCCAAGACCAGGGGGAGACGTGAGCGAGAGCAACGAGTCCGTCGCTCGTGAGGTTCTGCCGATCCCCGATCGGCAGCACACGGGCCTCATCACCTACGACGCCAAAGACCCCGCGACGTCGTTCCCTCCGATCGAGCCCCTGCGTCCCCCGGCCGGCGCGCCGAACGTGCTCATCGTCCTGATCGACGACTGCGGCTTCGGCGCCTCCAGCGCCTTCGGCGGGCCCTGCGCGACGCCGACCGGGGAGCGGCTCGCCGCGAACGGCCTGAAGTACACCCGCTTCCACACCACCGCGCTCTGCTCCCCCACGCGCGCCGCCCTCCTGTCGGGTCGCAACCACCACACGGTCGGCATGGGCGGCATCACCGAGATCGCCACCTCGGCCCCGGGGTACAGCTCGGTGCGCCCGAACACGTGCGCGCCACTCGCCGAGACCCTGAAGCTGAACGGCTACTCGACGGCGCAGTTCGGCAAGTGCCATGAGGTACCGGTCTGGGAGACGAGCCCGCTGGGGCCGTTCGACAACTGGCCCTCCGGCGGCGGGGGCTTCGAGCACTTCTACGGGTTCCTCGGCGGCGAGACCAACCAGTACGCACCGGCGATCTACGACGGGACGGTCCCCGTCGAGCCCGATCGGACCCCCGAGGAGGGCTACCACTTCACCGAGGACATGACCGACCGGACCATCGACTGGGTGCGCCAGCAGAAGGCCCTGATGCCGGACAAGCCGTTCTTCGTCTACTACGCGCCCGGCGCGACGCACGCGCCTCACCACGTGCCGGCGGAGTGGTCCGACAAGTACAAGGGAGCCTTCGACTCGGGCTGGGACGCCCTGCGCGAGGCCACGTTCGCGCGCCAGAAGGCGCTGGGAGTGATCTCGCCGGAGGCCGAGCTCACGACCCGCCCGGCGGAGATCCCCGCCTGGGACGACATGCCCGACGACCTGAAGCCGGTGCTCGCGCGCCAGATGGAGGTCTATGCAGGCTTCCTGGAGCACACCGACCACCACGTCGGACGCCTCATCGACGCGCTTGCCGACCTCGAGGTCCTCGACGACACGCTCGTCTACTACATCATCGGCGACAACGGGGCCTCGGCCGAGGGCACGATCAACGGCACCTTCAACGAGATGATCAGCCTCAACGGGGCGAGCGCGCTCGAGACCGCCGAGTTCATGGCCTCCCGGATCGACCAGTTCGGGACCCCGGCGGCGTACAACCACTACGCGGTGGGCTGGGCCCACGCGATGGACACGCCGTACCAGTGGACGAAGCAGGTCGCCTCGCACTGGGGCGGCACCCGCAACGGCACCGTCGTGCACTGGCCGAACGGGTTCACCGCCAGGGGCGAGGTCCGCTCGCAGTTCCACCACGTGATCGACATCGCCGCGACGGTGCTCGACGTCGCCGGCCTGCCGGAGCCGCTCAGCGTGAACGGGGTCCAGCAGGTGCCGCTCCAGGGCGTCACCATGGCCGGCTCGTTCGCCGACGGGGCCGCCCCGGAGACCCACACGACGCAGTACTTCGAGATGTTCGTCAACCGGGGCATCTACCACGAGGGATGGACGGCGGTCACCCGCCACAGCACCCCGTGGGCGTTCGGGGCCGAGCTCCCCGCCTACGACGACGACGTCTGGGAGCTGTACGCGCCCGACGACTGGACGCAGGCTCGCGACCGTGCCGCGGAGATGCCGGACAAGCTCGCCGAGTTGCAGCGGCTCTTCCTCATCGAGGCGGTGAAGAACAACGTCCTTCCGCTCGACGACCGCCGCGTCGAGCGCTTCAACTCCGACCTGGCCGGACGACCGACCCTGGTCCACGGCCGGTCCCAGATCCTTTTCGGCGGGATGGGCCGCCTCACCGAGAACGTCGTCCTCGTCACCAAGAACAAGTCCCACGCGGTCACCGCGCAGATCGTCGTGCCCGACGAGGGCGCGCGCGGCGTGATGATCGCCCAGGGCGGCGCCTTCGGGGGCTGGAGCCTCTACGCCAAGGACGGCGGCGCGCCGGTCTACTGCTACAACCTCTTCGGCCTGCAGCGCTTCAAGATCGAGGGCGACGCGCCGATCCCGCCCGGCGAGCACCAGGTGCGCATGGAGTTCGCCTACGACGGCGGCGGGCTCGCCAAGGGGGGGACCGTCACCCTCTACGTCGACGGTGCCGCGGTCGGCACAGGCCGCGTCGAGGCGACGCAGCCGATGATCTTCTCGGGCGACGAGACCACCGACCTGGGCAGGGACAGCGCCACGGCCGTCAGCGACGACCACGGGTCCGCCGACAGCGGGTTCACCGGCCGGGTGCGCTGGGTCCAGATCGACATCGACGAGGCCGCGGAGGACCTCGACCACCTGATCACGCCCAAGGAGCGCCTCAGGATCGCCATGGCGCGGCAATGACCCCGCGGGAGCCCCGCCGCCCCGCGGGCGGGGCCAGTCCCCGTGTCACCTGAGCTGATCCCCGCGCCGTTGGGCGAGCGGCGGCTCGAGACACCGCGCGCCCCCGGGGTCGCCGGGCTCGCCGAGATCCAGGACTTCTTGCTGCGGGAGGACGCCGGCAGGATCGCGCTCGAGCCTGCCGTGCAAGCCCTGTCGTCGGTGCAGTCGACCGTGCTCCGGAGCCACCTCCCCGGGCCACCCACCGGCGGAGGCTGAGTTGGGCAGCTCCGGTCTCGTCGCGGTCGCGTTGCTCGTCCTCGCATACGCGGCGGTCTCGCGACGGCTGTCGGGGTCCGTAATCACCCCTGCGATGGTGTTCGTGGCCGGAGGCATGCTGGTGAGCGACGAGGCCCTCGGCTGGCTCGACCCGACGATCCAGAGCGAAACCGTCCGCGCCGTCGCCGAGGCGACGCTGGCGATCGTGCTCTTCTCGGACGCATCGCGGCTCGACCTCGCAACACTGCGGCGCGAGTACGTCGTGCCGCTCCGGTTGCTCGCGATCGGGCTGCCGCTGACGATCGCGGCCGGCGCGCTCGCCGGAATCGCGGTGTTCGGAGAGCTCGCGCTCATCGAGGCGGTTGCGCTCGCGATCGTGCTCGCCCCGACGGACGCCGCGCTGGGGCAGGCGGTCGTCACCGATCCCCGGGTCCCTTCGCGCGTCCGTCAAGGGCTCAACGTCGAGAGCGGGCTCAACGACGGCATCTGCGTGCCGCTGCTCCTGATCGCGATCGCGATCGCCCAGGCGGAAGAGGGTGCGATCGGAGACGGCGAGGCGGTGCGCCTCGTGCTCGAGGAGATCGGCTACGGATGCGTCGGGGGCGTTGTTGCGGGAGTCGCCGCCGCACTCGTGGTCAGGGTGGGCGTCCTGCGACGCCTCGTCGATTCGATCTGGCTCCAGGTCGTCCCGGTCGCCGGGGCCGCCCTCGCCTACGGACTGGCCGTCTGGATGGGCGGCAGCGGGTTCATCGCCGCCTTCGTCGGAGGTGCCGTCTTCGGCGGGCTGCGGCGCGAGGTCGGGGGCGAGGTGACGCTCTTCCTCGAAGAGGCGGGCGGCCTGCTCGGTGCGGTCACGTTCATCCTCTTCGGCACCGTCATGCTCGTGCCCGTGCTCGACGACCTCTCGGCCGAGGTCGTCCTGTATGCGCTCCTCAGCCTGACCCTCGTCCGCATGGTCCCCGTGGTCCTGGCGATGCTCCGATCCGGCGCCAGGCCGCCGACGGTCCTGTTCCTCGGCTGGTTCGGGCCGCGCGGACTGGCGTCGATCGTGTTTGCAGTGATCCTCGTCGAGGACGCCGATTTGGCACACGAGTCGGTGCTGCTGAACACGATCTTCCTCACCGTCGGCCTCTCGGTCCTCCTGCACGGCCTGACCGCAACCCCGCTCGCGGGGCGCTATGCAGAGTGGTTCGCTGCCCACCCGCGCCACGCGATGCCCGCGTTCGAGAGTGCGCCGGCTCCCGAGCAGCGCCCCCACCGCTGGGCGGCCGGGCTGTGGCACAAGCATCGGGACGTCGAGGACGCCTCGAGCGGCACGACGTCGTAGCGCGCCCCGCCGCGGAGCCCCGGGCTCAGATGCGTCGGCGGCGACCCCGTCCGGGTGTGACGGCCGCGGCCACGACGGCGGTCTTCGCAACCGGCGAGGGGCCGGGTGTGACGGCCTTGGCCACGACGGCGGTCTTCGCAACCGGCGCGCCGATGACACCGACTCGTCCAACGCGTGCTGGTCTGAGCGGCACGTTCACTCTCCTTCGGTCGCAGCTGCTTGGTCGGCCTCGATCGAGGCGATGATGGCCTGAATCGGAATCCGTCCGGTCGCGATCAGCTGGCCACCCGAACGCCGCGCCGCCGATGCGAATGGCGCAGCCCACAGGTTCTCCCAGATGAGCACTCCGGCAGTGCTTCCCGGCTCCATGGCCGCGGCGAGGTGTGCGACGTCTTCCTCGGCCAAGAGCTCCGCCAGCTGGGCCTCGACCGCCTGTAGCGGTCCGAGCTCGCCGACATCGGAGAGCTCCATCGCCTCCACGGCTCCGTCCTCGTCCTTGGTGAGGATCAGCACGTCGATCACGCGGATCGTTCCCGAGTCGACCAGCGCCAGCAGCTCCGCCGCCATCTCACCCGTGAAGTTACTCGCTCCCGCCGGGAACTCGACGACGATGTAGTCGACCGGACCGAGCTCGTCGAGGGATGGATCTGGCATCACTCGTTCCTTCCCATGGGCTCGACTGAGCTGTTTCCCCGTGTTCGAAAGTGCCCGCCCCCGTGGCAGACGCCCTTCAGGAGAGCCTCAGCTTGGCCCGACACTATCTCACCGGACGACGAGTTCCGGCGGCGCGACGACCACGGGCCGAAGGACAGCACGTTCATCGGCCGGGTCCGCCACGGGTTCCCGCCGTGGATCGCATACGATCGAATGGTGGAAAGATGCAGCGGGGTCCTCGCCGCGGCCACCGGTCTCCTCGCTGCGGCGCTCCTGATCGGGGGTTGCGGCAATGGGGATGGGAACGACGGCCCCATCCCGCCCGGACCGGTTGCGGAGTGCTCCGACGTCGGCTCCTGGCGGGAGGCGCAGGACGAGCTCGACGCCGACCGCGCCCTCGAGGCCTCGCTCGACGATGACCTCGACGGCATCGCCTGCAACGACCTCGCCCAGTGGGAGCACGCGGCCGCCTGGCCGGGCGCCTACGTCGAGGCGTGCGAGGCGGTGTTCATCGACGCCCCCGACGGCTTTCTGCACGCCGGCGGCATTGGGTACGAGCAGATCGATTGCGAGAACACCGACCCTGGCCCGGCGGCGTGGGACGGAGACAGGTTCTCGGAGCCGGCCGACGACGGTCGCGAGGACGCCTGGATGACCGCCTGCGAGTGGTTCTTCAACGATGTCGGCGACGACCTCTACCTGGGCGACGACATCGCGATGAGCCAGACCGACTGCGAGCTCGCCTTCTGAGTCGGCCGCGGGTGCCGCGGCGTTCGCCCGGGTCAATGGCCGCCTGGGGACTCGGCCCGGGCGTGCTGTCGGGGCTCCTGCGGCTCGGCGCCGGCTGACGGCGCGTCGTCCGCCCGCAGGCGCAGCGACAGCGCCCCCGCCGGCGCGGCGATCGCCGCGCGGATCGCCCCGATGAGCGCGTACCCCGGACCCGAGAAGACCGGGCCCATCACCGCGGCGCCGAGGGTCACCCCGATGTAGGTGGTGCAGCTCATCAGCGCCACCACCGCGCCGCGGCCGGCGGGCATCGCGTTCGTGGCCAGGGTGGCCATCGCGGTGAGGAACCCGGCCTGCTGGGTCCCCATCACCGCGAGCACCACCACCAGGACGACCGGGAGCCCCGCCACCCACGGCAGCCCCACGTAGATCACCGTGAGCGCCACCAGCGTCAGCGTCGCGGTCCGGGCCTTCCCGATACGGTCGATCACCCCGCCGTTCATGGACATCAGCGCGACGCCCGCCCCGTACGCCAGGATCAGGGCGCCGGCGACGCCGCTGCGCACGTCCAGCTCCTCGCGGAGGAAGCTGCCGAGGTACGTGTAGACGCCGTAGAAGGCGAGCATGTCGAGCAGGTTCACGGCCAGCAGCCAGCGGACCGCCGGCTCGGCCAGGGCCCGCCGCAGGCCCACCCGGGCCCCGTCGTCGGCGGTTCGGGCGGCCCCCGAGCCCGCCGGGAGCAGTCGCACCGCGAGCACCGTCGCGACCGCGGCGAGGGCGGCGAGGACGGCGAGCGCCTCGCGCCACCCGGCGACCTCGCCGATCAGGCCGCCGGCGGGGACCCCGGCCACCAGCGCGAGCGCCCACCCGGCGATCACCCAGCCCATCACCCGCGCCCGGCTGTCGTACGGCACCTCGTCGCCCACCCAGGCGTAGGCGGCGGGCAGGAACAGGCCCGTCCCCACGCCGCACAGCGCCCGGCCCGCCACCAGGCTCAGGAGGCTCGGGGCGACGGCGCAGAACGCGCCCGCCACGGCGAACACCACCAGCCCCCACAGGATCGCGCCGCGCCGGGACACCCGGTCCGCGACCCACCCCGCGGCCGGGGCGACGATCGCCACCGCCAGGCCGTAGACGCTCACGGAGAGCCCCGCGGCGTCGACGCCGGTGCCGAAGTCGGCGGCGATGTCCTCCAGCAGGGGCGAGATGACCAGCGCCTCCGAGCCGACCGCGAACACGCCGAGCAGCAGGGCGGCCGTGGCGGCCGCGAGGGCGCGGCCCTGCAGGACGGGGCGGGCGGTGGTCATCCCGGGAGCCTGTCAGGGCCGAGCCCGATGGTCGCGCCGAACGCTCGTCTCATGCACCGATACGCCTGAATGGCGGAAGACGTCCGGGCCCGCATGAGGACGTTCCGGCGGGCCCGGAACCGGTTGCGCGCCGCGCGCCGGTCCCCCGACGATCGTCGCCGCGATGGCAGCACGCGGGACGGCGCGGCAGCGGAACCGGACACCGCGGGCGGCGAGGACGGTTCGGCACGGGCGCCTGCTCGCGGCCGCGGCCGCCTGCGGCGCGCTGGGCGCGGCCCTGGTCGCCGCCGGGCCCGCTGGGGCGGTCGTGTCGATCACGGGCTCCGACGGGGACGTCTGGAACGCCGGGAGCCCCGAGGTGCGCTACGTCCTGACGTCGAGCCTGGGCGCCCGGGTCACCTGGTCGCTCGACGGGACCGGCGACGGGGTTGCGGCGCCGCGCTCGGGCTCGGGCGCGTCACCCGTGACCGTGACCCTCCAGGGCGGCGGGGACGGCACGTACCGGATCGCCGCCCGGGACCTGTTCTTCACCACGAGCCGGACGTTCACCGTCGACCGGACGCCACCGGCGATCCGCATCACCCGGCCCGCGAACGGGTCCACGGTGCAGCAGGGCGCCGCCGCCGTGGCCGAGTACGCGTGCACGGGGGCCGTCCGCTGCGCAGGGAGCGTCGCGTCGGGGGCGCGCCTCGACACGTCGCGAGTGGGCCAGACCACGCTCCGCGTGGAGGCGGCGGACGCCGCGGGGAACACGGCGGTGGCGCAGGCGACCCTGATCGTCGTGGCGCCCCCGGCGGCCGGCGGGCCGGTGCCTGCCCCGCCGGACCCCGGGACGCCGGCGGCGCCGGCGGCGCCGGGGGCGCCGCCGACGACGGTGCTGGCGCGGCCGCTCGACACGCCGCTGCCGACGCGGAACCACCTGCAGCTGCTGCCCCACCGCGACGGGGTGGTCGCCACCCTCCGGCCCGTCCTGCGCTGGCCGCCGATGCGCCGCGCGCGGCTCTTCAACGTGCAGGTGTTCCGCCTGCGTCCCGGCCGGGAGCCGGCCAAGGTCGCGTCCCTGTTCCCGCGCGCCAACCGTGTGCGGGTGCCCCGGGGCCGGCTGGTGGACGGCGGGCGGTACGCGTGGCGCGTGTGGCCGTTCCTGCGCGACGGCTACAGCGTCTCGCCGCTCGGGCTGAGCATCTTCCGGGTCGACGTGGGACGCCGCTGACGGCGCCGGGGTGGTCGATACTTCGGATGCGGCCCCCGCCGCGTCATGATGAACGGCACCTCACCCTCCTCTCACACCCGGCTCACGCGCCGAGCCTAGGTTTGGCCTCGTCGACACCGCAGCAGATCGCGACCCGTCCGGAGCAGGCTCACATCCGAGCCGGCACCCTCAGACTGCTCCTGGCGAGCGTCCGCTTCCGCGTGGTCGCGGCCTCGGTCGCGCTGCTCGCGATGGCCACCATCGGCTCGATCCTGGTGGCCCGTGAGGTCGTCGTCCGCCAGATCGACGACCGCATCGAGCGGGTCCTCACGCAGGAGGTCGACGAGCTCCAGCGGCTCCAGCAGGAGGTGGACCCGGTCTCGGGGCAGCCGCTCGGCGACGACGTGCGTCGGCTGCTGGAGGTCCAGCTCGCCAGGAACGTCCCCGCCGAGGGGGAGGCGTACGTCGCGTACGTCGACGGGAAGCCGTTCCTCCACAGCCGCCAGTCCGTGCCGTACCGGCTGGACACCGACGCCGAGCTCACCGAGCGGTGGGGGTCGGTCACCACGCGCCAGCGCGGGCGGGTCGACACCCCGGGCGGTGACGTCGAGTACCTGGCGGTGCCGGTGGTGGGGGTCGGTCACCACGCGCCAGCGCGGGCGGGTCGACACCCCGGGCGGTGACGTCGAGTACCTGGCGGTGCCGGTCGGCTCGGGGCAGGAGCGCGGCGTGTTCGTTGTGGCCGTCTTCCGGAGCTTCGAGACGGGCGACCTCGGCACCATCACCGGCAGCCTCGCCGGCGTGGGGGTCGTGGTGCTGCTGCTCGGGGCGTTCCTCATGTGGCGGACGGCCCAGCGGGTGATCGCACCGGTGAACGCGGTCACGCAGACCGCCCACAAGATCAGCGAGACCGACCTGAGCCGGCGCATCCCCGGGGAGGGCGACGACGAGGTCGCGGAGCTGGCGCGGACGTTCAACGACATGCTCGACCGGCTCGAATCCGCGTTCGCCGCGCAGCGGCAGTTCCTGGACGACGCCGGGCACGAGCTGCGGACGCCCATCACGATCGTGCGGGGACACCTGGAGCTGATGGGCGACGACCCCGCGGAGCGCGAGGAGACGATGGCGCTGGTGATGGACGAGCTCGACCGGATGGCGCGCATCGTCGACGACGTCATGATCCTCGCCCGCGCCGAGCGCCCGGACTTCCTGAACTACGAGGCGGTGGACGTGGCGACGCTCACCCAGGAGGTGGCGGCGAAGGCGCAGGCGCTGGCACCGAGGCACTGGAGCGTCGAGCGGGCGGGGCGGGGCGTGATCGTCGCCGACCGCCAGCGCCTCACCCAGGCCCTGGTCCAGCTCTCGCAGAACGCGGTGCAGCACACCGGCGCGGGGGACGCGATCGTCCTGGCGTCGTCCGTCGCGGGCGGACGCGCCCGCTTCACCGTCCGCGACACGGGGCCGGGCGTGCCGGTCCACGAGCGCGAGCGGGTCTTCGAGCGCTTCGCCCGCGGGTCGGGTGAGCGCCGCGAGGGCGCCGGACTCGGCCTCACCATCGTCCGCGCGATCGCCGAGGCCCACGGCGGGCGCGTGGAGCTCACCCAGCATCCCGACGGCGGCGCCGTCTTCACCATCGACATCCCGGTCGACCCACCGGCCGCGAGCCCGACCGGAGGAGGTCCGGCATGAGCAGCATCCTGATCGTCGAGGACGAGGAGCGCATCGCGTCCTTCGTGGACAAGGGGCTGCGGTCCAGCGGCTTCGCGACCGCGGTCGCCGGCGACGGCGAGTCGGGTCTGGCGATGGCGACCAGCGGCCGGTTCGACCTGGTGGTGCTCGACCTCGGCCTGCCCGACATCGACGGCATCGAGGTGCTGAAGCGGATGCGCGGGCGCGGCATGACCGCCCCGGTGGTGATCCTGACGGCGCGCGACGGCGTCCACTCCACCGTCGAGGGCCTGGAGGGCGGCGCGGACGACTACGTCACGAAGCCGTTCCGCTTCGAGGAGCTGCTCGCGCGGATCCGGGCGCGCCTGCGCTCGGGGACGGAGGCGCCGTCGGTGCTGGAGGCGGGGCCCGCCCGCCTCGACCTCCGGACGCGGAAGATCCACGTCGGCGACCGCACCGAGGAGCTCACCGCCCGGGAGTTCGCCCTGGCCGAGATGCTCTTCCGCCACCCCGGCCAGGTCCTCTCCCGGGAGCAGATCCTCGACCGCGTCTGGGGCTACGACCACGATCCCCGCTCGAACATCGTGGACGTCTACATCGGCTACCTCCGCCGCAAGCTCGGCAAGGAGATGATCCGCTCGGAGCGCGGGATGGGCTACCGCCTGGACGTCGACCCCCGCTGACGTCCCCGCGGTTCAATTGAACGAGGCGCCCAGGTTCATTTGAACGCGGGGGCGCCTCGCCGCGGCGTCAGGGACCCAGGAGCGTGGCGACGTCCGCGATGCTCATCGGCCGCGCCCACAGCCACCCCTGCCCCAGGCCGCAGCCGACGCCCCGGACCAGCGCGAGCTGGTCCTGGCGCTCCACCCCCTCGGCCACCACCGTCAGCCCCAGGCCGTTCCCCAGCTCCACCACCGCCCGCAGCAGGGCGGTCGCCTGAGTGGAGCGCGCCTCCGCCAGGAACTCGCGGTCGATCTTCAGCATGTCGACCGGCAGGCGCCGCAGCTGCCCGAGCGACGAGTAGCCGGACCCGAAGTCGTCGACCGCCACCCGCACCCCGCGGCGGCGGAGGGACCGGAGCGACGCGAGGTTGCCCGGCGTGTCGGCCGCCATCGCCGTCTCCGTGATCTCCAGCACCAGCCGCTCCGGGGGCATGCCGGTGTCGCGCAGCGCCCCCTCCACCACCTCCGCCAGCGCCGGATTGCGCAGCTGGCGCGGCGACAGGTTCACCGTCACCGCCGGCGGGTCGCCGCCGTCGGCGCGCAGGAGGTCCACCACGTCCCGGCACGCCGTGCGCAGCACCCACTCGCCGATCTCGTCGATGAGCCCCGTCTGCTCCGCCAGCGGGATGAACTCGCCCGGCCCCAGCAGCCCCAGCTCCGGGTGGCGCCAGCGCACCAGCGCCTCCACCCCCACGACGCTCCCGTCGCCGATCCGGACGATCGGCTGGTAGGCGAGCTCCATCTCCTCGCGGCCCACCGCGTTGCGCAGCCGCGACTCCATCTCGAGCCGGGCCATCGCCGCGGTCCGCATCTGCGGGACGAACACCGCGTAGCCCCGCTTGCCCTGCGCCTTGGCGGTGTACATCGCCGCGTCCGCGTCGCGCACCAGCGCCTCCGCGTTGCGCTCGCCGGCCGTCGCCGGCGCGATCCCGATCGTGGCGGAGACGAACACCTCGCGGCCACCGACGTCGAACGGCTCGTTGAACGCCTCGATGATCCGCTCCGCCACCACCGCCGCGGCCTCCACGTCCGCGTCCTCCAGCAGCACCGCGAACTCGTCGCCGCCGAGTCGCGCCGGCGTGTCCGTGGGCCGCAGCACCCCGCGCAGCCGGTCGGCCGCGAGGGTCAGGAGACGGTCGCCCGCGGCGTGGCCGAGGCTGTCGTTGACGGTCTTGAAGTCGTCCAGGTCGAGGAGCATCACGCACAGCTCCTCGTGCCGCCGCTCCGCGCGCAGCAGCGCCTGCGTGAGCCGGTCGAGCACCAGCGCCCGGTTCGCCAGCCCGGTGAGGGGGTCGTGGAACGCCTGGTGCTCGAGCTGGGCCGTCGTCGCCGCGTTCTCGAGCGCCGCGCCGGTGAGGGTGGCGATGTACTCCGCCAGCCGGACTTCCTCCGGGCCGAACAGGTCCGCGACCGCCGTGTGGTGCACGCCGAGGACCGCTGCCGGCCGTCCGTCGGCGTGGATCGCCACGTACATCTGCGACCCGCCCGAGGCCGGCGTCACCACCAGCGGCTCACCGCTGAGCAGGCGGTCCGGGTCGGGCGGCGACTCCCCGACGGGCCACAGGGCGGGCGGGCCCGCGGCGGTGCCCGCCGTGACCTCGGTCACGTCGGTGCGCTCCGCGCGCAGCAGCACCATCGCCGCCGAGCGCGCCGCCTCCACCACCGCCGACGGTGTGAGGGCCGCCGCGATCTGGCGGCCGCAGACGAGGACCGCATCGAAGCGGTCCGCCAGCGACAGCGCCGCCGCCGCGCGCGGGTCCACGCCGGCGGTGCCCTGGAGCCGCTCCACCTCCAGCGCCGCCTCGCGCAGCGCCTCCGCCGCGCCCCCGTCGCCCCGGTCGGCGGCCAGGCGCGCCTGCGCATGGCGGGTCAGCGCGAGCTCGTAGGCGGCGCCCTGGCGCTCCGCCTCGGCGGCGCTGCGCTCCAGCAGCCGGTCGGCCCGGCCGCCCGACCCGGTCAGCGCCAGGATCAGCGCCCGCTCGCGCAGCGCGTGGGGCAGGTTGTTGCGGTAGGACCGGCTCCAGAACATCGCCCGCCGGCTGGCCCCGCGGGCCCGGCGCGTCACGAGCGCCCGGCGCGGGCGGCTCAGCGCGGGGCCCTCCTCGAGCCGCAGCCGCAGGGCCGTCGCGAGCCACGGCGCCAGCGGAGCGACGTACTCCTGGCGGAACCCGCGCCGCTCCACAGTCCGCAGGGCCTGGCGCAGCGTCGACGCCGCGGCGCTATGGCGCCCCGCCGCCATCAGGCGCAGCGCCTCGGCCTGCACGAGCTCGGCCTGGGTGTGGACGTCCGCGCCGCCGCGGGCGAGCTCGGCGGCCACCAGGTCGCCCGGGACCTCGCCGCCGGAGGCCTTCGACCAGATGCCCAGCGAGATGCCCGCCGCCTGCGGGTCGCCGATCTCGCGGCCCGCCTGGTGCACCTCCCGCGCCCGCTCGACGGCGGCGCCCAGGTTGCCGAGGCGGTACTGGCAGATCGCCACGTGCCACGACGCGGTGTTCATCTCCCACCGGTCGCCGGTGCGCTCCAGGAGCTCCACCGCCTCCTCGCAGCTCGCGATGCACTCCTCATAACGGGACGCCCCGTAGAGCACGACGCCGCGGAAGTGCAGCGACTGGCCCTGCCCCCACACGTCGCCGAGGTCGCGGCGGATCGCGAGGCTGCGGTCGGCGTAGTCGAGGCCGCGCGAGAACCAGGGCAGCACCGTCATGACCGGCGCGTGCTCCGAGTAGGCCTGCGCCAGCTCCAGCGTCGGCGGGTAGCGCTCCGCCAGGTTCATGCCGCGCAGGTGCGCCCAGAGCGTCTGCACCGCACCGCGGCCGAACCAGTACGGGTACGCGAGCCGGCTGTAGAGCCGGACGGCGAGCATCTCGCGGCTCTCGGGCGGGACGGGGTCGCGCCGGCCCACCGCCAGCCCGGGGGCGACGCAGTGCCACGCCTGGACCGCGACCTCACCGAACGCCTGGCGCAGGAAGCCGCCCATCCCGCGCGGCACGCGCTGGTCGAGCAGCCGCAGCCCGCGCTCGTACGCCTCGATCGCGGCCTCCACGTCGCCGCGCTTGAAGAACAGCTCGCCGAGCCGGCCGTCGACCTCCGCCTGCGCGAGCGGGTCGTCCGACAGCTCCCGCGCCCGCTCGAGGTGGACCTGGGCCTCCTCGTAGCCGCCGCTCATCATCAGGACGTCGCCCAGGCCGTTCGCCAGCGCCCGCCGCCCCGCCTCGTCCAGGTGCGCCTCGGCGGCGAGCGCGATCCGGAAGTGCGACTCGGCGGCCGCAAGGGCGTGGCGCTCGCGGGCGACCTCGGCCGCGCGCATCGCTTGGGGCACCGCCCGGTCGGGCTCGCCGCCGGCGTCGTAGTGGTACGCGAGGTCGAAGACCCGGTCCGGGTGGGCCGCCTCGATCCGCCGGGCCGCCGCCCGGTGCAGCGCCGCCAGCTGCTCGGGGTCGACGCGGGCCAGCAGCGCCTCGCGCAGCTTGTCGTGGACGAACGTGACCCGCGACTCCTCCTGGTCGGTCCACACGATGTTGCGGCGGCGCGCCTCGGCGAGCGACGCGATCGCGTCGGAGGGGTCCTGGACTGCGAGCTCGGCGGCCAGGGAGATCTCGAACGCCTTGCCGAGCACCGCGCCCGCGGTGAGCAGCGACAGCGTCGCGCCCGGGAGCATGTCGACGCGCGCCAGCAGCACGTCGGCGGCCGCCTGGGAGGAGCTCACGTCGGCGAGCGCCGCGCGCGACATCCGCCAGCCGTCGCGCTCGCGCCGCAGGGCAGCCGACTCCACCAGGCCGCGCAGGACGGCGGTCGCCATGAACGGGTTGCCGTCGGAGAGCCGCTCGACCGCATCGAGCGCCTCGGGCGGGAGGGTCCCCGCCATCGTGGTGGCGAGGCTCGCCACCTCGGCCGCGCCCATCGGCGGCAGGTGCAGGTGCTCGCGGGCGCCCGCGACGCGCAGCGGGTGCTCGGCCGGCACCTCCTCCTCGCGGAACGCGACGATCACCAGGGTCCGCCGGTCCGGCGCCGCACGGCGCGCCCACGCCGCGAGGAGCCGGATGGAGACCTCGTCGGCCCACTGGGCGTCGTCCAGGATCACGACCGCCTCGCGGCCGGGCGCGCCGAGCGCGTCGAGCATGGCGGCCAGCGCCCGGATGCTCCGCGCCTCCGCGTGCTGCTCGGGGCCGAGGCCCGCCTCGTCGGCGTCGCCCACGATCTCCGCGAGCTCGGGCATGGCGGCGCTCGCGGCGGCCGCCTCCTCGCCGAGCCGGCCCGTCAGCGCATCGTGCAGGTCCGGGTCGGCGGACGCGGCGCGCACCACCTCGCGGACCACGCCGCCGAGGAGCTGGAACGGCTGGGCCCCGGCCTGATCGACCCCGCCGCCTCGGAGCACCCACATGCCCTCCTCCACGGCGCGGCCCATCACCTCGTCCAGGAGGCGGGACTTGCCGCCGCCGGACGGGGCCTCCACCGTCACCAGGCCGCCGCCGCCCCCGCGGGTGCGGCGCATCTGCGCGTCCAGCTCCGCCAGCTCGGCGCGGCGGCCCACGAACGCCGGCTCGGTGAGCGCCGTGCGGTCGTCGAGGGCGCCGAGCACGACCTCCGGCTGCGCGTCGCCCCGGGCGAGGGCCTGGGCGATGGCGGCGAAGTCGGCCTCGGCGGCGCGGGCGGACTGGTAGCGGTCGCGCGGGTCGCGCTCCAGCAGCATCCCGACCGCCTCCTCGAGCACCCGCGGGGCGTCCGGCACGAGCCGGCGGAGGCCGGGGACCGGGCCGGCCAGCGTCTCGCGCAGCAGCTCGGCGGCCGTCTCCGCCTCCCACGGCCGGCGGCCGGTGATGCAGCGGTGGATCAGGACGCCGGCCGACCAGAGGTCGGACCGCTCGTCCACGCCGCCGGCGATCAGCCCCGACGCCTCCGGCGCCAGGTGGGCGACCTCGTCCGCGGGGAGGTCGGCGACCGCGGCGATCAGCGCCACGTCCGCCGCCAGGCCGGCGGCGGTGATCGTGGCCCGCGTCCCGTCGTCGTCGCGCAGCGTGACCGCGGCCGCGTCCAGGTCGCGGTGGAGGATCCCGCGGGCGTGCAGCTCGGCGAGCGCCGTCAGGACGTCCGTCGCGACGGCCAGGGCGGCGGCCAGCGGGAGCGGGCCGGCGGCGGCCCCGTCGAGCGGGGTGCCCGGCGGCATCTCGGTGACCAGGTGGATGCCGCCGTCCTCGCGTCCCACCGCACGGACCGGGGCGACCAGGCCGGGGATCCCGTCGGGCAGGGCCGCGCGTGCGTGCTCGAGCCGCATGATCGTGGCGGGCGAGACCGCCCGGTCCGGCGCGCGCTCGATCCGCACGGGGATGCCGGAGCCCGCCTCCGTCCCGGCCCAGACGGCCCGGCCGGCGCCGCCGCGCAGCTCGGGACCGGCCACGAAGCGGCCCCCGAGGACCCCCGCTCCGGTGGAGATCCGTGGCATCGGCGGACTGTATCGGTGCTCGCGGATCGCGCGTTCCCCTTGGACGGCCTGGGGAGGATCGACCGTGGCCGGCGCGAACTGCACCGACATGGCCGCCGTTCGTATCACGTCCGGGCCGTTGCGCGGAGTCGAGCTCGAGACCGCGGTGCGGTCGCCCACGAGCCGCACCCTGCGCCGGGCCCTCCGCGGGCGCCGCCGCCGCCGTCTCGGGAGCGCGCCCGTGCTGACCCCGCCGCCGGTCGACGACGCCGGCCACCGCCCCGCCGCCTAGGAGCGGCTAGAGCGGGGCCTGCACCAGGATCGGCCCCTCGGGCGCGGCGCGGCTCGTCGCCGGCTGGGCGGTGACCGCCAGCGCGTCGCCGTCCTGGAGGCCGGTCGCGACCGTCCGCGCGGCCGCGGGCCCGGTGGACTCGAACAGGCCGGCCGAGGTCGGCGTGCCGTTCCTGATGATCCACAGCTGGTAGGAGTCGCCCGGGTCGAGCGGCGGGAGGTCGCTCATCTCGACCACGGCGGTGTCCTGGTCCGGGACGTAGAGCACCCGGCCGCTGATGCCCGGCGCCGCCGGCCCGGCCGTCATCGCGATGGTGGTGGCCTTGCCGTCGCCGGAGCCGCCCGAGGTCGTGACCACCAGGCCGATCGCCAGCGCCAGCGCCACGAGGGTGGCGAGCGCGGCCGCGGCGGGCCAGGCGGGCAGGCCCAGGAAGCGCCGGCCGCGGTCGCGGCGGCGGCGAGCGGGCTCCTCGGCGGCGGGCGCGCCGGCCGCCGGCTCGCCGGCCTCGGCGCGCTCGGCGGCCTCGGCCCGCACCGTGGACATCAGCGACTCCTTCAGCGACGGCGGCGGGTCGTGCTGCGGCACCGCGATCGCCAGGACGTCGGCGGCGGCGCGCAGCGCGTTGAGCTCCTCGCCGCAGACGGCGCACTCCTTGGCGTGCGCCTCCACGCGGGCGATCTCGTGCGGCGCCGCGGCCCCGAGAGCGACGGGCGCGATGAGGTCGCGGAGGGCTTCGTGCTCGCGGGTCATGTGGCCGCCGCCTCCGCCGCGCCCAGCCCGCGGCGCAGCCGCTCCAGCCCCAGGCGCATGCGGCTCTTCACCGTGCCGAGGGGCAGGCCGAGCATCTCGGCGATCTCGTGGTGGGTGAACCCGCCGTAGTAGGCGAGCTTCAGGACCTCGAACTGATCGCCCGGGAGCTGGCTCAGCTCCTGGCGCAGCCGGCCGGCCATGGCGCGGCCGATGCCGAGCTCGGCGGCGTCGGCCTCGTCGGGCCGCTGGAGCTCGGCCTGCTCGAGCGCCTCGCGGCGCCGCGACATCGCGGCCAGCGTCCGCAGGCGGTCGACCCCGCGGTTGTGGACGATCGAGAGCAGCCAGTTGCGCACGCTGCCGCGCGCCGGGGTGTAGGCCGAGGCGTTGCGCCACACGGCCAGGAACGCGTCCTGCACGAGGTCCTCCGCGGACTGGCGGTCGCCCAGGAGGCGGAACGCCAGCGAGTAGGCCACCCGGGAGTGGCGGTCGTAGACGACCTCGAACGCCTCCGCGTCGCCGCGCTCGACCAGCGTGAGGAGATCCTCGTCGGCCAGTCGGGCCAGCTCGTCGTGCGGCGGTTCGGCGGACATCAACGAGACTCTACGGCCGCCGAGCCGCCGCGGATCACACGGTCAGACGCCCCACGGGCGCGCCGCGACGGCGCCCGCCACGTCGGCCTCGCTCACCTGCCGGCGGTAGCGGCGCGCGCCGCCGACGGGCGCGACACCGAGGTGCCGGTCGATCATCCCCGCGGGCATGCCCTCCTCGGCCAGCTCGGCCGCGTTGGCGTAGCGCAGCGCCAGCGGGTGGACGCGCTTCGCGATGCGGGCCCGGCGCGCCAGGCGCGGGAGCAGCTCGCGGACGTAGGCGGCCTTCAGCGGCTCGCCGGCGAGGGTGCAGAACAGGGTGCGGTCGTCGCCGATGCCGCGCTCCGCGCGGCGGGCGAGCCAGATCCGGATGAGCTCACGGGTACCGCCGTCGATCCCCGTCACCCGGCGGCGGCCGCCCTTGCGGGGCGGGACGCGGACGGTGCCGGCATCCAGGTCGACGTCCTCCGGCATGAGCGCGAGGGCCTCGCCGGGGCGCAGGCCGGACCGGTACATCACGGCGACCAGCGCGCGATTGCGGGTGCCGGTGGGCGCCCGGCTTGACGATGCGTTCACCAGGGCGCGCGCCTCGTCGGGGGTCAGGAGGTCCTCGGACATGGGCTCGGCGGACGGCACCGCGGCGATCGGCGTGGGGAGGGGCGGTCGCGCGATGTCCTGTGACGCCATGAACTTCCTTTCGGGAGGTCTGCGTATCGTTCTTGCAGCTTTTTGTAGTTTGGCGATTGAACGGCGCTGACGACTTCGGCGTCAACCGCCGGTCAGCGGGGCTGTCCCCCCCGCTCGGAGAGGGGTCGACCTGGACCCGGGGTCCGGGTAGCCTGCGGGCGTCTCGGGTGGGTGGTCGCCCGCGAGGGCGCTCGAGGGAAGCCGGTGCGAATCCGGCGCGGTCCCGCCACTGTCACCGGGAGCGGCGCGGCTGGGCGTGAAAGCCAGCCACTGGGGGTTCCCCCGGGAAGGCGCTTCGCCGCTGCGAACGGAAGCCAGGAGACCTGCCTCCGCCCGAGCACCGACGTGGCTTTCGAGGAATGGAGCAGTTGGTGCACCGACGGTCCCGGCGCCCCGTGCGCCTGCCGGTCGCCCTCGTGGCGCTCGTCGCCGTGCTCGGGCTCCTGGCGGGCTGCGAGGAGCGGCGCCAGGACGCCCCCTCGGCGGACGCGCCGGCCGCGACGCTGGTCGCGACGGCCGACTACGGCGCGCGGGACCTGCTGAGCACCCGCGTCGACCCGGGGCAGTCGGTGATGCGCGCCACCCGCGGCGCCACCGACGTGAAGACCGCGTACGCGGGGGCGTTCGTGTCGTCGATGCTCGGCCTGGACAGCGACCGCTCCGGCACGCGGGACTGGTTCTTCTACGTCAACGGGCTCGTCTCGTCGGTGGGCGCGAAGGACGTGGAGCTCCACGACGGCGACGCCGTGTGGTGGGACCACCGCGACTGGGGCGACCTGCAGGAGGCGCCGGCGGTCGTCGGCGCGTGGCCGGCCCCGTGGGCCCTGCCGGGCGACCGCGGCCCGGAGGTGGCGGCCGACCCGCCGTTGGATGCGTCCCTCGGCGAGGCGGGCGCGCGGCTGGTGCAGGGCGACCCGGCGTTCCGGGTGCGCGTGGGCGCCAGCGACGACATCGCCCGTCGCGACCCCGTGTGGCGCGACGCCCTGGCAGACCCCGACCGCGCCGGCCTGACCGTCACGATCGCGGCCGGGGCGGTGGTCGCGATCGGCCCCGACGGCGGGCCGCGGACCCCGGTGCCCGGCGCCCGCGCATTGATCGCCGCGGTCCCCACCGGGACCGTCCCCGAGGACGGCGCGCTGCTGGTGGTCGCGGGCCTCGACGCGGACGCCGCCCAGGCGGCGGCCGAGGCCCTCGCCCGCGACCCGGGCCTCGTGCGGCTCACGTACGCGGTGGCCCTGGACGGCGACGGGCACGTGCTCCGCGCCGGCGGGCGGGCGCCGTGAACGGCGGGCGGCGCCCGCCCGGCCCGCTCGTGACGCTGGCCGCCGGCGCCATCGTCCTGGCCTTCTCGACCGACGACCCGCTGGTGCTGGCGGCCATCGCGGCGGGGGCGGTGGTGCTGTTCGCCACGGCGCCCGGCCGCCCCAGCCGCTGGTTCCTGATCGGCGGGGCCATCAGCGGCCTGACCCTCGCGCTGTTCAACCCGTTCGTCTCCGCGGAGGGGAACCTGATCATCTGGCGAGGGCCGGAGCTGACGCTGATCGACACGGAGATCACCGTCGAGGAGGTCCTCGCCGGGCTGGCGGCCGGCGTCCGGCTGTTCGCCGTCGCCACCCTCCTCGGAGCGCTGCTGGCGCATATGGACGCGGACCGCCTCCAGGCCCAGGTGGCCCGCGTGGCGCCGCGGTCGGCGCTCACCTGCGCCCTGGCCGCGCGGCTGCTGCCGACGCTGGAGCGCGACGCGCGCGCGATCTCCGAGGCGGCGCGCCTGCGCGGCGTGTCGCTGGCCGACGGGCGCTGGAGCGCTCGGGCGCGGGCGGCGGCGCCACTCGCGCTGCCGCTGCTGGGGTCGAGCCTGGAGCGGGGCCTGGACGTGGCCGAGGCGATGACCGCCCGCGGCTATGGCGCCGGCCCCCGCACACGCGTTGCCGAGGCGCCGTACCGCCCTCGCGAGGTGGTCGCGCTGGTGATCGGCGCCGCCATGTGCCTCCTGGCCGCGGCCACCATCGCGCTGGGCCTGGCCGACTACAGCTTCTACCCGACGCCCGACCCGCTGCTGGGGCCCGGCGTGGGCGTGGCCGTCGCGGCCCTCGCGGGGCTCTGCGGCGCGGCTTGGGTGCTGCGGAAGTGACGCTCGCCGAGGTCCGCGGCCTCCGGTTCCGGTACGGCGCGTCGCCGCGCCCGGCGCTCGACGGCGTCGACCTGCGCGTCGAGCGCGGCGAGGTGGTGCTGCTGGAGGGGCCGTCGGGCGGCGGGAAGTCGACGCTGCTGCGCGCCATGTGCGGCCTGGTGCCCCACTTCCACGGCGGCCGCTTCGAGGGCCGCGTCGTCGTCGACGGGCTGGACACCCTCACCGCGCCGGCGGCCCGGGTGTGCCGCGCCGCGGGCATGGTGTTCCAGGATCCCGAGGCCCAGGCGGTGCTGGGGACCGTGGACCGCGACGTGGCGTTCGGCCTGGAGAGCGCGGGCATCGACCCCGCACGGATCCCGGCGCGGGTCGATGAGGCCCTGGAGCTCGCCGGCGCCGCCCACCTGCGGGGCCGCGCGATCGGAACGCTCTCGGGGGGCGAGCGCCAGCGGGTCGCCCTGGCGGCGGTCCTCGCGCCCGGACCGGCGCTGCTGCTGCTGGACGAGCCCACCTCGCAGCTCGACGAGGCGGCCGCCGACGCCCTGGTCGCCGCCCTGCGGGGGCTCGCCGACGGCGGCGCGGGCGTCGTGCTGGGCGAGCACCGGCCGGAGCGCGGGCGGCCCGCCGCCGACCGGGTGGTCGCGCTGCGCGACGGGCGGGTGGCCCCGCCGGCCGACGGCGAGCTCCCCGCGCCCGGCGCGCCGCCCCCCGCCGGACCCGTGCGCGCACGGCTGGAGGGCGTCCACGCGTCGCACCCCGGGCGCCCGGTTCTGGACGGGGCGACCCTGGAGCTGCGCGGCGGGGAGGTGACGGCCCTGGCGGGCCCGAACGGCAGCGGCAAGAGCACGTTGCTGCGGGTGCTGGCCGGGCTCCACGGTCTCGACGCCGGCGCCGTGGTGGTCGACGGCGCGGACGTGACCCACCTCCCCGCCGAGCGCCGGTTCCCCGCCGTCGGGCTCGTGGGCCAGGACCCGGGGCGCCACCTGCTGACGGAGCGCGTGCGCGACGAGGTTGGCTTCGCCCTCGCCCGGACCGGGGCGCCGCACGACGGCCGCGACGCCCGGGTGGAGCGGATGCTGGCGGACCTGCGTCTGGAGGGGCTGGCCGACCGCCACCCCCTGGACCTCTCCGTGGGCCAGCGGGAGCGGGTGGCGATCGCCGCGATCCTGGTGGCCGAGCCCGGGGTGATCCTGCTGGACGAGCCCACCCGCGGCATGGACCCGGAGGGCGCGGCCGCGCTCGCCGGCCTGCTGCGCCGCCGCGCCGCCGCGGGCGCCGCCGTCCTGGTCGCGACCCACGACCCGGGCTTCGCCGCCGCGCTCGCCGACCGGCGCGTGGTGCTGCGCGACGGACGGGTGGAGCACGCCCCGCTGCGCCCGGCGGTTGCTGCATGAGCGCCTCCACGACCGTCGTGGTGGTGCTGACGGTGCTGCTCGCGGTGGGCCTGCTGGCGCTGGAGCGCGGCACCGGCGGCGGGCCCAAGGAGCTGGCGCTGGTCGCCACCCTGGGCGCCGTCGCCGCCGCCGGGCGGGTGCTGTTCACCCCGGTCCCCGGCGTCCAGCCGGTCACGTTCGTCTGCCTCGTGACCGGCGCGGCGCTGGGGCCGCGGGCGGGCCTCGCCGTGGGGCCGATCGCCGGCCTGCTGTCCAACAGCTTCCTCGGACAGGGCCCGTGGACGCCCGCCCAGATGGCGCTGTGGGGGCTCGTCGGGCTGAGCGGCGCCGCCCTGCGCGGGATCTGCCGCAACCGGTGGGGCCTCGCGGCCGTGGGGCTGGTGTGGGGGTTCCTCTTCGGCTGGGGCATGAACGCGTGGGACCTCGCGTCCTTCGGCCCGGACCTGTCGTGGGCCTCGATGACGCTCTGGGGCGCCCGGAGCTTCGCGTTCGACCTGGCCCACGGCGTGGGCACCGCCGTGCTGGCGCTGGTCGCCGGCCCCGCGATGCTCCGGCTGCTCGGCCGCTACGCGCTGCGCGTGCGGACCGACGTGGTCAGCCCGCCGCCAGCTCCCGGGCCCGCGCCAGCAGCGCCGCGTCCGCCCGGTCCGCCCGCTCCCGCGCCGCCGCGCTGAACGCGCGGCCCTCGGCGGCCTCGGCGCGGACGGCGGCG
>BFBZ01000017.1_pt32 | contig 48524 bp, 46 predicted proteins | sample 1888401 | NCBI WGS metagenome assembly BFBZ01 (sample SAMD00112614, study PRJDB3348) | symbiont metagenome | host: Chara braunii | reverse complement strand
GTACACCGCCATTTTCAACGCACCGGGAACCAGCCGATGAGCACCGACACCAGGAAGCAGCGCGAGTTCACCGGCAGGCACATGCTGATCGTCATCGTCAGCTTTTTCGCGGTGGTGATCGGCGTCAATGTCACGATGGCAACGCTCGCGGAGAAGAGCTGGACCGGCCTTGTCGTGGAGAACACCTATGTTGCCAGCCAGCAGTTCAACGAGGAGGCCAAAAAAGGAAGGGCGCAAGCGGCGCTCGGCTGGACGGGCAAGCTGATCATCGCCTCCGGCGAGGTCAGCTACAGGCTTGTCGATGCCCAGGGCAAGCCGGTGCCGCTGCGCGGCGTCAGGATATTGTTCCGGCATCCCGCCTACGAGGCCGAGGACGAAACCGTGACGCTTGCAGCCGCGCCGGACGCGGCGACCGAGAACGCGCCGTCGTTTGCCGCCCGGCACACGCCGAAGGACGGCGTCTGGATCGTCGAGATCGACGCCGACGCGGGACTGACGTCACCGTTCCGGGATGTTCGCCGCATCATGGTTTCGAAGGGAACGCTGCAATGAGCTGCTGCGCGCCTGGCGCCGAAATGGCGTTGGACGTCGCCAACGCGGCATCCGCGCCGCCCTCGAGCGACGAGATCAGGCTGGCCAGCCGCTCCCTGGGCGGTGACATTCACCAGACCGAGCTGTCGGTGCCGGCCGTCCACTGCGCGGCCTGCATCCAGGCGATCGAGACGGCGCTCGCCAGGGTCGAGAACGTGGATTTGGCCCGCGTCAACCTRTCGACGAAGCGCGTTTCGGTTCGCTGGCATGGAGACGTCGTGCCGCCGTTTTTCGCGGCGCTCGGCCGGCTGGGCTATCAGGCGCATCTGTTCGACCCGGACGCTCACGAGCGGGACAAGACCTTCTCGGAGCTGATCCGGGCCGTCGCCGTCGCGGGCTTTGCGGCCGGCAACATCATGCTGCTGTCGGTGTCGGTCTGGTCCGGCGCCGAAGGCGCGACACGGGATCTGTTTCACTGGCTGTCAGCGCTGATCGCCATTCCGGCACTTGTCTTCGCCGGCGGGATCTACTTCCGCTCGGCCGCCAACGCGCTGCGCCATGGCCGCATGAACATGGACGTGCCGATCGCGGTGGGTGTGTCGCTCGCCTATGCGATGAGCCTCTACGAGACCGTCAACCACGGCCAACATGCCTATTTCGACGCCTCGGTATCGCTGCTTTTCTTCCTGCTGATCGGCCGCACCCTGGACCATGTGATGCGCGAACGTGCGCGCACCGCTGTCAATGGCCTCGCCAGGCTCGCCGCGCGCGGCGCCGTGGTGCTGCGCGACGACAGTTCGCGCGACTACGTGCCCATCGCCGACATCCAACCCGGCATGTGCCTGCTGATCGCCGCCGGGGAGCGAATCCCGGTCGATGGCGACGTCCTCGGCGGGGATTCCGACCTCGATTGCTCGATCGTCTCCGGCGAGAGCGCGCCCAAGGCCGCGAGTGCCGGAATGCACTTGCAGGCGGGAACGCTCAACCTCACCGGCCCGCTGACGATGCGGGCGACGGCGGCCGCGAAGGATTCCTTCCTGGCCGAGATGGTTCGGCTGATGGAGGCGGCCGAAGGTGGCCGCTCGCAATACCGAAGGATTGCCGACCGCGTATCCGCGCTCTATGCGCCGGTGGTCCATATCGCGGCGTTCGTGACGTTCCTCGGCTGGATGGCCGCGACCGGCGACTGGCACCGGGCCATGACCATCGCCATCGCGGTACTCATCATCACCTGCCCGTGCGCTCTCGGCCTTGCGGTGCCGATCGTTCAGGTCGTGGCGGCCCGGCGCCTGTTCGAGGCCGGGGTCATGGTCAAGGACGGCTCGGCCATGGAGCGCCTGGCCGCAATCGACACGGCTGTGTTCGACAAGACCGGAACGCTGACATTGGGGCGGCCGCGGCTCGTCAACACATCCGCGATCGATCCGGCCATGCTGGCGATGGCGGCCGACATGGCGGCCCATTCGCGCCACCCGTTCTCGAAGGCCCTGGCGGCCTATGGAGGGTCTGCCGGCCAGTCCAAGTTTCTCTCCGTGCGGGAGGACCCCGGCTTCGGCATCGAGGCCACTGCCGGGGGCGACGTCTGGCGTCTCGGCCGGGGTGGATGGGCCGGATGGAAGGCTCGGACCGGCGGCGAAGGCAAGGCCGGCGAGTTCGGCGGAACCGTCCTTTCGAAGAACGGAAAGATCGTCGCATGCTTCGCCTTCGCGGACGCGTCTCGATCGGACGCCAAGGCGGCCGTCGAAAAGCTGAAGCAAGCCGGCGTGCCGGTCGAGATGCTCTCCGGCGACACGGCGAAGGCCTGCAGCGAGGTTGCCGCGAACTTGGGTATCGAAAGCTTCGTGCCTGCGCTCCTTCCATCGGGCAAGGTCGAGTGGATCGAAACGCTGACCCGCGCCGGCCACAAGGTCTTGATGGTCGGCGACGGCCTGAACGATACGCCGGCGCTTGCCGCCGCACACGTGTCGATGGCGCCTGCCGCCGCGGCAGACATAGGCCGCAAGGCGGCGGATTTCGTCTTCCTTCGCGAAAGTCTGCTGGCGGTGCCGCTTGCCCTGGATATCTCGCGAAAGGCCGGCCGGCTCATCCGTCAGAACATCGCTGTCGCGATCGTCTACAACGCCCTTGCCGTGCCGATCGCCATCCTGGGTTTTGTGACGCCGCTCATCGCGGCGATCGCGATGTCCGCCTCCTCGCTCATCGTCATCGCCAATGCGATGCGGCTGAGAGGCCCGGCAGCGGCGGCAACGCCCGACTTTCCTCTACGCCCTGCCAAGGTCGAGGCGGTCCGGCCATGACCATGCTCGCCTATCTGATCCCGGTGGCCCTTTCCCTGGGAGCGCTTGGCCTTTCGGGGTTTCTCTGGGCGCTGCGCAGCGGCCAGTACGAAGACATGGACGGCGCCGCGGAACGGATACTGATCGAACCCGATAACGGACCCGACGAAGTCCCTCAGTCAAAATGATGCGGCCGAGGCGTTTCACTCCGAACAGTCATGGCGACTGTCGCGCGTGATCCGCCGTGGCAGTGCCCCGCGAAGCCTTGTGGAAAGCGGGCGTGCCAAAAACGCGCTCAGCGGATGTCGGTCCAAGCGATTGCCGGCAGCGACCTGGAAGTTGAGCGGCGGCTCCATCGACCGCGCTCGTACGTCGGCCTATTTCCGCTTCCGGCTTGGGCGTCTCGAGCGTGCTTGTGCTCACTTTCGTTCCCTGCCGCGCCAATTGGCGTTCGATTTTTAGTTTCGGCTTCGCAAACTGATAACGCCGCCGGCAATCGCAAAAACCTGCAACGGGTTACCCGAACCTGGAATTGCTCCTGAGAGTCAGCCGGCAGCGCTGGCCGGCTCGCGTTTTGCACGCCGCACACGCGGGCCGCTCGCCTTTCGTCCGCGCTGGCCGTTGTTTCCTCGGCCGAAGAGCCAATGCTTGGTGATCTCCGAAACGAGCACGTAGCATGCCGTTATGGCGAACAATCCCAAGAGCACCGGCAACTGCAACGGCACGAACGCAAACCAGTCTGCGGCCGGCGTGTAGGGGATCGCGACCGCAAGGCCGCCGACAGCAAGCGCAAGCGATGCCAGCAAACGGCTCGGACGGCTGGCCCAGAAGGCCTTCCGGGTACGTATGATGAGCAGGATCGACAGCTGCGTGAGCAAGGATTCGATGAACCAGCCGGTCTGAAAGGCCGGCGGCTGCGCGTGGACGACGAGCAGCAGGAAGGCAAAGGTCACGAAATCGAACAGCGAGCTGACCAGGCCGAAGCTGATCATGAAGCGCCGGATGAATTTGATGTCCCAGTGGCGGGGTTGCTGCAACTGATCCGGATCGACATTGTCACTGGCGATGGCAAGCGAAGGAATATCCGACAGGAAGTTGTTGAGGAGGATCTGCTTGGCCAGCAGCGGCAGGAACGGCAGGTAGAGCGAAGCAGCAGCCATGCTGATCATGTTGCCAAAATTGGCGCTGGTGGTGATCGAAATGTACTTCATCGTATTGGCGAAGGTCTTTCGGCCGTCGTCGACGCCCCGCACCAGCACGTCCAGATCGCGCTTCAGCAAGATGATGTCCGCGGCCTCGCGGGCGACATCGACGGCGGTATCGACCGAGATGCCTATGTCGGCTTCATGGAGCGCCGGCGCGTCGTTGATGCCGTCGCCGAGGTAGCCGACGACGTGGCCGCTTGCACGCAACGCCTCCACGATGCGCTCTTTCTGATTGGGATCGATCTCGACGAAGAGGTCGATGTTGCGAACGCTGGCGAAAAGCGCGCTCTTCGTCAGCTTCGACAGATCCTCGCCGGTCATTATCCTGTCGGGTCGCAGGCCGACAGCCTCGGCCAGGTGCGCGGCGACGTAACGGTTGTCGCCTGAAATGACCTTCACGCCGATACCCCTGTCGGCAAGAGCTGAAAGCGTTTCCCGAACACCCTCCTTCGGCGGGTCGAGAAAGAGCAGGAAGCCTGCAAAGGCCAAAGCCGTTTCGTCGTCGCGGCTGAAATCGGCCTTGTCCTGGAAGCGCCTGATCGCCAGGCCGAGAACGCGGTAACCCTGCGCGCTCCAGCGTCTGAAGTTCTCGTCGATCGCCTCGCGCTCGGACTGGTCGAGAGATTTCAGGCCATGCGGGCCTTGCACGAAACTGCATGCCTCGATGACGTTCTGCACTGCCCCCTTGGTGATGAGCAACTGACCGGTCGCGCCCTCCCGCACCGCGACCGACAAACGCTTTCGGACGAAATCGTAAGGGATCTCATCGATCTTGGCGAAGCCGGACAGGCCTCCTTCCCCGGTTGACGCGTTCGCTATGGCCTCGTCCAGGGGATTCTTCAGCCCGGTCTGCAGCGTTGCGTTGAGCCACGCCCAGCGCCGGACATCCTGCGAAGGGTTGCCTGCGACATCGAAGGCTCCATCGAGATGGATGACGCCCTCCGTCAGCGTTCCTGTCTTGTCGGTGCAAAGCAGGTCCATGCTGCCGAGGTTCTCGATCGCATCGAGCCGGCGCACGATGACACCGCTGGCGGCCATTGTCCGCGCGCCCCTGGCAAGGGTGACGCTGATGATTGCGGGAAGCAGTTCGGGCGTCAGGCCGACCGCGAGAGCAAGCGAAAACAGCAAGGACTCGATCAAGGGCCGATGCAGCATCAGATTGGCGAAGAACACCAGAATGACGATAACCAGCATGATCTCGGTCATCAGATGACCGAACAGCCGAATGCCGCGAGCGAACTCGGTCTCGGGTATACGTCGCTCCAGAGCCTCGGCGATGGAAGCGAACTCCGTTTGAGCGCCAGTCGCCACGGCAAGCACCCTGGCCGTTCCGCTTCGCACCGATGTCCCGGTAAACACCGCGTTGGTCCGCTGCGCGACAACCGCCTCCGGCGCGGTGCGGCCTGGCGACTTCACGACAGGAAAGGTCTCGCCCGTCAGAACGGCCTCGCTGACGTTGAAGTCACACGACTCCAGGACGACGCCGTCGACGGCGATCAGGTCGCCGGCCGACAGGCTGATCACGTCGCCCGGCACGATGTTTTCGGCGTCGATTTTGCGCTCCGAACCATCGCGCAAGACGTCAGCCCTGCGGGAGATGCGCTTCTGCAGGGCCTCCATCGCGCGGGAAGCGCCATATTCCTGGGTGAAGCTCAGGATGCAGCTTGCCAGCACGATCGCGCCGATAATCGCGGCTTCGTGACCTTCGCCGACAAAAGCCGACACGACGGCTGCGAAGACCAGGATCAGAACCAGCGGGCTGCGAAACTGCCGGGCAAAGACAGCCAAGGCCGACCCGCTGGACCGCGACGCGAGCGTGTTTCGGCCGACCCTCGTCAGCCGCGCGGCCGCCTCGGCGCTCGAGAGGCCGGAAGCAGACGCTTCGAGCAGCTTCATCAACCGGTCCGGCTCGAGCGACCAATAGGCCGGCACCACGTCCCCGGGTGAGCGACCGATGGCATGCGCCGCCCCCGCCGCCGGCGTCGGCCGTTCCGTCTCAGCCACTTCTGCGGTCGCCATGACGGACGATCAGTACGACATCAGGCGGCTGATGCCGCCCTCGCGGATCAAGGTGCGGGTGACGCCGCCGAATGCCCATTCCCTGAGCCGGCTGTGGCCGTAGGCGCCGGAGACGATCAGATCGGCATGGATCGTACGCGCGAACGCCGCCAGCCTGTCGCCGCTGGCCTCGCCGGCAACCACTTCGGTTCGCGCCGTGACGCCATGATGTTCCAGAAATACCGCGACGTCGGCGAGGCTGTTTCGAACCTCCTCTGCGGAACCGGCTTCCATTGCGGCGACGACGACCTCGTTCGCCCTGGCCAGGAACGGCAATGCGTCGGTCAAGGCCCTGCGGGCTTCCCTGCTGTCCTTCCACGCGACAAGGACCGTTCTCGCCAGGAGATGTTCGGCGTTATTGGCGGCGACCAGCACCGGCCGGCCGGCGCCGAGCACAAGGCTGCCGAGATCGACGGCGCGGTAGACATCCTCTCCACCGTTATCGGTCACGATGAGATCGGCTGAACGCGCGGCCAAACCGAGAGCGCGCGTCGGAGCGCAAACGCGCTGCGTCCACCCGCTGCCGATCGAGGCCGGGACAAGCTGCTCGAAGATGTCGCGCAGTTCGGCCAGTCGCCTCTCGATCTCCAGACGCTGGACTTGCATGACCTCGCCTTCGTAGACCAACCCCTCCCCCGTCGAGACCAGGGGCGGAACGTCCGAGGCGGCCAGGCCTACGAGATGAGCATCGAAGCGCTGCGCCACTTCGGACGCGAGTTTCACGATCGGCGCGGGGTCCGCATCGACGGCCAGGTTGACGACGATCGTTTTGTAGGACATGCGCGCACCCGTTACGGATGTTGGAACTTCTCCTCGATTGCATCCTACCGGCGCTCGGCGCCTTGATGTCGGTCAAAAAACGCACCGCGGCCGTTTTGCGCGCAGTGGGATAAATGCTAAATCAGCCGCCGCCGCTTGCAGAAATCCAGCAGGCGCACACGAGCAAGAAAGGGCGGGCCTTGTCGGATTCCGAGCAGCAGGATTACTTGCCGGAACATGAGCTTCTCGAACTGATGTTCGAGCAGGCCCCGGGCTTCATGACGTTGCTCAGCGAGCCGGGCCACATTTTCAAGTTGACAAACGCCGCCTACCAACGGCTGATCGGCCAGCGTCAGGTCATTGGCAAAACCGTCCGGGAGGCATTGCCGGAGCTTGCGGGACAAGGATTCTTCGAACTGCTCGACCGCGTAAGCGAAACCGGCGAACCCTATATTGGCCGCAGCGCCAAAATCGCTCTCCGCAACGCCGAAACCGGAAGTCCGGAAGAGCGCATCCTCGATTTCGTCTATCAGCCCATCAAGTCCAAGGACGGCCGTATCACGGCGATATTCGTGCAAGGCACCGACGTCAGCGAGCTGTCGTTCGCCAACGCGGCGCTCCAATTGCGCGAGGATCACCTGCGTTCGATCCTGGCGACGGTGCCCGATGCCATGGTCGTCATCGACGAGCAGGGCTTGGTACAGTCCTTCAGCACCGCCGCCGAAATGCTGTTCGGCTACAAATCCAGCGAAGTCATCGGGAAAAATGTCAGCCTGCTGATGCCGCCCCCCTATCGGGAGGAGCACGACGCCTATTTGCGGCGCTACCTGACGACGGGCGAGCGGCGCATCATAGGGCTCGGCCGCACGGTGACCGGCATGCGCAAGGATGGCTCGACCTTTCCGATGGAGCTTGCCGTCGGCGAAATGCATCCTGGAACCGGCCGCTTCTTCACCGGCTTCTGCCGCGACCTGACGGAGCGTCACAGAACGGAAGCCAGGATGCAGGAGCAGCAGCAGGAACTGCTCCACATGGCCAGGTTCACCGCGCTCGGCGAAATGGCCTCCACATTGGCACATGAGATCAACCAGCCGCTGACGGCCATCACGAACTATCTCAAAGGCAGCCGGCGCCTTCTCGACAAGAGCACGGACGAAAACGCCCCCATGCTGCGGGAGGCTGTCGAGAGGGCCGCCGAACAGGCGTTGCGGGCCGGGGACGTCATCCGCCGCCTGCGCGACTTCGTCGCCCGGGGCGAGAGCGAACGCCAGGTCGAACGGCTGCCGACGCTCGTCGAGGACGCTTCATCCCTCGCTCTGGTCGGCGCCAGGGAGGCGGACGTACGGGTCATTTATCAGCTCGATCCGGCTGCCGAGCTCGTTCTGACCGATCGTATCCAGATCGAGCAGGTATTGCTGAACCTGATGCGAAACGCCGTGGAGGCCATGCAGGGCATGCCGCGCCGCGAGTTGCGGGTCGTCACCACGGCAAGGCATGACGGGATGGCGGAGGTCAGTGTGATCGATACCGGCCCGGGGCTGGCGCCGGAGGTCTCGGCCCAGCTTTTCCAGCCCTTCGTCACCACCAAGAAGCAGGGGATGGGAGTGGGCCTGTCCATTTGTCGCACTATAGTGGAGTCGCATGGCGGCCGTATCTGGGCAGAATCGGTACCCGGCGGAGGGACCGCGTTCCGATTCACCTTGCGCGCCGTAGAGAAGGAAGAGGTTGCACGTGGCCAGTGATGTCGTTCATGTGGTCGACGACGACGTCGACGTACGCAAGTCGCTGGGTTTCCTTCTGGCGACAGCCGATTTTGCCGTGCGCCTTCATGAATCGGCAAGCGCGTTCCTGGCAGCGGAGCTGAAGGAGATCGACGGCTGCATAGTCACCGACGTGCGCATGCCCGGCATCGACGGCATCGAGTTCCTGCGCCAGTTGCGAGCGGGCGGATATGGGGTGCCGGTGATCGTGATGACCGGCCACGCCGATGTCGCCCTGGCCGTCCAGGCAATGAAGGAAGGCGCCGCTGACTTCATCGAGAAACCATTCGATGACCAGGTGCTGATCGACGCAATCCGTTCGGCCCTGGCTAATCGCAACCAGGCGGCCGCGGCACACCCGCAATCGGCCGAGATCCGGAAGAACCTTTCCACGCTTTCGGAACGCGAACGGCAGGTCATGGACGGCCTTGTCTCGGGCCTGCCCAACAAGACGATTGCCTATGACCTGGGGATCAGTCCGCGCACGGTCGAAATCCATCGCGCCAACGTCATGAGCAAGATGGGAGCCGGCAGCCTGTCGCATCTGGTGCGAATGGCCTTGATCGCCGACGCAAGGGGCTAGGCTAGGTGCATGATGCCGAAAAGTGTGAAGCGGTTTTCGGGCGACATCATGCTCTATCTCTTTGATTTAGAGCCGGATGATTTCGGATCGACTCGATCCGAAATCATCCGGCTCTAAGGCGGATTGCGCGAAGAATCTCCGCGATCATTCTCCAGACCCCAGGCTCGCCAGTGAGTCGGGTGAACATCGACACGTGTCCCGGTTGCAACGTTCTTCCAGCCCGCCGCCCCTCTCTCGCACGGGAACACGAGCGCGTGCACACCATCCTTGTCGATGACGGCCACTTCGAGACTGCGACCTGACGGCGCGCTGGCGATGGGATTCCACATCGTACCAGTCTGGTTTAGGGACCCTATCGGCGCTTTGATTTGAATCATTTTTTGGCTGCGAACGCTTACCCGGCGAACTTGTTCTGCACCGAAGCAAGCCCTCGAATCATTCATCTGGCGGCGTATCCGCCATCCACCAGGTGATGGCTGCCGTTTACGAAGCTGGCTTCGCTGGAAAGGAGGAAGCATGTCGCAGCGGACACATCCGTGGGCGCACCCGGCCGGCCGATGGGGATGCAATTGAATTGATATAGCTCAAAGCCGGGCCCTGGCCCGCTCTATAGGGTGGCCCATCGAATCGTCGACTGGCTACGGGAGCTCCATATGAACTATCAGCGGTTCTTCGAAGACGCGATCGACCAGCTCCATGCCGAGCGTCGCTACCGTGTTTTCGCCGACCTCGAGCGCATCGTGGGCAAGTTCCCGCGCGCTATCTGGCGTTCCGGCGGCCGCGCCCAGGAGATCACCGTCTGGTGCTCCAACGACTATCTCGGCATGGGCCAGAACGCCGATGTCATCGCCGCCTTCCAGACCGCCGCCGGCCGCATGGGCTCGGGCGCCGGCGGCACCCGCAACATCTCCGGCACCTCCAACCCGCTGGTCGAGCTCGAGCAYGAGCTGGCCGACCTGCACGACAAGGAAGCGGCGCTGGTCTTCACCTCCGGCTTCGTCTCCAACGAGGCCTCGATCTCGACCATCGCSCGGCTCTTGCCCAACTGCCTGATCATCTCGGACGAGCTCAACCACGCCTCGATGATCGAGGGCGTGCGCCGCTCCGGCGCCGAGAAGAAGATCTTCCGCCACAACGACGTGGCGCATCTGGAAAGCCTGCTGCAGGCGGCCGGGCGCGAGCGCGCCAAGCTGATCGTCTTCGAAAGCGTCTATTCGATGGATGGCGACATCGCCCCGATCAGGCAGATCGTCGAGCTCGCCGAGCGCTACAACGCCATGACCTATATCGACGAGGTGCATGCGGTGGGCATGTACGGACCGCGCGGCGGCGGCATCACCGAGCGCGAGGGCCTGGCCGAGCGCATCGACGTCATCGAGGGCACGCTGGCCAAGGCCTTCGGCACGCTGGGCGGCTACATCGCCGGCACCAGCGCGGTCATCGACGCGGTGCGCTCCTATGCGCCGGGCTTCATCTTCACCACCGCGCTGCCGCCGGCGATCGCGGCCGCCTCGACCACCTCGATTAGGCATCTGAAGCGCTCGCAGGCCGAGCGCGACGCGCAGCAGCGCCAGGCGGCGCGGACCAAGCAGGTGCTGGCCGCGGCCGGGCTGCCGGTGATGGAATCCTCCACCCATATCGTGCCGGTGCTGGTCGGCGACCCCGAGCTTTGCAAGATGGCGAGCGACCGCCTGCTCGGCGTGCACGGCATCTACATCCAGCCGATCAACTATCCGACGGTGCCGCGCGGCACCGAGCGGCTGCGCATCACGCCGACGCCGTTCCATACCGACGCGCTGATCGCCGAGCTGCAGGACGCGCTGGTCGAGACCTGGGACGCGCTCGGCATCCCCTATGCCGCCTCCGGCCGCCCGGCCCTCGCCAAGAGCGACCGCATCATTCCCCTGCTGGTGCAGCAGGCAGGCGGGTAAAACCAGAGCAATTCCAGGAAAAGTGTGAACGGTTTTCCATTCGGAATTGTGTCAAAACCAAGAGATGGAGCGGTTCGCCGTTTCCGTGAAACGGTGAAACGCTCCAGAGGCCAAACTGATCGGACGAGAAGGCCTATGTTTCACGATCGCCAGGAGGCCGGGCGGAAACTCGCCGYGGAGCTTGCCAAGCTCCAGTTGCAGGACCCAATTGTCCTCGCCCTGCCGCGAGGTGGCGTTCCCGTCGCCGCCGAGGTGGCCAAGACGCTGAAAGCGCCACTGGATTTGATACTCGTGCGTAAAGTCGGATCACCCGGCAATCCGGAACTGGCGGTGGCTGCCATCGTGGACGGAGACCCCGCGGACGTCGTGCTCAACCGGGATGTCGTGGAAGCCTACTCCCTTGCCGATGACGAACTTCGCGTCCTGATCGCAAAAGAACGCCCCGAGCTCGAACGGCGCCGGGCTGCATATCGCGGGGGCCAAAAGCCGCTGTCCGTCGATGGCAAATCGGTAATCATCGTCGACGACGGCGCCGCCACGGGAACAACGATGAAGGTTGCGATCCGAGCGTTGAAACGCCGTTCGCCTCGCGAAATCATCGTCGCTCTACCCGTGGCGCCACCTGAGACGTTGACCGAACTTGCCTGCGAGGCGGACTGGACCGTCTGCCTCAGCGAACCGACGCAATTCCGGGCGCTCAGCCAACACTATCTCAACTTCCCGCARCTGTCCGACGCCGACGTGCTAACTATTCTGAAAGAGGCCGCCGGCGCCGAAGCTGCAGGCTGGCTTGGGGGCGGGAAGCTCGCCAGGTCCGGCATCGCGAAGAGACGACGCGAAGCCGTCGCTAAAAGATAGGAGCCACACCGATGCAGATCCGCACGCTTTCCACTCTCGAGTGCACAAAAATACTGACTGCCAATCGCGTCGGTCGCCTGGCCTGCGCCAAGGATGGGCAGCCCTACATCGCCCCAATCTATTACGCCCATGCGGACAATCACCTTTACGCCTTTTCCATGCTGGGCAAGAAGATCGATTTTATGCGCTCCAATCCGCTCGTGTCCGTGCAAGTCGACGAACGCGGCGCCGGCCGCGGCTGGAAAAGTGTGATCGTCGACGGCCGCTATGAGGAGCTCCCCGATCGGCTTGGGCACAAGGTCCAGCGTGATCACGCCTGGGCCGTTCTGAGCAAATATTCCGATTGGTGGGAACCTGGCGCGCTCAAGCCGATCGAAGCCCCAGCCCAAGACCACACTCCATACATCTTCTTCAGAATCTTCATCGCGGAAGTCTCTGGCCGAGAGGCGATGGATAGCTGACGTTACGGCGAACCGGCTGGGGCGGAGACGGAGGTGATACCGAGGCGGGTCACCGCGTGCCGCGCCCCTGCCTTTGAGTAAAGTCAAAGAGCGTCCTGTCGATTGCGGCTACAAGTGCGCAACCATATCGAGTCGCAGATGGACGCTTGCTCACGACCACAAGCCGATCTGCAGATTGAAACCAACCGGTTGTCGAGAGCATTAGGGGACTGGGTAGCCGTAGACCAGATCAAGCTTGGCGTTTGCATCTGCAATCGCGATGGCTGCATGCGTATACCCGGCTGACGACCCAGCGGCAGCGAGTCCAAGACGATGAACATTGTCGGCGAGAACATCGGCGAATCGGGCTCTCCTGGCGGGCTGCGCGGTCTGATTGGTCGCCTGAGGGAACATCCCCTCGCCCGTGTCGGCCCGGGCCTGATCACCGGAGTGGCCGACGACGACCCGAGCGGCATTGCCACCTACTCGCAGGCGGGTGCCCAATTCGGCCTCAACATGCTTTGGACGATGCCGCTGTGCTTTCCACTCATGTCGGCGATCCAGTCCATGTGCGGGCGCATCGGTAGGGTCACAGGCACGGGGCTTGCGGCCAACATAAAGGCGTTCTTCCCACCGGTCGTGCTCAAGCTCGTAGTTGTCCTGCTCCTTGTGGCGAACACACTCAATATTGCCGCCGACGTAGCGGCCATGGGCGAGGTTGCGGAACTTGTCACCGGCATGCACAGGTTGGTGGCGACAATGGTCTTTGCCATTGCCACGTTAGTCCTGCAGGTGTTTGTTCCTTATCACCGCTATGTGAATTTCCTGAAGTGGCTGACGCTTTCGCTTCTCGCCTATGCCGCGGTGCTCTTCACCGTCCACGTGCCATGGAGCGAGGTCGCGCTTCGCACGGTATGGCCCAAACTGGCGCTGAATTCAGACGCCGCTACCATGGCGGTGGCCATCTTCGGCACCACGATCAGCCCCTATCTCTTTTTCTGGCAGGCCTCCGAGGAAGTCGAAGAGATGAAAGGCGCGCCGCCACTCCTCGATGATGTGACAGCATCCGAGCCCGAATTGCGCAGGCTGCGCTGGGACACCTGGAGCGGCATGTTTTACTCGGACCTGACTTCCTACTTCATCATCCTGGCGACCGCGGTAACGCTCAATGTCCAGGGTGTCACCAACATCGAAACCGCGGCGCAGGCAGCCAGCGCGCTGCGGCCACTGGCGGGTGATTTCGCCTTCATCCTTTTTGCAATGGGCATATTGGGCGTCGGACTGATCGGGGTGCCCGTCCTGGCCGGGTCGGCGGCTTACGCGCTGGCGGAGGCCATGGGTTGGCAACAGGGCCTCGAACTCAAGGCCAGCGACGCCCGCGGCTTCTATGGCGTGATCGCCGTGAGCGTGCTCGCGGGGCTGGCCATCCAATATCTTCCCATCAGCCCGATGAAGGCACTGTTCTGGAGCGCGGTCATCAACGGCGTCGTCGCGGTGCCGTTGATGGTTGTGGTSATACTGCTGGCTTCGAGCAAATCGGTCATGGGACCTTTTACTTCCGGGCGACCGATCGTCGTTCTCGGCTGGATCGCAACGGCAGTCATGGCCGGCGCRTCGATCATGATGCTCTTTCCAGGCTAGGCCGCGGAGACCTGCCAYTGCTCGGCGTCTTTTGATCGAAATCAAACTKYTCCCAGCCKGCCTGGGTTATGGTTTCTGAATCGAACATTTGGGTAGTTCTGCTAGATGACCAACACCGTCGCGCGGTTAGTCGATGCGTGCAATGCCGAAAGAAACAACGGAGCGGACTTCCCGACGATCTGGAAAGGCCTGCTGAAGGCGCATCCGTGCGTGCGCGGGTTGCCGATTCAGGACAGCGGAGAGGATGGCCCCATCTTGAGGATACCGCTGATCACCGGCCAGTTTCTGGTATTCCTCGGCTCGCATTTTTCCCTTTTCTCATGAGGTTGGCTAACGGCGGCAACGGGACGGCCGCCGTCTTCCTTGGACAGGCTTGCCGAAGGTGCGGTTGCCTGCCACCCTCCTTCTGCTCGCCGGGCTCCGCCTATGGGCAACGAGGCCGATGGGTAACGAGAATGTGTCCGAAGATGATGGCCGCCAATCTGGTGGAACTTTAGCTCGGTGATAGGTTCGCCCCGGGGGACATCTCATGGAGTTCGCAATGAAAACTGCCGCACGCATTCTAGCCTCTTTCGCTCTCGCCAGCTTCGTGACCGGTGGGGCTTTCGCAGCAACGGCGACCGCGACCACGACAACGGCGCCAGCCGCAGCCACCACGACAACGACGACCACCACGCCGGCGAAGCCGAAGGCTACCATGACGCCCGCCAAGACCTCGATCTCGAAGCAGTGCTCGGCGCTGGCGGACCAGAAGGGCCTTCATGGCAAGGATCGCGAGAAGTTCCGCGCGGCCTGCAAGAAGAACGGCGGCAAGGCGCCGTCATAAGGCTCGACCGATGAGCCCTGCCCGGCACGCCTGGTGACACCAGAGCATGATGCCGAAAAGTGTGAAGCGGTTTTCGGGCGACATCATGCTCTATCTCTTTGATTTAGAGCCGGATTCAGATTTCAGGTCGAACAGACCTGAAATCGTCCGGCTCTAGGCAAAGGCAATTGCCCGGGCAAAAAAAACCCCGGTGCGTGAACCGACCTCGAAGTGTCCAACTTTCGTGGGGCGGTTCGGCGCCGGGGCTTTTTTAAGTCGGAACTCACGGAATGTCGCCCTGATCCGGGCTCCAGGATAGGCGCGAGCCGTTTCTCGGCCGTCATCTGCGCGTGTCCAAGCCGGCGGCAGCTCGCGGCGGCATTCGGCCACCGCAAGGAGGGTAGGACGTTTCGCATAGCCCGCAGGACGGGGCGCTTGCGCCTGGATGTCCACCGCGCAATGGTCCGCAACCTCGGGAGGAAATTATGCGAAAAATACTGACATTGGCATTGCTTGCAGCCGCGCTCTGCACGACCAGCGCTCTTGCGCTGGACAGCAGCGGCACTCCAGTCGTCGTCACCCCGCTGGCGTCGAAGACGACGACGGCCTCCGGCCAGCCGATCACGCTACCGCAAAAGAACGTCGAGGTTCAGGTTTCGTCCTATCAGATCGCGCCGGGCGCGACCTTGCCTGTCCACAAACACCCCTTCCCGCGTTACGCCTATGTCGAGGCCGGGACGCTCGAGGTGACCAATGTCGAGACCGGCGTCAGCAACACCTACAAGACCGGTGACTTCATCGTCGAGATGATCGGCCAATGGCACCGGGCCGCCAATATCGGCACCGATCCCGTCAGGCTCCTGGTGATCGACCAGGTCGAAAAAGGCGCCAAGAACACGATCCTGAAGCCATAACGTCGGAGGCCCCGCCGGAGTCTCCGACGGCTTGGACTGGACCGATCGTTGCGGCTTCCACGGCAGCGGTCCCGATGCTAGGGCTGGTCATCTCTTCAAAGCATGGATGAATACGGTGACCGACGCGCCAAAACCCCTGATCGAAATCTGTGTCGAAGGCATCGACGGACTGCTTGCGGCGCAGGCCGCCGGCGCCGACCGCGTCGAGCTCTGCGCCAGCCTGGTCGAAGGCGGCATCACGCCGAGCTTCGGCACGGTTCGCGCCGCGCTCGAAAGTGCCGCCATTCCCTTCCATGTCATCGTGCGGCCGCGCGGCGGCGATTTCCTCTACAGCGACGACGAATACCGGTCGATGCTTGCCGATGTCGAAGCGCTGCGCGARCTCGGCGTGGCCGGCGTCGTCGTCGGCTGCCTGACCGCCGACGGMGCCRTCGACGAGGCGCGGATGAGCGCGCTGGTGCARGCGGCCGGCCCGCTCAACGTCACCTGCCACCGCGCCTTCGACATGACGCGCGATCCGGCCGAGGCGCTTGAAGCGCTGATTCGCTGCAAGGTCGGCCGCGTGCTGACCAGCGGCCAGCGCGACACCGCGGTGGAAGGCGCGGAGCTTCTGGCGCAGCTCGTGCGCCAGGCCGGCCAGCGCATCATCATCCTGGGCTGCGGCGGGCTTTCGCCCGACAATATCGGCGAAGTGCGCAGGCGAACCGGCCTGAGCGAAATGCATTTCGCCGCGCTCGCCGACGTGCCGAGCGCCATGCGCTACCGCAACCCGCATGTCGGCATGGGCGGCACCGACCTCGACCGCGAGTACCGCACCACGGTGACCGACGAAGCTTTGGTGGCGGCCACCATCGCGGCCGCGAAGGCCTGATGCCGGAGCCGACGATGTCGAAGGAACTGCTGCCGATCGAACGCCCCTCGCCCGCCGACGAAGCGGCCATCCTCGCCCTCAACAACGAACATGCGGCCGAGTTGTCCTGGCTGGAGCCGGAACGGCTTTCCTTTCTGATTGGCGAAGCTTTCCACACGCGCCGTATCGGCGAGCTCGAAGCTTTCATCATGTGCTTCGACCAGGACGCCCGCTACGACAGTCCCAACTTCCTGTGGTTCCGCGAGCGCTATCCGCGTTTCGTCTATGTCGATCGGGTTGTGGTCTCGGCCAAGGCACGCGGCCGCGGCCATGCCCGCCGGCTCTACGAGGACCTGTTCGCGCAAGTCCGGCAGGCTGGCCACACAATCGTCACCTGCGAAGTGAACGCTGATCCGCCCAACCCAGCCTCCGACGCATTCCATGCCGCGCTGGGCTTCGCCGAGGTCGGCGATGCCGTGATCCACGGCGGCGAGAAAGCGGTCCGCTACTATGCGAGGCCGGTCGTCGACTGAGTCACCTCCGCCGCCACTGGCCACAAAGACAAGCGATAGCTAATGTATGAGCTTCGCTGACTGCGGGTGGAGCAGCATGCCAAGCAATGTCTTCCGCTTCGACGAAAGCTGGGACATCCCGGAAGGAACGCCTCAGGAGGTATGGGACGTTCTGTCCGATGCCGAGTTGCTGCCGCTCTGGTGGGGTGACGCCTACAAGGAAGTCGAGCCTCTCGACAGGAAAGGCAAGGGCGTCGTCGGTTCGCGGGCGAGAGCGCGAGCGCGTGGCGCGCTGCCCTATGAGCTGAACTTCATCATCGAGGCCGCCGAGTTGGACCCTGGCCGGCTGGTGGTGGTGAAGACTTTCGGCGATTTCGACGGGTTGTGGCGGGCGGAGCTGTCGCCATCCGGGACCGGCACGCACGTGGCGCTTACCTGGCAGGTCACAGTGGAAAGGCCGATCCTCAAATTCCTGGCGCCATTGCTGTGGCCGGCCTTCGCCTGGAACCATCGCTGGACAACGCCGCGCGGCGAAGCCGGGCTTCGCCGCTATCTGGCCGCGCGGCGAAACGGCAAGGCCTGAACTCACCAGTTGCGGTTCAGCCAGCCGCGCGCCGGTTTCTCGACGATGTAGTAGCTCGCCAGCGCGCAGGCGAAGACCACGGCCAGCATCGGGATCGCCGGACTGCCCTTCTCGTCGACGAATTTGTAGAAGGGCTGCTGCCAGAGATAGAGCGAGTAGGACCACAGCCCGAACATCACCATCGGCCGCGATGACAGCAATCCGGTCAGATAACCGCCGGCGAAGTCGAGCGTGTTGACGGCGAGCGCAAGCAGCGGCACGCCCAGAATATAGTGCAACGGGGTCGGCACCGGATCGAAAAACAGCAGTGCCCCGCCAACGGCGGCCGCAAGCGCGACATGCTGGTTCCTCAGGACGTCCGGCAGCCGGCCATCGGCCTTGAGCAGACAGATCGAGGTCGACAGCAGGATCGAGGCGATGTGCACGTCGGTGCGCCAGTAGCTGGTCTCGTAGCCCATGCCGAGCACTGAGTACGAGATGGCGCCGTTGGCCATCGCAAGCAGCGACAGCGTCACAAGCAGCCGCATGACACCCGCGCCCCTCGAAACCGTCACGCTGATCAGCGCCAGCAAGATATAGGAATGCTCCTCGACGCAGAGCGACCAGATGTGATCGAGCGCGCCGGCGCGGGTGACGAGGGCGCCCGCATAATTGTAGGTGAATGTCAGCGCCGTGAGCGCCGCCTTCCATTTGAAGGCGATGAATGTCCCGGCAAGGCCGATCATCGCGGCAATGACGAACACCAGCAGCGCGGGATAGATACGCGAGAAGCGGCGCTTGAAGAATGTCTTCAGCGGAAAGCGTTCGATGAACAGGATCTCGCCCATCAGCCGGCCGCTGAGCACGAAGAAGAACTCGACACCCAGAACGCCGAGATTGATGCCCGGGATGGGAAAGAAGTGGCCGATGAGCACCAGCGCGATCGAAAGGCCGCGCCAGCCGTCGAGATAGGCCAGTCTTGCCCGCGACGCACTTTCGATCCTGGGCCTGGGCAGAACCAGATGAGTGGCGGAAATCTCGGACATGCCGATCCTTTCGCATGAGATGCGAAAGGGCACGGATGGCAACACGCGCATCGAACCCGGCTCGCATTCCCACCCAGTTGCTATATTGCAGTGCGAGATAACTTTGTGCAAGTGCGAAGCGAACAGTCGGAGCGCGTGCACACGCAAGCCGTTTGCCGAGACAAACGAAAAAGGGGCCGAGACGGCCCCTTTCCTAGAGCCGGATGATTTCAGGTCGAGTCGACCTGAAGCCTGAATCCGGCTCTAAATCAAAGAGATAGAGCATGATGTCGTCCGAAAACCGCTTCACACTTTTCGGCATCATGCTCTAGCCACCGAAAGGGCGTTCAGGCGTTGGCGGCAGCGACTGCGCGCTTGGCCATCACCGCGATCAGATTGGCGCGGTAGTCGGCCGAGGCATGCATGTCGCTCATCAGCCCCTTCGCCGGCACCTTCAGGCCGTCGAGCGCCGCAGCGTCGAAGTTCTTGGCGAGCGCCGCCTCGATTTCCTTCGATCGGAAGACGCCTTCGTCGCCGGCGCCGGTCACCGCGGCTCTGACCCCATCCTTGCCCTTGGCCACGAAGACGCCGACGATGGCGTAGCGCGAAGCCGGATTGCGGAACTTCTCGTAAGCTGCCTTGGCCGGCGCGGTGAAGGTGACCGCCGTGATGATCTCCCCGTCCTTCAGCGCCGTCTCGAACAGACCCTTGAAGAACTTGTCCGCCGCAATCTCGCGCTTGTTGGTGACGATCGTGGCATCAAGCGCCAAGAGCGCCGCAGGGTAGTCGGCCGCCGGATCGTTGTTGGCTACCGAGCCGCCGATCGTACCTTTGTGGCGCACCGCCGGATCGCCGATCAGCGAGGCCATATGGGCAAGCGCCGGGCAGACTTTCTTGAGCTTCTCGTCGACCGAGACGTCATAATGCGTGGTCGCTGCACCGATGGTGACCGTCTTGCCGGAAACCTTGACGCCCTGCAGGTCTTTGAGATGCGAGACGTCGACAAGGTCCGAAGGCGCCGCGAGCCGCGTCTTCATGGCAGGGATCAATGTCATGCCGCCGGAGAGCAGCTTGGCATCGCCGTTCTTCAACAGCTTGGCGGCGTCGGCGACCGAGGCGGCGCGGTGATAGTTGACCGAATACATTGGCTTTCTCCCTTTGGGGAAAGAGCGAATAGGGAGTAGCGAATAGCTAATAGCACCATCTCTTCGCACCGCCCCTTGTTCCCTATTCGCTACTCCCTAATCCCTATTCGCTTTTTTACCGCTTCTTCGCGGTATGGATTGCCGACCAGACGGTCGMKGGCGATGCCGGCATGGCGATGTCGACGATRCCGAGCGCGTCKGTGAYGGCGTTGATCACTGCCGGTGGCGAGCCGATGGCGCCSGCCTCGCCGCATCCCTTGATGCCGAGCGGATTGCTGGGGCAAGGCGTGTTCGAGGTCGAGACCCTGAACGACGGCAGGTCATCGGCACGCGGCATGGTGTAGTCCATGTAGCTTGCCGTCAGCAGTTGGCCGGAGGTGTCATAGTGGGCGCCTTCGAGCAGCGCCTGACCAATGCCTTGCGCGATGCCGCCATGCACCTGCCCTTCGACGATCATCGGGTTGATGATGTTGCCGAAATCGTCCGCCGCGACGAACTGGACGATCTCCGTCATGCCGGTGTCGGGATCGATCTCAACCTCGCAGATGTAGCAGCCGGCGGGGAAGGTGAAGTTGGCCGGATCGTAGAAGGCCGTCTCCTTCAGGCCGGGCTCCATRCCGGYCGGCAGGTTGTGRGCGGTRTAGGCCGCCARCGCGACCTGGAACCAGGGCAGGCTCTTGTCCGTGCCGGCGACCTTCACCTCGCCATTCTCGATGACGATGTCGCCCTCGTCGGCCTCGAGCAGGTGCGCGGCGATCTTCTTGGCCTTGGCTTCGACCTTGTCGAGCGCCTTGGCGACGGCCGACATGCCGACGGCGCCGGAGCGAGAGCCGTAGGTACCCATGCCCATCTGCACCTTGTCGGTGTCGCCATGGACGATCGAGACCGAGTCGATCGGCACCCCGAAGCGCTGGTTGACCAGTTGCGCGAAGGTCGTCTCATGGCCCTGGCCATGGCTATGCGAGCCTGTCAGCACCTCGATCGTGCCGACGGCGTTGACGCGCACCTCCGCCGATTCCCACAAGCCGACGCCGGCGCCGAGCGAGCCGACCGCCGCTGACGGCGCGATGCCGCAAGCCTCGATGTAGCAGCTCATGCCGATGCCGCGCAGTTTGCCTTGCTTGGCGGCAGCCGCCTTGCGCTTGGCGAAACCGGCATAGTCGGCGGCTTTCATCGCGGCATCGAGCGAGGCGCCATAGTCGCCCGCGTCGTAATTCATGATCACCGGCGTCTGATGCGGGAACGAAGTGATGAAGTTCTTGCGCCGCAGTTCGGCCGGCGACACGCCAAGCTCGCGCGCGGCGGCCTCCATAGTGCGCTCCAGAAGGTAGGTCGCTTCCGGCCGCCCTGCCCCGCGATAAGCATCGACGGGCGCGGTGTTGGTGTAGACGGTGCGCACATTGGCGTGGATCGCCGGGATGTTGTATTGACCCGACAGCAGCGTGGCATAGAGATAGGTCGGCACGCAGGACGAGAACAGCGACATGTAGGCGCCGAGATTGGCGATCGTGTCGACCTTGAGGCCGGTGATCCGGTTGTCCTTGTCGAAGGCCATTTCCACCGTCGACACATGGTCGCGGCCATGCGCGTCCGAAAGGAAGCTCTCGGTSCGGTCCGCGACCCATTTGACCGGCACSCCGGTCTTCTTCGACGCCCACAGGCAGACGATCTCTTCCGGATAGATRTAGATCTTCGAKCCGAAGCCGCCGCCGACATCKGGTGCGATCACGCGCAGCTTGTTCTCAGGCGCGACRTTGTAGAAGGCGCTCATCACCAGCCGCGCGAGRTGCGGGTTCTGCGACGTCGTCCAGCAGGTGAAGTGGTCCTCKGCCTTGTCGTARTGRCCGAGCGCCGCACGCGGCTCCATGGCGTTCGGCACCAGCCGGTTGTTGACGATCTTCATGCGGGTGACATGRGCGGCCGACTGGATYGCCKCGTCGGTTGCCTTGCCGTCGCCGATCTCCCAGTCGAAGATCAGATTGCCCGCKGCCTCGGCATGGACCTGCGGCGCKCCCTTTTCGAGYGCCTTGGTGGCYTCGACCACCGCCTTCAGTTCCTTATAGGTGATCTCCACCGCCTCCGCAGCGTCGCGCGCCTGGCCTTTGGTGTCCGCAACCACGATGACGACGGCGTCGCCGACGTAGCGCACCTTGTCGACGGCTAAAGGCGACCAGGCGCCCATCTTCATGGGCGAGCCGTCCTTGGAATGGATCATCCAGCCACAGATCAGGTTGCCGATGCCGTCGGCCTTGAGTTCCTTGCCGGTCAGAACGCCGACGACGCCCGGCATGCCTTGCGCCTTCTTGACGTCGATCTTCTTGATCTCGGCGTGTGCGTGCGGGCTGCGCACGAACACGGCATGCTTCATGCCGGGAACCACCATGTCGTCGACATAGCGGCCGCCGCCGGTGATGAACCTCTTGTCTTCCTTGCGCGCCACGCGAGCGCCGACACCTTCGATACCCATAGGAAATTCCTCCCGTAAATAGCGAGTAGTGAGTAGCGAATAGCGAGTAGGGAACGATCAGAGTGGAGGTCGGACAAAAAGGTAAGACCGACCGACTATTCGCTACTCCCTATTCGCTACTCGCTCGGACCTCACGCCGCTTGCCTGGCGTTGCCCTTCGATCCCTTCGACATCGCTTCCGATGCGGCCAGGATCGCTTTCACGATGTTGTGGTAGCCGGTGCAGCGGCAGATGTTGCCTTCGAGCTCGGCGCGCACGGTGGCCTCGTCGAGGCCCTCCGGGTGACGCGCGATCATGTCCGTCGCCGTCATGATCATGCCCGGCGTGCAGAAGCCGCATTGCAGGCCGTGATGTTCCTTGAACGCCGCCTGCACMGGATGCAGGTCGGCGCCGTTCGCCARGCCCTCGATGGTGACGATCGTCGAGCCCGAGGCCTGMACGGCCAGCATCGAGCAGGATTTCACCGCCCTGCCRTCGACATGCACCACGCAGGCGCCGCATTGCGACGTATCGCAACCGACATGCGTSCCGGTCAGGCCGAGATKYTCTCTRAGGAAATGCACCAGCAGCGTTCGGTCCTCGGCGCTCCCGCTGACCCGCYTGCCATTCACAGTCAACGACACGTCCGACATGCAACCTCCCTGGATATAACCTTGGTCATCRCGTTGCCGATGCCGTGCTGRTGCTTCGGCAATGCGTTATTCTYATACCGTACAACGGGCAAAACAGGGCGGCCAGCATKGCTCCCATTGTACTTTCGGTCATGGGCGGGCGCGCTTTGCAGGCWTGGGCCCGGCCCATTGCCAAATCGGGGATTGAGGGCAAAGATGCACGCGACGCGCGCGTGCCCGACACGCACAAAAACAGCGTTGGAGGAATTGCGGGAGAAGGCAGCTGGCCAGTTCGAGCACGCGCTACGCATGCGGCCTTTCGGCACTCACCACGAACGAGGCCGACCCCAACACCTTTGCCGAGGCCATAGCAGCCGAGGCGGCGGCCATCGATGCCGGCTTCGCGTTGCTTTTCTTCTCCCAGAGCCTGGTCGACGCTGCGGCGCTTTCGCAGGCGCTGAAAACGCACGCGCCTTCGCTTGCCTATGCCGGCTGCTCGACCGCAGGCGAGATCACCCCGCAGGGACTTGAGGAAGGGCATATCCTTGCCCTGCTTTTGCCGTCGGCATCGTTTTCGACCGTAAGCACGATGGTCGAGAACCTGTCGTCGTCCGGCATGGACAGGATCACCGGCGAGGTCACCGCGATGCGACGCCTGCTGCGCGGGCGCGCCGGCCACGGTCGCGCCAAAAGCGTATTCGCGCTCTGCTTCATCGATGGGCTGTCCTATGCCGAGGAGGCTGTCACCTCAGCCATCCACTGGGGCTTGGACGATATTCCGCTGATCGGCGGTTCGGCCGGCGACGACCTGAAGTTCGAGACCACCAGGCTGATTTCGAACGGCAAGGTCGCGTCCGACAGCGCCATCATCGTGCTGATCGCAACCGAGATTCCCTTCCACGTCTTCAAGACCGACAATTTCATTCCGACCGACGAAAAGCTCGTCGTGACGGCGTCCGATCCGGACCATCGCATCGTGCGCGAGTTCAACGCCACCAATGCGGCGGAGGAATATGCGGCCTCCGTCGGCATCGTGCCGCAGACGCTGACGCCGTTGAGCTTCGCCTCGCACCCTGTCGTGGTGAAAGTCGGTGGCGAATACTACTGCCGCTCGATCCAGCGCATGCTTCCCGACGGTTCGCTGTCATTCTTCTGCGCCATCGACGACGGCATCGTTCTCTCGATCGCCCAGCCCAAGAACATGGTGGAAGCGACGCGCGCGGCGCTCCAGGATGTCGAGCACAAGCTCGGCGGCATCGACATGGTGCTCGGCTTCGACTGCGTGCTGCGCCGGCTCGATGCGCGCAACCGCCAGGTCTTCCGCGACATTTCCGAACTCTACCGGACCAACAATGTCATCGGCTTCGGCACCTATGGCGAACAGTACCGCTCGATGCATCTCAACCAGACTTTCACAGGCATCGCCTTCGGCGAGCGGCAAGCGGCGGAGTGAGTACGGCCATGCCGCTCCGCGACATCGACGACCTTGAGAAGCTGAAGAAGATCAATGCCGCCCTCGTCAGCCGCGTCGAGCGCTCGATGGACCAGCAGGGCAATGCCTTCTCGCTGTTCCAGACCGCGATCTCGCTGGAGAACCGGGTCCGCACGCGCACTGAGGAGTTGCATGCCACCTTGCGCCGGCTCGAGCAGTCGAACATCGACCTCGTCGCCGCCAAGGAAACGGCCGAGCAGGCGAACCTCTCCAAGACCAGGTTTCTCGCCGCCGCCAGCCACGATGTGCTGCAGCCGTTGAATGCCGCGCATCTGTCGGTCTCGGCGCTTGCCGAGGTGCAGACCAGCGAGGAAGGCAAGAAACTCGTCCGCCAGGTCGAGCGCTCGCTGGAGACGATGGAGGACCTGCTGCGCACGCTGCTCGACATCTCGAAACTCGACGCCGGCGTGGTGCAGCCCGAAATCGGCGACGTCAGCTTGGAGACGCTGTTTTCCTCGCTGCGCTCGGACTTCCTGCCCGAGGCGGAAAAGAAGGGATTGTCGCTGAAGTTCCGGCCGGTCAACGTCGTCGTTCGCTCCGACCGCACATTGTTGCGCCGCATCCTGCAGAACATCCTYTCCAACGCGCTGCGCTACACCCGCTCCGGCGGTGTGCTCGTCGGCACCAGGCATCGCGGCGATACCATCCGCATCGATGTCGCCGACACCGGCTGCGGCATCCCCGACGACCAGCGCGAAGCGGTGTTCGAGGAGTTCCACCGCGGCACCTCCACACTTGCCGAGGGCAGGCTGGCGGGCGGGCTGGGCCTCGGCCTGGCGATCGTCCGCCGCATGGCCGCTGCGCTCGGGCATCCCGTCACATTTTCCTCGAAGGTCGGGCGCGGCACGATTTTCCACATCGATGTGCCGGTCGGCATCAGCGCGGCCGCCGAGCCGGCCGCAGGTGCGGCCGACATGGAACGCCCGCGCGGCTACGGCCTGTTCGGCACCAAGGTGCTGCTGGTCGAAAACGATGCCGATGTGCTGGGCGCCATGACCTCTCTGCTGGAGCGCTGGCAGTGCCTTGTGCGGGCCGCGACCTCGACCGACGACGCGCTCGACCTGCTAGGCGATACCGACTGGGTGCCCGACATCGTCATTGCCGACCAGCATCTCGACGACGGCGACCTCGGCACCGCGACGATCGCCGAAGTGCGCGACTATCTCGGCCGGCCGGTGCCTGCCCTGATCGTCACCGCCGACGGCTCCGAGCCCGTCGCCAAGGCCGCCCGCGCGGCCGGCATAGAGCTGATGCGCAAACCGCTGAAACCGGCGCAGCTGCGCGCGCTGCTGGCGCATCTGCTGGCTTAGGACTGTGATTCAAAACCCGGCCTGATCGCGAAACAGTTCCGCATTGTCTAGCTTGGACACCTCGATCACCGCTTGCGTCCGGCTATACACATTGAGCTTGCGCAAAATCTCCGAGACATGCGCCTTCACCGTCGTCTCGCCCACCTGCAGTTCATAGGCGATCTGCTTGTTGAGCATGCCCTGGCGCAGCATCTGCAGGACCCTGAGCTGCTGCGGCGTCAGCCTGGCCAGGCGCTGCACCATGTCGGCGCGGTCGGTGCTGTCGGGATCCGGCGGCTGGCCCTCATAGTTGTCCGGCACATAGACCGCGCCGTCCATAACCGAGCGGATGGCGGCGGCGAGATCGCTCTTGCGCGCCGATTTCGGGATGAAGCCGGCCGCGCCGTAGGACAGCGCCTCTGAAATGATCTTCGGCTCCTCATAGCCCGAAACGATCACCACGGGCAGCCGCGGATAACGCGTCCTGAGCTGCAGCAGACCTTCGAAGCCGTGCACGTCGGGCATGCTCAAATCGAGCAGCGCCAGGTCGAACGGCTTTGCGCCGGCGAGAAGCTCGATCGCCTCCGCGATCGAGCGCGCCTCGACGGTATCGACATCCGGATAGGCCATTTGCACGGCGCTGTGCAGCGCCTCGCGGAACAGCGGGTGGTCGTCGATGATCAGGAATCGGGCGCGATCGTTGGCGGCGGTCATTGCAGAGGTTCGGGCATAGGTTCAGGCATCGGTTCGGTTTCGGTGGCTAGAGGATAGTCTCCCGACGATGTCCAGATTATTGCCAAATAGTACATCGCCCGAAAGCCGGCTCGTCGGCAGAATGGCAGGGCCAGTGGTTTCACGGGTTCAATGCCTTGCCCGCCCGCCGAAATCGGCCGAATGTGCCAGCGGATTCATAGCTTGTGCAGAGACCGCCGATGACAGAATATGTGCTTCCGCCCCCGGTGATCGCCTCCGTCGCCGTTGCAGGCTCGGCCGAACGCTTTCCCGTGCGCCGCATCTTTTGCGTCGGCCGCAATTACGCCGCACACGCCCGCGAGCTCGGCAATGACGAGCGCGACCCGCCATTCTTCTTCACCAAACCGGCCGACGCCGTGGTCGACAGCGGCGTGGAAATTCCCTACCCGCCCCTGACCTCGAACCTGCACCACGAGATCGAGCTGGTCGTCGCGATCGGCAAAGCCGGCTTCCGGGTATCGCGTGGAGACGCCCTCGCCCATGTCTGGGGTTATGGCGTCGGTGTCGATCTCACCCGCCGCGACCTGCAGGACCAGGCCAAGAAAGCGGCGCGCCCCTGGGACTGGTCGAAGGCATTCGATCGCTCCGCGCCCTGCGGCGCGCTGCTGCCGGTCAAGAGATCGGGCCATCCCGGCAAAGGCCGCATCTGGCTTGCGGTCAACGGCGAGGTCAGGCAGGACGGCGACCTTGCCGAGTTGATCTGGCCGGTCGCCGACGTCGTCGCCATCTGCAGCGAGGCGGTCGAACTTCAACCCGGCGACTTGATCTTCACCGGCACGCCGGCAGGCGTCGGCGCGGTCCAGGCCGGCGACAAGATAACAGGCGGCGTCGACGGCATCGGCGCCATCGAAGTGACCATCGGGCAGCCGAAGCGATGAGCGACCTCGTCCTCCACAACTACTATCGCTCCTCGACCTCCTACCGGGTGCGGATCGCGCTTGCGATGAAGGGGCTGAGCTACACCTATGTGCCACACCACCTGCGCCACGGTGAGCATCGCGAACCGGCCTATCTCGCGGTCAATCCGCAAGGGCTGGTGCCGGCGCTGGTGCTGGACGACGGCACGCTTCTGACGCAGTCGCTGGCGATCATCGAATATCTCGACGAAATCGCGCCCGAGCCACCGCTGTTGCCGAAAGATCCGCTTGGGCGCGCCCGTGTCAGGATGCTGGCGCAGATGATCGCCTGCGACATCCACCCCGTGAACAATCTGCGGGTGCTGACTTCGCTGCGCTCTTTGTTCGGCGCCGGTGACGAGGATGTCGTCAACTGGTTCCGGCATTGGGTAAACGAGGGTTTCCAGCCGCTTGAAAAGATTCTGGCTTCGTCGCCTGAGACCGGCATGTTCTGCCACGACGAGACACCGGGTCTGGCCGACATCTGCCTCGCCGCCCAGGTCACCAACAACGCCCGCTTCGGCGTCGACATGGCGCCCTACCCGGTGATCTCGCGCATCCACGCCGCCTGCATGGCACTTCCCGCCTTCCAGAAAGCCGCACCACAGAACCAGATCGATGCCGAATAGGGAAGCCAGGGACGCGGACGAAGCAAAGGCGCTCGCCGACATTGAAGCGTATGGATGCCATATCCTTTATGTGCTGGCAGACGACGAGCATCCGCCTTTCGCCTACTCGGTCGGCATAGAGCATAATTTCAAAGTTCCCGAATTGGTTATCATCGGGCTGAAACCGGAGCTCTCCCAAAGCATCATCAACGAATATTGCCGACGAGTGCGAAACGGTGAAAGATTCAGCATCGGACAACGAGCATCTGGTTTCCTGGGCGGTGGCTTCGATTGCCAGTTCGGCGCCGTCCATCCGGATCACTATCCCGAACATTTCGGTTGGGACATCTGGTTCTACGACGGTCCGGATTTCCGGATTGTGCAACTCGTATATCCGACGACCTTGGGCATTTGGCCTTGGGATAGCGAAGCCGACGAGTGGTTCCGAAAGTGGCAGCCACTTCTCGACCAACCGCCATCCCCAATATAGCTTCAGCTGTTGTCGGAACCCGCACTGCCTTTGAACTGAAACACTATGAAAGCACTCCCATGAAAGCCGTTGTCTTCGAGAAATTCGGCGAAGCGCCGACAATCCAGACCGTTCCCGACCCGAAGCCGGCGGCGGATGGCGTCGTCATCAAGGTCGAGGCAACGGGCCTTTGCCGTAGCGACTGGCATGGCTGGATGGGCCACGATGACGGCATCACGCTGCCGCATGTCCCAGGCCACGAACTGGCCGGCGTCGTGGTCGCCGCCGGCAAGCAGGTGAGCCGCTGGAAGGCCGGCGACCGCGTCACCGTGCCCTTCGCGGTCGGCTGCGGCCGCTGCTTCGAATGCAACTCCGGCAACCATCAGGTCTGCGAGCACCAGACGCAGCCGGGCTTCACCGGCTGGGGCTCGTTCGCAGAATATGTCGGCATCGAGCATGCCGACACCAATCTCGTGCGACTGCCCGACGAGATGGAATACGCCACCGCCGCCAGCCTCGGCTGCCGCTTCGTCACCTCCTTCCGCGCCATCGTCGACCAGGGCCGGGTCACGCCCGGCGAATGGGTGGCGGTGCATGGCTGCGGCGGCGTTGGCCTGTCGGCGATCATGATCGCCAGCGCCATGGGCGCCAATGTCATTGCCATCGACTTGACCGACGAGAAGCTGGAGTTTGCCAGGAGGATCGGTGCGGTGGCAACCATCAATGCCTCGACGACGCCGAACGTCGTCAAGGCGGTCAAGCAGATCACCAATGGCGGCGCGCATATGTCGATGGACGCGCTCGGCCACCCGACCACCAGCTTCAACTCGATATCCAATCTGCGCCGGCGCGGTCGCCACGTTCAGGTGGGACTGATGCTGGGCGAGCATGCCCGCCCGCAGGTGCCGATGGACAAGGTGATCGCCTTCGAGCTCGAAATCCTCGGTAGCCACGGCATGCAGGCCTACCGCTATTCGGCGATGATGGAGATGATCCGCACCGGCAAGCTGAAGCCCGAGCTGTTGGTCGGCAAGAGGATCAGCCTCGAGGAGGCGCCCGCCGCGCTGATGGCGATGGGCGGTTTTGAGGGTATCGGCATTGGGGTGGTGACGAAGTTTCAGTAGGCCGCTACCGGGCAAACTTCTTCGCCCCGAACACGCAGGCCACCACGCCAAGGGTCACGACCACCATCAGCGGGCTGACCTGCTCGTGCAGCAGCGTCGCTGCCAGCGCCAAGCCGAAGAAAGGCTGCAGCAACTGCAACTGTCCGACTGCCGCGATGCCGCCTTCCGCGAGGCCGCGATACCAAAACACGAAGCCGATCAGCATGCTGAACAGGGAGACATAGCCGAGGCCGATCCACGCGCTGGAGCCGATGCCGGCGAAGGATTGCGGCAGCGTCGCGAAAGTCAGTGCCAGCATGACCGGCAGCGACAGCGCCAGCGCCCAGCAGATCACCTGCCAGCCACCGAGCCTGCGCGAGAGAGCCGCGCCTTCTGCATAACCCAGTCCGCAGACAATGATGGCGGCAAGCATCAGCGCGTCGCCGACAGGTGAAGCCGTCACGCCTTGCATCAGCGCGAAGCTCGCCACCAGCGCGCTGCCCAGGCATGAGAACAGCCAGAAAGCCGGGCGCGGACGGTCGCCGCCGCGCAGCACGCCGAAGATCGCCGTCGCCAGCGGCAGCAAGCCGACGAAGATGATGGAATGCGCCGAAGTGACATGCTTGAGCGCCAGCGCCGTCAGCAAGGGGAAGCCGACGACGACGCCGAGCGCGACGATGGCCAGCGAAACCAGATCCCCTCGCTCCGGTCGTTTCTCGCGAAAGACCAACAGCATCGCAATCCCTAGCAGGCCGGCAATCGCCGCGCGCGCCGAGGTCAGGAAGGTCGGGTCGAAATCCATCACCGCCACGCGCGTGGCCGGCAGCGAGCCGCTGAAGATCAGCACGCCGACAAAGCCGTTCAGCCAGCCGTTCAAACTCTTGTCCATCATCTGCTCCGTTTGCGCTTCCGTACCCGCGCGGCGCGTGACATCGCTAGAGACAATGCGGTACAATTCCGCAAAACTGTATTGGTCGTCAGGGAAGTACAGATGGACAAACCCGATCCGAATGCCGYCAGYGGGACGCTCGTCGAGGCCGTCATGTCGGCCATCCGGCAGCGGATCGCCGCCCGCATCCTGACGCCCGGCGCCCGCCTGCCCTCGATCCGCGCCCTTGCCGGAACGATGCAGGTGTCCAAGTCGACCGTGGTCGAGGCCTACGAGCGGCTAGCGGCGGAAGGCACCATCCGCTCGCGGCCGGGTTCCGGTTTCTACGCCGCCGGTCCGCTCGCGCCGCTGTCGCTGGCCGAGATCGGCCCGCAGTTGGACCGCGCCGTCGATCCGCTCTGGGTCTCGCGCCAGTCGCTCGAGGCAGGCAACGACATGCTGAAGCCGGGCTGCGGCTGGTTGCCGGCTTCCTGGATGCCGCAGGCCGCCTTGCGCCGCGCCTTGCGCACCGCGGCGCGCGCGACCGACGCGGCGCTCGCCGACTACAGCACGCCGCTCGGCTTGCCGGCGCTACGGCAGTTGCTTGCCCGCCGCCTGTCGGCGCATGGCGTCGAGGCTTCGCCTGACCAGATCATGCTCACCGAATCCGGAACGCAGGCGATCGACCTGCTCTGCCGCTTCCTGCTCGAACCCGGCGACACGGTGCTGGTCGACGACCCCTGCTACTTCAACTTCCATGCGCTTTTGCGCGCGCATCGGGCAAAGGTGGTCGGCGTGCCGATGACGCCGGCAGGTCCCGATGTCGACCTGTTCGAGCAGGCGCTTACCGAGCACCGGCCGCGCCTCTACATCACCAATTCCGCGCTTCACAATCCGACCGGCGCGGTGCTCTCGCCGGTGGCCGCGCACCGGCTGCTGAAGCTCGCCGATCAATCCGGCCTCGCCATTATCGAGGACGATATCTTCGCCGATTTCGAGCATTCGCCCGCGCCGAGGCTGGCCGCCTTCGACGGCCTCGGCCGCGTCGTCCAGATCGGCTCCTTCTCCAAGACGCTGTCGGCTTCGGTGCGTTGCGGCTTCATCGCCGCGCCCCGCGACTGGATGGAGGGGCTGACCGACCTCAAGATAGCCACTTCTTTCGGCGGCGGCCATCTGTCGTCCGAGCTGGTGCTGTCACTGCTGAAGGACGGCAGTTATCGCAAGCATGTCGAGCAACTGCGCGCCCGGCTGGCGCGCGCCATGGCCGAAACCGCCGGCCGGCTGAAGTTGCTGGGTATCTCGCCCTGGATCGACCAGCCCACCGGCATGTTCCTGTGGTGCCGCTTGCCCGACGGCATCGACGCCGCCGATGTCGCGCGGCGCGCCTTGGCCGACAATGTCGTGCTCGCCCCCGGCAATGCTTTCAGCCTGTCGCTCACCGCCGGCCGTTTCATGCGCTTCAACGTCGCCCAATGCGCGGACGAGCGCATCTTCAGGGTGCTGGAAAAAGCGATGGCTGCCTCTCGCGCCGAAGCTGCCTAGGTGAGTGCGAACCACTTAGGCCGCTTTAAGAATTCCGGTAGCTGAAAGCCCAGCAGGGCTGGCGTCAGGCCTTCTCTTCGGTCAATCCGGCAGTCCGGCCCTGCGAAGCACGCCGAGAACGCGTTCGAGCCTTTCGCGGTCCTTGTAGCGCTGCGACAGGGCGACGACGGAAAGGCCGAACTCCGGGAACTTTTCTCTCAACTGGCCGACAAGGCGGGCGGCCTCGTCCGGCTGATCCCGAAAACTGTGAACGGTGGCGAGCATCATGTAGGCGAACGGGTCGTCAGGCTCCTGGGCGAGGTAAGCCTCCGCCTCCGTTTGGCTGCTGGCAAGATCGCCCTTCCACAGGCTCGCCAGAGCAAGCTGGTAAGTGTACCAGGTCGGATAGTGGGGACTAAGGCGCATCGCGCTTTTTAGGGCTGCCAGCGCCTGCTCGTATTCGCCGGCATAGATGCATATCAATCCTAGGAATGCCGTCGCCCATGAATCGCTTGGCGCCAGTTCGACGGCCTTGCGACAGAGCCTGACTGCTTCCTCGTGCTGATCCCGCATGAAGGCGATGCCGCCAAGCACCATATAGGCGCTGCCGATCTCCGGATCGATGGCGATCGCGTTACGGGCCTGTTGTTCAGCCAGCCGCAGGCATTGGTCCTTGTCCGCGGTGATATCCGACCGTGCTTCCCACCAATGGACCATGGCGTGCTGGATCATGGCCCCCGTGTAACGGGGGTCGATCGCCAGCGCCTCGCGCAGGAGCCTTCCGGCCTCTCGGTTGTCCGCGCGGTTGAACCGCAGGAAGAGGTCGCGCGCCGCCACCATCTTCTCCCAAGCGCGCAGGCTCGTGGTCTGCCCCTCCCACAGCCGCGCGAAATCACCGTAGGTCAGCTTGACCTGCAGGGCGAGGACGATCTGCCGGGTAATCTCGTCCTGAAGTCCGAAGATGTCGTTCAGTTCTCCATCGTACCGTTCGGCCCACAGATGATGCCCTAAAATGCCRTCSGCGAGTTGGGCAGTGACACGTACCCGCGAGCCCGAGACGCGGACGCTGCCTTCGAGCACGAAGCGCACGCCGACCTCGCGCACCACGTCCTCGATGCGCGCAGTCCTGCCCTTGAAGGCAAAGCTGGTCGCGCGTGCGATGACGAACAGTTCCCGTATGCGCGAAAGGGCGGTGATCAGATCTTCCGTCATACCGTCGGCGAAGAAGCCCTGCTCGGGATCGCTGCTCATGCTGAGGAAAGGCAGCACCACGATCGACTGCCTGTCGGGAAGAGTGACGCGATGTAGTGTCGGCCTGCCCGGAGCCTGCCGCTCCGTAGCCTCTGCCGGATCGAGAGTGTCCCCGGAAAAGACGTAGCCTCGCCGCGCTACGGTCCGCAGCAGCAGCGGCCCTTCGTCTCCCAACGCCCGGCGGATGCCCGAAACGCACTGCGTCAGCGAATCTTCGGTGACAGTCACGTGCGGCCAGACCGCATCCATGAGTTCGCCCTTGGGCACGACGCGCCCAGCATTGCGAACAAGATAGACCAGAAGATCGAACGATTTCGGCCGGAGCGCGATCTCTCCCGCAGCCCCCGTGAGGCTGCCCCTGCCGGGATCAAGCACATGGCCGGCGAAGCGATAGGTCCGACCCGCGTCGTTCACATCCTGATCTCCTGAATTCAGGACTCTTTCGGAGTGGCTTCGGGACATCAAACGGACCGGGCGATGACAATCGCTGGCGAAGGGAGGCCACTCCGCRCTCCCGTCAAACCCCGAGACYCCCGATGTCCAGAACCCAAGCCAACCTCCTGCTTCTGCTCGCTGCTGCCTTCTGGGGCTTGGGGAATGTCGCACAGAAAACGGTGCTCGACCATCTTGACCCCTTGAGCGCCGTTGCYYTGAGATGTCTCATTGCCGGCATCCTCATGGGGCCGCTAATCATGGTMGAGCGCGGTACTGCGCTGTCTCCAGGCTGGTGGTCRAGCCTGGGGCGGGTAAGCGCGCTGTTTGTCGTTGGCATGTCGATCCACCAGACCGCATTTCTCGGCACGACGGCSACCAATGCCAGCTTCCTCATCAACACCGCGACGGTCATGACACCGCTTGCCGCTTGGCTCCTGCTTCGCGAGCGGCCGGCGGCGAAGGTTGCGCTGGCCGGCGGCATGACGTTGATCGGAGCGCTGCTGCTGTCTGGCGGCCTGACGGGTAGCGTCCGCCCCGGCGACTATGTGGCGATCCTGTCGGCCGTCTGCTATGCAACCTGGATGGTGGAACTCGGGCGACACGTCAAAGCCTATGGCCGCCCTATCACGACCTCAGTTGCGCAGTTCCTCGCCGCTGCCTTCATACTTGTACCGCTCGGCTTATCATACGGCAGGCTGTCGCTTGCCTCTGCGTGGCAAGCCGCCCCGGAACTGTCGGTACTCGGCGTTTTCTCGACTGCAGCCGCCTTCGGCCTGCAGACCGTGGCGCAGCGCTTTACCTCCGCCAGCCACGCGGCGGTAATGGTCAGCGCCGAATGCGTGTTCGCGGCATGCGCTGCAGCACTGTTCCTTGGCGAGCGCGCCTCCCTAGCCGGTGCCGTCGGTGGCATGCTGGTGTTCGCAGGCATCATGACCCTGGCGGTCTCCAGTCAGGCTTCCGACAGGCGCGCTCCTTGCGCTGCGATGGAAGAGGTCAACAGAGCGCAGCACTGAGTGCCGCATTATGCGTGCACGGGGCTCCCGCCCAGAAAACTCGGCGTTCCCCCCCCGCTGGCCCCCTTCGCGGGCCTCTCCTTTGGTTTCAAGCGATCGTTGCAGGCCGGCCTCACCTGAATCTCGGCGGACCCTAAGCCCCTGCCCGCTTGCGCCGCTCATACATCATCACGAGCGTTTCGGCGGTCAACGCCGGCTTCTGCTCGCCTTCGATCTCGACGGTGTTCGCGGCCTTCATCAGATACTGGCCGGGGCCGCGGTCCTCCATGGACAGCAGCGTCGTGCGCAGCCTGATTCGCGCGCCGGCCTTGACCGGCGCCAGGAAACGCACCTTGTCGAAGCCGAAGTTGAAGGCGGCTTGCGTGTTTTCCGGCACGATACCCATTTCGAGCGCCAGCGCCCCGATGATGGACAGCGTCAGATAGCCATGCGCGATCGTCGTTCGAAACGGGCTCTGCCGTTTCGCGCGCTCCGTGTCGACGTGGATCCACTGATGGTCGCCCGTGCACTCGGCGAACTGGTCGATGCGCCGCTGGTCGACCGTCGTCCATTCGGACACGCCAAGCTCCTGGCCCGACATCGTCCTCAACTGCTCGAAGGTCGGCGGCGTTTTCGGCCGTGTTTCCGTCATTCCTGCTTTCCCGGTGGCTCCAGCCCGTCTCCCGACCACGAACCGGCCGCTCCTGTCAATTCGCGGCCTCGCGATTTCGCCCATAGGGTTGACGGTTTTGCGGCAGGCAAGAAACGCCGCAACCGCGGCGCCGGTTGCGTGAAAGGCCGGCGCCCGCGCTGAAATAACCGGGGCTGCGAGGCCGCCGCGTTACCTCTTCTCGTAGCCGGAGCGGATTTCCGTCATCGCGTCCCTGATCCGGTCGCGTAGGATCTCGACCGATTCGGTGCTGGATTTCCGGACGAGATCGGCCACTTCGCTGGCATTCTTCAGCGTTGTCTCGAACGACTTCCTGGCGAACTCGGCCTGCTTGGTCATCAGATCCTGCGGATTGCCGGGAGCCTGGTAGCTCTGTGCCATCCGCGTGATCTCGCCCAGTGCCTCCTGCACGGCTTCATGCTGCCTTGCCAGGACCGAGGACGCTCCCGCGGCACTTGCCTTGGCCGACTTCTCCAGGGCCTCGAGGTTCTTGCGGTGATGGTCGAGGATCGCCTGGACGTCGACGTTCGGCAGCTTGAGGTCGCGGCCGAACCTGCTGAACATGTCCAGGAAAGAATCTGAAYCCGGTTGCTTCGCCATGTCGTTTGCCTCCCGTTCTGGTGCCGATGCAGCGCCCTCAAGGGAGCATAGTGCACCGCCAGCAGGCGTCAATTCATCAAAGAAACAGCCGCTGCGCCGTGTAAAGCGCCAGGCCGGCAAGGCCGCCGATGACCATGCCGTTGAAGCGGATGTATTGCAGGTCCTTGCCGATGTTCATCTCGATCAGCCGCGTCAGTTGGGCGAGATCCCAGCGCTTGACCTGATCGCCGATGAACTTCGACACGCCGCTCTTCTGGCTCTCGACGAAGGACGCCAGCGCCACGACGAAGCCCTGGTTCATGTCGGCCCTGATCTGGGCGTCCTCGGCCAGATGCCGGCCGACCTCGACGAACATGTTGGCGAGATGCTTGCGGATCACCGAGTTCGGCGCGTTGGCGTCCTGCTCGATGAACAGGCGCAGGCTCGCCCATGTGTCGCCGGCCAACGCCTTCACCTCCGGCCTTGCCAGGAAATCGCGCTTCAGCTTTTCGGCGCGCCGTGCATATTGCTTGGACGTCCGCAGTCTCTCGATGAAGCCAAACGCGAAACGGTCGAACTCGCCGCGCATGGGATGATCGGGATCGGCCCTGACCTCCTCGAGCAGTGCCCCGGCGGAGGCGACGATCTTCTTCAACAGGTAGGCGTCGGCGCGAAACAGGTTGAACAGCGAGGGCAGTTCCTCACGGATCTTTTCGCGCATCGTCGCCAGCGCCTGCTCGTCGTTGAGGAAACGCCCGACCACCCGGGTGAACTCATCGAACAGTTTCTGGTGGCGGCGGTCGTCGGTGAGCGCTGACAGAAGGTCGGCCGCGAGCGGCGCCAGCGGCACCTTCTCGATCTGCTCCAGCATGCGGCTGGTGACGAAGTCGCGCAGTCCGGACTGCTCCACCGCCGTCAGCGTCTGCGGCACCAGCCGGGCGACGAAGCGCGACAATCCCGCCGCCCGCTCGGCATCGGCCAGCCAGTCGGCAACAAGTGCGGCAAAGTCGACCTCGGCGAGTTTGTCCCGCACCGGCTCCGGCGCCAGGAAATTGGTCTCGATGAAGCGGCCGAGATTGTCGGCGATACGGTGCTGATTCTCCGGGATGATCGCGGTGTGCGGGATCGGCAGGCCGAGCGGCCGCCTGAACAGCGCCACCACCGCATACCAGTCGGCCAACCCGCCGATGGTCGCGGCTTCGGCGAAGGCGGCAACGAAACCCAGCCACGGATATCTGCCCTCGAAGGATTTGGCCAAGGCAAAGACAAGCACGCAAAGCGCGAGCGCCGCTGTCGCCACGAATTTCGTGCGCCTCAGCGCCGCGAGCTTGGCATCGGCATCCGCGCCGAAACGAACGGTGGCCATGGCCTGAGCCGATTGTGACATGATCGAAGCCGCTCCTGACGGTTTGACGCCATATCTAGGATCGTTGCTGGCCAACGCCTAATGGCTCACGATTTACGTGATGCCTAGTGGCTCAAGATCTACAGATGCCTGTGGCTCACGATTTGCGCCGTCATGCACATAAAGTTGACGAGGAAATTCATCTATTGGGTTCCGCTTGTCTGGAATTGTTCCAAACTATGGGCCATATTCCAGCTCAAGCGATTGCTTAATGAGGACAAAATGCGGCTTACTCGCCAGACCAACTATGCCATGCGCATCCTGATGTATTGCGCCGCGAACACCGACAGGCTGAGCCGCATCCCGGAGATCGCCGCCGCCTATTCGGTGTCGGAGCTGTTCCTGTTCAAGATTCTGCAGCCCTTGGTCGAGGCTGGCCTCGTAGAGACGGTGCGCGGCAGGAACGGCGGCGTGCGGCTTGGGCGCCCGGCCGAGCAGATCAGCCTGTTCGATGTCGTGCGCGTCACCGAGGAAAGCTTCGCCATGGCCGAATGCTTCGAGAACGACGCGGCCGAATGCCCGCTGATCGACAGCTGCGCCTTGAATTCRGCGTTGCGCGAGGCGCTCAACGCCTTYTTCGCCGTGCTCTCCCGCTACACGATCGCCGACCTCATCGCCGCGCGCCCCAATGTGCGGCACCTGCTCGGCATCGACCTTCTKGAGCACCGCGCTCCGGCTGCGTGACTTCCGTTCGCATCGCGATCGCGTGGCCCTGGCGGACATCGGTAATCCACGGCTCGCGGCGAGCGATCTTGATTTGACAATTCCGGACCGGGCGCGGCAGCTTGCGGCCCGCGCCATGCAGGACATCAGCGAAATCTCCGACACAAGCGAGTTGACCGCGGCCCCGGGCGAGCCGCTGATCGGCCCTTTGCCGCGTGGCGGGCATGGCAGGTGGAGCATGGCGATTGCGGCTTCCTTCCTCGTCCATGGCCTTGTGGCGGCGGCATCGCTCATATCGCTTTCCGGACGATCCGCGTTGCAGGATCCGGCGCAAACGGAAGGCAGCGACAGGTCCGGCGCCAACGTGGTCGGCAGCGCGCTCAATGCCGAGCAATCGGCGCTTAACGTCTCCCTGGTTCCACCGCCGCCACCGCCGAAGCCTGAGCAGCCAGCAAAACCGGTCCAGCCCGCTGAGCCGCCCCGGCCTTTGCCAAAAACGGCCGAAAAACAGCCGGCCGCGCCCGACATACTCATCGCGGACACGCCGGGCGATAACGCCCAGAGCGTGCCGCCTGGCGAGAAGACGCCGGCCACCGCTTTGACTGAGCCGGAAAGCGCCAGTCCTCCTCCCATTCCCGCACAGCCGCCCGTTCCGACCGCCAGGCCGGTGACGGCAAACCCGAAGGAAGCCGACGAGAGAAGCGGCGCCACGGATGGGCAGAACCGCCCCGAGCGGACGACGAGCAAGGGCAAGAAGCAGAACGAAGCCGGGACAGTCGCCGAGGACAGCTACCGAAGCGACGTCATCCGCAAACTTGGCCGCGTCTATCGCGGTGTCCCGCCTTCGCTGCAGGCAAAGGCGCACTCCAACACGGTCGTGACCTTCGTCATCGGCAAACGGGGCAATATCGACGCGTTGCGCGTCCTCGAAAGCTCCGGCTCGACGGCGTTCGACCAGCTTGTCCTCGGCTTTGTCCGCAAGGCGGCGCCCTTCCCTCCCATCCCGGCAAAGGTCGGGAACAGTCTGGAGTTCACCGGCGCCATCGGCCCGTTTTGACGGGGCCTGCACCCTTCAACCCGCCATTTTGAAAGGAAATCGATGTACATCGCCATGAACCGCTTCAAGGTCCAGAACGGCTCGGAAGAAGCCTTCGAGGACGTCTGGAAGAACCGCGATTCCAGCCTCGCCGAAATGAAGGGTTTCAAGGAATTCCATCTGCTGCGCGGCCCGGTCAACGAGACCGAGGGCTACACGCTGTTCGCGTCGCACACGGTCTGGGCAAGCCAGGAGGATTTTGTCGCCTGGACGAAGTCGGAGAATTTTCGCGCCGCCCACCGCAACGCCGGCGGCTCGAAAGTCCACTATCTCGGCCACCCGCAGTTCGAGGGCTTCTCGGTGGTCGAGGGTGCCTGACCGCCGCTAACGCGGCGGCTGGTAGTTAGGGTGTGTTGAGATTCAGGTCAGGCCGAGTCGAAAATGCCGGCTTCCGAGAACCGGAGCGGAGCGTACTAAAGTACGTGAGCACCGGAAGCGCAGGAAGCCGCCATTTGCAGGCCGGCATCACCTGAATATCGTCACACCCTAAGCGGCGGCAAGCAGGCTGGCATTGCCTCCCGCCGCCGTGGTGTCGACGCAGACCGCCCGTTCATGAGCATATGCCGCCGGATTGAGCACCTCGCCGACCAGCGGCACGATCGGACCGGTGCGCTCGGCGATCACCTTGCGCACGGTGCGCGCCGCTTCAGGCGTGCCTGAGAAGGCCACCACATCGACGCGCAGCGAACGCGCTTCGACGGGATCGGGTCGGCCGTCGATTGCCGCGAGCGGCAGACCCTTGCCGGTCAGCACTGACAGCGCCGCCGGCGCGCCCGGCGCCACCGCAAGCACCGCATTGCCGGCAGCCAGCGCCTGGATGGTCTGCGCGAGCAGCGTGTCGGCATCCGGCCCGAGGCAGAGCACCCGCCCGCGCGGCGACAGCGACAGCGTGTTCGCCTCGCCAGTCGGTCCGGGCAGGTCGACCTGGCCGAAATCGAGGCTTGCGGCCGCTGCGATCGCCGCGGCGCCCTTGCCGCGCAGATGCTTGCGCAGGATGGCGACGCGATCCGCCCGCGTCGACCAGCCGCCGAGCGCCGGATCCGGCAAATTGTCGGCAAGCTCGGTGGCGGTGACCTTGTGGCCTTCCCCCACTTCGGTGCCGGCTTCCGGGCCCTTGCGGAAACGGCGCAGATAATGCGGCCCGCCGGCTTTCGGCCCGGTGCCGGAAAGCCCCTCGCCGCCGAAGGGCTGCGAGCCGACGACGGCGCCGATCTGGTTGCGGTTGACATAGATGTTGCCGGCATGGATGCCGTCGACGAAGTGCTGGACACGGCCCTCGATACGGGTGTGCAGGCCGAAGGTCAGCCCGTAGCCCTTGCGGTTGACGGCGGCGATGACCGCGTCGATCTCGTCGGCGTCGAAGGTCGCGACATGCAGCACAGGGCCGAACACCTCGCGCTCCATCTCCTCGATGCCTTTGACGCGGAAGACATGTGGCGCGACGAAGCGGCCGCTGGACGGCGCTTCCAGCTTCGCGATCAACCGGCCTTCCTGCCCCTTCTTCTTGCAGTAGTCGCTGATCGAGGCTTGCGCCTCGTCGTCGATGACGGGGCCGACATCGGTCGAGATCAGCCAGGGATTGCCGACATTGAGCGCCTCCATCGCGCCCTTCAGCATCTCCAGCATCTTCTTCTCGACATCCTTCTGGACGTAGAGGACGCGCAACGCCGAGCAGCGCTGGCCGGCGCTCTGGAAGGCGGATGCCAGGATATCGCGCACCGCCTGTTCGGGCAGCGCGGTCGAATCGACGATCATGGCGTTGAGCCCGCCCGTCTCGGCGATCAGCATGGCGTCGGGCGCCGCAGTCTCGGCGAGCTGCTTTTCGATCAGCTTGGCGACCTCGGTCGAACCGGTGAAGCAAACGCCGGCGATACGCGGGTCGGCGGYGAGCGGCGCGCCGACCGACGGGCCGTCGCCCGGCAGCAACTGGATGACATCTTCCGGCACGCCCGCCTCGCGCAGCATCTCCACCGCGCGGAAGGCGATCAGCGGGGTCTGCTCGGCTGGCTTGGCGATCACCGAGTTGCCGGTGACCAGCGCCGCCGCGATCTGGCCGGTGAAGATGGCCAGCGGAAAATTCCACGGCGAGATGCAGACGATCGCGCCACGGGCTTCGGTGCCCACTTCGGCATTCGCTGCCTCGGCAGCGTAGTAGCGCAGGAAATCGACCGCCTCGCGCACTTCGGCGACGCCGTCGGCCAGCGATTTGCCGGCCTCGCGGGTGGCCAGCGCGAAGAACTCGGCCGCGTTCGCTTCGTAGAGATCGGCCGCCCGGTTGAGGATCGCCGCGCGCTCGGCGACCGGGCGCTTGGCCCAGGCCGGCTGCGCCTCGACAGCGATGCGCACCGCGGTCGGCACCTGCTTGGCCGCCGCCTCATGCACGGTGCCAACGATCTCTTCAGGCTTCGCCGGATTGACGATCTGGCGCGCCTTGCCGTAGCCGGCGGCACGCGTGACCGGCTTGGCATGCCAGCGATCCGCTCCGGCAAACTCGGCCCGGGCCTTGTCGATGGCCGCTAGTGTCACGATGTCGGTGATGTCGAAGCCTTTCGAATTGCGCCTGCCGGCGCCGAAGATCGCCGCCGGGCGGGCAATCGCCGGGTTGGCGGCCGGGCCCTGGTTTTCCACTGTCTCCAGCGGATCGCGCGCGATCTCCTGAGGCTCGACTTCCTCGTCGGTCAGTTGGTGGACGAAGGAGGAATTGGCGCCGTTTTCCAGRAGCCGCCGCACAAGGTAGGCAAGCAGGTCGGAATGCGCGCCGACCGGCGCGTAGATGCGGCAGCGCGTGCCTTCGGCCTGGCGCACGGTCTCATGCAGCGCCTCGCCCATGCCGTGCAGCCGCTGGAACTCGAAGGAATCGCGATCCTTGGACATCGACAGGATTGCAGCGACCGTATGCGCGTTGTGGGTGGCGAATTGCGGATAGATGCGGTCGGTCATCGACAGCAGCTTTTTCGCGCAGGCGAGGTACGAGACGTCGGTGTTGGCCTTACGGGTGAAGACCGGATAGCCGGTAAGCCCAAGCGTCTGCGCCCGCTTGATCTCGGTGTCCCAATAGGCGCCCTTGACCAGCCGCACCATGATGTTGCGGTCGTATTTCTTCGCCAGCGCGTAGAGCCAGTCGATGGCGAAGGCAGCGCGCGGGCCATAGGCCTGGACGACGACGCCGAAACCGTCCCAGCCGGCGAGTTCCGGATCGGCCAGCACCCGCTCGATGACATCGAGCGACAGGTCGAGGCGATCGGCCTCTTCGGCGTCGATGTTGAGGCCCATGCGTGAATGCCGCGCGGCAAGCGCCAGCGACAAGAGCCGCTCGGCCATGACCGGCAGCATCTTCTCCTTCTGCGCCACCTCGTAGCGCGGATGCAGCGCCGAAAGCTTGACCGAAATGCCGTGATTGTAGCGGATGTCCGGACCATTCGACCCGGAGTCGAGCGAGGAAATCGCGTCCGCATAGGCCTTGTGGTAGCGCAGCGCATCGGCCTCGGTGCGGGCCGCCTCGCCCAGCATGTCGAAGGAATAGAGATAGCCCTTCTGCGTCATCGGCCGGCCGCGCTTGACGGCTTCAGCGATGGTGCGGCCGAGCACGAACTGCTCGCCCATCTCGCGCATCGCCGCCGCCACCGCCTTGCGGATCACGGGCTCACCCAGCCTGCGCACCATGGCGCGCAGCGTGCCCTCGATGCCGCCCTCGCCTTCGTCAAGGACGCGGCCCGTCAGCATCAACGCCCAGGTGGAGGCGTTGACGAAGATCGAGCTCGAGCCGCCGGAATGGGCCGACCAGTCGTGCGGCGCGATCTTGTCGGCGATGAGATCGTCCATCGTCTCGGTGTCCGGCACGCGCAGCAGCGCCTCGGCCAGGCACATCAGCGCCACGCCTTCCTTGGTCGACAGGCCGTAGGCCGAGAGGAAAACTTCCATCAGCCTGGGATCGGTCGAGCCGCGCACCGCGCGCACCAGATCGGCGGCGCGTGCGGAGATCGCCTTGCGCTCTTGCGCCGAAAGGCCTGCCGCCGCGGACAGTCGCTTCACCGCCTCGTCTTCATCGGGCAGGTAGTTGGCGCGGATCTGCTGGCGGATGGCGTCGAGCGGCATGTCGGGTCCATGAAAGCGAGCGTTGGGGTGCGGTCTGGCGGTCGCCGGACCGAATGACGCAAGCTAGCACAGCCCGGGGCGCCAATCGGTCCAAAGAATTCGACAATGCAGGCCACTTAAACTATCATATAAGGACTATTCCAATCATTTCGACTGCCAAATCAATGACCGAAGACCAATTGGACCGCATAGACCGCAACATCCTGTCCGCGCTGGGGCGCGACGGCAGACTCTCCATGTCCGAACTCGCTTTGAAGGTCGGCCTGTCGAAGACGCCGGTRCAGGCGCGCGTAAAGCGGCTGGAGAAGGACGGCTACATAAGGGGCTATCGCGCCGTCATCGACCGCGAGCGCATGGGCGAAGGCCATGTCGCCTTCGTCCAGGTGAAGCTYTCGGACACACGCTCCGCCGCCCTCGATGCTTTCAACCGCGCGGTCCAGTCAGTGCCGGAGGTCGAGCAATGCCACATGATGGCGTCGAGCTTCGACTACCTGCTGAAGGTCCGCACCACCGACATCGCCGCATATCGCCGCGTGCTGGGCGAGCGCATCTCCGCCCTGCCCCATGTCGCGCAGACATCGACCTTCGTGGCCATGGAGACGGTGAAGGATCGATAGTTACTCAGCCAGCGCCTTGAGGAACGACACCAGCGCCGCGCGCTCGCGGTCGGAAAGATCGAGAGGGTGGACTTCCGAAACGCCCTCGACGGCGGCCGGCGCCTTCGAATAGTGCGCGACCACTTGATCGAGCGACGCGAACTGCCCTGCGTGCATGTAGGGCGGCCTGGTCGCGGCACCGCGCAGCGACGGCGTCTTATAGGCGCGCACCAGTTGCACACCGTCCCTCACCATGAAGCGCAGCTCGCGGCATGCGCTTTCGTCACCATCGCGGAACTTGCCGAAGCAGTTGAACGGATCGGCCTCGACCTGCGCCACCGCATCGATCCGTCCACGATCCAGCGGCAAGTCTGCGACCGGCGGCACGCCGGTATTGTGAAAACTGTTGTCGGTGAAGCGCGGTCCGTTATGGCAGGTCACGCAATTGGCCCTGCCGATGAAGAGCTTCAGCCCGAGAACCTCCTGAGGTGAGAAGTCGGCATCTCCCTGCGGCTCGGTGCCTGTGGCGAGGTCGATGGCGAAACGGTCGAAGCGCGTCTGCTGCGGCTCGATCGATCGCTCGAAGGCGGCGATCGCCTTGCCGATATTGGCAAAGACGCGGTTGACRTCATCTTGCTGGCCARCTGGCATACCGTACCACGCCGCCTTCTCGGCGTCGGTTCCGAGCGGGCTGGCGTTGGCCGGCACGGTCGAAAGATCGGGCAATGGCCCAAAGATGCGCTCATAGCGCTCGCCGAACCGGTTCTTGATGTAATGCGCGAAGGCGGCACGGTTGCCGGCCTGCTCCAAAGAATTTTCAAGCGGCGTCAGCGCCTGCGCCCACAGGCTGTCGCGTCGTCCGTCCCAGAAGAACCACGGATCGCGCGCTACGCCTGCCAGCGGCATGGTGCGCCGGTTCGTGCGGCCGACGCCCACGGCCTGCGGCAGGTCGTCCTGGAACTGGCGGTCGATCTTGTGGCAGGTCGAGCAGGACACCGTGCCGTCGCGGCTCATGCCGACATCGAAGAATAACGTCGAGCCCAGCGCCGCCGCCGCGGGCATGTCGGCGTACCGGTTCGTGGTGTCCGCTTTGAGCGAAGGCAGCGTGTTCAGCGCCAGGGATGCGATCGTCTTCTTCTCGGCATCGCTGAACTGCGGCTTGCCGCAGCCGCCAAGCAGGACAAGCGCGGCGAGAGCGAGCAGGCTGACAACACCGGCAGGACGCCTCATCGTCCGCTCACAAGACGATGTTGAAGACGACGGTATCCGATCCGGCCGCCGCCGAAATGGCAAAACTCAGCTGCCACCAGCCCGACATGGTGAACTTTATGCCATCGATGCGGTAACGCCCGTCGCCGAGGTAGTCGGTCGCCTGCGGACTGGTCGGCAGGCCGTGATTGTGCTGTGGCATCCCGCCCGAGACGGTGATTGCCGCACCCTCGACCGGCGCGCCGGCGGTGGTCTTCAGCGTCAGCAGCCAGGACTGCAGTTCGCCCTGCCGGACAACGCCATGTTCCGGTTCGAAACTGGCGACGAACAGCCCATTCGCGGTCGTCTTCGAGCGCGACGTTTCGGGGCCGGAAACCTGCGCCGAATGTGGCGCCGTCAGATAGACAACGGCCCAAACGCCGACCAGCAAGGCAGCCAATCCGAGACCAGCAAGAATGTAACGCCATATCGATGCCAAACCGGTTCCTCTTCGGCTGCTAACGTTACGGGCCGCGTGCARCGTCCCGCCCCGCCTGTGGGAAATCGCTTCTGGCGCAAAAATCCGCTTCCGCCAAGCATGGCGCCGCCGGCTGCAAAAAGCTACAGCAACAACGTCTTGGGAGGAAAGCGTCGCATGGCTGCCAAAGGTATCGCATCGATCGGCGAATGCATGCTCGAACTGTCGGGCCAGGCAGGATCGAGCTGGGCCATGGGCTTTGCCGGCGACACCTTCAACACGCTGTGGGCGCTGCATGCGCTGAACCCGGACCGGCCGGCAACCTATGTCTCGGCGTTCGGTGACGATCCTTTCTCGCGCGACCAGATCGAGTTCTTTTCACGCAACGGCATCGGCATCGGCGACAGCCCGATCATTCCCGGCGCTCGCCCCGGCCTCTATGCCATCACGCTCACCGGAGCGGAACGCGCCTTCACATATTGGCGCGCGGACGCGGCGGCGCGCCAATTGGCCTCGGACCCGGCGGCATTGGCGAAAAGCCTTGCAAACCAGGCACTTGTCTATTTTTCCGGAATCACGCTGGCAATCCTGGACGACGCCGCGTGCAAAACCTTGCTCGTGGCGATAGCGACGGCCCGCGCGGCAGGCTCGCTCGTCGCCTTCGATCCGAACTATCGTCCTCGGCTCTGGCGGAATCGCCGGGCCGCGCAGGCCGTGATCGTCGAAGCGCTGGCCGTTGCCGACATCGCGCTGCCGACTTTTCCCGATGAACAGATGCTGTTCGGCGACGAGACACCGGAGGCGACCGCTGAACGTCTCGGAAAGCTGGTCCGTGAGGTTATCGTCAAGAATGGCGAGCAGCCGGCATTGGTTGCCGCGAGCGGGGTCTTGCGGAATGTCGAAGCCGTCCACGTCGCAACGCCCGTCGACACCACCGGCGCCGGCGATTCCTTCAACGGCGGCTATCTCGCCGCCCGGCTTGCCGGCCATGAGCCCGCCGACGCGGCGCGGCGCGCGCATCAGGTGGCTGCCGCCGTCGTCCAGGTGCGCGGTGCGCTGGCGCCGTTCGAGACGCTGAGGACGGCCTTCGAGGCTGAGGTCGTTGATATTTAGGTCAGTACGTGAGCACCGGCCTACGCCGGCCGTAGCCTTAACTGCACGGCGGCTCCCGAGTGCTTCGGCCGGCGAAGGCCGGAAGCGCAGGAAGCCGCCATTTGCAGACCGGCCTCACCTAAATATCAACGACCTCAAGGCAGCCTGAACCGATACTCGGTGACCTGATGGTAGATCTGGCCCGGCCATAGCGTGGCCTGCGGGAAATAGGGCCGGTTCGGCGCGTCGGGCCAGGCCTGCGCCTCGAGACAGAACCCTGAAAATGCCTTGTAGCGACGTCCGTCCAGCCCGGGCGACGACGGCGCGACATACTGGCCTATATAGAGCTGCATGCCCGGCTCCGTGGTCCAGACCTCCATCTCGACGCCGGAATTGGCCGCCTGCACCCAGGCCGCCTGGTGCAGTGGGCCACGAGTGGAAGCAAGGCAGTAATTCAGGTCGTAGCGAAGTTGCTCGCCTTCGCTTTCCATGCGCAGCGGCCGCGCCTGGCGGAAGTCATAAGGCGTGCCGTCTACCGGCTTCACCGCGCCGGTCGGGATCATCTCGTCGTCGGTCGGCGTATAGGCGGCGGCATTGAGCATCAGCCGGTGATCGAGGATGTCGCCAGCCCCGCCATCGTCGAGATTGAAATAGGAATGCTGCGCGAGATTGCAGAGCGTCGGCTCCTCGCAGGTGGCGGTCAGTTCCATGCTGAGCGTGCCCGGGATTTTCAGCCGGTAGGTGCAGGTGACGTCCAGCGCGCCGGGAAAGCCCATCGTGCCGTCCGGATCGTGCAGCGTCAGCGTTACGAAATCGCGGCCATGCAGTGAAACGGCCCATGGTCGGCAAAAATAGCCCTCCGAACCGCCATGCAGCGTGTGCTTGCCGAGGAAATTGCGTTCGGTCTGATACCGATTGCCGGCGATGGTGAAGCGGCCGTCGCGAATGCGGTTGGCGAAGCGGCCGACCACAGCGCCGAAATAGGCGCGGTCGGTCTCGTAAGGCTCGAAACTGTCGTAGCCCAGCACCAGCGGTGCGTCATGGCCGGTGAGCCGCAAGTCCTGGACGATGGCGCCGAGCCCGATGATGCTGGCGGTCAAGCCTCCGCCACGGATGGTGAAACGGCGCACGGCTTCGCCAGCCTGCGTTGTGCCGAAAACCTCGCCGTCCTTCATCGCCTTGCCCGAAAACAGTTCACCGATCCATGGATTTAGGCCGGCTTGCTATCGTCCGGCAAGGGCAGGCCAGGCGCCTGCCCTATCCCATGGATGACTGTCAGAGGCCGAGGCCGCCGATGCAGACATATTTGGTGTCGAGATAGTCCTCGATGCCCTGATGACCGCCTTCCTTGCCCAGGCCCGATTCCTTGACGCCGCCGAACGGCGCTTCAGGCGTGGTGATCAAGCCCTCGTTGACGCCGACCATGCCGTATTTCAGCCCCTCCATCACGCGGAAGGCGCGCCCGAGGTCGCCGGTGTAGAAATAGCAGGCGAGCCCGAACTCGGTATCGTTGGCGAGCGCGACCGCCTCTTCCTCGGTCTCGAACTTGAAGACGGGCGCGATCGGTCCGAAGATCTCTTCCTTCATGAAGCGCATCTTCGGGGTGGCGTCGGCGATGACCGTCGGCTGGAAGAACGAGCCGCCGAGCGCATGGCGCTTGCCGCCGGCAACGACCTTGCCGCCCTTCGAGGTCGCGTCGGCGATGAACTCTTCGACCTTCTCGACTGCCTTCTCGTCGATCAGCGGGCCTTGCTGCACACCCTCTTCGAGACCCGAGCCGACCTTCAGGTTGTTGCTGGCGGCAGCGAGCTTCTCGACGAACTTGTCGTAGACGCCCGCCTGGACGAGGAAGCGATTGGTGCACACGCAGGTCTGGCCGGAATTGCGGTACTTGGCGGTGATGGCGCCGGTGACCGCGCGGTCGATGTCGGCGTCGTCGAAGACCAGGAACGGCGCGTTGCCGCCGAGTTCCATCGACACCTTCTTGACCGTCGTCGACGACTTCTGGATCAGGATCTTGCCGACTTCGGTCGAGCCGGTGAAGGTGATCTT
>BFBZ01000011.1_pt15 | contig 48570 bp, 54 predicted proteins | sample 1888401 | NCBI WGS metagenome assembly BFBZ01 (sample SAMD00112614, study PRJDB3348) | symbiont metagenome | host: Chara braunii | reverse complement strand
TTGAGCGCGACGTGCTCGGCGTGGGCCATCGCCCGCTCGGACACGTCGCGGTGCGACACCTGCACCTCCACGAGGCGGCCGCGGCCGTCGCGCACCTGTCTCTTATACACATCTAGATGTGTATAAGAGACAGCCGGCAACGTCGCCACCGCCGAGGGCGCCCGCGACCTGGCCGCCGCCGGCGCCGACGCCGTGAAGGTGGGCGTCGGGCCCGGCTCGGTGTGCACCACCCGGATCGTCGCGGGCGTCGGCGTGCCCCAGTTCAGCGCGGTGCTCGAGTGCGCCGAGGCCGTCGCGCCTCACGGCGTCCCCGTGATCGCCGACGGGGGCATCCGGGCCGGCGGCGACGTGGCGAAGGCGATCGGCGCCGGCGCCGAGACCGTGATGGTGGGGAACCTGCTGGCCGGCACCCCCGAGAGCCCGGGCGTGGTGGTGGCCCGCAACGGCGTCCGCGTGAAGGTGTTCCGCGGGATGGCCTCGGCCGGGGCGGCCGCCGCGCGGCGCGCCGTGGACGGCGACGACCCCACCGAGTTCAACCCGATCGTGCCGGAGGGGGTCGAGGCGGTCGTGCCGCTGCGCGACCCCGCCGCCACCATCCTCCACGGCCTGGTTGGCGGGCTGCGGTCCGGGATGAGCTACTCGGACGCCCGCACCATCCCCGAGTTCCACGCCAACGCCCGTTTCGTGCGGATCACACCCGGGGGCCTGCGCGAGAGCCATCCCCACGACGTGTCCTTCTAGCCTTCGACGAGGAGCGGCCCGTGCCGACCACGCTCGCCCCACCGGACCTCGCCATCACCACCGTCCGGACGCTCGCCATCGACGCCGTCCAGCAGGCGAACAGCGGCCACCCCGGCGCCCCGATGGGCCTGGCGCCCGCCGCGTGGACGCTGTGGACCCGCCACATGCGCTTCAACCCGTCCGATCCGGAATGGCCGGGCCGCGACCGCTTCGTGCTGTCGGCGGGCCACGCGTCGGCGCTGCTCTACACGATGCTGCACCTCACCGGGTACGACCTGCCGATGGCGCAGCTCATGCGGTTCCGGCAGCTCGGGTCCCAGACGCCGGGGCACCCGGAGCGGGGCGACACGCCGGGCGTGGAGATCACCACCGGTCCGCTGGGGCAGGGGACCGGCAACGCCGTGGGGTTCGCGCTGGCCGAGGCGATGCTCGCGGCCGAGTTCAACCGGGACGGCCACGCGATCGTGGACCACCGCACCTGGTTCATCTGTTCCGACGGCGACCTGATGGAGGGCATCTCCCACGAGGCGGCGTCCATCGCCGGGTTCCTGGGTCTCGGGAAGCTGATCGGGATCTGGGACAACAACCACATCAGCCTCGACGGGCCGACGGACCTGTCGTTCGGCGAGGACGTGCCGGCGCGGTTCGCGGCATACGGCTGGCGGGTGCTGGAGGTGGGCGACGGCAACGACCTCGAGGCGATCGACGCGGCGCTCACCGAGGGCGCCGAGTCCGACGGGCGGCCAACCCTGATCGCGCTGCGCACCCACATCGGCTACGGCTCGCCCAACAAGCAGGACACCTCGAGCGCCCACGGCTCCCCGCTCGGCGCCGACGAGGTCGCCGCCACGAAGCGCAACTACGGCTGGCCGGAGGACGCCCAGTTCCTGGTGCCGGACGAGGTCGCCGCGTGGGCGCCGGAGATGGCCGCCCGCGGGGCGGCGCTCCAGGCGGAGTGGGAGGAGCGGATGGGGGCCTACGCCGCCGCCTTCCCGGAGGAGGCCGCGGAGCTGCGCCGCCGCGGCGACGGCCGGCTGCCCGACGGGTGGCGCGACGCCGCGCCCGCGTTCGAGGCCGGCGAGAAGCTCGCCACGCGCGCCTCCGCGGGGAAGGCCCTGAACGCCTTCGCCCACGCCATCCCGGAGCTGATCCAGGGCGCCGCGGACCTCTCCACCTCCACCAGCACCGACCTGAAGGACCTGGGCGTGGTGCGCCGGGGCGACTACGCGGGGCGCAACATCTACTACGGCGTCCGCGAGCACGCGATGGGGGCGATCACCAACGGCCTGACCGCCCACGGCGGCCTGCGGCCCGCCTGCGCCACGTTCTTCACCTTCTCGGACTACATGAAGAACACGCTCCGCCTGGCGGCCCTGATGAAGCTGCCCTCGATCTTCGTCTACACGCACGACTCCGTCGCCCTGGGCGAGGACGGCCCCACCCACCAGCCGGTCGAGCACCTCGCCGCGCTCCGGGCCATCCCCGGGCTGGTGACCCTGCGGCCGGCGGACGCGAACGAGGCCACCGCGGCCTGGGCCGTCGCACTGGAGCGCACCCACGGGCCGACCGCCTTCGTCCTGAGCCGCCAGGGGCTGCCGACGCTGGGCCCCGACCCGGCCGTGGCGCGCGGCGCCTACGTGGTCGAGGACGGCGGCGACTGCATACTGATCGGCACCGGCGCCGAGGTGCACACCGCCCTCGCCGCCCGCGCGCTGCTCGCGGCCGACGGGATCTCGGCCCTGTCTCTTATACACATCTAGATGTGTATAAGAGACAGTCCCCGGGCTGGTGACCCTGCGGCCGGCGGACGCGAACGAGGCCACCGCGGCCTGGGCCGTCGCACTGGAGCGCACCCACGGGCCGACCGCCTTCGTCCTGAGCCGCCAGGGGCTGCCGACGCTGGGCCCCGACCCGGCCGTGGCGCGCGGCGCCTACGTGGTCGAGGACGGCGGCGACTGCATACTGATCGGCACCGGCGCCGAGGTGCACACCGCCCTCGCCGCCCGCGCGCTGCTCGCGGCCGACGGGATCTCGGCCCGCGTGGTGAGCATGCCGTCGATGGAGCTGTTCCGGCAGCAGGATGTGGCCTACCGCGAGGAGGTGCTGCCGTCGGACCAGCGCGTGCGGGTCTCGGTGGAGGCCGCGAGCCACTTCGGCTGGGCCGAGTGGATCGGGCTGGACGGCGCGGCCGTCGCGATCGACCGGTTCGGCGTCTCGGCGCCGGGCGACCAGGCGCTCGAGGCCCTGGGCATCACGGCGGAGGCGGTCGCCGCGGCCGTGCGGACCCAGATCGGGTGACCCTCACTCTCGACTCGAGCATGAGACTCGCGTGATCGGCACCGACTCCCCCGCGCTCCCGGCACCGACGCACGACGACGTCCGCCTGCAGCGGACGCCGGCGCCCGCGGTGATCGTGATCTTCGGCGCCACGGGCGATCTCACGTCGCGGAAGCTGCTGCCCGGCCTCTACAGCCTGGCCGTCCAGCAGCTGCTGCCGCCCGAGACCGCGATCATCGGCGCCGCCCGGACGGAGCTCACCGACGACGCGTTCCGGGCCATGATGCGCGAGGGCGTCGAGAAGCACAGCCGCATCCCGGTGGACGACGAGATCTGGGATGGCTTCGCCCGCCGGCTGCTCTACGTCTCGGTGCCGTTCACCGAGGAGCCCGGCTACCGCCGGCTCGCCGAGGTCATCGCGGCGAAGGACCGCGACCGCGGCACCCGCGGCAACCGGCTCTTCTACCTCGCGACCGCCCCCGAGTTCTTCCCGGTCATCGCGGAGAGCCTCGGCCGCGTCGGCCTCGCGGACGAGGACGAGCAGGCCGGCCGCTTCGCGCGCCTGGTGGTCGAGAAGCCCTTCGGGCGGGACCTGGCGTCGGCGCGGGAGCTCAACGCCCGCCTGGGCCTGGTCTTCCGCGAGCGGCAGGTCTACCGGATCGACCACTACCTGGGGAAGGAGACCGTCCAGAACCTGCTGGTGCTGCGGTTCGGGAACGCGATCTTCGAGCCGATCTGGAACCGCCGCTACGTGGACCATGTGCAGATCACCGTGGCCGAGGACCTGGGCGTCGGGACCCGGGGCGGCTATTACGACGAGAGTGGCGCCCTCCGCGACATCGTCCAGAACCACATGCTCCAGGTCCTCTCGATCATCGCGATGGAGCCGCCGGCCCGCTTCGACGGCACCTCGATCCGCGACGAGAAGGTGAAGGTGCTCCGGGCCATCCCGCCCTTCGACGACCCGGCGGTCGTCCGTCGCGACACGGTGCGCGGGCAGTACGGTGCCGGATGGATCGGGGGCGAGCGCGTCCCCGGGTACCGCGAGGAGACCGGCGTCGATCCCCAGTCCAACACCGAGACGTTCGTCGCGATGCGCGTGATGGTGGACAACTGGCGGTGGTCGGGGACACCCTTCTACCTGCGCACCGGCAAGCGGCTGCCGCGCCGGGCCACGGAGGTCGCGATCCAGTTCAAGCCCGCCCCCCACCTCCCGTTCGCCACCACGGCGGTCGAGAGCGTCCAGCCCAACCTCCTGGTCCTGCGGATCCAGCCGGACGAGGGCGCGTCGCTGCGTTTCCTGGCGAAGGTGCCCGGGCCGCAGCTCGACATGCGCTCGGTGAGCATGGACTTCGCGTACGGCTCGTCGTTCCTGCGGGGGTCGCCGGAGGCGTACGAGCGGCTGCTGCTGGACGCGCTGCTCGGCGACTCGACCCTCTTCGCCCGCTGGGACGAGGTGGAGCGGGCGTGGGAGGTCATCGAGGGCGTGATCCGGGAGTGGGAGGCGCACCACGGCGACTTCCCCAACTACGAGGCCGGCACGTGGGGCCCGGCGGCCGCCGACGAGCTGGTGGCCCGCGACGGGCACGTCTGGAGGCGCCTGTGAGCGCGGTCGCGGCACCCCCCAGGGCCGAGTGGGAGGCCGCGGGCGTGACCGTCGACGACGTCGCGCAGCAGCTCGCGCGGCACCGGCGGCCCGCCGGCGGCGGCACGCCGTTCATGCTCTCCGGCGTCCTGAACCTGGTCGCCTACGCCGGGCACCCGTCGGAGACGGCGGCGATGCTCGAGGTGATCGAGCGGCTCGCCGACCACCAGCCCTCGCGGGCGGTCGTGCTCTGCGGCGAGCCGGACGGCGACGGGATCGACGCCCGCGTCAGCACGGGGTGCCGGGTGGCCGGCGACACCACCGGCGTCGCCATGGAGACGGTGGTCCTGATCCTGCACGGCGACGTCCGCGCCGGGGCGGCGAGCGCCACGGTGCCGCTGCTGCGCAGCGACCTGCCGACGATCCTGTGGTGGCCGTGGGCCCCCGACCGCCGAGCCGAAACGCCGATGGCGCCACTCGTGGCGGTCGCCGACCGCGTGGTGACCGAGGCGGCGCGCGGGACCGACGCGCGCGCGGCCGTGCGGGCGCTGGCGAGCTGGGTGCCCGCCGCGCGCCCCGCGGTGACCGACCTCTCGTGGGCCGCCGTGACCGGCTGGCGCCAGCTCATCGCCCAGATGCTCGAGGGCGACTCCCTCGCCGCCCTGCGGGGCGGGCCGGCGACGGCCACCATCCTCCACGGCGCCGGGGGGCTGGTGCCCGACCCGCTGCTGGTGGGCGGCTGGCTGCGCGACGTGATCGGCCCCGGCCTCCGGGCGGAGGTGGGCGAGCGCGACGACGGCGACGGCCCCGGGGTCGTGGCCGTGACGCTGGAGGGGGTCCACGGGCGCCGCCTGGTGATCGAGCGGGCGCCCGGCCGCGACGCCGCGTCGGTGTCGGTGACCGAGGCCGACGGCACCGAGCGGCACCGCGTGCTGCCCCTCCCCCGCCCCGACCGGACCGGACTGCTCGCGGGCGAGCTGGAGCTGCAGCGGCGCGACCGGGCCTTCGAGCGCGCCCTCGCGGGCGCGTGTGCGGCGGGGCTGGCGTGAGCGCGCCCGAGGTGATCGTGGTGAAGGACGTGGCGACGCTCGCCGACCGCGCGGCTGCGCGGATCGAGCAGGTCGCGCTGGCGCAGCCGACGGGCGGGCGGGCGACGATCGCGCTCGCCGGCGGCAGCACGCCGAAGGCGGCGTACCAGCAGCTCGCGGCCCGCTGCCCCCCGTGGGGGCGGGTGACCTTCTTCTTCGGCGATGAGCGCTGCGTGCCGCCCGAGGACCCAGGCTCGAACTACCACATGGCCAAGGACGCCCTGCTGGACCGCATCCCGCTGCGCCCCGACCAGGTCCACCGGATCCTGGGCGAGCTCTCGCCCGAGGAGGCCGCCGCCCGCGCCGAGGAGGACCTGCGCGCCTCCGTGCCCGGGGATCCGCTCCCCATCTTCGACCTGGTGCTGCTCGGGATGGGCCCCGACGGGCACACCGCGTCCCTCTTCCCCGGCTCGGCCGAGGTGGAGGTCACCGACCGCCTGATGGTCCCGGTGCACCGCCCCGACCTGCCGCAGCCGTGGCGCGTGTCGCTGACCATGCCCGTCATCAACGCCGCCCGCCGGGTGCTGATGCTCGTGGGGAGCGGCGAGAAGGCGCCCATGGTGCGCCGCGCCGTCGAGGGCGACCACACGATCCCCGCCGGCCGCCTGGACCCGGCCGGCGAGCTGGTGTGGCTCGTGACCGAGGACGCCGCCCGGGAGCTGCCCGGGCGCTAGCGGCCCGTCGTGCGCCCCCCGCGGGCATCTGGACGAGCACCCGTCCACGTGGCCGACCGCGGTCCAATTGGACGACCGCGGGTCCAATTGGACGACCGCGGGTTCATTTGAACGACCCGGCCCGGTGCGCGACTGGATCGCGCCTCCCGGCCCCGAACCCCTTCATTGAAGCCGTCCGAGCCGGGGCGCGCTGCCCGGAGGTCTGCACCGCCGTCCAATTGAGACCCCGCGGTCTCAATTGGGCCACCGCACGGGCGGGCCAGCCGGGAGCTCTAGGCCTGGTGGACCCGGTTCCGGCCGAGGTCCTTCGCGCGGTACAGGGCGCCGTCGGCCCGGGCGAGGACCGTCTCGGGGGCCGGGTCGCCCTCGCGGAGCGCCGTCACACCCACCGACGCCGTGAGCCCCAGGGGCGCGGCCACCGGCGCGGCGGCGATCGCGGCCCGCAGCCGCTCGGCGGCGGTCACGGCCTCGGCGACGGGGGTCTCGGGCATGAGCCACGCGAGCTCCTCGCCGCCGATCCGGGCGACGATGTCGCTGCGCCGGGCGTGGCCGTGCAGGATCGCCGCGACCGTCCGGAGCGCGGCGTCGCCCGCCTGGTGGCCGAGGGTGTCGTTGACCGTCTTGAAGTGGTCCAGGTCGAGGATGGCCAGGCTCAGCGGCCGGCCGTAGCGCTCGGCCAGGACGACCGCATCGATCAGGGCGGTGTGGAAGGTGGCGTGGTTGGCCAGGCCGGTGAGGCCGTCGGTGGTGGCCTGGGCGGTGAGCCGCTCGTGCGCCTCGGCGTTCGCGACGGCGAGGCCGACGAGCTTGGCGAAGCGTTCCACCGGCCCGCGGCCGCCGGGCGGCACGTCCCGCGGGTCGGCGAAGTCGGCGGCCACGGCGCCCCACGGCTCGCCGCCGAGGCGCACGGGCGCCTCCAGGGTGGTCCCGGCGCCGGCCGGGGCGGGGCCGGCGCCGTCGCGCCGCCAGACACCCAGGAGCTCGGGCGCGCCGTCCTCGCCGTAGCGCACCACCCGGCCGCCCTCGGCCCCGAGGAGGCGGGCGACCTCCAGGGCCACGAGGCCGTGGAGCTCGGGGCCGGATGCGCCCGCGGCGACCGCCTCGGAGACCCGGTTGAGCGCGACGTGCTCGGCGTGGGCCATCGCCCGCTCGGACACGTCGCGGTGCGACACCTGCACCTCCACGAGGCGGCCGCGGCCGTCGCGCACGGCGCGGGACGCCGACTCCAGCCACACCCAGGTGCCGTCCTTGCGCCGGGCCCGGAAGGGCGGCGAGCGCACGACGTCCACCTCCTCCAGCGCCGTGGCCAGCCCCTCCGTCACGACGACGTCGTCGGGGTGGACGCGCATCGCGGCGGGACGGCCCACCAGCTCGTGGGGCTCGAAGCCCAGGATCTCGCGGCACGCGGGCGAGACATAGCTCACGGTGCCGTCCGGGGTGACGCGGGAGATCATGTCCGTCGCGTTCTCCGCCAGCAGGCGGAAGTCGCGGTCGGAGGCGGCGCGCGCGTCCTCCAGGATCACCCGGCGCGTGATGTCGCGGACCGTCAGCACCACGCCGTCGCCGACGGGGACCGCCTGCACCTCCCGCCACACCGGCGGGCCGTCGGACGGGTCGTAGCGGAACTCCATCGTCTCCGGCACGCGGGTCGCGACCACCCGGGCGTACACCTCGACGTGGCCGAGCCGGCGCGTCATCGGCACCACCTGCCCGAGGCGCTCGCCGCGGACTGCGGCGCGGTCGACGCCCGCCATCGCGGCGGCGCGGGCGTTCAGGTCCAGGATGACGAAATCGACGAGGGCGCCGTCGCCGTCGCGGGCCGCCTGGAGGAGCCAGACGCCGTCCACGAACGCCTGCACGGCGGCGCACAGCGGGCCGTCGACGACGGGCGCGGCGGGGGCGGGGGCGCCGCCCATCTCGCTGATGGGGAGCGGTTGGCGCATCCCTCGATGTTTCGACCCCGCGGGGCGGGGCTTGAGCGCGCCGGGCCCCTAGAGCTCGATGAACTCGTCGTCCGGCTCGCCGGAGCGGCCGGCGTACGAGAGCTTGCGGCCCCGGTCGAGGCGCCGCTGGCCCAGCAGGTAGAGCGCGGCGGCCAGGAGGACGCCGACCGGCAGCCACGGCGACCGGGTGGCCTTCGAGAACACGGCGGTGACCCGGCTGCTCGGCGGCTTCGGCGGCGGCGTCTCGCGGTGGACGGCGTGCGTCCGGGTGGCCGCGGCGACCGTGTCGCCCGTGACGGCCGCGGCGGTGTTCGCGGTCGCGGACGGCGACGCGGACGCGGCCGGGGCCGGGGTCGCGGCGACGGCCGGAGCGGGGGCCGCGGTCCGCACGGCGATCGACGGGACGGCGCCGGACCGCAGGGGCGCGGAGGCCTGACCGGTGGCGGTGCGCGGCTGGGACGCGCCGCCCTGCGCCCGCGGGGGAGCGGCCGGCGTGGCGGCGGGCACCGAGATGCCCGCGACCCGCGTGGCAGGGGCGGCGGGCGCGGCGGGCGCGCTCGGGGTCGCGGCGGCGGGGGCGGGCGTCTCCGGGGTGGCGGGCGCGGCCGGCGTCGGGTCCTCGGGAGCCGTGGGGCCGCCGACGTCGGCCGCGATGGCCAGGGTCGCGTCGTCGCCGCCCACCCCGACGTTCACGGCGATCACGCCGAGGTCGGCGCCGATCTCGGTCCGCGGCAGCGTGATCGGCAGCGTGGCCGTGACCTGCGGCGCGATGGTGATGCCGAGCAGCGACGAGTCGCCCGCCGCGAGCAGGGACTGGCTGGAGGCGTCGTCGGCCTCGACGGCGGGCCCGTCGGCGGCCGGGGGCCGCGTGAACCGGGGGGCGGGCTCGGGGCCGGGCGTCGGCGCCGGGGTCGCGGGGTCCGGCGACGGCGGCTCCTCGGGCGCGGCCTCGCCGGACGGCTGGGGCGCCGGCGTGGGGGTCGCCTCCTGCTCCTCCACCGTGAGCGTGGGCGGCGGGGCGGGCGCCGGGGCCTCGGCCGGGGCGACCTCGGCGGGCACGGATTCGACCGGGTACGCGGTGGCCTGCTCGGCGGCCGTCGCGACGCCCGGGGCGGCGGCGATCACGATCGCCGCCGCGGCGACCGCGAGGCCCCGCGGGCGGCGTCGGCGGACGGGGCGCGCGGGACTGAGTGGCGAGGACCCCATGGCGATGCCCTCTTCGGCAGAACCGGGGTGAACCTTTAGCCCTTTGAGGGAATTTCTTCGGGAACGGCTAACGTGCAGTCGCAGAACCCCGATGCCGAGGGCGATGTCCACACCCCAGAACGCCGCCGCGACGCAGCGCAGACGGCTGAAGTGGACCCTCGAGGACCGCCATGCGGCGCTCCTGCGGGGACGCCTCGCCGCGTACCTCATCATCGCCGTGATCGCCGCCGCCGGCGTGCCCGAGGGGCTGTCCACCGCCGACCGCGAGCTGGCCGTGGCGATGTGCCTCGCCGCGGCCATCGTGCAGACGCTGCTGTGGCTCACCCCGATCTGGTGGCCCAAGCGCCTGCTGGACGGCGTCAACGGCGCGCTGATCCTCGACGCCCTGCTCATCTACGGCCTGGCGGTCGTCTCCAACGGCTGCGAGAGCCTCGCGCTGTGGGCCCTGCCCGTGATGGCCCTGGCCGCGACGGTGGCGCACGGCCTGCCGACCGGGGTGAAGGCCCTGATCCTGGCGGCGATCGTGGTCGGCGCGGTCCAGTGGACGGACGCCTCCGGGAGCGCCGAGCGCACCGCCGGCCCGCTGATCATGGCCGCGATCGTCGTGGTCGTCGCCGGGGGCCTGATCCGGGTCAACGAACGCGCACTGCGCACCTCCGAACTCCAGCAGAACATCCTCTTCACGGCGTCGCGGCGGTTCGTGGGCGTCGACGACCCTGCCGAGCTGCGGCGCATCGCCGAGGTTGCGGCCGAGCAGCTGCTGCCGGGCGGGTGGGAGGCGACGGTCGACCTGGACGAGCGCTCGGGGGACGCCCGCCAGTGGCGCGACGGCGAGTGGGTCCGGGTGGCGATGCCGCTCGTGGTCCGCGAGCGGGGCCGCGAGGACCGGGTGCTCGGCGCCCTGACCGCGCGGCGCCACGCCACGCGGGTCGGCAGCGTCCGGATCAGCGTGCGCCACGCCCTCCGCGCGCTGGAGGCGCTGGCGCTGGCCCTGACGAACGCGCTGACGCACGCCGAGCTGGTGGCCCAGCTGGCCCACCTGTCGCGGTCGGACGCGCTGACCGGGCTCGGCAACCGGCGCGCCTTCGACGAGGCGGTGGTCGAGGAGCTGGCCCGGGCCCGGCGGAGCGGCGCCCCGCTCGGCCTGGTGATGCTGGACGTCGACCACTTCAAGCGCTTCAACGACCGCCACGGCCACCAGGAGGGCGACGAGGTGCTGGTCGCGGTCGCCCGGGTGCTGACCGGGGTGGCCCGCGCCGAGGACCGCGCCTGCCGCGTAGGCGGCGAGGAGTTCGCGGTGCTGCTGCCGGGGGCCGACGAGGGGGCCGCCCTGGCGGTGGCGGAGCGCATCCGCACGGGCGTGGCCGCCGCGGGGGCGGCCGAGCCGATCACCGTGAGCCTCGGCGTGGCGTCGACGCGCGGCGAGCACGACGCCGTGGGGCTGTTCGCGGTGGCCGACGAGGCCCTCTACGCCGCCAAGCAGGCGGGCCGCAACCGGTCGCGCGGGCCGGGCGCCTCCCCTAGTCCCGCTCGATGACGGCCAGCCGGCGCCCGCCGGCGGCCACCACCCGCACCCGGGCGGCGAAGCACGCCGACAGGGCCTCGGAGGTCAGCGCGTCCCCGGCGGGGGCCGAGGCCACGACCGCGCCGTCGCGCAGGAGCAGCGCGTGCGTGAGCGACGCGGGCAGCTCCTCGACGTGGTGGCTCACGTGGACCGTCGTCAGCGCCGGCCGCGACCGCGCCAGGTCGTCCAGGCCCGCCAGGAACGCCTCCCGGCCGGGGAGGTCCAGGCCCGCGGTGGGCTCGTCCAGCAGCAGCAGCTCGGGCTGCGCGACCAGGGCCCGCGCCAGCAGCACGCGCTGTTGCTCGCCCCGCGACAAGTGCACGAAGGGGCGGTCGGCCACGTGCACGCAGCCCAGCTCCTCGAGCAGGTCGTCGGCGCGGCGGCGGTCGTCCGCACCGAGGCGCTCGGGGCGCACCACGATCGTCCCCGTCACCCCGGAGCGCACGACGTCCGTCGCGGTGGCCCGCGGCCGGAACCGGCCCGCCATGGTGGCGTCGACGTGGCCGATGCGGGCGCGCAGCTCGCGCAGGTCGGTGGTGCCGAGCCGGTGACCGAGGACGGAGGCGACCCCCTCGCTGGGGAACATCTCGGCCCCCGCCACGCCCATCAGCGTCGTCTTCCCGGCGCCGTTGGGGCCGATCAGGGCCCACCGCTCCCCCGTCCCGACCCGCCAGTCGATGCCCCGCAGGATCCGGACCCGCCCGTCGCCGGGCCGGGCGCGCCACAGCCCGACCCCCGTGAGCTCGACCGCCGGGGTGCCGCTCAGGGCAGGAAGAGCGCCATCGCCTCGTCGACCACCCGGTCGCCCTCGGCGTCGGCCCGGGTGCGCTCGTCGATCGGCACCTCGGGCTCGGGGTCGTCCGACATGTGGCGCGGCAGCGGCACGCCGAGCATCTGCTCGCCCGCCGACCACCACGACTCGGGGATGGCGTCCGGCAGCTCCACCCCGAGCATCTCGGCGAACAGCAGCGTCCACGCCCGCGGGACCACCTGGAAGGTGTAGCCGCCCCCGCCGAGGGCGACCCACCTGCCGCCGGACGCCGCGCGCGCCAGCTCGTGGATGGCCCGGTAGGCGCGCGGGAACGCCGCCATCGTGACCTGGAGGTGGGCGAGCGGGTCGCCGTGGTGGGGGTCGGCCCCGTCCTGGGTCACGATCACGTCCGGCGCGAAGTCCAGGACGGCGGGCGCGATGACGTCCTCGATCGCCCGCAGGTAGGGGCGGTCGCCCGCGTACGGCGGGAGCGGGACGTTGATGGACGTGCCCTCGGCCGCGCCGATCCCCCGCTCGGCCATCCCGCCGGTGCCGGGGAACAGGTAGCGGCCCGTCTCGTGGACGGAGCACGTCAGCACCCGCGGCTCCTCGAAGAAGATCCACTGGGTGCCGTCGCCGTGGTGCACGTCGATGTCGATGTACGCCACCCGCTCCGCGCCCGCGTCGAGCATCGCCTGGATCGCGACGGCCGGGTCGTTGTAGACGCAGAAGCCGGCCGCCTTGTTGGCGAACGCGTGGTGGAGGCCGCCGCCCGCGACGAACGCCTGGTCGGCGCGGCCCTCCCACACGGCCATCGCACCCTCGATGGAGGCGCCGCAGATCGCCGCCGCCGCGTCGTGCATCCCGGCGAAGGCGGGGGTGTCGCCGCCGGCGGAGAGGCCCCACTGGCTCGCCTCCCACGTCGCCGACAGCGCGGGCGACTCGCTGTACTTCTTCACCGCGGCCACGTACGCGGGGGCGTGGACCCGCTCGATCTCCGCGTCGGTCGCCGTGCGCGGGACGATCGTCTCGACGCCCGCGGTCCGGTCCAGTCCGTAGGCCGTGATCAGGTCCACCGCCAGCTGGCGCCGCAGCGGCGTCATGGGGTGGTCGTCGCCGAGGTTGTACGAGGGGCCGCCCTGGCCGTGGACGAACGCCGTGCGGGTCACGCCGACGCCACCACCGTCCACGGGACGATCCGCCGGGCCGTCACCAGCCCGTTGAGGACGTAGGGGTCGCCGTCGGCGAAAGCCTCGACGTCGGCGACGTCGGCGCCCGCGAACACGATCGCCGCGCCGGTGGGCGGGTCGCCGAGGGCGCCGGCCATCACGATGCGCCCTTCGTCCCTCCACTCGCCGATGCGCGCCAGGTGCGCCTCGCGGTGCGCCGGCCGGCGCTCGACGATGTCGGCGACGTAGTCGTAGAACAGGATCAGGTGCGGGCCGGTCGCCATGGGGTCCTAGTGTCCTGCCGCGGCCGTCTCGCATGGGTTTCCCGAGCGAATCGCCTGCAGGGCAAGGACGCAGATCCTCGGCGATAGCGGTGTCCTATCGCCGAGGTCGAGGACGCAGCCATGCGATGCGATGCAGCCGGGAAACGCCACGCGACGTTCGGGGCGGGACACTAGCGCTTGCGGGAGATGCGGAGGGTGTAGGCGTCCCCGCCGCGGCGGGCGAAGACGTCCACGAAGTGGAGGCCGGAGCGCTCCGCGGTGTAGTTGATCACGACCTTCTTCCGGCCGCCCGACCGGAACCGCAGCAGATGGCGCTCCAGGTTCCCGCCGTCGGTGCCCACCGTCGGCGTGCCGGGCCCCCAGAGGTAGAGGTCCAGGACCGAGGTGCGGTGCGTCAGGGTCAGCGCCACGCGGTCGCCGCGCTGCAGCTGCAGCGGGTAGACGTCGTCGGGGTCCTCGTAGCGGTCGGCGGTCGCCGTGATCGTCGCGCGGCCGCGGCCGTCCAGCGCCGTCTTCTGGGTCTTGACCCACTTCACGTCGTCGTTGACCTCGGACGCGTCGTCGGCCGGCGCCCGCAGCGTGACCGCGGCGCGCGGGTTCACGAGGCCCCAGCCGTTGACGTCGTCGCGGCCGCTGCGACCCATGTCGACCGCGGTGTTCGTGATCTGGCGGGCCACCTGGTACGGGCTCAGCCGATCGCCGTTCGCGGCCATCACGAGGGCCGCGACGCCGGTCACGTACGGGGCGGCCATCGACGTGCCGTCCTTCAGCGCGTACCCGGGCGCGACCGCCCGGTCGGTGACGCGCACCGGCACCGACGAGAGGACGTTCACCCCGGGAGCGATGACGTCCACGGTGCGGTTGTGGTTCGAGAACGTCGCGGTCTGGAACGGCTGCGGGCAGTCGAACGTCACGGTGCCGTCGCACTGGGCGCCGACGCCGAGCACGCGGCTGTAGCCGGCCGGGAAGTTGAGGGCGTTGATGTCCTGGCCCTGGTTGCCGACCGACGCGACGATCAGCGCGCCCTTGCGGGTGGCGAACAGGACGGTGTCCTGGAACGCGCGGGAGAAGCCCGGGCCGCCGGCCGAGATGTTGATGACCTTGGCGCCGTTGTTCACGGCGTGCCGGATGCCCTTCATCATCGTCTCGTCGGTGCTGGCTCCCTGGGTGTCGGCGATCTGGACCGGGATCACCTGCGCCGTGGGCGACGCGGGCGCCACGCCCACCACACCGACGCCGTTGACGGGCGCGGCGGCGATGCCGGCGACGTGGGTGCCGTGGCCGGTCTCGCCGTGGTCGGAGGCGTCGGTGTCGCCGCGGAGGGTGCTGCGGGGGGCGACGAGCGGGCTGTTGGGGCCGCCCCACTCCTCGTGGGTGGGGTCGATGCCGCTGTCGAGGATCGCGATCCGCGGGCGCGGGCCCAGGGTGGTGAGGTCCGCCGACCAGCTCGGGCCGGCGAGCAGGCCCCACTGGGTGGGCGGCGTGAAGTACGGGTCGGTGATCACGGGCGACGGGCCGGGCGTCGCGGGCGGCGGCGGCCGGTCGTCGGGCGTCCGGGCGAGCGACCACTCCGCGGCGGTGACCTGCGGGCGGCGCAGCGCGGCGTCGCGGGCGGTCGCGGGGCTCGCGGGCGCGAGGGCCCACACGCCGGCCTCGGGGACCACGGGGCGCACGTCGCTGCCCAGCCCCGCGAGCCGCGTGGCGGCCTGGTCGCGGTCCGGGCGGTCCGCGAACGTCACCAGCAGCGTCGTGTCGCCCGTCGCCGTGCGGCCGAAGGACACCTGGCCCGCGCCGGCGGGCGGGTCGGGCGGCTTGGCGGGCCCGGCGGCCGCGGCGGTGGCGGCCGCCGCGCCGAGCAGCGCGGCGGCGGCGAGCGCCGCGAGGGCGCGCGAGCCTGCGAGCGTGCGCGAGCCTGCGAGGACGGGGCTACACATGCCTGGTGGTGATCGGCATGCGGCGGTCGCGCCCGAAGGCCCGGGGGGTGATCTTGATGCCCACGGGGCCCTGGCGGCGCTTGTACTCGGCGCGGTCGACCTTGCGGACGACGTCGGCGACGACGTCCTCGGGGAAGCCCGCCCGAGCGAGGTCCGCGGGCTCGAGTCCCTGCTCCACATACCCCTCCAGGATCGCGTCGAGCAGGTCGTAGGGCGGCAGGCTGTCCTGGTCGAGCTGGCCGGGGCGCAGCTCGGCCGTGGGCGGCCGCACGATGGTCCTCTCCGGTATCACCTCACGCCCTTCCGACGCGTTGCGCCACCGCGCGAGGCGGTAGACCCAGGTCTTGGACAGGTCCCGCAGCGGCGCGAAGCCGCCCACCATGTCCCCGTACAGCGTGGAGTAGCCGACGGAGATCTCGCTCTTGTTCCCGGTGGCCAGGACCAGCGCGCCCAGCTTGTTGCTGAGCGCCATCAGCACGGTACCGCGCGCCCGCGCCTGGATGTTCTCCTCCGTGATGTCCGGGTCGAGGCCGGCGAAGAGCTCCGCAAGGGCATCCTCGAACCCGTCGACGATGCCCTCGATGGGGACCACGAGGAAGCGGATGCCGAGCGACTCCGCGAGCTGCTGGGCCCCCTCCATGCTCTCGGAGGAGCTGTGCACGGACGGCAGCGCCACCCCGGTGACGCGGTCCGCGCCGAGGGCGTCGGCCGCGATCGCGGCCGTCAGCGCCGAGTCGATTCCCCCGGACAGGCCGAGGATGACCCCGGGGAAGCCGTTCTTGCCGACGTAGTCGCCCAGGCCGGTGCGCAGGGCCGCCCACAGCTCGGCCTCGTCGTGGAGCACCTCCGCGACGCGCGGCTCCGGCAGCGGCGGCCGCGAGCCGTTGCGCACTGCCGGCCTGCGGGTCTCGATCCGGACCGTCTCCGGCGCCGGCATCCCGGCGATGCGGCGGCCGAGCGGCTCGCGCAGGCGGCGGCGCACCGACACGGCCGGGTCGATGTCCGCCAGCAGCAGGTGCTCCGTGAACTGGGGGGCGCGGGCGATGACCTCGCCGGTGGGGTCGAACACGGCGGAGCGGCCGTCAAAGACCAGCTCGTCCTGGGCGCCCACCTGGTTGCAGAACGCCAGCGCCGCGGAGCAGTCGTCGGCGCGGGTTGCGAGCATCCCCTCCCGCCGGTCGCCCTTGAGCCGGTGGTACGGCGACGAGGAGATGCAGCAGACGAGGTCGACCCGCGCGACGGCCAGGTCGGCGGCGACGGGCGTCGGGTACCAGATGTCCTCGCACACGGCCAGGCCGATGCGCAGCCCCACGGCCTCGAGCACCATCGGGGCGTCGCCGGCGGCGAAGTACCGCGCCTCGTCGAACACGCCGTAGTTCGGCAGGAAGCGCTTGTGGTAGACGGCCTGCACGCGCCCGTCGGCGACGACGGCGGCGGCGTTGTAGCAGTCGCCCTGCCAGTCGGGGAAGCCGATGATCGCGAGGCCGTTCCGCACGCCCTCCGCGACGCGGTCCAGGGCCGCGCGCGCGGACGCCGCGAACGCCGGGCGCAGCAGGAGATCCTCGGGCGGGTAGCCCGTGATCGCGAGCTCGGGGACCAGCGTGACGTCCGCTCCGGCCTCCGCCGCGTCGGCGAGGGCGCCCGCGATCCGGGTCGCGTTCCCGTCGATGTCACCGACGACGGTGTTCAGCTGGGCCAGCGCGACGCGCAGCGGCGCCCCTCCCGGGTTCGTGGCCGACCCGGCCCGGCTTCGGGGGCCGTTGGCGCGGTAACCTGTCCGGCGTCCAACGATACGCCTCGCGGACGCGGATGCGCAGCAGGTCCGGCGGGGCCGATCCGGGAGGTTCCATGGCCAGCCTGCCACCTCAGCGGCGCCAGTCCGGCGGCCCGGGCGGGGGCCCCGGCCAGGGGCGCGCCTCGCGCAACCTCAGCCCTCGCGAGGGTGCCGAGGAGTCGGAGAAGCGCACCGGCCTCCCGACGTTCCACGTCGGGCAGCGGGTGCAGGGGATGTTCGGCTGCGTGGCGTGCCAGTTCCAGATCCGGAACCGCGGCCCGCTCCCGACATGCCCGCAGTGCGGGGAGATCCTCTGGGCCTACCTCGAGACCGGGCCGCGCCCCGTCCCCGAGGGGGAGGAGCCCGGTCAGGCCCCCGCGCAGCCGGCGACGCCGCAGACCACCTCCGAGGAGGGCGTGAAGCTCGACGCGCCGCCGTCGGTCACGGTGACGGAGGGCGTGAAGCTCAACCCGTAAGACTCAGGTTCGGGCCGTCACGACCGATGACCGGTGCGCCCCGGGTCTCCGGGACGCACCGTCGTCATCACATTTCCATCACACCGTGACGCAAACCTCTTACTCCGGGACCGCCTCTCACACATTCGGGCGATGGATCCTCCATCCACGCGACGACGCGCCGCGGTCGGCCGTCGTCGGACTTCTCGGAGGTGGTGTGTTCCGTCGCGCGCTGGCGATCGCCGTCGCGGTCATGCTGGTGGTCCCGGTGCTCGCGCAGGCGCGCGACTCGGGTCCGCGGCTGCTCGACGGGCGCATCCCGTCGGCGCAGGTGCAGACGGCGGGCAGCGGCGCGATCACGTTCGCCGGCCGGATGGTGGTCAACGGCACGATCCCCGACCGGGGCATCGTGCAGATCACCGACCGCGCGGGTGACGCCACGGCCCACTTGGGCGGCGAGGCGCTGAAGTTCAACCGCCGCGGCAGGGTGAGCGTGCGGCGCGCCTCGGGGATCCTCTTCGTGACCGGCTCCAACGTGCAGGTGGTCGTGCTGGGCAACGGGCTGTCGTTCGCCGCCGCCGGCAACGGGCGCGCCCGGTTCCTGGGCACGGGCACCTACCAGTTGAACTCCGGCGAGGAGCGCGCCTGGACGCCGGGGTGGATCCGCATCGCACCCTCCTCCAATTCCGCGCGAAGGAGGACACGGACGTGCGACACCTGCGCCCCGCGGCCGGTGAGGCTGCCCGACTGACCCGGCGGGCGGCATGAGCGCAGCCCCCACCCCCACGCGCCCCCAGACGTCCGGCCGGCACGGCTGGACCGGGTCCACGGTGGACCGGGCCCGCCCGGCTGACTACCATCGGGCGCCGATGGCCCCCGCCGACGAGCGCCAGCGCGTCCTGATCGTCGAGGACGAGCCGAACATCGCGTCGTTCGCGCGCATGTACCTGGAAGCCGCCGGCTTCGGGGTGACGCACGCGGCCCGCGGCGACGAGGGCCTGCGGCTGGCGGAGGCCGACCCTCCGGACCTGGTGATCCTCGATCTGATGCTGCCCGGGATGGACGGCTACGAGATCACGAAGCGGCTCCGCCGCGGCGGCAGCACGCCGATCATCATGCTCACCGCCCGCGACGATGCGGTGGACAAGGTGGTGGGGCTGGAGCTCGGGGCCGACGACTACATCACCAAGCCGTTCAACCCGCGGGAGCTGGTGGCGCGCGTGCGCGCGGTGTTGCGCCGCGGCGAGGCGCGCGGCCAGAACGGCGGGCTGCCGGAGAGCACCACGATCGAGGCCGGCCCCCTGCGCATCGAGGTGGGCGGCCGCGAGGTGTTCGTCGAGGGCGAGGGCGTGCAGCTCACGCCGAAGGAGTTCGACCTCCTGGTGACGCTCATCGAGAACCGCGGGCTCGTCCTGACGCGGGAGCAGCTCCTGGAGCGGGTGTGGGGCTACACGTTCCTGGGCGACAGCCGCACGATCGACGTCCACGTGCGCCAGCTGCGCCGCAAGCTGGGTGACGCGTGCCCGATCCAGACGGTCTGGGGCACGGGCTACAAGGTGCCCGCCAAGCGGTGAACCGGTGGGCGCCGTCCGGCGCCCCCCGGCCGTGGCGGACGCTGCGGGGCCGTCTCGCGCTCGCCGTCGCCGGCGGCCTGTTCGTCGCCGCGATCGTGTTCGCGGCGGTCGGCGGGGGCCTGATCCGGGCGCAGTCGCAGAAGGTCGCCCGCGATGAGCTGGACCGGCAGGCGGTGGCGCTGGCGAAGATCGTCAGCACCCAGGCCGAGAAGCAGGCGGTCGGCGGCCGGGCGTTCAGCTTCGTGTCGCCCGCGAGCCTCCAGGCGCTGGTGGGCCCGCAGACGAAGCTCTACTACTCGGGGCTGCCCCTCACGCCGGGCGCGGACCGGCCGACGGACGAGATCCCGCAGGTCGCCGCCCGCGAGCTCGACTACGGGATCCTGGAGCAGGAGGGCGTCCAGCGGATCGACTTCCAGGCGACCACCGGCGCGAGCACGACGGAGGCGTCGGCGGCGCCGGTGATGCTGGGCGGCGAGGCGGTCGGCGCGATCCTGCTGGCCCGCCCGCCTGGAACGCCGGCGACGGCGTGGCCGGACGTGGCGCCGTGGGTGTTCCTCGCGGCGGGGATCGGGCTGGCGGTGGCGCTGCTCCTGTCGCTGCTGCTCACGTCGCGGATCACCCGGCCGCTGACGGCGATGCAGCGGGCGACGCACCGGGTGGCGGGCGGCGACCTGCGCACCGAGCTGGGCCCGACGGGCACGCGGGAGCTCGACGAGCTGGCGAGCGACTTCAACCTGATGGTGCGCCGCCTCGCCGAGCGGGAGGGCGAGACCCGCGAGTTCCTGATGAAGGTAACGCACGACCTGCGGACGCCGCTGACGGCGATCCGCGGCCACGCCGCCGCCCTGCAGGATGGCGTGGTGCCCCCGGACGACGTGCCCCGGTCGCTGGCGGCGATCGAGAACGAGGCAGCGCGCCTGGAGGCCCTGGTCGCAGACCTGCTGGACCTGGCGCGCCTAGACGCCCACCGGTTCACGCTGGACCTGGCGGAGGTCCGGCCCGCCGAGGTGCTGGACCGGGCGTTCGACGCCCTGGAGCCGGAGGCCCTCACCCGCGGCGTCACGTTCGAGCGCGGCATCGACCCGCTCCCGACGGTGGTCACGGACGAGGGCCGCGTCCAGCGGATCGTGGGGAACCTGCTGGACAACGCGATCCACTGGACGCCCACCGGCGGGACGATCCGGCTGGAGGGCACCCCCCGCCCGGACGGCGGCTTCCAGGTCGCGGTGAGCGACACCGGCCCCGGGGTCCCCCCGGAGGAGCGCGAGCGGATCTTCGACGCCTTCCACTCGAGCGAGAGCCCCGACGGCCGGCACGGCTCCGGGCTGGGCCTGGCGATCTCCCGCCAGCTCGCGCGAGCCCTCGGCGGCGACGTCCGCGTCGAGCCCCGGCCGGAGGGCGGGGGCTGCTTCGTCCTCGAGGTGCCCGGCGACCCCCTCCGTCAGCCGGAGCCCGCCCCCGCCCCCGCCTGAGGTTCGTTTGGAGGCGGGCCGCGGTTCAATTGGTCGGTGGCCCCGGCCGACGGCGCCCTGCGTCGCGGAGCGCCCCCGTCTCACCCCTTCAATGAAGGTCTGGCGAGCCGCCACGCGCTCGCCACAAGGTGCAATTGGACACCGCGAGGTGCAATTGGCCGACGAGCCGGCGGGAGTCCCCGGTCCGTCGCGGAGCGCCCTCGTCTCACCTCTTCAATGAAGAAGTGGGAGCGGCGAGTAGACCTCCGCCCAGGTGCAATTGGACACAGCGAGGTTCGATTGAGCATGAGCGGGCGGGAGGCCCCGGTCATCGCGGAGCGCCCCCGTCTCACCCCTTCAATGAAGGTCTGTGGTGCGGCCACTTGACCACGGCGGGGTCCACTTCGCCGTGGGCCGCGTTCACTTGGCCGCGACCCCGTCGTTCAATTGAACGACACGGTCAGGGGGCGAGGGAGTCGAGGTGCGCCGCGATGACGGCGCGCTGGAGGGCGGGGTCGGCGCGGTCGGGACGCATCAGGGCGTGGACGACGAGGCCGTCGATGACGGCGCCCAGGCGCTCCGCCTCCAGGGCGCGGTCGGCGCCGGCCCGGAGGGCGCCGGCGTCGCCGAGGGCGTCGACGAGCGTCCGGTAGAAGCGGTGGAGGAGGTCGTCCACCTCCTCCCGTAGGGCGCGGAGGCGCTCGTCCACCAGGGCCTGGCCGGCGAAGGCGAGCCACACCTCCGCCTCGGCGCGGCGGTCGTCGTCCAGGGGGAGCAGCTCGTGGATCGCCGCCTCCGCGTCCCGGCGGACGTCCCCCGTCGGCCGGAGGGCGCGCACGCGGGCCTCGATGCGGTCCGCCACCAGGCGCATCGAGAACGCCAGCAGCTCCGACTGGGTGGCGAAGGCGTGGCGGAGCGACCCCGCCGACAGGCCCGATTCGCGCGCCACCGCGCGCACGGAGGCCCGCGCCAGGCCGTCCCGGCGGATCACCCGCCACACCGCCTCGGCGATCGCCACCCGACGGGCCTCGTGATCCACCAGCTTCGGCACGCCCGTTTTCTAGCACACCTGTGCTAGCATCGCGCCGAAATCGTATTGGCACAGTCGTACCAACAAATGAGGCGGCCGTGATCGTCGCTGTCATCGTCGCCGTCGAGGTCGCGTTCTGGGTGCTCCTGGCCGCGGGCCTCACGGCCCGCTACCTCCTGCGCCTCCCCCGCGTCGGCGCTGCGCTGCTCATCGCGGTGCCGTTCGTCGACCTGGTCCTGCTCGGCGCGACCGTCATCGACCTGCGCGGCGGGGCCACCGCCAGCGCCGCGCACGGCCTCGCGGCCGTCTACATCGGCGTGTCGGTGGCGTTCGGGCACCGGATGATCCAGTGGGCCGACGTCCGGTTCGCGCACCGGTTCGCCGGCGGGCCGGCGCCGGAGCAGCCGCCCAGGACGGGCCCCGCCGACGCGCGCCGCGAGCGCGAGGCCTGGTACCGCCACCTGCTGGCCTGGGCGGTCGGCGCGGCCCTGATCGGCCTGGCGGTCCTGCTGGTCGGGGACCTCGGCCGCACCGAGGCCATGCTCCAGCTCCTGGGCGCCTGGACCGTCGTCCTCGCGATCGACTTCGTCGTGAGCTTCAGCGACACGCTCCGGCCGCGCCGGGGCTCCTCGCTCCCCCGCCCTGTCAGTGGCCGGTGAGCGCGCGGTGAGAGGGCCCGGTTACCGATAGCGGCACACCGGACCCAGGAGGCACGACATGAACATCGGGCGAACCACCGGGACACAGACCGTCCAGCCGGTCGCCACGCGGGTGGGCAGGCGAGGCCCCGATCCGCCGCGGGCCGACGCGCTCCTGCGCCTCACCGCCGAGCCCGCCGCCGTCGCCACAGGTCGCCACGCGGTGCGCGAGGCGCTCCGCGGGGCGGCCTGGGGCGAGGAGGCCGTGGAGCTCGCCGTCCTCGCGGTCGACGAGGCGCTCGCCAACGCGATCGAGCACGGGTCGCTGCCGGGCGCGCCGGTCGAGATCGCGACCACCGTCGCCGCCGGAGGCGCGGTGGCCGAGGTCCTGGTGACCGACCGGGGGCGGCCCGGCGCGCGGGCGCCGCTCGGCGTGCCGGCGCCTCCGCCGCCGTCGAGCGACCACGGCCGCGGGCTGATCATCATGAGCGCGCTCGCCGACGAGCTCGAGGTCCGCCGCGCGGGGCGCGGCACCCGCGTGCGCCTGCGGTTCGTCCGTCCGGCACCGCTCGCGATCCCCCCGCGGGACGCGGCCGGCGCCGTGGCGAGGTGAGCCGGCGATGTCATCAGCCCTCGCCGCACCCGACGTCGACGTGCGCCTGGCCCTCGCCGCCCGCGACGGCGACCATGCCGCGCTGACGACCCTCGTGGGGCGCCACGACGCCCGCCTGCGGCACCTCTGCGCCCGCATCCTGGGCAACAGCCACGACGCGGACGACGCCGTCCAGGAGGCGTGGCTGCGCGCCCTCGCCGGGATCCGGCGGATCACACCGGGCGACGTCTCGGCCTGGTTGTCGGTGATCGCCCGCAACGAGGCGCGCCGGCTCGCGAGCCGCCGGAGACCGGCGGCGGCGCAGGCACTGGAGCAGGTCTGCGCGCCCCCGGCGGACGACCCGTACGAGCAGGCGCGCGGCCACGAGCTCGGCGTCGTGGTGGCCGGGGCGCTGCGCGCCATGCCGCCCGGCCAGCGCGAGGTCGCCGTGCGGGACGCCCTCGGCCAGCGGTCGGCCGAGGCCGCCGCCGCGCTGGGCGTCACGCCCGTCGCCCTGCGCGTCCGCCGCCACCGCGCCCGGGCCGCCCTGCGCGAGGCGCTCGCCGACGCCGGGCTCCGGACGCGCCGCGAGCCGGCGAAATCCGCGCGAAACGTTTCCGGCACCACCCGGGTTCCGTCATCGCACCGCCACACACACTCTCCCGAAGGAGCTTTCAGATGGCCATCGCAGCGAACGACGTCAACGTCCTCACCGTCGAGACCCCCGACCAGGACTTCCGCGCCGGGCAGAACATCCAGGTGACGATCGAGGCCGAGGCGGGCGTCGCCCTCCACGGCACCGGCGGCCAGTACCGCGTCCGGATGACCATGACCGACCGCACCAACCCCACCCTGCTCAACCAGCAGGACGTCGTGGGCAACTACGGTGACGCCTCGTGGCCGGCCCCCGGGCTGAACACCTTCACGTTCACCGTGCCCGGCGCCGCGACCGCCGGCCGCGCCGGCGACATCGTCGAGCCCCAGGCGCGCCTCATCAGCAACGCCGCCGTCCCGTTCGACGCCTCGCACGTGCTCGGCGAGACGATCGTCCTGACGCCGTAGCCGACCCCCGCCGCCCCCGGGCCGATCCGCTCACCGAGCGCGCATCGGTCCGGGACCGGGGCCGGTCCGACGACATGCTTCCTCCCAATGACGCCCGCCTGACGGGCATCCGCTGTATCGAGCCCGAGAGCGGCAGCTCCGCCGGGCTCGTCGTCGCGGGCACCGCGCTGGTCGTCGAGATGCATCTCGAGGCCGGCGCGGCGCTCTTCGCCACCGGCGCGCGCTTCAAGGCGGGCGTCCAGGCGGAGGGGATCGACCTCGGCGCCTACGGCTGGCGGACCGGGCGGTTCGGGGACACCGACTGGCCGGACCCGGTCGTGGAGCTCCGGTTCCTGTTCCCCGGCGACGTCACCGCCGCGCTCCCCGACCGCCTGTTCGGCCTGGCCGGGTTCCTCCGGGTCAACGCCGCCCCGCCCTACCTCGTCTCGGCCCTTCGGGGGCCGGACGTGTTCGTGGTCCCGGCCGGGGTCTCCTGACACACGGCGGCGCCGGCGGTCCCAGGGACCGCCGGCGCCTCGTGTGTGCAGCCGTCCTGCTGTGGGGGGATCCGCCTAGGCGGGGGTCTCCTCCGGGTGGGGGGCGAGCACGACCGCGCCGCGCTCCCCGGTGCGGACCCGGATCGACTCCTCGACGTCGAAGATGAAGATCTTCCCGTCGCCCGGCTCGCCCGTGTGGGCCAGCTCGAGGATGCAGTCGATCGCGCGGTCCACGTCGCCGTCGTCGAGCACCATCTCCAGCTTCAGCTTCGGCCGGAGGAAGATGGTCGTCTTGGCGCCGCGGTAGCTCTCGGTGAAACCCTTCTGCCGTCCCGAGCCCTTGACCTCCGTGACGCTCATGGAGGGGAGCCCCATCTGCGCCAGCCGGTCGTGGATCGCCTCCAGGGCTTCGTGACGGATGAACGCCTCGATCTTCTTCACGTCTGTCCTCCTACGAGGAGGTCGCGGGGTTGCTTGCGGTCGCGGTCGCGGAGCCGGCCGGCGCCACGGGGGTGCCCGCGTAGCCCACCGACTCCGGCTCGGCGCCGGGGACGTCGATGAAACGCTCCGGGTAGCCGAACATCCCGTGCTCGGAGATGTCCAGGCCGCGCAGCTCGTCCTCCTCGCTGACGCGCAGGCCGACCGTGTACTTGATCGCGACGAACACGATCAACGAGAGCGTGAACGTGAAGCCGATCGTGGCGAGCACGCCGTAGAACTGGACCCACAGCTGGTGGGCGCTGCCGCCCACGAGCAGGCCCTCCTCACCGACGGCCAGCGAGCTGGCGCGCTCGGCGGTGGCGAAGAGGCCACAGGCCAGGGTGCCCCAGATGCCGGCCATGCCGTGCACCGGAAGGGCGCCGACCGGGTCGTCGATCTTGAGCTTCTCGACGGCGAGGACGAGCGGCGGGACGATGATGCCGGCGATGAAGCCGATCACCACGGCCGCCCACGGGTCCACGAACGCACAGGGCGCGGTGATGGCCACCAGGGCCGCCAGTGCACCGTTGCCCATCTGCGTGACGTCGAGCGTCTTGAACATGAGGAGCGCGCCGATGGTCGCGCCGATGACGCCGGCCGCGGCCGCCAGGTTCGTGTTGACCGCGACGTCCGCGAAGTTCGCGCCGATCGCGTTCATGAACGAGCCCGGGTTGAAGCCCATCCAGCCGACCCAGAGGATGATCACGCCGAGGATGGTCAGCGGGACCGAGTGACCGGGGATCGGCACGGACTTCCCGTCACGGAACTTCCCGATGCGGGGTCCGAGGATCAACGCGCCCGCCGTCGCGGCGAGGGCGCCCTGCAGGTGGACGATGGACGAGCCGGCGAAGTCCTGGAAGCCGTCCTGGAGGAGCCAGCCGCCGCCCCACGTCCAGTGGGCGACCGTCGGGTAGATGAACCCGGCGAAGCAGATGGCGAAGATCACGTAGCCGATGAACTTCGTCCGGTCGAGCATCGAGCCGAACACGATCGCGAGCGAAACGGCGCAGAAGACGACCTGGAAGAAGAACGTCGCCTCGAAGTTCGTGTTGCTGTAGGCCAGCGACGCGTAGTCGGACCCGGGGTTGCCGTTGTTCATGAACCAGCCGCTCGAACCGATGAAGTCGTTCCCGGTGCCGAAGGCGAACGAGAAGCCGATGGCCCAGAACATGAGGAACGAGATCGACACGTTGATGAGGATCTTCCCCATCACGGCGCCGGCGTTCTTCATGCGTGACAGGCCGACTTCGAGCATCGCGAAGCCCGCCTGCATGAAGAGGACGAGGATTGCAGCGACAACCACCCAGATCGAGTTGATCGCGATGTCCGCGTCACTGACGTCCTGCGCGGCGGCGAGTGCGGGCACGAGCAACAGCATCACTGCTACCAGCGCCGGCACCAGCCGGAATGGCCTCAGACGCATCTACTCTCCTTGCGCGGATGGACGAGGGCCCTGGGACCCCTGATTCGGATCCAGGCTACGAAGGGGCCCATCGGGGGGGCTTTGGACACAGGGATGAGAAGTGCCGCCCCGGCTTCTCCCCGTGGCTAACCGCCCGGCCGGTCAGGCCGGAGCCACGCGCCCCCGCGCCCGCGCGAGCATCCGCTCCGCGTCCGCCCGCATCCCCTGCCCCAGGTACCAGGCGCCCGCGTCCGCGGCGACCAGTCCACGCCACCCCTCCAACCGCGCCGCCGCGCCCGGCTCGCCGTAGCCCTCCAGCACCGCCGCGACCACCGCGTCGGGGAGCTCGTTGAGCTCCGCCAGGTAGGCGAGGTCCTCGGCCGGGTCGCCCATCCGGTGGAACTCCCAGTCGATCAGCACCGGCCCGCCGCCCGGCGGCCACAGCACGTTCGCCGCGACCAGGTCCCCGTGGAGCAGGGCGAAGGCCGCACCCGGCGGGGCCGGGCCCGGCGCGAGTCGGCGCGGCAGCCCCGCGTCGGAGGTGCCCGCCAGCGCCGCCTCGGCGTCGCGGACGCGCCCCTCCCGGTAGGCGGACAGGCCGCGCGCCGGCGCCGGCCACCACCACAGTCCGCCCACGGCCGCGCTCCGTGTGCCGTGCACCTCGCGCAGCACCGCGCCGAGCCTGCGCGCCTCGGCGGGGGCCAGCGCGGCGAGGTCGCGCGATGCGCCCGGCACACGGGAGGTCACCAGCAGCCCCGGCTCGTGGCGGAGCATCGCCGGCGCCCACGGGCGGCCCGCGACCACCTCAAGCGCCGCCGCCTCGCGGGCGAGCGCCGCCGGGTCGCCCCGCTTCTCGGCCTGCGGCGCGCCGTCGTGGCCCATCACCACCGTGAAACGCTCTGCCATCGACGCCCAGAGTAGGGTCTCCGTCCGTGGCAATCCGCCGGACGAAGATCCTCGCGACCCTCGGACCGGCCACGGACGACCCGAAGCGTCTCGACGCGATGGTCGCCGCCGGGATGGACGGGGGCCGCATCAACTGCGCGCACGACACGCCGGACGCCTGGCGCCGGCGCGCCGCGGGCCTGCGCGGCGCCGCCACCCGCGCCGGGCGGCCGCTGGCGCTGCTGCTCGACCTCGCCGGGCCCAAGATGCGCCTCGGCACCGGGGTCCGCGCCCGGCAGGTGACCGCCGGCGAGTCGGTGATCTTCGCCTCGGGGGCGGAGGTGCCGAGCGGGGCGGTCCCGGTCGATTGGCCGGGGTTCGCCGAGGCCGTCAGCGTCGGCCGCTCCGAGATCGTGATCGGCGACGGCACGCCCCGGTTCCGGGTGGTGCTGTCGAACCCCGCCCAGGGGCTCGTGACCGCCGTCTGCCAGCGCCCCGGCGCCATCGCGCCGCGCAAGGGGATCTTCTGCACCTACGTCGCGTCGCCCGCGCCCGTGCTCAGCGAGCGGGACCTCGCCGACCTGGAGGTCGGCGTGGAGATGAACGCCGACCTGGTGGCCCTCTCGTTCGTGCGGTCCGGCCAGGACGTGCGCCGCCTGCGCGGCGCGATGGACGCCCTCGGCTCCCACGCCCGCGTGATCGCGAAGATCGAGAAGGTCGAGGCCTACGAGGCCCTGGACGAGATCGTGGCCGTCTCGGACGGCGTCATGGTCGCCCGCGGCGACCTCGGCGTCGAGGCGGGCGTCGAGCGCGTCCCCCTCATCCAGAAGGACGTGATCCGCCGGGCCGAGGCCCAGGGCAAGCTGGTGATCACCGCCACCCAGATGCTCGAGTCGATGATCGAGCAGCCGGAGCCGACCCGGGCGGAGGCGACCGACGTCGCCAACGCGATCCTGGACGGCACGTCGGCGGTGATGCTGTCCGGCGAGACGACGGTCGGGCGCTTCCCGGTCGAGGCGGTCGAGGCGATGGCCTCCATCGCGATGGAGGCGGAGCGCGGCTTCCCGGTGTCGGTCGACGTCATGTCCCCCACCACCAGCCGCCCCGAGGCGGTGATGCAGGCCGCCGTGCACCTGGCCCAGCAGGTCGGCGCGGTCGCCCTGATCGTCTCGACGGTCAGCGGCGGCGCCGTCCGCGCGGCGGCCAAGTACCGCCCGCGCCTGCGCGTGATCGCGCTGTCGGAGGACGAGCGCGTGCGCCGCCAGCTCGCGCTGGAGTGGGGCGTGGTCCCCGGGTGGCTGCCCCCGCGGGCCTCCACCCTGGAGCAGCACCGGCACACCATGATCAAGCGCGCGATGCGGATCGCCGACCTGAAGGCCGGCGACGTGGTGGTGCTGGCTTACGGACCGCCGGCCGCGGGCCCCTCGGAGACGAGCTTCCTGGCGGTGCGGACGATCCCCTAGTGCCGGGGCCGGAGGCTGCGGGCGTCCCGCCCCTCGGCCATCATCGCCCCCACCGCGCGGAGCGACACGTCGGCCAGGCGCGCCAGCTCGACGGGGCCACCGGCGGGCATGCCGTGGCGGGCGAGATAGGTCACGATGCGCTCACGCGAATCGGCGAGCAGCGCGCAGCCGGGGCAGTCGCGGCGGCCCAGGTTGCGGGGTGCGCCGCACCGCTCGCACCAGGTCGCGACGCGCGGCCGCTCCTCCGCTGCGCGGACGCGCCGGGGGCGCGGCGCCAGGCCCGACAGGAGGTCCAGTGCGGTCGGAGGGGTCACCAGGCGGGTCGTCGTCATCCGCGGCACGGCTCTTGAGCGCCGCGGCCACCGTCGCGGCGGTCGTGCTCCTCGCGGCGGCCTGCGCGGGGGGCGGCACGGCCGAGCGGACCGGGGCCACGCCGCCGGACCGGCTCAGCGTGACGGCAGAGGGCGGCAGCGCCGGCCCCTACAGCGTCGTTCTGGACTGCGCGGTCGCCGACCGCGAGGCCTGCGCGGACGTGATCGCGGCGGTCGCCGCAGCCGACGACCCACGGACGTGCTCCCCCGCCGACGGCGGCGACCGCCGGCTCCAGGTCGAGGGGACGCTCGAGGGGGAGCCGATCCGCGTCGTCGTGGAGCGCCGGACCGACTGCGAGATCGCGGCCTACGACGCGGCCGCGCGCGCAGCCGGGCTCTAGGCCTGGACCGGGGCCCGCCAGCCGCGGATCACCGCGGCGGCGGCGGGCAGCCCGTCGGCGACGGCGTCGGCCGCCGCCAGGTCGTCCGGGCCGTGCAGCCCGGTCGTGACCGCCACGCACCGGGCGCCCCCGGCCGCCGCGCACGCGATGTCGCGCGGCGTGTCGCCGATGACCACCACCTCCGGGTCGCCCCCGTCGCGGGCCACCGCGATCGGCACGAGCGCCTCGCGGCGGTCGTGGTCCGAGCCGAACGCGCCCCGCCCGCGCGGGAACCACTCCCCCAGCCCGGCGGCCGCCATCTTGGCGTGCGCGATCGGCTCCAGGTTGCCGGTCAGGAGGGCCAGCGTGACGCCGTCGCCGCGCAGCGCCTCCAGCCCCTCGGCGGCGCCCGGGGCCACCACCGGCGGCGGATGGAGCGGCTCGAGCGTGGGGTACAGCTCGCAGGTGCGGGCCATCCAGGCCGGCAGCCCGGCGGTGATGCGTTCGTCGGGCACGCCGTGGCGGTGCAGCACCAGGCGCACGATCTCCCGGTCCGTCCTGCCGCCGGGGCCGATCGCCACGACGTCGTCCTGCGTGGCGGGCACCTCGAAGACGTCCTCGGCCGCCGCGGCCAGGGCCTCCGTGTGGGCGTGGGGCCGCCCGATGAGCAGCGTCCCGTCGATGTCCAGCAGCGCGAGCACCCGGCCCAGGATAGAGAGGCCCCGCACCTGCCACACTTCCTGACGCCGACCGGTCAATTGTGGAGCGGCCGCTGAGGGGACGGACGATCACATGGCTGGGTGTCGCCGCGGTCGCGGCGATCCTGGTGGCGACCGCGCTCGCGACCGCCGCGGCGGTCCGCGACGCCGATCGCGACGCCGATCGGGACCGCGACGCGCTCGCGGGCCGCGCCGTCGGCGCGCTCGCGACCGAGGTCGAGACGGCCCGGAACACGGTCGACGACCTCCGCGCCTACTTCGAGTCGTCGTCGGAGGTCACCGCCGCCGACTTCGACCGCTTCACCGCGGCCATGCTCGCCCGGGAGCCCGCGCTGCAGGCCCTCGCCTGGAGCGAGGGCGCCGTGGAGGGTCCGCCCGCGCCGGTGCTGACCAACGGCGACGCGCCGGCCGACCCCCTTGGCAGCGCGGAGGCGGCGGCGGAGCTCGCCGCCGCCCGCGACGGCCAGGAGACGCGGCTGTCCGCGCCGATCGAGGCCGCGGGCGGCACGACCGCGGTGATGGTGGCGCCCGTGTACCGGCCCGGGGCGGAGCTCGCGACGCCGGCCCAGCGCCGGGAGGCGCTGCGCGGCTTCGTGAGCGCCATCGTCTCGGTCCCGGCGTTCGCGGAGGCCGCGTCGGCGGAGCTGCCGGAGGGCGTGGACGTGCGGGTGGAGGACGCGGGCCCGGCCACCGCGCAGCCGGCCACCGCGGGGATCGACGTCGCCGGCCGGCACCTGGCGGTGGCCGTCGAGGGTGCCGGCGGTCCGTCGCGCCTCGTGCCGTTGGCGATCGCGCTGGGCGGCCTGCTCCTGGCGGGGGTGGTGACGCTGCTGTTCGTCGAGTCGGCGGGCCGGGAGCGGACGGCGCGCGGCGAGCTGGCCAACCTGCAGACGCGGTACGACCTGATCCTGTCCTCGGCGGGCGACGGCATCGTGAGCGCCGGCCCCGACGGCCGCGCCCGGTTCGTGAACCCGGCGGCCGCGCGGATGCTCGGCCGGAGCGCCGAGTCGATCGCGGGCAGGCCGATCACCGAGACCGGCCTGCCGTCGCCCGACGCCGCCCTGCGCGCCGGCCGCCCGGAGTCGGGGGAGGTCGAGATCGCGCTGCCCGACGGCGGCATCTTCGCCGCCGAGTTCACCACCACGCCGATCGCCGAGGGCGGGCGGACCGGCGCCGTCATCACGTTCCGCGACGTGACCGCGCGCAAGCGGCTGGAAGTCCGGACGCTCGAGAGCCTGGCCGCCGCGGAGCAGATGGCGGCCGTCGACCCGCTGACCGGCCTGGCGAACCACCGGACCTTCCACGAGCGCCTGGCGGCCGAGGTGGGCCGCGCGAAGCGCACCGGGCGCGGCGTCGCGCTGGTGCTGATGGACCTCGACCACTTCAAGCGGGTGAACGACCACCACGGCCACCAGACGGGCGACCGGGTGCTCGAGCACGCGGCGCGCGTGATGCGCGACGAGACCCGCAGCGGCGAGCTGATCGCCCGCGTCGGCGGCGAGGAGTTCGCGATGCTCCTGCCCGACGCGGACGTGGACGAGGCGCTCCGCGCCGCCGAGCGCATCCGCCGCGCCATCGCGGCCACCGACTTCCCCGCCGTGGGGCGCATGACCGTGTCGGCGGGCGTGTGCGACATGGCGCACGCCGAGGACGCGGGCACCCTCTACCGCCTCGCGGACGGGGCCCTGTACTGGGCCAAGCACCGCGGGCGCGACCGGGTGGTCCGGTGGACGCCGGACGCCCCGGAGCCCCTGTCGGCCCGCGATCAGGCGGACCGGCTGGACCGGCAGCAGGCGCTGGTGAGCGTCCGGCTGCTCGCACGGGTGGTGGACGCCAAGGACCCGTCCACCCGCCGCCACTCCGAGCGGGTCGGCGACCTCTGCGCCGAGATCGCCGAGGAACTGGGCTGGAGCACGGAGCGCGCGGCCCTGCTGCGCGAGGCGGGGCTCGTCCACGACGTCGGGAAGATCGTGGTGCCGGACGCGGTCCTCTTCGCACCCCGGCCGCTGGAGCCCGACGAGCGGGCCGTGGTGCAGGAGCATTCCACGGTGGGTGCACGAATCGTCGGCGAGGCGCTCACCGACGAGCAGGTTCGCTGGGTACGGTCCCACCACGAGCGCTGGGACGGCACCGGGTATCCTGACGGCCTCCGGGCGGAGGACTGCCCTGAGGGCGCGCGGATCCTCGCCCTCGCCGACGCCTGGGACGTCATGACCTCGGATCGCCCCTATTCCACCACGCGCGCGACGCCCGCCGAGGCGCTCGCGGAGTGCCGCGCCTGCGCGGGCGGGCAGTTCTGGCCGCCGGCGGTGGAGGCGCTGGCGCGCGTCATGGGAGGCGCGTGACGCCGGGACGGCGGCTGGCCCTGGTGGCGGCCGTGGTGACCGGGCTGGCGGTCGCGGGGCTCCTGGGGCTCGCGCTGGCCCTGAGCGACGGTGACGACGCCGCGCGTCCGAACCTGCGCGTGGTGGTGGCGGACCAATCGGCGGTCACGACCGTCCCGACCCGCCCGGAGGCGCCCGCGCCCGCCGCCCCGGCACGCCGGGCCGGCGTCGCCCGCGCCGTCGCCGCCTCGGGCGGGTCCACGGCCGCGCCGCAGACCGTCGTGGCCGTGCCGCCCTCGACCGACCGGGCGACCCCGGCCACGCCGCGCGTCGCGCCGCCGCGGCGGGTGCGGCCGATCGCCGACCCGCCCGCCGGGGGCGGCACGACGCCCCCGGTGGCCGCGCCGGTCGTCGCGCCGGTCGGCGCGCCCGTCGCCGGCACCCCCGCCCCGGTCGCGGCGCCCGTCACGACGCCGCCGGTGGCCACGCCGCCCGTCGTGGACCCGCCGGTCGCGGAGCCCCCCACGGAGCCGCCCGTGACCGAGCCCCCGGTGGACGAGCCGCCCGTGAAGGAGCCCCCGGTGGACGAGCCGCCGGGCAAGGAGCCTCCCGTGGTGGAACCCCCGGTCGACGAGCCGCCGGTCAAGGAGCCCCCGGTCAAGGAGCCCCCGGTCAAGGAGCCGCCCGTCAAGGAGGCGCCCGGGTACGAGTCGCCGTCGAAGGAGACCCCTGCCAAGGACGCGCCGTCCGAGGACGCCCCGTCGAAGGACGCCCCGTCGAAGGACGCGCCGGTCGGCTGCCCGGCGGGGGACTAGCTCCGGGAGAAGGGCAGCACGGTGGTGAGCCACTCGACGAGGGCGTCGGGGTTGCGGCTCTGCATCATCACCTCGCCGGGGCCGTCGAAGTCGAAGACGAAACCCTCGCCGCTCTTCATGCTCTGGATCGTCCTGCCCTCCGCGGCGCGGCGGAGCCGGAACGTCACGCCCTCGTCGAACGCGACCATGTGGCCGGAGTCGACCGTCACCCGCTCGCCGGCCGCCAGGCGCATGCGGTCGAGGGCGCCGTAGCACCCCAGCACCACCGTCCCCTGGCCGGTCGCCCGCAGCAGGAACCCGCCCTCGCCGCCGAACAGCGACTTGAAGCCGCCCCACCTGGTGTCGATCTCGACGCCCGCCTCGGAGGCGATGTACGAGCCGCGCTGGATGAAGACGGGCTGCTCGTGGACCTCGACGGTCGTCATGTCGCCCGGCAGGTGGGCCGCGACGTCGACCCAGCCCCCCGCGTCCGGGGCCGTGTACGTGGTCAGGAAGAACGACTCGCCGCCCAGCACGCCCCGCCGGAGCGACTTCATGAGCCCGCCCTGCATGCCGGACTCGATGCCGACGCCGTCCGACGTGGCCATCATTGCGCCGGCCTCGACGCGCAGCACCTCGCCGCCCGCCATCGCGCAGCGCCCCACCGAGAAGCTGGGCGCGTGCCGCACCGTGATGTCCATCCCGACCTCCCCGCTCGACGGCCCGTCACGCGGACCCTAGACGCCGACGCCAGGGCGGAACCGGGGTGGCGCAAGCCTGTACCCCCGGCCAAGGAACCCGCCGCCACCGCCGTCGAGACTGGGGGTGCGGACGGGGTGGAGTGCACTGCCTACCGGGTCAGCTCCGTTCGTCACGGTGAGCGGCGAGGGTCGAGGGGCCGCCCCCTTCTCCTCGATCCACGCCCTCTCGCCGCCGTTCCCGCGCCGCCCCGACCAGGGCGGCGATCACGCCGCTGCCGGGGTCGGCCTCGGGGTGCCACTGCACGCCCAGGAGCCATCCGCCGCCGTCGCCCTCGACGGCCTCGGGCACGTCGTCGCCGACCGAGCGGGCGGTCACGCGGAGCCCCTCGCCCACTTCGCCGACCGCCTGGTGGTGGTGGGACACCACGCGGTGCGGGGAGCCCCCGGCCGCCACCATCGCGCGCGAGCCCGGCTCGATGTCGACGTCGTGCTCGTTGCCCTCGAACCGGCCGGCCCGGCGGCGGTGCTCCTCGGTGCCCAGCACGTCGGGCAGGTGCTGCACCAGGGTGCCCCCGGCGGCGACGTTGATGACCTGGGCGCCGCGGCAGATCCCCAGCACCGGCAGGCCGCGGGCCATCGCCTCCCGCGCCAGCGCCGACTCGACGGCGTCGCGCAGCGGCGCCGGCGTCTCGGCCAGCGGGTGGGGCTCCGCGCCGTACTCGGCCGCCCCCACGTCCGCGCCGCCCACCAGCAGCAGGCCGTCGAGGCGGTCGAGCACGCGGCCGGGGGCGTCCGCCAGCACGGGGTCCGGCGGGATGAGGACGGCCACGCCGCCGGCGCGCTGCACGTGCTCGATGTAGTTCATCGCGACCAGCGCGGCGGGCATGTCCCAGACCGACCACTGGGCACGCTCGGCCGCGGAGCAGATCCCGATGACGGGCGTGTCGGAAGGCCGCTCGATACTTGGAAGGCTAGCGACCCCGAACCCGGCGGTCAGGAGGCCCTCTTGAGCGGGGCCTCCGGCTCGCTTCGCTCGCATTGGACCGCCGGGAATTTCACGTTCTGTGCAGCCGGCTCCGCCCCCCTAGGCGTGCCACTCCCGCGTGTGGAGCGGGCGCATCTCGTACGGGATCGCCCGTCCGGCGTCGCGTGCGCGCACCACCCCGGTGCGGCCGTACTCCGCCGCCGGCGGGGCCGGGCCCGGCTCGACGACGCGGTCGATGAGGATCTCGAAGGCCTCCCGGCCAGTCGCGAAGCGCCACGCGGCGCCCGGGTCGCCCGGGCAGCGGTCCGGGTGGTGGGTCCGCGCGAAGCGCCGCCAGGCGCCGACCAGGTCGTCCCGGTCGGGTGTGCGCGGCGGGAGCCCCAGCACCTGTGTGGCGGTCGTCACGTTCATCGGCCTCGACGGTATGGCGGGCGCCGCGACGGGCCACCCGCCGCGCGGACGGTCGGCGACCTGACCGGCCGGGTAGCATGGGCGGGCCATGATGGCGACGGGCTACACGATCGCGGGCATCCTCATCGGCGGCACGCTGCTGTTCGCGGGCGGCATCGTGGGCGCCCTCTGGTTCGCGGTGCACGCCAGTCGGCCCGAGTTGCTCGAGCGGCGGCGGCGCCGCGACGAGCGGTGACGTCGCGGCGGTGACGGTGCGTCCGGTGGCTGCCCTAGCGTCCACCGGACCATGCTGCGCGAGGACACCGGCGCCCGCTACGAGCGGGGCTTCCTGCGCCGCCGGCTCGTGAGCGGCGCACGCGAGTTCGCGTTCATCTCCGCGGCGGCCCACCGCGCCATCCTGCGCGACCAGGAGCGGATCCCGGTGGCCGTCGCCGAGGACGAGCGCCGGACGTGGTGGATGTACCGCGACCGCTTCTTCTGGGAGGACGACGGGCTCGAGGCCGAGGAGGTCGAGGCGCTCGTCCACGAGCGCGACCGGCGGCTGCGGAAGCGGATCGCGCGGGCCCGCGACCTGATGGAGGCCGAGGCCGCCGCCGAGGGCCCGCGGCGCGAGCCCATCCCCGAGGACGTCCGCGTGGAGGTCTTCCGGCGCGACGGCGGCCGCTGCGTGGCGTGCGGATCTGCGGAGCTGCTCCAGTTCGACCACGTCATCCCCGTCGCGCTCGGCGGCTCCTCCACCCCCGCGAACCTCCAGGTGCTGTGCGCGCCGTGCAACCGCGCGAAGGGCGCCGGCCTCCGATGAGCATCGAGGGCGCCCCCGCGGTCACCGACGTCCTGGCGTGGATGAGCGACCACGGCGGGCGCCTGCGCGAGCTTGTCGCGTCGGAGCAGTCGGGCGAGCGCGAGCTGGCCCCCCACGACGACCCCACCATCCGCGCTCACCTGCGCTACGCCGCGGAGGCCCTCGCCGCGACCGCGCCGGGGCCGCTCGCGGACGACCTGGCCGGGTTCGCCGACGCCCTCCCCGAGTGGTTCATCGAGTGCCAGCCGCTCTACGAGGACCACCTGGCCGCAGGGGTCGGGGCGATCGCGCTCGAGGAGCACCTCCAGTTCGGCACCCGCCCCGGGGTCGACCCGTCCCTGGACGCCGCGCTGCACTTCCGGCTGCGCATCACCGCCTGGGTCCGGATCTTCCTCATCGGGCTGGAGCGCTGGCTGGGCCCCGCCGCCGACGGCCTGTCGGAGGAGGTGCTGGAGGAGATCCGCGGGCGCAGCGGCGACCTGGGCCGCATGATCCTGTCGTTCGGGACCGCGGCCAAGACCGCCGCGCGCGCCGCGGCCGGCGGGCCGGTGGACATCGACACCCAGGACGAACTCGGCCAGGTGGCCGCCGTCCAGGGCCACGTGCGGATCATGCTCGAGGCGCTGACGGGGGGCGCCGCCGCACCGGACTGACCGTCCGGAGGCCGCAGGCGGGCTCAGGGCCCGGTCTGGAGTGCCGATGACCCCTCCGTGACCGCGACCACGGAGACCGCGAGGTCGTACCCGCTCTCCGAGGTGATCGGGGCGTTGTCGCACGCCCTCGACCTGACCGAGGGGCAGCCGGTCGGGCACTCGCAGCGCGCCTGCATGATCGGGATGCACCTCGCGGACCGGCTGGGCCTGCCGTCCGAGGTGCGGGCCGAGGTCTTCTACGCCACGCTCCTCAAGGACGCGGGCTGCTCGACCAGCGCCGCACGGATGGCGGAGCTCTTCCGGACCCCCGACGGCCCGCTCAAGCGGGAGTTCTCGAAGGTCGACTGGACGAGCACCGCCGAGTTCGTCCGGTTCGCCGCCCGCGAGGTCGCGCCCGGCGCCCCGCGGATCGTCCGGGCGGCCACCCTGCTGCGGGCGCTGCGGACGATGGCGCGGGAGGCGTCCCAGCTCAACGAGGCCCGCTGCGACCGGGGCGCGCGGATCGTGGCGATGATGGGCTTCCCCGCGGGCGTCGCCGAGGCGGTCCGCGCCCTGGACGAGCACTGGGACGGCAGCGGCCGCCCCGACGGCCTGGAGGGCGAGGCGATCCCGCTCGTCGCGCGCATCGCGTGCGTCGCCCAGACGGTGGACGTCTTCACCACCGCCGACGGTCCCGAGGCCGCCATCGACGTCGTGCGGGCGCGGCGCGGCACCTGGTTCGACCCACGGCTCGCTGACGCGTTCCTGTCCACCCCGGCCGACGACGCCCTGTGGATGCGGCTCGCGGCCGACAACGCCAACGAGGTGCTGCGGGATCTGGAGCCCGAGGCGGCGGTCGCGATGGCCGACGAGGAGGGCCTCGACCGCGTGGCCGAGGCGTTCGCGAGCGTGATCGACGCGAAGTCGCACTTCACGCACGAGCACTCCGTCGGGGTCGCGACCTACGCCGTCGGGATCGGCGAGGAGCTCGGCTTCGACCCCGTGCGCCTGCGATGGCTCCGCCGTGCGGCCCTGCTGCACGACATCGGGAAGCTCGGCGTGTCGAACACGATCCTCGACAAGAACGGGTCGCTCACCGACGAGGAGTTCGGCGAGATCAAGCTCCACCCCCGCTACACCTACGAGATCCTGAGCCGCATCTCTGCCTTCGAGGGGATCGCCGAGGATGCCGCCGCCCACCACGAGCGGCTCGACGGCCGGGGCTACCACCGCGGCGTGGGCGCCGAGCGCCTCTCCCTCGAGGCTCGCATCCTCGCAGCCGCGGACGTCTACGAGGCGCTCACCGCCGACCGGCCCTACCGCGGGCCGATGCCCCGGGAGACCGTCCTCGAGATCATGGAGCGCGACGCCGGGACGGCGTTCGACCCCACCTGCGTCGAGGCGCTGCGCGCGGCCTCGGCCGTGCTGGACGCCGGCCTGTAACCGCGGGACGCGGCGATCCTGGCCGCGAACAGCATCCCCACCACCAGCCCGGCGAGCACGTAGGTGAACACGGCCCACGGGGTCCCCGTGTCGGAGCCGGCGAACACGCCGTGCAGCATCGCCAGCGCCCACGCGGCGATCGCGAACCGGTGCAGGGCCCGCCAGCGGCGCTGGCCGAGCCGCGACCGCAGGAGCGTGCTGATCCAGGTGACCAGCAGGACGTACAGGCCCAGGACGCCGAGGGCGGTCGCCACCGGCCGGTAGCCGGACGCGAACGGGATGAGCAGGTCGGCGACCGACATGACGGCGTCGGCGTCGACGAGCAGCATCACCAGGTGCAGCCCGGTCATGATCAGGGCCAGGTTGGTCAGCTGCCGGTGGCCGGCGGTCGTCAGGACGCGCGGCCAGGCGTCGGACGCCATCCGCAGCGACAGCGCCAGGCCGAGCCCCACCACCAGCGTGAGCAGCACGAGCGCGGCCATGCCGGAGCCCCGGGCGAGGGCCCACTCCATGTCCGTGAAGCTCACGCCGCCTCCGCGGCGGGCCAGCCGCCCACCGGCATCGACGCGCCCGAGGGCGCCACCAGCAGCCCGGGCACCCCGAGCCGGGCCAGCAGGGCCGACCCGCCGCCCACGCCGAGCACGAAGGCCGCGGTCGCCGCCACCTCGGCGCGCTCGCAGGTGCCCGCCACGGCGGTGGCCGACCAGAGCCCGGTGCCCGCGGGCGCGCCGGTGGCAGGGTCGACCAGGTGGTGGCGGCGGACCCCGTCGCGCACCCAGCTGCGCCGCTCCACCCCCGACGTCGCCAGCGCACCCTGCTCCAGCGTGACCGGGACCGCCCCGTCGGGGGTGCGGACCGCCACCGTCCAGCCGGCGCCGCCCGGCGGCCGGCCGAGCACGGCCAGGTCGCCCCCGGCGCTGACCAGGGCGCAGCGGGCGCCCGCCTCCGCCAGCAACGCGACAGCGGCGTCGACCGTCATGCCCTTCGCGATCCCCCCGAGGTCGAGCTCGACGCCCACCGGGACGGTGACGCACCCCGCCGCGCGGTCGACCCGCACGCCGCGCCAGCCACCTCCGGGGGCGATGCGGGCGGGGCCGCCGGGCGCGGCGGCCACCTCCTCCCACGTGCGGTCGTAGCCCAGGCCGCGCAGCTGGACGCCGAGCGCCGGGTCGAAGACCCCGCCGGTCGCCCGGGCCGCCGCGAGCGCCCGCTCCAGCGCGTCCATCACCACGGCGCCGGCGGGCTCGGGCCGCCCCGCCGCCGCGTTCAGGCGGCACAGCTCCGAGTCGTCGCGGAAGCGGCTGAACAGGGCCTCGCGCTCGGCGAACAGCGCCTGGACGGCCGCTTCGGCATCCGGGTCGGCGGCGCGGTCGACCGTCACCTCCACCCGGGTGCCCATCGCCGCGAAGAACGCCCGTCGGAGGCCGGTCACGATGCCCCGCTCGACGCGTCCGGGACCTGGGACGGCGCCGCGTGCGACACCGAGCCGTCCTGCGACCCGCCGAAGTACCCGTTCTGCACCTGCTCGGCTCCCGTCGACGGGGACGCCGAGGACGCCGCGGGGGTCGTGACCGTGGCGGCCGTGCCGGCGGCGGCGGCGTCGCCCCCCGCCATCCGGCCGGCCGCCAGGCCCGAGAACGCCGCCAGCATCGCCAGGGCGCCGGCGATGCCCGCCGTCCGCAGTCGCCGCGAGCGCGCGGCGAGGCGCGCCGCGGGGGTGGTGGCCGGATCGGGCATCGCGGGCACCGTAGGACGGTCGTGTGAAGCTCACGGGAAGGCTTGCGAAGAACACGTGAAGACCGCGGCGCGCATCTGTCATCGTGCCGCCCGTGGCGACCGTCTACGTCACCGGGCACCGAAACCCGGATCTCGACTCCATCGCGTCGGCGCTCGGCTACGCCGAGCTGCGCAACCGGCTGGACCCGGCCAACCGCTACGTGCCGGTCCGCCTGGGCGACCTGAACGCCCAGGCGCGGTGGGCGCTGAACCGCAGCGGGGCCGTCGAGCCCGAGCTGCTCGACCACGTCCGCCTGCGGGCGAAGGACGTGATGCGGTCCGACCACCCCGTCGCGCGGCACGGCGAGTCGCTCCGCGACGTGGGCCTCGCGATGGCCAAGGGCGACGTGGACATCATCCCGATCCTCGACGACGAGGGCGTCGTCGCCGGGATCCTGACGACCCGCGACCTGGCCCGCCGCTACATCAAGGAGTCGAGCGAGCCGTCGAGCTTCGCCGACCGCCCCGCGTCGGCGGACCTGATCGTCGAGGTGCTCGGCGGCACGATGGTGGTGCCGCCCACCCGCCGCCTCAACGGACGCCTCTGGGCGGTGACGGTCGACGTGACGACGATGGGCAGCACCATGGGCCCCAACGACATCGTGGTGGTGGGCAACCGGGCCGACGCGCAGCGGCGGGCCGTGGAGATCGGCGTCGCGCTGGTGGTGTCGCCGTACGACTCCCAGCCCGACGATGAGGTGCTGGCCATGGCGCGCGCCGCCGGCACCGGGGTCGTTCTGTCGCCGCTCGACTCGTACGTGACCGGCCGGCTCGTGTCCCTGTCGGTGCCGGTGCGCGAGGTGATGAGCCCCGACCCGCTCACCGTCGAGCCCGACGACCTGGTGGCCGACGTGGCGGAGCGGATGCGCGAGGTCCACTACAGCGCCGCGGTGGTGGTCGACGACGGCGGCGCCCCCGCCGGCGTCGTGACCCGCGCCGAGCTGGTGAACCCCACGCCGCGCCAGGTGCTGCTGGTCGACCACGCCGAGCAGGCCCAGAGCGTCCCCGGCGTGTCCGAGGCGAGCATCGTCGAGATCCTGGACCACCACCACATCGGGTCGATCGAGACCCGCTTCCCGGTGGCGGCCACCTTCGATCCGGTCGGCAGCACTGCCACGCTGGTGGTCGAGCGGTTCCGCTCGCACGGCCGCGAGCCCCAGCGCCCGACGGCGACGATGCTGCTGGCGGCGATCCTCTCGGACACCGTCATCCTCAGCTCCCCGACCACCACCGAGCGCGACCACGCCGTGGTGGCGTACCTGGAGGAGCTGCTGGCGTTCGACGCCCGGGCGTTCGGCACCGAGATGTTCGAGGCGTCCTCCGCGGTGGGCGACGTCGCCGCCGAGGACATCGTCCGGCGCGACGCCAAGGAGTACGAGGTGCGCAACGGGCGCCGCCTCTGCGTCGCCCAGATCGAGACCGTCGGCAGCGGGCTGCTCTCGCGGCGCGGGGAGCTGCTGGACGCCATGGAGGACGTCCGCTCCCGGATGGACTACGTCGTGATGGCGCTGATGGTCACCGACATCGTCGAGAAGGGCACGGAGCTGCTCGCCGCCGGGGACGTCGCTACCGTGGAGCGCGCCTTCGGGGTCGCCGCGCAGGACGGGGTGCTGGACCTACCGGGCGTGATGAGCCGCAAGAAGCAGGTGGCGCCGCGGCTGCTCTCCGCCTTCTGAGGCCCTGAGGGCCTACTCGTAGAAGGCGAGCGTCGCCAGGACGGCGTAGAGGCCGATGAGGGCGATCCCCTCGAACTCGGTCGCCTCGCCGTCGCTGGTGACCTGCCACACCGCGATCGCCATCAGCGCCAGCGCGCCGATGTACACCGGCGACGCCACGAACGTGAGCCGATCGTCGAAGAACAGCGACATCAGCACCAGCGCCGGGTACAGGAACGCCGCGATCTGGGCCACCGAGTTCTTCACCACGGACACGGCCAGGTCGGACTTGCCCTTCGCGGCGAGCACCACCCCCACCACGTGCTCCACCGCATTGCCGGCGATGGCGACGATCACCAGGCCGATGAACGCCTTCGACAGTCCGAGCTCCTTGGCGGTCTCGTCGATCGAGTCGACGAACCACTCCGACACGAAGGCTGCGCCCAGCCCCCCGATCGCCAGCAGCCCGAGCGCCAGGGGCATCGGCAGCCCGGCGTCGGCGCGCGGCTCGTCCGGGGCCGCCCCCTCGTTGTCCGAGCGCAGGTAGGAGGCGAGCCAGACCCCGTAGACCACCAGCAGCACGATCGCCCCGACCACCGAGATCGCCACCTGGTGGCGGCTCGCACGGTCCCCGATCTGGTCGGACACCCCAAGCACCACGATGATGAACACGGCGAGCAGCAGCAGGGTCGCCGTGTCGTTGGGCAGGCGGGTGCTGAAGCGCATGCGGCCGTCGTGCGCCACGTGGGCGCCGACGAACAGGGTCCCGCCCAGCACCAGCAGCGCGTTGGCGAACAGCGAGCCGAGGATGGACGTCTGGGCCACCACGACCTCACCGGCCGAGAGGGCGAACAGCACCACGAACAGCTCGGGCAGGTTGCCGAGCGTCGACTGGAGCACGCCGGTCACCGCCGGGCCGAAGTGCTCGCCCACCTCCTCGGTGGTGAACGAGATCACCCAGGCGAGGCCGCCCAGCGAGACGACGCCGAGCCCGAACACCGCCAGGTCGCTCGCGCCGGCGTAGTGCAGGACGCCCGTGATCAGGGAGACCAGCAGGATCGCGGCCAGGATGAGGATCCGCCGGAGTCCCAGCGCCGATGAGGCCGCGTTCACGCGGGCGAGCGTACCCGCTGGACGCGCGTCCGCATCCCCGCGGGGCCCGCCGGTAGGGTCGCGCCCGTGGAGGAACGACACCACAGGCGCCGCGCCATCGCGACGATGGTGCTGTACGTGTCGGTGGTGCTGATGGGCGCCATCGCGACCGTCCCCGCGAAGGACATCGACGAGGACGTCGAGGTCGCCGCCGTCATCTGGGGCTCGACGCTCGGCCTGGCGCTCGCCCACTGGTTCGCGTTCAACGCCTCCGCGCACCTCTTCCGGGGCGAGGGGATCACCCCCGAGGAGCTCGCCGAGGGGGCCTGGGAGGCGTTCGCCGCGCTCGCCGTCGCGATGGTGGCGACGGTGCCGCTGCTGCTGTTCGACGACACGACCGGCGCGGCCGTGTCGCTGATCGCGCTCGCGCTGGTCGTGACCGTGGTCGCGTACGTCGCGTCTCGCCACGGCGGGCTGAGCCGGGGGCGGGCGCTGCTGCGGGGCGGCGTGACGGTGGTGCTCGCCGTGATCGTCGCGGCCCTGAAGATCTGGCTCGGCTACTGAGATGCGCCGGGCCGTCGCGTGGGCCGCCCTCTGGCTCGCGCTGCCGGTGCTCGCCGCGTTCTCCGTCGCCGTCTGGCTCGACCGCCAGGCCCTGGACACGGGGAACTGGACATCGGCCAGCGCCCCCCTGCTGCGCAACGCCGCCGTCCGCGACGCCGTCGCGGGCGAACTGGTGGACACGCTCGCCCGGTCGCGCGGCGCCGGGCCCAGCGCGTCGGCGGCCTTCCGCCGCCGGGCCCGGCCGGCCGTCGCACGACTGCTGGAGACGGATCAGGCGACGGTGGTCTGGGTGTCGGCGAACCGGCAGGCGCACGCCGCCCTGCTCCGCGCGCTCGACGAGCCCGACGGCGCGGACCCCGTGGTGATGGACCTGGGGCCGCTGGCCGCGGAGGTCGCCAAGCCGCTGGGCGTGCGGGTGACGGTGCCGGCCGGCGTGGGCGACGTGGTGGTGGTGCCGGCGGGTCGCCTCGAGCCGGTCCGGCGGGCCGCGGACACGCTGGTCACGGCCGTGACGTGGCTCGCGATCGCCCTGGCCGCCCTGCTCGCGGTGGCCTTCGCGCTGGGTCGCGGCGTCCGCCGCCGGATGCTCGTGGTGCTGGGCGTGGGCGCCGCCGCGATCGGGGTCCTCCTGCTGCTGGCCCGCCCGCGGGCGGGGGACGCGCTCGTCCACCGGCTGGCGGAGCCGCGGTACCGCGACGCCGGCGACGCGGTCTGGGACGCGGTCAGCGAGATGCTCTCCGACATCGCCATCGGCCTGGTCGCCGGGGGCGCCGTGGTGGCGGCGCTGGCGGTGCTCACGGCACCCGCGCGACGGCGGCGCGGGTCGGGCAGACTGCACGGGACCCGGCGGCGATGAAGGGGTAAGAGATGGACGTGACGGAGGCCATCCGCAAGCGGCGTGCGGTGCGCACGTACACCGACAAGCCGGTCGACGACGCCACGCTCGACGGTCTGCTGCGGCTCGCCCTGCGCGCCCCCACCGGCGGCGGCCAGCAGGCGTGGAGCCTCCTGCTGGTCCGCGACCCGGAGGTGCGCACGGCGGTCGGGGAGCTGATCATCGACGGCGGCGCGACCTACTTCGCGCTGATGCGCCCGCAGAAGGACGCGACCGACGAGGAGCACGCGGCCTGGGCGAAGGAGTACGCCGAGACCGTCATGTCCACGTACCGCAAGGTCCCGGCGTTCGTCGTGGGGCTCCTGGTGCCGCGGGGCTACCCGGAGGGCTTCCCCGGCGGCTACGAGGACGACCTGATCTCCCTGGCCTTCGCGTTCGAGAACCTGATGCTCGCCGCCCGCGCCGAGGGCCTCGGCAGCGTCCCGGTCACCGCCTTCCAGCGGTGGGAGAAGGACCGCCTCCGCGACATCCTGGGCCTTCCGCCGGAGGTCGACCCCGCCATCGTGTCGCCCATCGGCTACCCGGAGGCGTTCCCGACGGGCCTCGCCCCCGCGTTGAAGCGGAACTTCCGCGGGTGGAAGGCGCTCGTGCACGACGACCGGTGGGGAAACACCCGGGAATAGACTGTGATGACCCGATGACCGCCGACCCGAAGCGCGTGCTGGATGCCGGCGAGGTGCGGGAGCGCCTCGCCGGTGAGCTGCCCGGGTGGAGCCTCGAGGACGACGGCATCCACCGCACCATCCGCACCGCCGGCTGGAAGGCGAGCCTGATGGTGACGACCACGATCGGCCACCTGGCCGAGGTGGCGTGGCACCACCCGGACCTGCGGGTGTCGTGGGGGGAGGTGGAGGTCACGCTGGTCAGCCACGACGTCGGCGGCGTCACGGAGCGCGACCTGGCCCTCGCGAGGCGGATCGACGAGGTGGTGGGTTGGCGGCCCGGCGACGAGGACGGCCCGTTCTCGGGCACCCCGGACGACCCGCGGTTCGCCTACCTGCCGCCTCCTGAGGGCTGATCGAGGAACGCCCGCAGCAGCGCCTCGCCGTGCTCGGTGAGGATCGACTCCGGGTGGAACTGGACGCCCACCACCTGGTGGACGCGGTGCCGCAGGGCCATGATCTCCCCCTCCTCGCTCCAGGCGGTGGCGACGAGCGCGTCCGGCAGCCCCTCCGGCGACACCACCAGCGAGTGGTAGCGGGTGGCGTGGAGCGGGTCCGGCAGGCCGGCGAAGACGCCGGCGCCGTCGTGGGCGATCGGCGAGACCTTCCCGTGCATCGGCCGCAGCGCCCGCACCACCCGGCCGCCGTACGCCGCGCCGATGCACTGGTGCCCCAGGCACACGCCGAGCACCGGAACCCGGTCCCCCAGCGCCCGGATGAGCGGCACCGAGACCCCCGCCTCGGCGGGGCCGGAGGGCCCGGGCGACACCACCAGGTGGGAGGGCGCCAGCGCCGCGACCTCGTCCACCGTCACCTCGTCGCTGCGCACCACCTCGGTCGGCCGGCCCAGCACCCGGACGTAGCGCGCCAGGTTGTGCACGAACGAGTCGCGGTTGTCGATGAGCACCACCGTCACGGCGACAGCGCCCGCACCAGCGCCCGCGCCTTGGCGAGCGTCTCCTCGTACTCCGCGGCCGGGTCGGAGTCGGCCACGATGCCGCCGCCGGCGCCCCACGTGGCCTCGCGCCCGCGGATCGCGAACGTCCGGATGGCGATGCTCGTGTCCAGGGCGCCGTCCCACCCCAACAGGCCGATCGCGCCGCAGTAGGGCCCGCGCCGGGTGGGCTCCAGCTCCGCGATGATCTCCATGGCGCGGATCTTGGGCGCCCCGGTGATCGACCCGCCCGGGAAGCACGCCGCCAGCAGGTCCACCGCCCCCGCGCCCGGGCGCAGCTCGCCGGTGACCGACGAGACCAGGTGCATGACGGTGGCGAAGCGCTCCACCGCGCACAGCTCCGGCACCCGGACGCTCGCGTCCTCGCACACGCGCGACAGGTCGTTGCGCAGCAGGTCCACGATCATCACGTTCTCGGCGCGGTCCTTCGCGCTGCCGGCCAGCTCGGCGGCGAGGGCCTCGTCCTCGGCCGGGGTGGAGCCCCGCGGGCGGGTGCCCTTGATGGGGCGGGTCTCCACGTGGCGGCCGTCGAGGCGCAGGAACCGCTCCGGCGACGAGGAGGCGACGACGTCGTCCCCGTCCCTGACGTACGCGGCGAACGGGGCCGGGTTGCCGTGGGCGAGGCGCCGGAACAGGCCGAACGGCGTGAGGCCGTCCGGAAGGGTGGCGCGGAAGCGCTGCGACAGGTTCGCCTGGAAGACGTCGCCCGCGAGGATCAGGTCGATCACCCGGCGGACGGCGTCCTCGTAGGCCTCCCGTGTGAAGTTGGACGTGATCTCCGGTGCCGCCGTCGGGGCGGGCGGCGGGCCCAGCGGCGGCACGCCGGCGAGGCGCCGCGCGGCGTGGTCCAGGCGGGCCGCCGCGCGGGCGGCCCGCGCCGCCGGGTCGGCCTCCGGCAGCCCGCTCGAGACGATCCAGGCGCGGCGGGCGGCGTTGTCGAGAGCCACGACGACGTCGCACAGCAGCAGCGCCATCTCGGGCAGGTCCAGGTCGCCGGCGGGCGGCCGCGGCACCGGCTCCAGGTGGCGCCCCAGCTCGTAGCCCAGCCAGCCGACGGCCCCGCCCGCGAAGGGCACCCCGGGCGGGGCTTCGACCGCGTACCGCGCGACGACGTCACGCAATGCCTCCCACGGCCCGTCCGGCAACGGCCGGCCGTCCCGCTCGGCGATGCCGTCGCGGCACCGCAGCACCCCGAACGGCTCCAGGGCGAGCAGCGAGTGGCGCCCGCGCGCGTCGGCGGTCCCGCCGTGGAGCAGCGCCACATGCGGGTCGCCGGCCACGGCGCCGAGGAGCGCGAGCGGGTCGGCGTAGGGGATCTCGCGGACGAGGGGCGCGGCCGCCGGCACGCGCCCATCATGCCGTGTCAGTCGTCGTCGTCCCCGCCGCGCCGCCGGCCCCGGCCGCGGCCGCTGGAGTCGTCGCCGCCACCGCGGCCGGAGTGGTCGTCGGTGTCGGTGCCGGCCGTGGTGGTGGCCGGCGCAGTGGTGCCCGTGCGGGCGGAGGTGGCGGTCCGGGTGGGCCGGGGCGCCGTCGCCGCCGCCGGGGCGGTGGTGCCGGTCAGCGCGGGGTCGCCCTGGTTGAGGCGGCCGAGCCGGTCCTCCCCGGTCGCGTCGAGCAGGGTGAGGTTGGCGAACACGGCGGCCGCCGCCACCGCCACGACGGCGGCGCCGACCAGCAGCGCCCTGCGCCAGCCCCCGGGCGGCATCACGCCGGCGCCCGCGCCGGCTCGCGTGTCGGCGGCTCGTCCACCCGCCCAGTCTGACGCGCCGCGGCGGGCTTGGGCCGCGCGGCACGTCGCGCGGTGACGGCCCGCCAGCCGGTCAGGGCCGCGACGGCGGCCACGGCGCCGCCGTAGAGCACCTGCGCGGGCAGCGCGCCGGTGTCCGTGCCGCTCAGGATGCCGTGGGCGGCCCCGCCGAGGAACACGGCGTACGTGCCCCAGTGCAGCCGCCGCCACGTCTTCACGCCGATCTTCGAGCGGTACCGGAACGACAGGTGGATCAGCAGCGCGAGCTCGGCGGCCGCCACCCCGATGCCCGTCGCGACGGGGCGATACCCGATGAGGCCGGGGACGACGAGGGCGGCCGGGGACACGTCGACCGTGGCGTCGAAGAGCAGCGCACCACCGTGCACGGCGATCGCGACGAGCCCGAGGAGCGACAGGTGCCGGTGCAGGTCGACCATGCCGGCTCCCTTCAGCGGACCGACCGCCGCCCGCGTGCGCACCAGCAGGCCGGCGACCATCGCGCCGGCGATCAGGGCGAACGCGGTGAAGCCGGTGGCCCGCGAGACCACCCAGGGCAGCATCTCCGGAGTCATGCCAGTCCTCCCGCCGTCGTGAGCGTGCCGTCCGGCGCCACCAGGGCGGCGGGGACCCCCCACCGGCCCGCGAGGCCGGCGGCGCCGTCGCGCCCCGCCACCAGCAGCGCGGTGGCGAGGGCGTCGGCCTCCGCGGCCGTGGCCGCCACCGCAGTGGCGCGGAGCAGGTCGGTGGCCGCCGGCCGCCCGGAGGCCGGGTCGATCTCGTGGTGCGCCTCGGCCCCGCCGCGGCGCCAGCGGCGCCGGTCCACGCCGGAGGTCGCGAGGCCGCCGCGGGACAGCGCCAGGGTGAGCGTGCCGGCGCCGTGGGCGACGCCGATGTGCCAGGCGCCGCCGTCGGCGCGCGGCCCGCTCACGGCCACGTCGCCACCGGCGCTGACCAGGCACGGCCCGGCCGCGGCCGCCAGCGCGCACGCGCGGTCGGCGGCGTCGCCCTTCGCGATCGCCCCCAGGTCAAGGACGGCGCCGGGGCCCAGCGCGATCCACCCCGCGGCGGCGTCGACGGCGACGGCGCCGCGGACGGACGCCGCGGCGGGCGGCCGCGGGTCGTCGGCCACCTCCTCCCACGTGCGGTCGTACCCGGCCGCCGCCACGGCGGCGCCGACGGTGGGGTCGAAGCGGCCGCCGGTGCGCCCGCGCAGCCGCAGCGCCG